>Ga0116143_10000132_pt1 | contig 99096 bp, 93 predicted proteins | sample AD_UKC034_MetaG_FD_89745 | JGI IMG/M metagenome (GOLD analysis project Ga0116143, IMG submission 89745) | Active sludge microbial communities of municipal wastewater-treating anaerobic digesters from USA - AD_UKC034_MetaG | ecosystem: Engineered > Bioreactor > Anaerobic > Digestate | place: USA... | reverse complement strand
GATCGAGCCGAAGCAGTACGGCGACTGGGGTGCAGGTCTGCGGTGGTCGCCCGCGTGGCTGGAAGGCGGAACGCAGACCTGCACCCCAGTCGCCGTACTGCTTCGGCTCGATCAAGCCACGGTTGATGAAGGCCGCGCCATTCGGCAACGGCAACCGATCGGGGCCATCGATGATGAAGTCCGTGGAACCGAGGTAGGTTCCGCCTTGCGGCGCGCGCGTGCTCTTCCATTCGAAGAAGTACTGACCGACCAGCGACAACGTAGGCAGTACCTGCCATTGGAGGCTCACCTGACCCGTGGGCAACGCGATCTCCTTGGCGTCAACACCAGGGGTCGTGATCGCCTTGATGGCATCGACAGGAGACTGGCCGTCGGAGATGCCAAAGGGCTGAAGGATGGCCGCCTCGCCCCACAAGACTGTATGCCGTCCGGCCTTCAATGTGCCGGGACGGCCCGCCGCGTCGACGTTGAGGTAGACGTACGCGTCGAGGATCTCCCCTCCTTCCTTATGAAATCGCTTCGTGCGGTCGGAGAAGCGACCGTTGTTATAGCTCGGGATGTTGTTGGGAATCCCTGCGTTGAATCTCACTTCATCATGAAACGCGAAGTCGCGCCAAGCCGCTGCACTGATGCGAGCACCCACGAGTCTTCGGTAATCGACATCCACTTCGCTGAGCAGGTCGAAGCGGTTCATCACCATGTCGCCCCGACTCGGGTAGGACAGCGTTCCTTCGTCGGTGTTGCGAGTGTTCGCGATGGCAGAGTCGACCGCGTGCACGCGCCAGCCGGCGTTGTACCGGATCGTGTTGCCCCAGGTCAGCGCGACATCCGGATTGCCCGTGTCGATCGCCGCCGCAGCAGCGAGTTCACATGTCCATAGCGCAGCAACCACGATCGATGCGAGCCATGGCGAGCAAAGCAGCCGAGAGTCTTTTCCGAAACTTCCACTAATCACTTGCATTTTTCACCCTTTAGTTCAGCGTTAGGTACGGGGCACGGATCGCCTATCGAAGCGTCGCCGCTTCAATTGCTAGGTCGCGTCGCACTCCCCAGAATCGGCATTGCAGGTTGGCCCGTCGCGCTTCTTGCTTGCCCCAGCACCCGATCACGGTTGGCAATCAGCCATTCCCGCATGGTCGTGGCCTTGCGCCCAAGCAGACGTTCGACGAAATCGTTTCGAGACCAGATCACCTCGTTGTCACGCTCATAGTTGAACAGCTCCCACAGGTAGGCGAGTCGCGCTTCTCCCATCCAGTGGTATTCCTTCCAGAAATCGCCCTTGGAAGCTCGATGCACGAATCGTTCGCCCCACACCTCGCTCATCATCTCCGCGATTTCGGTGAAGTTGAGGAAGTCATGGTTGTTGTTCGCGGTATGGAGCTGGCCGATATGTCGCCGGTCCGTCGACAGAAACAGCCGGCAGACAACTTCGCCCACATCCAGCGTGTCAATGAAGGTCACACGTCGCTGCGGCCAGATCAGCGCACGCTCCTCACGCAAGCCGCGGCTCATCCATCTTGCGAAGTTGTCCATGAAGCTCGCACCGGTGTTGAGAAAGGTCACCGGTAGCCCGCTGGCATCAAGAACCTCTCTGGCGATGGCATGCTGAATCGGCAGGACGAGGCGCATCTTCTTCATCACTTCAGGCACACGCCTCTGCGAAGCGTCGGGCTGCACCCCCAACTGGCGGATGACGTGAACGGCGGTCTGCGCTTTTCTCAAGGCGGCGACAAGATTACCCATGGCAATCGCCTCGTCCGTCGCAGAAGGGGTCACCGAAAAGACCCCCTCCATACCCGCCGTCGCCGCTTCCAGTGAAGTCAGGTTTCCATAGTCGGCCCAAACGACTTCCGCATCCGGATGCGTTGCCTGAAGATGCGCCGCAGACTCCTTCCTGCTGGTGGCCAGCCGCAGCCTGATTCCCGGCGCATCGCGCTTAAGACAAGCGGCGAGCGGGCCGCCGAGGCGCCCGGAAGCACCGAAAACGACGATGCTGCGCGGAACCGGTTTTGTGAAGTAGTGCCTGTATTGCTCGTCGATGACTTGGCGGGAACTGGGCTCGATGCTCATTGGGCAATCTCCGTGTCGCTGGCGATTTCCGTGCACGGCGAGTGTGGAAGTGACTTCCTTGTCGTCGCTGCCCCGGCGTCCTCGATCCGCGGGCGTCTCGCGGAGATCATTCATACCGCCACCCCCAGCAGTCGATCGATCAGCGGCTGGTCCTCAAGCAGAGCCCTGCTGCTGCTCTCATGCACCACAGTGCCATGGTCGATCACAAGGCAACGGTCGGAATGTGCAAGGGCCAGGTCCCACTTCTGTTCAACGAGCACGACGCTCATGCCACCGTCGCTGCGCATCGCGTCGATGGCGGCCAGCATCTCCTTCACGATGAGCGGGGCCAAGCCCTCGATCGGCTCGTCCAGCAGCAACAGCTTCGGGTTCGTCATCAGCGCCCTGGCCATCGCGAGCATCTGCTGCTCACCCCCGGAAAGTTGCCAGCCCAGGTTGCCCAGGCGTTCGCCAAGGCGTGGAAAGAGTTCCAGTACGCGCCGCTCCGTCCAGGCGCCATGTCGCGCGACGACGCGCAGGTTCTCCGCGACGGTCAGGCTGCGAAAGACCTCGCGCTCCTGCGGCACCCAGCCGACGCCGAGCGCATTGCGCGCGTGCGGGTCCAGGCGTTCGATGCGACGTCCGTCGAACCAGATCTCGCCGGAGTGGAAGGTGGTGTGTCCTACCACCGTCTCGACCAGCGTCGACTTGCCCACGCCGTTACGCCCGATGATGACGAGCGTTTCGCCCCTCGCAACCTCCATGTCCAGTTCGTGGAGCACGCGCGCTGCGCCATAGCCGGCGCACACCTGGCGAGCCTTCAACAGCGCGGATGCAGACTCAGTGGCCAAGGTATGCCTTTCTCACCACGGGATCCAACCGGATCTCATCGGGCGTGCCCTGGGCCAGCAGCGCTCCACCGCCGAGCACTGTCACGCGTTGCGCGTAGCCGAAGACCAGAGCCATGTCGTGCTCGATAAACAGCACGCTGGTGTCGCCGGCAAGCGCCGACAGCTGCGCGAACAGCCCGTGCCCCTGTGCCGTCGTCAGGCCGGCCGCCGGTTCGTCGAGAAGCAGCACGCGCGGCTTCATCGCCAACGCGAGGGCCATCTCCAGGACCCGCTGCTCGCCGTAGGCCAGCAGCGCTGTCTGACGGCGCGCCTGGTCGGCCAGTTCGAATCGCTCCAGCAGCGCCCCGGCTTCATCCAGCAGGGAGCCGCGCGAGGCGAGCGAGCGCAGCGACGGCGATGTGATCCGTTCGCGCTCGCACAAGGCAAGCACCATCGACTCCAGCGGCGTCAGCGACGGGAACAGCGTGTTGATCTGGAAGGTACGGCCCAACCCGGCATGAACGCGTTGCTGCGGCGTCGCATGCGTGATGTCCCGCCCCATGAGCCGCACGGTGCCTGAGCTGGGCGCAAGCAACCCGCTGATCAGGTTGACGAAGCTGCTCTTGCCTGCCCCATTGGGGCCGATGATCGCGTGCCGCTCGCCCGCGCGCAATCCGAAGTCGATGCCCCTGAAAATGTTCAGGCCGCCGAAGGACTTGCTCAGGCCCACGGTCTGCAGCACCAGGCCGTTCGTCACCGTGCCACCTCGCGCGGCGGTCCCGATCGAAGGGGCAAGCGGCGGCTCGCATACCAACCGGCCAATGCCGGCAGCAGTCCGCGACGAAAGAAGGTCACCGTCAGCACCAGCAGCAGTCCGATCCAGAAGTACCAATAGACCGGGTTCAAGGCCGCGAACAAGTCGCGCAGGAAGATGAACACCAGCGCACCAACGAATCCGCCGTAGAGCAAACCCGTGCCGCCGATGACAAGGATCACCAGAACGTCGGCCGAACGCTGGAACGACAGCACGTCCGGCGCGACGAACTGCGTGGTCTGGGTGAGCAGCGCCCCGGCAACGCCGGCAACGGCAGCCGAGAGCGCCATCACCCACGACAGGTCGCGATCGATTGGCGCGCCGAGCATCCGCATGCGTCGCGGGTTGTCCCGCGCGCCTCGCAGCGCGAGCCCGTAAGGCGAGTTGATCAGGGCGCGCAGCAGCACGAAAACGACGCAGCATGCGGCGAGCGTGTACAGGTAGCCGGTCCGTCCGACCATGTCGAACCTGAAGAGGCCGAGCACCGGCGCCACGCTGACACCTGGCAGCCCATCGTCCCCTCCGGTGAGTTCGGTGGAGCGTTGGACCAAGTCGAACAACAGGGAGTTCAGGCCGAGCGTGACCATCAGCAAGGCCACGCCATGCACCCCGCGCACAAGGCGCCCGGCGCCAAGGCCGACGATGCCGGCCGCGGCCGCGCTCAGCACCAGGCCGCTGATCGGTTCGGTCCAGCCGAGCTTGCCAAGGAATCCCGCGGTATAGGCGCCGATGCCGAAGAACGCGGCCTGCCCGAAGCTCGGAAGGCCCCGGTAGCCGAGCAGAAGGTCGAGGGAGACTGCAAAGAGACCCCAGATGAGGATCTGCGTCATCAGCGCCAGGTTCATCTGTGGCACGAAGAAGGCCACCACCCAGGCCAGCCAGAACGCCACCTCCCAGCCGCCCCAGCGTGACTGACCGGCAAAGTGTTCGCGATTCGGGCTCATGCCGGCTTCCCGAGCAGTCCCTGCGGGCGCAGCAACATGACGACGACGGCGACGAGATAGATCATCACGCCGCCGACCTGAGGTACGTAGTACTTGCCTACCACGTCGCCTACGCCGATGAGCATCGACGCAAGCAGCGTCCCCGTGATGCTGCCCATGCCGCCGACCGACACCAGAATCAACATGTAGATCAGATAGCGCAGCGGAAACTGCGGATCCAGCGTCACCATGTTCGCGGCCAGCGCCCCGCCCAGGCCGGCCAGCCCCCCGCCGATGGCGAAGGTCAACGCGAAGATGCGCTGGATGTTGAGCCCGCAGCCACTGGCAGCCCGGCGGCTGTCCACACAGGCGCGCACCATCGCCCCGAAGCGCGTGCGCTCCAGTCCGAACACCAGCGCCAGTGCCAGCACCGTGCCGATGGCCAGCAGGAACAGGCGATAGCGCTCCAGGTGCAGCCCCAACAGCTCGGTTTGCGCGCTGAGAAACTCGGGAACGCGAATAGGCTTGAATGACGGGCCCCAGATCCAAGCCAGGACGGAGACCGACATGAACAGCAGGCCGAGCGTCAGCAGCACCTGCACGAGAACGTCGGCGTCGTAGAAGTGGCGAAGGACCAGACGCTCCAGCGCCCAGGAGAAGCCCATCGCGCCGACGAAAGCCATGGGCAGGCTCGCCAGGAAGGGCACGCCGAGATGGTCCATCGCACTGACGGCCAGGTAACCGCCCAGCGCGGCCAGGCTGACATGCGCCATGTTGGCGAAGTTCATCATGCCCATGGTCACCGACAGGCCGACGGCCATCACGAACAGCAGCACGCCGTACGTGACGCCGTTGAACAGCAAAGTCAGCAGGGTCGTCATCGCGGTCGGCGCCTCTCGGGTTCAGCGAAGCCCCGGAGGGGACAGCGTCTCGATCTCCACGTTCACGAGCCGGCCATCGCGACGCTCGACGCGGCGGATGTAGGTGTTCTGGACGATGTCGCCGTTGGCCGCAGAGATCGCAATTGGCCCGCGCGGACTCTCGAACTTGCGACCCTTGGCGAAGGCCAGGAACTTCTCTCCGTCGAAGCGCGAGCCCTTCTGTGCAGCCACGCCGTCGTAGATCAGTTGCAACGCGTCCCAGATCGGCACGACGGGGGTATGCTTGAACGGCGCCAGGTCCGCCACCGTCTGGCGGTTGAGCGGCGAGTCATGGTCGGCGGAGTACATCCCGGACGTCAGCACCCCGATCGCCGTGTCGCCCGCAGCGTCCAGAATCAACTCATCGGTCAGTTCGGACGTGCCGAGCAGGCGGATGCCGGACTTCTTCAGTCCCGAGTCGCTGTAGGCCTTGAGGAATTGCACCGGGGCCTCGCCCATCGCCAGGAAGACGAAGACGGCGTCGGGAGCAGCATCCTTGATGCGCTGCATGTGGCTCGAGAACTCGGGGTTGCGCACGGACACGCGCAGCGTGCCGGCGATCGCTCCGCCCGCGGCCTGGAAAGCCTTGGTGAACTGAGCTTCGACTTCATGGCCCGGCGCGAAGTCGGCCACGACAACGAAAAGCTTGCGGCTTCCTGTCCGGTAGGCGTACTGCGCCATCGGCACGGTGACCTGAGGGTTCGAGAAGAACGTACGCAGGTAGTACGGCGACTTTTCACCGACGATGCCCGCAGTCGACGCACCCGTGATGATGGTTGGCAGCTTGGCCTCCGTGATCAAGGGTGCCGCAGCCAGCACGTTGGGGGTGAAATCCGGACCGATCAGAAGCTGTACCTTCTCGCGCACGATCAGTTCCTGCACCAACCGTTTGCCGACCTCGGGGTTGGGCCCCGTGGTGTCTCGCTTCACGAACTCGATCTTCTTGTCGCCGGCCATCTGCCCAAAGCGCTGCTGGAACGCCTTGATCGTGTCGTCGCTGTGAAGTCCCGTCAGCGCCGCTGGTCCGGAGTAGGTCAACAGCAGGCCGACCTTGACGGTTTCCTGGGCCAGCGCTGCGGTGCTTGCCAGTGCCGCGGTCAACAAGGCGGCCATGGCGCGCCGACGGATGAGCTTGATCATCGCCGTCTCCTCGATGAGTGTGCGAAAGGCGGCGCCCTTGTACGCGCCGGATGTCGTCGATGGCCTCGAGCGCCAGCGCCCGAGGCACGAATAACGCGAAGTGCTGGGCTCAGCGTCCGATCAGGTGACGGGCACGAGCAGATGGGAGTCGAACTCCCCACCCGTGTGAATGATCAGTTCGCCCTTGCCGGGGAGCTCGGGGCCGAACATGCTCATCCAGAACCCACCTCCGGTTCGATCGAAATGACTCGAGACGACCACTCGAAGATGTTCGCCCTTGCGCCAGTACATCCCCAGCGGCCATAGCGGCACCTCGAGCGGAGCCACTTTCCCGGCCTCCAGGGGCTCTGCCCGCTTGTGCGACAGATACGGCTCCGACGGCGTCGACTTCTTCTCGTCGAGCGCGCGGTGCGAGATCCGCATGATCCCGGACAAGCCGCCATGCGGCTGGCCGTAGATAGGCAGCTTGCACAGCTCCCCGTTGCCGTCCAGCTTCTGAATCGCGACCACGACCCCGAGGTCCTCGGCACCCTTGAGTTCCACCCAAAGACGCAGCTTCCAGTAGCCCACCAGTTCCGTGTCTTCTTCGAACCGGTGGATGAAGACGGCCTTTCCTTGCTGCTCCGTGTCGTAGCTGATCGACGACTTCGACGTCGAGGGGGTGCGGGAGAGAGTCCCGCTCTCGGCGTTCAGATAGAGTGGCCGGAACTCCGTCCGCGCCAGCGGCCACTCCTTCTCGGGTCTGTCGACGACATCGACGCCGCCGGGGTCGTACACGGACAGACGGACCCTGGGCGTGTATTCCCAGCCGTTGTGGATCCCGCGCAGGTACCGGTCGGAGAATCGACGCAGGTCATCGAGGTTTCTGGGCTCGTAGTAGTCCGGCCAGTGCAGCGTGTTCTCGACGCGGAGCCACTTCTGCCGCGATCCGGCCCTGCGGAAGCCATCCAGCGTCGAGTTGTGGAAGTTGTTGTAGTTGGCTGTCGCGTAGATCGGAACCTCGATGTCCTCGACCTTCGGAATCTTGTCTTCCCAATAGGCATCCATCAGCGGCTTGTCGCGGAAGTTCAGGAGCGGATCCTCGAAGCCCCTGAAGCCTCGACACACGGAATTGGTCTCGCCGACGAACTTCGCGTCGGGACACCCGCCGCGCGCGACCAGCGAGCGGTAGATGTCCGTCAACCCCGACCAAGGGGCGATGCAGGCCAGGTGCGGCGGACGCAGCGCCGCGACGAACCACTGCATCACGGCCAGCCACGAATTGCCCTGCATGCCGACCTTGCCGTTCGACCAATCGCGCGCGGCCACCCACTCGATCAGGTCGTAGCAGTCCTCGGCCTCTTGCGAGCCGAACAGGCAGATGTTGCCCTGCGAGTTTCCGATTCCGCGGGGATCCGGGTTGATCACCGCGTAGCCATGGTGACACCAGTAGGCAGGGTCAGGGCCCTCGAACATCTCGTAGCCCGAATGAACGTTTTCGGGAAACAGGATCTTTGTGGCGCCGCTTGCCCCTGTTCCCGCCTGAGCCCTGATGTCGTCGCGCGCCACCCAGTTGACGCGCTTTCCGTAGGGACTCCAGGCGATGATCGCCGGGACATCTTTCGCCCCCTCCGGTCGAAAGATGTCCACATAGATCGTCGTGCCATCGCGCAACGTGACCGCGGCGTCGCTCTCGATGACGATTCCATTCTCGACGCGAATGCTCTGATCGACCGGGGGATAGTACTTCGGAAACTCGTCCGGCGACCTTGCCCGCGCATACACAACCTTGGCCTCGGCATCCCCGAACTTGCGCACTTCCGTGGCAAGCAGCTCCTGCGTTTGCTTTGACGTTTCCATCTCGGTATCTCCTGCGTTCTCTATTCGGACTGAGCCGCGCCCTTGCCGCTACCGGCGAAACAGGAGCGCGATCAGGCCGAGGATCTTCCGGACACTCAGCAACTTGAAGCCGGCTCGCATTTCTGCTGCGGTCATCACCGACACCATCGGCATGTGACCCATGATGATTCCGCGGATGACGAGCCTGCCGTCCTCCACATCGACCGACTCGACGTCCAGCAGATCGTTGCCCTCCGGCGTCGTCATCTTCATCGCTTGGCCCCGACCACGGCATTGAAGTCCAGCTTCATGTCGCTGAACATACGCATCGCCGTTGCGCGCCCGCCGCCGGCCACGCCGGCGCCGGGATGCATGAATGGGCCCACGAGGTAGAAGCGCTCGATGCCGGGCACCTTGAACTGCGCCAGGTCCGGCGTCGGCCTGTGAGAGCCGGTCTGGTAGAAGAACATGCCGCAGCCGTGCGTGTCCGCCTTGAGGAAGCTTGGGGAATCCTGCTCGCAATCGAGAGGACTCTCGTAGCGCTTGGCGATGATGTTGTCCGGCGTGAAGTTGGAAACCCAGTCCCCCATGTTGGCGATGTATTGGTCGCCAACGCGCTGCTTCATGTCGTGCCAGGTCTTACCGTCCGCCAGGTCGTAGTTCGCGAACACGGCGCCCCAGGTGGTCGCCTTCCCCACGGGGGCCCGCGAGGGGTCGTGCACGCTGGGGCTCGAGCAGGACATGGTGTCGAAACGCTCCGGAATCGTGCCGTACTTGAGATGATCGAACGCCTTGTAGAACTCGGTGAGGTTGGCGCGTGCGACTTCGACGAAGTAGGCCTTCTCGATTTCGCGCCCACATCGCCATTTCAGGGGCTCGTTCAGAGCCGTATGCACCATGAAGACGGTGAACGGGGAGAGCTTCACCCTTTCCGCGCGATGCAGAACACCTGCGTCGATGTCGGGGAAGAACCTTCTCAGCATGTGCGGGTGGATGGATCCGATGACCGCGTCGTTGGCGTCGAACTTCTCTTCACCTGCCGTGATCACGCCCATGACCTTGCGATCGCGGATGTCGAATCCGGTCACGTCTTTCTCGAGAAGCACCTCGCCCCCGTGGTCCTTGATGCAGGCGATCAGGGCGTCGGTGAGCTTGCCTGACCCGCCGACCGGTCTGGCGTAGCCGCGAATGTGCTTGGTGCCCGTGGAGGCCAGGAACATGATCCCGGTGCCGTTCTCCTCAGGCGGATGCAGCACTTCGGTGAACATCTTCAGAAGATGGATCTTGACGTAGCTGTTCTCGAACAGTTCGTCGACCACATCCTTTGCGCTGCACTGGATCAGCCGCAGCAGCTCGCGCCCTTCCGTGCTCTGATCCATCATCGCCAGCGTCGTCCCCATCGGCGCCGGCGGGCTGTAGGACGTGGCCGTCAGCATCGAATGACACTTGACCGCCAGTTGTGCGAAGCGTTTGTAGGCTTCAGCGTCGCGCGTCGAGTAGCGGGCGACCTCCTCGCAGGTCTTCTCGATGTCGTTGTAGCTCAGCAGATACGCGCCGTCGTCGAACGCCGTGCCGTAAACGGCCCTTCCTGCGTCGCGCGTGTATTCGTAGCGAAGACCGTACTTGGAGAGCAGCCCCAGTTCGTCGCTCTGGATGAGCGGATTCGACAGAATGAAGACATGGGAGCCGGAATGCCGATCGTGCAGGAAGCCCGGCGCGGTCATTTCCTGGGTGACGACGCCGCCGCCAGGCCACTTGTTGCGCTCCAGGACGAGCACCTTCTTGCCGGCCTTGGCAAGGTAGGCGGCTGCGGTGAGGCCGTTGTGACCAGCGCCGACGACGACGATGTCGTATTTCGATTTCATCTTGCTGTTTCCTCGAATTCCTGAAATCAGGTTTTGAAGTCAAAGAGGCCCCGAGTCACCGTCTCGGCAATACCGGTTCAGCGCCGCGAGAGAGGTGCGGCCACGGTGCCGCCATCGATGACGATCGTGTGTCCATTGATCTGCCGCGCCACCGGTGAAGCCAGGTAGTAAAACAGCTCCGCCACTTCCTCGGGCTCCGTGGGCCGTCCGGTGGGCGACAGCGCGTCAGCCACCGCAGGGTCCGTGATCCCCATGATCCTGGCCGCCGTGGCACGCATCGGTGTGCGCACACCGGCAGGGCTCACCGCGTTGACCCGGATGCCGTCGCGCACGTGATCCCCCGCCAGCACTCGCACCATGTGGACCAGCGCTGCCTTGCTCGTACCGTAGGCAAGGAGGTTGCTCATGCCCATGTGCCCGGCCGCCGCGGTGGTGAATAGGATCGAGCCGCTGCCTGCGGCGCGCATGGGTGCGATGACTTCACGCGTCAGCAGAAAGCCCGCCTTCACGTTGACCTGAAACGTCCGGTCGAAGTCCTCCTCGCTCGTCGTCTCCACGTTGCCGCCTATGGCGTAGGCGGCGTTGTTGATCAGTACATCGACCCTGCCCGTGGCCTCCAGTGCTTGTGCGACGATCTTCTTGGCCTGCCCTGGTGCGGCAATGTCGCCCTGAACAGCGATGCCATTCCCCCCCGAGGCGGCGATCTCCTCGAGCACCTTGTCCATCGGGGCCAGATCGGCCAGCACGACGAAATCCCCTCGTTGGGCGAACATGCGGACCGTCGCCGCGCCGATGCCGGACGCGGCACCGGTGACGATGACGGTGCGAGGTTTGCTGCCGGTTGTGTTGGTCATTTGGTAATCCCCTGGTCATCGAGCGAAGTCAGCCACACGGACGAGCAACTTTCCCTGGTTATCACCGCTGTACAGCATGCGTATCGCCGGAAAGGCCGACTCGATCCCGTCCAGGATGTGCGACCGGTAGCGCAGCTTGCCCTCCCGATACCACTGGACGAGATGGCGGGCGCACTTCTTTTGCTGTCGGGAACCGAAGAAGTCGAAGACCAGGATGCCCTCCATCGTCGCCTTGCGAAAGAAGATGCCCAGCGTGTTCTTGAGCGAGGGGATCGCCGGAGCTTGTTGCCCCGCGGCAGCCGTTGTGCCGGAAACCGCCGCACGCGCGTCGTGCAGGTTCGAGTAGGAAGAAATGCTGCCGCACATCACGACGCGCGCGACATCCGCCAAGTTGGCCAGTGCCGCATCCAGCGTCGGGCCGCCGATGTTGTCGAAGAAGACATCGACCCCGTTCGGGCAGGCCGCCGCGATCGCCTGCGTCAGCTCGCCCTTCTTGTAGTCGATGGCGGCGTCGAACCCGAACTCCTCGATCAACGTCCGGCATTTCGCCTCACCGCCAGCGATGCCCACTACGCGTGCGCCGGCAAGTTTGGCCATCTGCCCGGCTAATGATCCGGTTGCACCCGCCGCGCCGGAGACGAGGACGGTTTCGGAGGGCAGGGGACGGCCCTTGACGAGCATCCCGTAGTAGGCGGTGTGGCCGAGCATCGACAACGCGCACATCGACGCTTCCAGAGACACGTCGTCGGCAGGCGGCATCTTCATCATGAAGATGACCTTTTCGGGATCGACGACGCAGTACTCGGCCCAGTACATGAGCCCGAACACGACGTCGCCTTCGGCCCAGCCTTTCGCTCTGGACTTCTCGATCACGCCGATCACAAAGCCGCGAGCGGGATCTCCAATGGCCATCGGCGGCAGGTACGTCGGATTGGGCGACAACCACGGGCCGTTGGTGGGATCGACGGATAGGTACACGTTGCGCACCCGGATCTCGCCCTCCTTCGGCTCTGCCACCGGCTCCTCGCGCAACACCAGGTTGTCGTCTCCCATGGGCCCGGTGGCGTACCGGTTCATCACCCAGATCTTCTGAGTCTTGGTCATCGGATCTCCTTCGAACAATGGATGTCAGGCCGTCACGCTGTCGGTCAGGCCGAGTTCGGCCTTCATCTGCTCACGCATCAGGAACTTCTGGACCTTGCCGGTCACGGTCATCGGGAAGCTCTTGACGAAGCGGACGTAGCGCGGGATCTTGTAGTGGGCGATCTGCCCCTCGCAGAAGGCCCGCACCTCCTTCTCGTCCATTGCTTCTCCATCGCGGACGATGATCAGCGCGCACAACTCTTCGCCATACTTGGGATCGGGGACGCCGATGACCTGTACGTCGCGCACCTTCGGGTGGCGGTAGAGGAACTCCTCGACCTCGCGCGGGTAGACGTTCTCGCCGCCGCGGATCACCATGTCCTTGATCCGTCCGACGATGTTGCAGTAGCCGTCGGCGTCGATCGTCGCGAGGTCGCCGGTATGCATCCAGCCCGACTTGTCGATCGCTTCGGCCGTCTTGACCTCGTCGTCCCAGTAACCAAGCATCACCGAATAGCCACGCGTGCACAGCTCGCCGGGTGCACCGCGTGGAACCACGCGGCCATCGCCGTCGACGATCTTGACCTCGCAGTGCGGATGGATGCGGCCGACGGTCGCGACCCGGCGTTCGATCGGATCGTCGGTGCTGCTCTGGAAGCTCACCGGCGAGGTCTCGGTCATGCCGTAAGCGATCGTGACCTCGCGCATGTGCATCCGGTCGATGACGCGGCGCATCACCTCGACCGGGCATGGGCTGCCGGCCATGATTCCGGTTCGCAGCGACGCGAGGTCGAAGTCGGCGAACCGCGGATGATCCAAGGCGGCTATGAACATCGTCGGTACGCCGTACAGCGCCGCGCACCGCTCTTCGGCGATGGTCTGCAGCGTGGCTAGGGGCTCGAACGACTCGGCCGGATAGACCATCGTCGCGCCGTGCGTCAGGCAACCGAGGTTGCCCATCACCATGCCAAAGCAGTGGTACAAGGGCACCGGGATGCAGATGCGATCGCCCTCCTTCATCCCGATCGCTTCGCCCACGAAGAAGCCGTTGTTCAGGATGTTGTGGTGCGACAGCGTGGCGCCCTTCGGATTGCCGGTGGTGCCCGAGGTGAACTGGATGTTGATTGCGTCATCGAACTGCAGCCGTGCGCCGAGCTCCTGCAGCTGCGCGAGTTCGGCCGCAGATGGCGGCTGCATCAGCTCGTCGAAATTGAGCATCCCGCCCGTCGTCTCATTGCCCATGCGCACGACCGTCGTGAGTGAAGGCAGTTGACGAGCGCTCAGCGCGCCAGGGGCGCAGTGGTCCAGCTCCGGCGCAAGGTCGTGCAGGATCTCCAGATAGTTGCTGCTCTTGAACGACGGCGACAGCACCAGCGCGCGGCAGCCGACCTTGTTCAGGGCGTACTGCAGTTCAGCGCGGCGGTAGGCAGGATTGATGTTGACGAGCACCAACCCCGCCTTCGCGGTGGCGAACTGCGTCAACACCCATTCCAGGTTGTTCTGGGACCAGATGCCGATGCGATCTCCGGGCTTCAGTCCCAGGCGGACGAATCCGCTTGCCAACGCATCAACCTGTCCGCGTAGCTCCGCGTAGGTCAGCCGAGCGCCTTGGTGGCGCACCACCAGCGCCTCTCGATGCGCATGGCGCTCGCAGGCATCGTCGAAGAACGAGCCGATGGTCTGGCCAATCAGGGGTTTGGCGGACACGCCGCTGACGTAGCTCAGAGTGGTCATCGCGGACCTCGACGCCGATTCCAATGAGGCTGATGCCCTGGTAGGGCAGGTTCATGGGCGCGGTTCAGTTCAATACAGACTGGTTCGGGCCCAGCCGTCCTGACGTGGTGCGCGAGACCGTCAAGTGCCGCCCCGCGAGCGGTTGGTCCGAACTCTGCTGCCCCCATGGAAACCTCGTGTGACCTCGTGAGTGGATGAGCCATGGCGCAAGCTTAATGAATTCAAAATCGAGTGCGATCAGTGCTAACACCTACTTTTGGCTTCTATGTTGGATTCACGTTGCGCTACACTGGTCGCGCCTCTGATCGGGTGAAGCAGCGGCGCGGCTACTCTGCAAGCGTCCGCGAAAGTCTCGACAGGATGCCGGCGGCCACGGCGTCGAGGGCAGCAGCGCGGACTCCACCGCGACGCTGTACAAGGTACCTCGCGCGCTACACTGAAAGCGCACAGCCCGCACCCAACGCGAATGCGACCCATGAAACGACAATCGAACCAGAGGGCTCAGGCGATGGAGCGAGCGCTCCAGCAACTGCGTACCAAGGTCATTTCTGGGAACCTGATGCCGGGTGAACAGATCCGGCAGGAAGAGATGGCCAACGAGTTGGGGGTCAGCCGCGTCCCGCTGCGCGAAGCTCTCAACGTGCTCGCCGACCAGGGCTTCCTGAACCACCGCCCGCACTCAGGCTACTTCGTGGCCAAGCGTGCGCCGGATGAACTGGCCCAGATCCTGCGAATGCTGCAACTGCTCGAGAACGAACTGCTTGCGTCGCTCGAATGGCCAGACGAAAACAGCCTACGGCGCTTGAAAGATCTCAACCAACAGATGCGCAGCGTCGCCCAAGCTCCCGATTGGACGCCGCTCGTGAGGTTAAACGGTGAATTTCACTTCGAGATCTATGCCCGATCGCGCGACCAACTGATCCTTGCCGAACTCAAACGCATCTGGATGCTGGCCGACACCTTCATTGCCACGGCAATGTCGGACACAAGCGCTCGACTCAGGACGGTCGAAGAGCATGAGCACCTCATCGCAAGCTTGGCGAAACGAGATCACGCGCTCGTGCTGACCGTGATGCAGGCACACCGCGCCAGCACGTCGAGCAAGCTGTCGCAGCAGCTTCTCCTGCGCGCCGCGTGAACTTCGGCTGGATTGCCGAGCATGAGGGTTGACCGCGGAGAAGTCGCGCCTTCCAGCGTTCGGGGGGCACTCCTCATTGGCAATCCGGGAGTCAGATCAGAGCCTGTGAAGGGTTTCTGCCGACGGTAGCCAAGAGTGTGCGGTTGGAGTCCAAGTCCAACTCCACGGCGCGTTGCCGCTGCGGTACTCCAGTGGGCAACTCGACACCCAGCGCTCGAACACACCCGTGGCGGCCAGGAACTGCGCGAAGAACACCAACTGGCCGTGCGGCGTGGCCGATGCGGCCTGGTCCCAGCGCACATGCATGCGCCCGCCCAGCGTGTCCACCACCTGCGGCTCATCGGGCTGCTCACCCACCTTCGCGCGCACCGCCAGCGCCTTGCGTCTTGCCTCACCCATCCGGTGAGTGTGCCGCTCTCCCCATAGGTCGCGCCAGGGCTGGCTCAGCAGGCGATCTCTGGGGGGCAACTGCCGGATCTAGGCTGACTGCACCCACCGCGTGGAGGTAGTGAGGAAGCGTAAGCCAAGGGACTTGCCGCAGTTCAGGTGGGTCAACACGGTCCTGGGCAACCTCAAGACCATGCTCGCGGGCGCCTACAAGGCCTTTGCCTACGCCAAGTACGCCTGCCGCTATCTCGGTGCCTTTGCCTACCGCTTCAACCGGCGTTTCAACCTCGCCGACCTGCCCGCACACCTGATCGTCGACGTCTGCCGCGGCAAGGCCACTCCGGAACGGGTCATTCGGCATGCTTAGGGTTGTTTCGAATCAGGTGTTCGTTTGATGGTCCTGGCCGCAGGTCTGTCCACGGCGGCGGTCGCTTGGCGCCTGCGACGAACCGAGCGACCGCCGCGGTGGGCAGGCCGTGTTCGGCGCCGGGCCGATGGTGTACTGCTGCCTGCGCGAAGCGATCACGTGACCTCCTCGTCGGCCTGACCGTCGGGCTTGCGCAGCGACGCGCCCTTGAGCGCAATGCGGTGAGCGCTGTGCACGATGCGGTCCAGGATCGCGTCGGCTACGGTCGGGTCGTCCAGCCAAGCGTGCCAGGCCTTGACCGCCAGCTGGCTGGTGATCAGCGTGGCCTTGGTGCCCACCCGGTCGTCCACCACCCACAAGGGCTCGGATGATCTCCGCGCCCTCTTCCTGTCCGAGATCATCGCAAGGGTACGTCGCGGCGGTGCGAGGTCTGTGGGCTGCATGCGGGGCGGACGGCTAAAATCGTCGTCATCCCAAGGGCTCCGCGCGGAGCTCACGAAAGCGCATCGCATGAAACCCATCCTAGGCAGCATCGTCGCGCTGGTGACGCCGATGCACGAGGACGGCAGCCTCGACTTCGACGGCCTGCGCCGCCTCATCGACTGGCATGTGGCCGAAGGCACGGACTGCATCGCGGTCGTCGGCACCACCGGCGAGAGCCCGACGGTGAGCATCGAGGAGCACTGCGAGATCGTGCGCGTGGCCGTCGAGCACGCGGCGGGTCGTGTGCCCATCATGGCCGGCACCGGCGGCAACGCCACCAGCGAGGCGATCGAACTCACGCGCTACGCCAGGCAGGTCGGCGCCGATTGCACGCTGCAGGTCGTGCCCTACTACAACAAGCCCTCGCAGGAGGGCATGTACCGGCACTTCCGCGCGGTCGCCGAAGCGATCGACCTGCCGCTCGTGCTCTACAACGTGCCCGGGCGCACGGTGGCCGATCTGCAGCACGAGACGGTGCTGCGCCTGGCGCAGGTGCCGGGAATCGTCGCCATCAAGGAGGCCACGGGCAACCTCGAGCGCGGCGCGCGGCTGATTCGCGACCTGCCCAAGGGCTTTTCGGTCTACTCCGGCGACGACAGCTCGGCGATCGGGCTCATGCTGCTCGGTGGCCACGGCAACGTCAGCGTCACGGCCAACGTCGCGCCGCGGCTGATGCACGAGATGTGCATGGCCGCGATCGAAGGCGAATTGCAGCGCGCACGCGAGATCCACATGCGGCTGCTGCCGCTGCACCGCCTGCTCTTCTGCGAACCCAGTCCGGCACCGGCGAAATGGGCGCTTTCGCGCCTGGGGCGTGGCCAGCCGCACGTGCGGCTGCCGCTGCTGCCGCTCACCGATGCCGGTCAGGCGCTCGTGGAAGAGGCGCTGCGCGAAGCAGGGTTGCGCTGCTGAACCTTCCACCTCTTGCCCAGGTCACAGTGACCGCGCCCACGCGCTGCGGTCGCCCCTCCACCCGGGTCAGCCGCGGCGACGCGGCCTCGACCCTCGTTTCATTGCATGCCGGTCGCGCATGCCGGCCGACGGAGTACCCGAACGTGAAGTCACCGCTTGCCGCCCCCCCTGCCCGCTGCGCGGGGCTGGCCCTGGTCGCCCTGCTCGCCGGCTGCTCGGCCATCGACGGCCTGCTCTCCAGCAATACCGTCGACTACCGCGCGCAGGCAGTCAAGCCGAAGCCGCTGGAAGTGCCGCCGGACCTGACGCAGCTGGCCGGCGATCCGCGCTACGCGTCGCCGGGCGGCGTGATCAGCGCATCCGCCGCACAGCAGGCGCCGCAACTGCTGCCCGCGGGAAGTCCGGCCGCCGCGTCGGTCGCACCCGCGGTCCTGGGGACGGTGCGGGTGGAGAAGCAAGGCCACTTGCGCTGGCTGGTCGCGCAGGCGACGCCCGAAGTCCTCTACCCCGAGATCAAGACCTTCTGGGAGGAGCGCGGCTTCCGGCTGACGACCGACAACCCCCAGGCCGGGGTGATGGAAACCGACTGGGTGGAGAACCGGGCCAAGCTGCCCAACGACCTCATCCGCTCGACGCTGGGCCGGCTGATCGACCGCCTCTACGACAGCGGCGAGCGCGACCGTTTCCGCACCCGCCTCGAGCGAGGTGCCGAGGGCACGGAGATCTACATCACCCACCGCGGGCTGGAAGAGGTCTACACGACGACGCTGAAGGACAGCACGGGCTGGACGCCGCGCGACAACGATCCCCAGCTCGAGGCGGAGCTGCTGACGCAGTTGCTGAGCGCACTCGGGGCGCGTGAGCCGGCGGCGGCGCGCGCCGAAGTCGCGGCAGCGCCCGAAGTTCCGGCGCGCGCGCGCGCGCTCGCGACCCCCGCAACGCTGGAAGTCGACGACCCCTTCGATCGCGGCTGGCGCCGCGTCGGCCTGGCGCTGGATCGCAGCGGCTTCACCGTCGAAGACCGCGACCGCAGTGCCGGCATCTACTACGTGCGCTACGTGGATCCGAAGACGGCGGGAGTCGACGAACCCAACTTCTTCGCGCGCCTCTTCGGCGCCAAGGGGCCGAACCGGGACCCCGTGCGCTACCGCGTCCTCGTCAAGAGTGCCGGCGAGAAGAGCGTGGTCTCGATCCAGGATGCCGCGGGAGCGGCCGAGACCAGCGAGACGGCGAAGACGATCGTCGCCAGACTGATCAGCGAATTGCGCTGAACCTCGCACGGAGCCGCGAAACGGCTTCGGGTATCGCCAACGAAGAACGCCGCGCGAACGCGGCGTTCTTCCACCGTCACGCGGCCGCGTGGCGGCGTAACGGACAAGCGGCAGGGCGTGGCCTACTGCTTCGCGGCGGAAGCAGCGCTTTCGGCAAGGCCCTCGACCGCGGAGGCGGCTGCATCGGCTGCGCCAGCGACCGCGGACGCGGCATCGGTCGCGGCCTCTGCGACCGCCGACGCGGCCGTGCCGGCGGCTTCGACCGCAGCGGAGGCGGCCTCGGCGACCGGCGCAGCAGCCGCAGGTGCCTGTTCGGCGGGTGCCGCTGCCTCCTCCGTCTTGCCACAAGCGGTCAAGGCCAGGGCGGCAACCAGGGAAGCCAACAGAAGCGACTTGTTCATTTGTTCCTCGAAAGGGATAGGTAGATCAGGATCTTGATCATTCCGCGTGGTGCCGCCGCGCCTCCGGCAGCGCACACGGCGCCGCTGGATCCGTCGGTGACCCATCCGGTCGGCAGGGCGGCGTCCTCGAGCCGTATCGCTGCCTGGACGGCTATTCTATTGATGCCTAGGGAAATCCCTATAGCCCGAGCGGGTGCGCAACAAATGTTGCCTCACAGCGTTGCAGCAGCGCATCACATTCGCTCTTCCACTGCGTTACCGCCGCCTGGTCCAGCGCCAGCCGACCACGCCACTGGACGCGATCGAACAACTGCAGGCAAAGCTGACCATCGTCGATGGCCAGCGTCGGCAGGCGCAACTCGACACCCTCGGTGGGCGAAAAGGCCGCGACGGCATGCGTCCAGTCGCGCCGCCAGCGCACGAAACGCGGACAGCGGCGCGCGAGTTCGTCGAAGCCATGGGCCACCAGCGTCAGCCGCCGCTTCGGCAGCGCCATCCAGGCTGCAAGGGATCGCAACAGCACGGCGTCGTCGAGCGGCCAGACGGCGAAGTCCGGATCGAGCCAGATCAGATGCCGCGAGCGCGCACGCATCGCGTAGCCGAGCGACCAGCGCAGCGCGTCGTGGAAGTCGCTCATCGAACGCAGTGCCGAGGGCATCGGCGTCGGGGCTTCATCGGGGTTCATCCTGCATCTCCCACCTGCACTCCCGCCTGCAGCCAGCCGTCGGCAAGCCATTCGAGCACGAGCTGCTGCGCCTGGCCGCTGAGTTTGCCGCAGGCGGCCGCATCGAGCGCGCGCGCGTCGGCCAGACGCCGCATCAGCCGCGCGTCGCGACCGGCGACGCGAAAGGACTCGCCATTGAGGAAGACGTGCCGGTCGTCGTAGAGCATGCGCGAACGCCGGTCCAGCCGCACGCCTGCGGCGAGCGAGGGGCAGGAGCCGGCGTCGGGCGCGAACCAGACGCGCGGCTTGGGTTCGGTGAGGACCTCGCCGAGCGCCTGCTCGAGCGCGCCGGGTTCGACCAGGCGCCGCTGCACCGCCTGGCGCGCGAACGCCGTCAGCGCCGGCGGGACGAGGCCGGGTTGGCGGCTTGCCTCCTGGCCCGCGTCGCGGTAGTGGCGCGCACCCTCGTCTTCGTCGCCCAGGCGCTGCAGCAGCTCGCCCGCCAGCGCGCCCGCTTCGGGGGTGCGAAAGCCGACCGAGCAGCCCATGCAGGCGCCGCCGACGGCGACGCCGTCGTGGCCCCACAGGGGCGGCAGGTAGAGCAGGTCACCGGGCTCGAGCACCCATTCGTGCTCGGGTTCGAAGCGGCGCAGGATGCGCAGCGGCAGGCCCTCGACGCAGGTGGTGTCGGCCACGCGGCCGACGCGCCAGCGCCTGCGCCCCTGCACCTGCAGCAGGAAGACGTCGTAGGCATCGACGTGGGGACCGACGCCGCCGCTTTCGGCGGCCCAGGAGATCATGAGGTCGTCGAAGCGCGCTTCCGGAACGAAGCGAAAAGGCTCGACGAGCGCACGTGCGGCGTCCAGGTGCAGGTCCAGCCCCTGCACCAGCACCGTCCAGCCCGGCTGCGACAGCGGCGGCAGCGAGCGCCGCGGCAGCGGGCCGTGACGAACCTCCCAGGTCCGGCCCTGGCGGCGCACGAAGCGCGACTCCACGTCGGCGTCGGCCGCGAGCGCGAAGAGCCGCGCGCGCGTGAGCGGCGGCACCAGGCCGGGCCAGGCTCCCCGCACAAGCAGCGGCCTGCGGCCCCAATGGCGACGCATGAACTGCGCCGGCGACAGCCCGCCCAGCAGCGGCGTCCTGGCATCGACTCGCATGGCGGCATTCTGGCCCAGGCACGGCGTGCGATGATCGCGCGATGCAGATCGAAGCCCCTTGCGTCGTCACCCTCACCTGGACGCTCGCCGACGCGCGCAACCAGCCGCTGGACGCACTGCGAAGCCCGGTCGAGTTCCTGGTCGGCGGCGACGACCTGATCGCGCGCGTCGAAGAGGCCTTGGCCGGCCACGTCCCCGGAGACGAGGTCAAGGTGCAGCTCGAGCCCGAGCATGCCTTCGGCGAATACAAGGCCGAGCTCGTGTGCTTCGAGGACCGCAAGCTCTTCCCCGAGCAGCTCGAGGCCGGCATGGCCTTCGAGGGTCTGCCGGCGGGTGCGGCAACGCCCGGCATGCCCGCTGACCTCATCTACCTGGTGACCGAGGTCTACCCCTCGCACGTGGTGCTCGACGGCAACCATCCGCTGGCCGGCATGGCGCTGCGCCTGACGATCCGCGTGGTCGACGTGCGCGAGGCCACCGCGGCCGAGATCAGCGCCGGCAGCGTGGGCGGCGAAGGGCCGCTGTCGGTGCTCGTCGCGCCGCACGCCACGCGCGGCGAGGACGACGCGCTTCACTGATCGAGGCCGCGCCGCGCGGCCTCAGCCGCGCCCGGTGGAGCCGAAGCCGCCTTCGCCGCGCGGCGAGGTCGCGAAATCGTCGACGCGGCGGAACGCCGCCTGCACCACCGGCACGATGACCATCTGCGCGACGCGCTCGAGCGGCTGCACCGTGTAGGCGTCGGTCGAGCGGTTCCAGCAACTCACCATCAGCGGCCCCTGGTAGTCGCTGTCGATGAGGCCGACCAGGTTGCCGAGCACGATGCCGTGCTTGTGCCCGAGACCCGAACGCGGCAGCAGCATCGCCGCCAGGCCCGGGTCGCCGATGTGGATCGCCAGACCCGTGGGAATCAGCACCGCACACCCGGGCTCGAGCCGCAGCGGCGCATCGATGCAGGCACGCAGGTCCAGGCCGGCGCTGCCCGGCGTCGCGTACGCCGGGAGCTGCCCCTCCAGGCGCGCGTCGAGCAGCTTGACGTCGATCGTCGTCATCGCGGGCGCGGCTCCCAGCGCGCGGCGATCACCTGCACCAGCTCGCGCGCGAGCACGAGCTTGCTCGCCGCCGGCAGCTCGATCTCGCCGTGCGCATCCACCAGCACGAGCTGGTTGTCGTCGCGGCCGAAGGTGGCCGGGCCCAGGTTGCCGACGATCAGCGGAATGCCCTTGCGCTGCAGCTTCTCGCGCGCGTGACGGACGAGGTCGTGGCTCTCGGCCGCGAAGCCGACGCACCAGGGCCGGTCCTGCGCCGGCAGCCGCGCGACCGTGGCCAGGATGTCCGGGTTCTCGACCAGCTCGAAGCTCGGCGGGCGGCCGCTGCCGTCCTTCTTCAGCTTCTCCTCGCCGGCGCGGGCGGGGCGCCAGTCGGCCACCGCGGCGGTGGCGACGAAGATGTCGTGCAGCGGCGCGAGCGGCAACACGGCGTCGTGCATCTGGCGCGCGCTGGTGACGTCGATGCGGCGCACGTGCCGCGGCGTCGCCAGGTGCACGGGGCCGGCCACCAGCGTCACGCGCGCGCCGGCTTCGGCCGCGGCGCGTGCAAGCGCGAAGCCCATCTTCCCGCTCGAGTGGTTGGTGAGCCCGCGCACCGGGTCCATGGCCTCGAAGGTCGGTCCGGCGGTGATGAGCATGCTGCGCCCGGCCAGGCGCTTGGGCTGGAAGAAGGCGATGAGTTCGTCGCGCAGCTCCAGCGCCTCGAGCATGCGGCCATCGCCGATCTCGCCGCAGGCCTGGTCGCCCGCCGCGGGGCCGAGCACGAAGGCGCCGTCCTGCTGCGCCTGCGCGACGTTGCGCTGCGTCGCCGCGTGCGCCCACATCTCGCGGTTCATCGCCGGCGCCAGCAGCAGCGCGCAGCGCTCGATCGGGCGCGCCAGGCACAGCAGCGCCAGCAGCTCGTCGGCACGCCCCTGCGCGAGCTGCGCGATGAAGTCGGCGCTCGCCGGCGCGACGAGGATGGCGTCGGCCTCGCGCGAGAGGTTGATGTGCGCCATGTTGTTGGGCTCGCGCGCATCCCACTGGCTCGTCACCACCGCATGGCCCGAGAGCGCCTGCATCGTCACCGGCGTGATGAAGCGCATCGCCGCCTCGGTCATCACCACCTGCACGCGCGCGCCCGCGCGCACGAGCTCGCGCACGAGCTCGGCCGACTTGTAGCAGGCGATGCCGCCCGAGAGGCCGAGGATGATGCGCCGATGCCGGAGTTCGAGCTCGTCTGCCATGGCCCGCGACTCTAGCAGTGCAGGCCGCCGCCTCCGCTCACGCTCCCTTGCCGTGGCATTTCTTGTACTTCAGGCCGCTGCCGCAGGGGCAGGGGTTGTTGCGCCCGGGCGCGGGCGCAACGCGGCGCATGGCCGCGCGCGGTGCGTGGTCCAGCCACCACAGGCGCAGGTCCTGGACCGCCAGGCAGGCGGCGTCGATCAAGTCCTCGCGCGTGGGCAGCTGCCCCTCCCAGTACACCTGCGCATGCGCCTGCAGCAGCGGCGCGTCGTCGGGCAGCATGAGGATGACGACCTGGTCGACGAGCTCGTCGAATTGCTCGCGCTCGCCCTTGTCGACATCGGCCGGCGGATCCAGCTCCGCGGCGAAGTCCTCCAGCGCGTCGGAGAAGCCCTCCGCCCACAGCGCGCCGGCCTGCAGCAACGCGGCGTCGCCTTCGTCCAGCTTCCCTTCCTGCACCAGCGCCTCGCGCTCGGCCTCTTCGAGCACCAGGACCAGCGGCTGCAGGCGCAGCGCCTCGGGGTCGTCGAGCAGCGCCTCGGGGTCGAGGTGATTGGCGAGAACGCGCATGCGCGCCTGCAGCGCGCGGCGCGCCATGGCCTCGTCCTCGGGGTCGGCGAAGGTGCGCGCGAAGGCGTCGCCGGCCATGCGCGGCAACACGGCGTCGAGGTCGATCGCAAGCGGCCCCGCGGCCAGCGCCGTCAGGTAGCCGTCGGCCCATTCGGTGCCGATGCGGTCGTCGAAACCCGCAAGGCGCGTGCACACCTCGTCGAAGGCGTCGATCTCCGCGTCGCTGCTGTCGATCAGGGGCACGTTCGCCTCGCTGCAATGGCCTCCGCAGCCGCAAGCCTATCAGCCTCGCGCCGCCTCACCATGCAAAAATCCGGGCTCGCCAGCCCACCGCGCCGGGGCGCCGCCCGTGCGCGGCAGCCGCCATCCGGACTTGATCCCGTTCGGTCGTGACGACGAAGCCCCTCTCCACCCAGCCGGCCGAGCCCGAGTTCGTCTCCCTCTACCAGAAGCAGGCCAAGGTCTACCCGCGCGCCGTCAGCGGCTGGTTCGCGACCTGGCGCTGGACGCTGGTCTGGGCGACGCAGCTCGTCTTCTACGGCCTGCCCTGGCTGCAGTGGAACGGCCGTCCGCTGATGCTCTTCGACCTCGAGGCACGGCGCTTCCACGTGTTCGGGCTCACGCTCTTCCCGCAGGACTTCATCTTCCTCACCGCGCTGCTGGTGATCGCGGCGCTGGCGCTGTTCTTCTTCACCGCGGTCGCCGGACGACTGTGGTGCGGCTACGCCTGCCCGCAGACCGTGTACACCGAGATCTTCCTCTGGCTCGAGCGCCGCATCGAGGGCGATCGCCAGGCCCGCATCCGCCTCGACCGGCGGGCGCTGGACCCGGGCAAGCTGCTGCGCAAGGGCGGCAAGCACCTGGCGTGGATCGCCGTCTCGCTCTTCACCGGCTTCACCTTCGTCGGCTATTTCACGCCCATCCGCGAGCTGCTGCAGGCGCTGCTCACCTTCTCGCTCGGTCCGTGGGAGACCTTCTGGGTGCTGTTCTACGGCGCCGCCACCTACGGCAACGCAGGCTGGATGCGCGAGCAGGTGTGCAAGTACATGTGCCCCTATGCGCGCTTCCAGAGCGCGCTCATCGACCGCGACTCGATGATCATCGCCTACGACCAGGGCCGCGGCGACCCGCGCGGCGCACGCAAGCGCGGCAGCGACGCGGGCGCGCTCGGCCTGGGCGACTGCGTCGACTGCCGCCTGTGCGTGCAGGTCTGCCCGACGGGAATCGACATCCGCGACGGTCTGCAGAACGAGTGCATCGGCTGCGCCGCGTGCATCGACGCCTGCAACCAGGTGATGGACCGCATGGGCAGCGCGCGCGGCCTCATCCGCTACGCCACCGAGAACGGCGTCGAGCAGCGCCTCACGCGGGCGCAGATGCTGCGCCGCATCGCGCGCCCGCGCGTGCTGGCCTACGCCGCGCTGCTGCTGGCGGTGTCCGCGGCCTTCGTCGTCGGCCTCTCGCTGCGCAGCCCCTTTCACGTCGACATCGTGAAGGATCGCGGCAGCCTGGGGCGCCTGCTCGAGGACGGCCGCGTCGAGAACACCTACCGCGTGCACGTGCTCAACACCGACCTGCAGCCGCACGACTACCGCGTTGCGGCCGACGGGCTCGCGGGCCTGAGGGCGCAGTGGCAGTCGCCGCTGCGCGTCGCCGGCGCCGAGCGCGCGTCGATGACGCTGTACCTCGCGGCGCCGGCCGAACCGCTGCAGGCGCTGCGCGGCCGCACGCAGGCGGTGGTGCTGACGGTGCAGCGCGACGACGGCGCAAGCGTTCAGGCCAAGGCGAGCTTCTACGTGCCGCGCTGAGCCCTGACCGCGGGGCGGGCCGCGCTTCTAGAATGCACGCCGATGGAGACCCCAGGCAACCTGTTCTGTGTTTCCGCGCCCAGCGGAACCGGCAAGTCCAGCCTCGTCAAGGCCTTGCTCGAACTCGATTCGCACCTCGCCGTCTCCATCTCGCACACCACGCGCGCGCCGCGCGGGCAGGAGCTCGACGGACGCGAGTACTGGTTCGTCTCCGAGGCCGGGTTCCGCGCGATGGTCGAGCGCGGCGAATTCTTCGAATGGGCGCAGGTGCACGGCCAGCTCTACGGCACCAGCCGGCGCGCCATCGAGAGCCGGCTGCAGCGCGGCGAGGACGTGGTGCTGGAGATCGACTGGCAGGGCGCGCTGCAGATCAAGCAGCACTTCGCGCACGCGGTGCTCATCTTCATCCTGCCGCCGAGCTGGGATGAACTGCGCCAGCGGCTCATGCGCCGCGGCGAGGACGGCCCCGAGGTGATCGAGCAGCGCATGGCCAACGCGCGCAAGGAGGTGGCGCAGGCGCGGCATTTCGATTTTGTTATCATCAACACTTTGTTCGAGACGGCGCTCTTCGACCTCAAGACGGTCGTGCATTCGCAGCGCCTGAAGTACGCCGCGCAGATGCGCAACCGCTCGCAGGTCTTCGCCGCGCTGGACCTGATCTGAGCGCCCCGTCACCCGCATCGCACCAAGGACGCCCCGCATGGCCCGAATCACCGTCGAAGACTGCCTGCAGCAGATCCCGAACCGCTTCCAGCTCGTGCTCGCCGCGACCTACCGGGCGCGCATGCTCAGCCAGGGCCACGCGCCCAAGATCGAGACGCGCAACAAGCCCGGCGTCACCGCGCTGCGCGAGATCGCCGCCGGCCAGGTCGGCCTGGAGATGCTGCGCAAGGTTCCCGTCTGAGTGCGCCCGACGAGGCGCCGCGGCGGGGCCGCGGCGCCGGCGTCGAACAGCGGTGGCGCCTTCGGGCGCTCCTTTTTTTTCATGGAACGCGCCTGCGGCGCGCCCACGCCGCGGGGCTAGCCTGCCGCGGCAATGCCTGCACACGGCAGCAGTCGCGGTCGAATGACTTAAATTCGGCCCATGGGGTTTCGATCGCTCGCCGCCGAACTGCTGCCCAGCGCCCTGCAGGGGCTGGGACGCATCGCGCACGGGCCGGTGCCGCCGGTGGCGGCGCCGGCCAGCCCGGTCTCGACCTTCGCGGCGCTCAGCGAAAAGCTCGGCTACCTCTCCAAGGCCGACCTGCGGCAGGTGCGCGAGGCCTTCAAGTTCGCCGACGAGGCCCACCTGGGCCAGTTCCGCCACAGCGGCGAGCCCTACATCACGCACCCGCTGGCGGTGGCCGGGCTGGTCGCCGACTGGCGGCTGGACGTGCAGGCGGTGATGGCCGCGCTGATGCACGACGCGATGGAGGACTGCGGCGTCGACAAGACCCAACTCGTCGAGCGCTTCGGTGCGCCCACCGCGGACCTCGTCGACGGCCTCACCAAGCTCGACAAGCTGCAGTTCAACACGCGCGAGGAGAGCCAGGCCGAATCCTTCCGCAAGATGCTGCTGGCGATGGCGCGCGACGTGCGCGTCATCCTCGTCAAGCTCGCCGACCGTCTGCACAACATGCGCACGATGCACGCGATGGCGCCCGACAAGCGCCACCGCATCGCGCGCGAGACGCTCGACATCTACGCGCCGATCGCCCATCGCCTGGGGCTGAACCAGACCTTCCTCGAGCTGCAGGAGCTGTCCTTCGAGCACCTCTACCCCTGGCGCCACGCGGCGCTGGCGAAGGCGGTCGAGCGCGCGCGCGGCACGCGGCGCAACATCGTCGAGCGCGTGCAGAAGGAGGTCGAGCGCGCCTTTGCCTCGCAGCGCCTGCGCATCCGCATCTCGGGCCGCGAGAAGACGGTCTACAGCATCTACCGCAAGATGCGCGAGAAGCACGCGGGCTTCGCCGAGGTGAACGACATCTTCGGCTTTCGCATCGTCGTTCCCGCGCTGCCGGACTGCTACCTCGCCCTGGGCGTGCTGCACCAGCTCTACAAGCCGGTTCCCGGGCGCTTCAAGGACTACATCGCGATCCCCAAGGCCAACGGCTACCAGTCGCTGCACACCACGCTCGTGAGTCCGCTGGGAACGGCGGTCGAGTTCCAGATCCGCACCGAGGCGATGCACGCCGTGGCCGAGACCGGGGTCGCCGCGCACTGGCTCTACAAGAGCGGCGAGAAGGGCAGGAACGGCAAGCCGGGCAAGGACACCAAGGACGGCGACGCGCAGCAGATGGGCACCTTGTGGCTGCAGAGCCTGATCGACATCCAGGACGAGACGCGCGACGCGCACGAGTTCCTGGAGCACGTGAAGATCGACCTCTACCCGGACGCGGTCTACGTCTTCACGCCCAAGAGCCGCATCCTGGCGCTGCCGCGCGGCGCCACGCCGGTGGACTTCGCCTACGCCATCCACTCCGACGTCGGCGATCACACGGTGGCCGCGACGGTCAACGGCGAACCGGTGGCGCTGCGCACCGAGCTGCACAGCGGCGACGTGGTGGAAATCCTCACAGCCCCCGGCGCGCGTCCCAACCCGGCGTGGCTGGGCAGCGTGCGCACCGGGCGCGCGCGCTCCAAGATCCGCCACTACCTGAAGAACATGGAGCAGGAGGAGTCGCGCGCGATGGGCGAGAAGATGCTCGCCCAGGCGCTGCGCGGCGAGGGCTTGAAGATGCCCTCGACGGACCCCGCCGACGCCGACGCCGCGGCGCTGTGGCAGCAGCTCACGCGCTGGAGCGGCAACCGCCACTGCGGCGAACTGCTGGTGGACATCGGCCTCGGGCGCAAGATCGCGATCATCGTGGCCAAGCGCCTGGCTCAGCTCATGCGCGAGCATGGCTCGCGCCCCGACGCCGTCACGCTGACGCTCGGGCGCTACGCCACCGACGACGCCGCGCCGGTGCAGAGCGTCGTCTTCGTCGACGGCAGCGAGGGCGGCTCGGTGCAGCTCGCCCCCTGCTGCCGCCCGATCCCCGGCGACGCCATCGTCGGCTACCTCGGTCGCGGCGAGGGCCTGGTCGTGCACACCGCCGAGTGCCGCACCGGCAAGCGCCTCTACGAGCGCGACAGCGAGCGCTGGATGCAGGTCGAATGGGCCGAGGAACTCACGCGCAGCTTCGAGACCGGCGTCATGGTGCTGGTGAAGAACGGCAAGGGCGCGCTGGCGCAGGTGGCCTCGGCCATCGCCGCCGCCGAAGCCGACATCCGCCACCTCGACATGGGTACCGAATCGATCTCGGAGACGGTCGAGTTGCGCCTGCTGCTGAGCGTGCGCGACCGCGTGCATCTGGCCGACGCGCTGCGCGCCCTGCGCCGCAATCCGGCGGTGCTGCGCGTCTGGCGCATCAAGCCCTGAGGAAGCGCGGGCCGGCGGCGCGTGCTCAGTCCGCGCGCTCCTCGCCGGGCGCCGCAGGCGCGGGATAGCGCACCTCGAGCACCTCGATGCGCTCGACCCCCAGCGGCGTCACGAGCGCGACCTCGTCACCCGCGCGTGCCTTCAGCAGCGCGCGCGCGATCGGGCTGATCCAGCTCACCTCGCCGCGCAGGCTGTCGGCCTCGTCGATGCCCTTGATCGTCACCGTGCGCTCCTCGCCGGCGGCGTTGGCGTAGGTGACGGTGGCACCGAAGAAGACCTGGTCGCTGCCGTGGTGGACGCTCGGATCGGCGATCTCGGCAAGATCCAGCCGCTTCGTCAGGAAACGGATGCGGCGGTCGATCTCGCGCAGCCGCTTCTTGCCGTAGAGGTAGTCGCCGTTCTCGCTGCGGTCGCCGTTCTTCGCCGCCCAGGAAACGGTCTCGACGATCTTCGGGCGCTCGTCGTCGAGCAGCTTCATCAGCTCCCCACGCAGCGCTCGGTAGCCTTGCGGCGTGAGGTAGTTGCGCGCACCCGCGGGCAGCGCCGGCAAGCGGCTTGCGCCATCGCCGCCTTCGTCGTCGTCACCGTCGCTCTCGCGCGTGAAGGCCTTGTTCATCGCGCTCGAGGCGGGCCGGCGTCAGCGCGTGGGCGCCGGGGCCCAGGTCTGCAGGTGAGGCAGCAGCGCGCGATAGGGCGCCAGCAGCAGCACCGCCATCGCCGCCTTGAACGCGAGATCGCCGCCGGCCAGATGCAGCCAGCTCAGCGCCGTGCCGCCGAAGGCGAGGAAGAAGAAGACGCCGGTGTCGACGACCGACGCCACGAGCGAACCCAGCAGCGGCGCCTTCCACCAGCTCGCGCGGCGCCAGCGGTTGAACACCGTGACGTCGAGCAGTTGCGAGGTGATGAAGGCCGCCCCCGATGCGAGCGCGATGCGCCAGGGCGCGATCAGGCCCGAAACGGCGACCGCGATGACGAAGCCGATCCAGGCCACGCGGCGCGCGGCCGCGGGCCCGAAGGCGCGGTTGGTGAGGTCGCAGACGAGAAAGACGAAGGGATAGGTGAAAGCGCCCCAGGTCAGCCAGTCGTTGATGACGAACTGCACCGCGAAGTTGGAGAGCACGATCACCGCGATCATCGCGACGAGCGGAGCGGCGAGCGCGCGCCAGGAACGGGAATCGGCGGAAACGACAGGCATGATGACGTGGATTCGGGGGCGGCGCGGCCGGCAGGCGGATGAGTGTACCGTTCGCGCTTGCGCCCGCCCCTCGCGCAGGGGTGCATGCGGGACCGGGCGCGCACCATCGGGACGATCGGGAATCAGCATGCAGTATCACGTCGATGGCTTCCGGCCGGGGGACCCGGACATCCTGCCGGAGGCACCCGGCCACCGCCGCGCGGGCGACCCGCTGCCCGAGACGGTGGACGTGCTGATCGCCGGCTCGGGCCCGGCTGGCCTGTGCCTGGCGGCGCAACTGGCGCTCGAGCCGCGCATCCGCACGCTGCTGGTCGAGCCCAAGCTCGCGCCGATGGAGAAGGGCCAGGCCGACGGCATCAGCGTGCGCTCGATGGAGATGTTCCAGGCCTTCGGCTTCGCCGCGAAGGTCAGCCGCGAGGCGGTCTGGATCAACGAGACCACCTTCTGGGCGCCGTCAGCGGACGCGACGCTCGCACGCGTGGCGCGCGTGCAGGACGTTCCCGACGGCATCTCCGAGATGCCGCACGTGCTCATCAACCAGGCGCGCGTGCACGACTTCTTCCTCGACTTCATGCGCAACGCGCCCACGCGCCTGGTGCCGGACTACGGCCTGCGCGTGGCGACGCTCACGGTCGACCCCGCGGCCACCGAGCACCCCGTGACGGTGACGCTCGAACACACGGCCCCGGGCCTGGAAGGCCGCACGGCGACGCTGCGCGCCAACTACGTCGTCGGCTGCGACGGCGCGCGCTCGGCCGTGCGCCGCGCCATCGGCGGCACGCTGCACGGCGACGCCGCGCACCAGGCCTGGGGCGTGATGGACGTGCTCGCCGTCACCGACTTTCCGGACTGGCGCATGAAGTCCTTCGTGCGCTCGCAGGCCGACGGCACGCTGATGGTGCTGCCGCGCGAAGGCGGGCACCTCGTGCGCCTGTACGTCGAACTCGACCGGTTGGGCGAGAGCGAGCGCGCGGCCGATCGCGGCATGGGCGCCGAGGACATCGTCGCCAAGGCGCAGCGCATCCTCGCGCCCTTCACGCTCGCGGTGAAGGAGGTCGTCTGGTGGTCGATCTACGAGATCGGTCACCGCCTGACCGACAGGTTCGACGACGTTCCCGCGGGCGAGGTCGCCACGCGCAACCCCCGCGTCATGCTCGCGGGTGACGCCTGCCACACGCACAGCCCCAAGGCCGGGCAGGGCATGAACGTCTCGATGGGCGACACCTTCAACCTCGGCTGGAAGCTGATCTCGGTGCTGACCGGCCGCGCCGAGGCGTCGCTGCTGCACAGCTATTCGGGCGAGCGCCGCGCCGCGGCGAAAGGGCTGGTCGAATTCGACCACCGCTGGGCGCGCGTCGTCGGCGGCCACTTCGACGACGACCCCGAGGCGCCCTTGCCCCGCGTGGCGCGCGAGTTCGTCGCGAACCTGCCCTTCACCTGCGGGCTGACGATCGAATACGAGCCGAGCGCGCTCGTCGGCCTGCCCACGCACCAGGCGCTCGCGCGCGGCTATCCCGTCGGCAAACGCTTCCATTCCGCACCCGTCGTGCGGCTGGCCGATGCGCGGCCGATGCACCTGGGCCACTGCATCACCGTCGGCGTGCGCTTCACGCTGTTTCTCCTTGCCCCCGCGGGCGACCGCGGCACCGCCGGCGGCGCCGTCGCCACGCTCTGCGACTGGCTCGAACACGACGCCGACTCGCCGCTGGTGCGCCACGGCATCGCCGGCACGGACGTGGATGCCGTGATCGACGTCCGCGCCGTCTTCCAGCAGGATTTCCGCGCGCTCGACTTCTCCGCCCTGCCCTCGCTGCTGCGGCCGCACGTCGGGCGCCTGGGTCTTTGCGACTACGAGAAGGTCTTCTGCGCCGACGCTCGGAGCGGCCAGGACCTCTTCGAGCTGCGCGGCATCGACCGCGCCGCGGGCTGCATCGTCATCGTGCGGCCGGACCAGTACGTGGCGCAGGTCCTGCCGCTGAGCGCGCGCGGCGAGTTGACGGCGTACTTCGGCGGCATCCTGCGCGCAGCGCGAAGGTCGTGAACGCATCCCGACACAGGCTCGGCCCATCGCTGCCGTTGGGCCTCTGGGCCCTGCTGCTGTTCGCGCTCGGGCTGTGGCTGGCGCACCGCTTCGCGGCACCGATGCTGCTTTGGCTGGAGCAATGGCCGACGCTGAGCGGGCTCGCCTTCGTGCTCAGCGCGGCACTGGCCGTGCTGCTGCCGGCAGCGAGCAATCTCCCGCTCTTGCCGCTCGCCGTCGCCGCCTGGGGATGGTTGCCGGCAGCGGGCCTGATGCTGCTGGGATGGACGATCGGCTCGGTGCTGGCGTTCGGCCTCGGTCGCCGGGCGCGCCCCTTCGTGCTGCGCCACTGGCCGAGCGCGCTCGTGGCCGCCGACATCGAGCGCCTCGTGCACCCGCGTCAGCGGCTGCTGTCGCTGGTGATGCTGCGCATGAGCTTTCCGGTGGACGTGCTTTCGCACGCGCTGGGACTCTTCGGCCAGCGCACCACGGTGCTGGAGGTGGCGCTCTCCACCGCCATCGGCGCAGCGCCGTTCGCGCTCCTGTTCGCGCTCGTTCCGATGATGTCGCCGACGATGCAGATCCTCGTGCTGGTGCTCTGCGGTGCCGGCTTCGTGCTGTATGCGCGCTGGGTGTTGCGCCGCGGAGTCAATCCGCGTCCCGGAACGCCTCCTGGCGCCTGTTCCTGATCGCCGGCAGCGAGACGAGGACGATCAGCAGCACGGCGGCGGACAACAGCCCCGCCGAGAGCGGCCGCGTGACGAAGGTCGACCAGTCGCCGCGGCTGAGCAGCAGCGCGCGGCGCAGGTTCTCCTCCATCATCGGCCCCAGGATGAAGCCCAGCAGCAGCGGCGCGGGCTCGCAGCCGAGCTTGTGGAAGACCAGGCCGACGAGGCCGAAGAGCGCGCCGACGAAGACGTCGAAGTTGTTGTTGTTGAGCGTGTACAGCCCGATGCAGCAGAAGGCGAGGATCGCCGGGTAGAGCATGCGGTAGGGCACCGTCAGCAGCTTGATCCAGATGCCGATCAGCGGCAGGTTGAGCACGATCAGCATCAGGTTGCCGACCCACATCGAGGCGATCAGCCCCCAGAAGAGCTCGGGGTTGCTCGTCATCACCTGCGGGCCGGGCTGGATGCCCTTGATCGTCATCGCGCCGACCATCAGCGCCATCACCGCGTTGGGCGGAATGCCCAGCGTGAGCATGGGGATGAACGAGGTCTGCGCGCCGGCGTTGTTCGCCGACTCGGGGCCGGCGACGCCACGGATGTTGCCTTCGCCGAAAGGCACTTCGCCCGCGCGCGCGCGCATCTTCTTCTCCAGCGTGTAGGAGGCGAACGAGGACAGCAGCGCACCGCCCCCGGGCAGCACGCCCAGCACCGAGCCCAGCGCCGTGCCGCGCAGCACCGCCGGGGCCATGTCGCGAAGGTCCTGCCCTGTCGGCCACAGGCCCTTCACGTCGCGGGTGAAGACCTCGCGGTGCCCGGCCGGACGGCCCAGGTTGGCGATGATCTCGCCGAAGCCGAACACGCCCATCGCGATGGCGACGAAGTTGATGCCGTCGGTGAGTTCGGCGATGTCGAAGCTGTAGCGCGGCACGCCGGAGATGACGTCGGTGTTCACCTGTCCGAGCAGCAGGCCGAGGATGATCATCGCGATCGCCTTGACGAGCGAGCCCGAGGCCAGCACGACGGCGCCGATCAGCCCCAGCGCCATCAGGCTGAAGTATTCGGCGGGTCCGAACTCGAAGGCGAGTTCCGTCAGCGGCGGCGCGAAGGCGGCGATCACGAGCGTGCCCACGCAGCCCGCGAAGAAGGAGCCCAGGCCCGCCGAGGCCAGCGCCGGGCCGGCGCGGCCGCGGCGCGCCATCTTGTAGCCGTCGATCGCGGTGACGACCGAGGACGCCTCGCCGGGCACGTTGATGAGGATGGCGGTGGTCGAGCCCCCGTACTGCGCACCGTAGTAGATGCCCGCCAGCATGATGAGCGCGGGCGTGGCCTCCAGCGCATAGATGCTGGGCAGCAGCATCGCGATCGTCGCCGTGGGCCCGAGGCCCGGCAGCACGCCGATGAGCGTGCCCAGCACCGCGCCCGCGAGGGCATACAGCAGGTTGACGAGCGAGAAGGCGACGCCGAAGCCCAGCGTCAGGTGATCGAGCAGTTCCATCGCCGGCGGCCCTTCAGCCGGCGAGGAAGGACGGCCCCATCGGGATCGTCAGTCCGAGGCCCTTGGCGAACACCAGCCACGAGAAGAAGGTGAGCACGATGCAGCTGACCAGCACCTCCTTCAGGCGGAACTCGCCGCTGCCCAGGCTGCCCACGAAGATGAGCAGCGGCAGCGCGACGGCCATGCCCAGCGTGGGCAGCGTGAGCCCGAAGAGCAGCACCGCGGCTAGCACCAGCAGCGCCGGCCTGAATCCCCAATGGCCGATCGGGTCACCGCCCTCGACCTCGAACACCAGCGCCTTGACGAGCACGATGACGCCCAGCAGCGCGAGCAGAGCGCCCAGCCCGAAAGGAAAATAGGCCGGGCCCGGGCGCGCCGAACTGCCGAAGCTGTAGCTCGTCGCGCCCCAGGCAAAGGCGACGCCGGTGACGATGAACATCAGTCCCGACCAGAAGTCCTTCCGGCTCTTGATCCTCACGCCTCGTCCGCCTCCTTCGAGTGGGTGGATGAATCGGCCCGCATTCTAGGAACCGCAGTCGGAACTCAGCGCTCGAGCCCCGGCGTGCTGCGCAGCACTTCCTCGACCGTCGTCAGCCCTTCGGCGACCTTCATCGCGCCGGCCAGGCGCAGCGGGCGCATGCCGTCCTTGCTCGCCTGGCGGCGCAGCGCGGCGATGTCGAGCTGCGGATGCACGCACTCGCGCGCGGCCTCGTTCATCACCAGCAGTTCGTACAGGCCGGCGCGCCCTCGATAGCCGGTGTGGCGGCATTCCTGGCAGCCCACGGCCTTGTAGGGGCGCACGCCGCCGGAAAGCCGCCAGGGCCGCGCGAGATCGTCCAACGCCTCGCGCGTCGTGCCCTCGTCGCGCTGCTTGCACGCCGTGCACAGCGTGCGCGTCAGGCGCTGCGCGAGCACGCCGATGACGGTGGCCGCGATCAGGTAACCCGGCACGCCGAGGTCGGCCAGCCGCGTGATCGCGCCCGGCGAATCGTTGGTGTGCAGCGTGCTGAAGACGAGGTGGCCGGTGAGCGCGGCCTGGATCGCCATCTCGGCGGTGGCGAGGTCGCGGATCTCGCCGACCATGATGATGTCCGGGTCCTGGCGCATGAGCGCGCGCAGGCCCTCGGCGAAGCCCATGTCGATCGCCGCGTGCACCTGCGTCTGGTTGAACGCGGGCTCGATCATCTCGATCGGGTCCTCGATCGTGCAGACGTTGACTTCCTCGGTGGCCAGCGCCTTGAGCGTGGCGTAGAGCGTCGTCGTCTTGCCGCTGCCGGTCGGACCGGTGACGAGCACGATGCCGTGCGGGCGCTTCATCAGCGCCTGCCAGCGCACCGCGTCGTGCTCGGGAAAGCCCAGCTGCGCGATCGTCTTCACCGCCGTCTGCGGGTCGAAGATGCGCATCACCATCTTCTCGCCGAAGGCGGTGGGCAGCGTCGAGAGGCGCATCTCGACCTCGCTGCCCTGCCCCTCCGGCGCCTCGGGGCGCCTCGTCTTGATGCGGCCGTCCAGCGGGCGCCGCTTCTCGACCACGTCCATGCGCCCGAGCAGCTTGATGCGCGAGGTCATCGCCGCCATCACCGGCAGCGGCACCTGGTAGACGGTGTGCAGCACGCCGTCGATGCGAAAACGGATGGCGCCGATGTCGCGCCGCGGCTCGAGATGGATGTCGCTCGCGCGCTGCTCGAAGGCGTACTGCCACAGCCAGTCGACGACCTGGACCACGCCCTGGTCGTTGGCGTCGAGCTGGCCCTTGGTCTTGCCGAGCTCGACGAGCTGCTCGAAGCTCGCGCTCGCCGAGACCTCGCCGCTCTTGTGCGCGGCGCGCACCGAACGCGCGAGCGCGTAGAACTCGCCGGTGTAGCGGCGCAGTTCCTCGGGGTTGGCGACGACGAGCTTCACCGCACGGCGCAGGTGGTTCTCGATCTCCGCCACCCAGCCGACGTCGAAGGGCTCGGCGGTGGCCACCGTCACCTCCGCCGCGCCCACCTTCACCGGCAGCGCCAGCCGCATCTGCGCGTACTGCGCCGACATCACCTCGGCCACGCGCCCGGCATCGGCCTTCAGCGGGTCGATGCGCAGGTACGGCAGCTGCGCGCGCGCGGCGAGCCATTCGGTGAGCGCCTCCACGTCCAGCGCCCGTCCGGCGGCGGCCGCGTCGCGCCGCACCAGGCCGGCGCCCCCCAGCCGCACGAGCGCGTGCAGCGTCGAGCTGCCGGCCGACAGGCGCCTGGCCACGCGCTCGACGTCGTCCTGCACGATCCAGCCGTCCTCGCGCAGCCAGTCCAGCAGCAGGCGCCAGTGCAGCCGACCCTTGGCGGAAGGGCGAGACGCGTGGCGCTCGGGGCGATGGGGGCTCGATGCGCTCATGGCTTCAGGCCGGCACCGCGCCCGGAGAGTCCGCCGCCGCGGGTGCCCGCGGCAATGCGCGCGGCTGCCACGGGCGCACCATGCGCAGCCAGTCGCGCGCCTTCAGGCCGAGCCGGCCGTGGCGCGTCTCGATCGCCGCCGCGCGCTGCCGCAGCGCCTCGCGCCCGGGAACCAGCACGCCGCGCCCGGCGACGACGACGGTGTTGCCCTCGCGCGTGGGGCGCAGGCTCCAGACCTGGTCGGTGCCGAAGACCGCGGCGATGCGCGCGGCGCTGGCGTCGAAACTGGCGTCGCGGCCGAAGAGGTTCACCGCCATCACGCCGCCGGGCGTCAGCGCGCGCCGGCAGGCGGCGTAGAAGCGCTCGTCGTCGAGCACCGGAGCCGCCGCCTCCTCGTCGTAGAGATCCACGTGCAGCAGGCGCACGCTGCCCGGCTGCGCCTCTTGCTGGAGCCAGTGCAGCGCGTCCATGCGCAGAACCTGCAGCCGCGGGCCATCCACGGGAAGGCCAAACCACAGGCGCGCGGCCTGGATGACGAGGGGGTTGAGCTCGACCGCGATGGTGTGCATCCCGAGCTGCTGCTGCGTGAAGCGCGTGATCGCAGCGGCCCCCAGGCCCAGCTGCACCGCCAGACCGTCGTCGAGCGCCTCCGGGGGCAGCCACAGCAGGCTTGCGAGCATGCGCTGCACGTAGTCGAGTTCGATCCGGTCGGGCTTGCGCAGGCGCATCGCGCCCTGCACCCATGCCGAGCCCAGGTGCAGAAAGCGCACACCGTCGTGTTCGCTGATCGTCACCGGCGGGAACGCCGACGCCGACGCCGACGCGGGCGCCGCAGCTTGCTCGACCCCGCCCGGGGTCCGCGACTTGCGAATGGACATGGTGCGAGCCTAACCCAGCAGCCCCGCCTGCTCGAAGGCCTGCGCCCAGGCCTGCAGCTTGCGCGCAAAGGACCAGCTCGCGTTCGCGGGGCTGGTCGACGGCAAACGCGTCACCGCGATCCCGAGCGCCCGCGTGACGCGCATCGCGCGTGCCGACTCGCCGCCGTTGTGCGCGATCAGCGCCAGCCGTGGGAGCGTGGCGACGAGGCCGCCGAGATCGTTCGCCTCGGCGTCCCGGATGTCCGCGTCCAGGCTTCCCGGGCGGCGGCAGCGTGCGTACACGTCCCAGATCGCAAGCCCGCGCCCGCGCACCCACGCGATGCGTTCGGCATACGGCCAGTCGGCGAGCGGCTGGCCGAAGAGCGCGCCCAGCAGCGGCCAGAACTGGTTGCGCGGATGCGCGTAGTACTCCCGCTGCGCGAGCGAGGCCACGCTCGGGAAGCTGCCCAGCACCAGCAGCCGCGCCTGCGGCGAGGCCACCGGCGCCAGTCCTTGCAGCAGCGCGCCGTCGTCGCGGTGCGCGTTCTCAGCCATCGGCTGGCAGGCACGCGGCCAGCCGCGGCAGCGCGGCGAGCGTGTTCGCGCGCGTGATGCGCGCGGTCTCCTCGAGCGTCCAGCCGCGCAGCTCGGCGAGCACCGCGCCGATGCGCGGCAGCTCCGCAGGCGTGTTGCGGCTCGTCGCGCCGCCGGCGCGGTCGGCCGCGCTGCGGTAGAGCCAATGCGGCGGGATGTCGGGCGCGTCGGTCTCCAGCACCAGCGCCTCGTCGGGCAGCGTGCGCGCGAGCTCGCGCAGATGGCGCGCGCGCTCGAAGCTCATCGCGCCGCCGAAGCCGAGCTTGAATCCCAGCGCCAGCAGTTGCGCGGCCTGCTGGGCGCTGCCGTTGAAGGCATGCGCGATGCCGCCGCACAGCGGCTGCCTGCGCAGCGCCGCCAACACCTCGTCGAGCGCACGCCGCGTGTGCAGGATCACCGGCAGGCCCGCCTTGCTGGCGAGCCGCAGTTGCGCGCGCAGGAAATGCTGCTGGCGCTGCCGCTCCAGCCCGGCAACGAAGTGGTCCAGGCCGATCTCGCCGACGGCGACGAGCAGCGGGTCACCCGCGGCTTGGGCCAGCGCCTGCTGCAGGCGCCCCAGGTCCTCGTCCGCCGCCTCGCCGACGAAAAGCGGATGGATTCCGAGCGCGTACGCCAGGCCGTGCGCACGCGCCAGGCCTTGCAGCGGCTCGAAGTGCGCCGCGGCCACCGCCGGCAGCACCATCTGCCCCACGCCGGCGGCGCGCGCCGCGGCAAGCACGGCGTCGCGATCGGGGTCGAACTCCGGCGCATCCAGATGGCAGTGCGAATCGATCCACATGACGGCGCCGATGATGCCAGCGCGCGCGCTGCGGCCGCGCGCGAGACAGGGACCGGCACGGCCGCACGCATCGTGATAGGGTTGACGGCGCACCGCTCTTCCTGCGCCGCCTGCAGGCGGCCCCTCCGACATGCGCAAGGCACCGCTTTACAGCCGTTCGCCCCGCCATCCGGCAGCTGGCGCCGCAGGCGCCGATGGCGTTGCGGACGCGGGGGCGGCTGCCGTGCCGGCCACGTCTGCGGCGCCCGGTCGCCTGCAACGCCTGCGCGCGCGTTTGGGTCGCCACGCGGCCGCCTTCTCGGCGGTCGGCGGCGCGCTGCTGGCGGCGCTGGCGACGACCTTCGTGCTCGGCACGCAGCCCGGCATGCGCGTGATCACGCAGGACGACATCGACGCCGCGGTGCGCGCCTCGCTCGAAAAGGAACCGCTGCCCTCGGCGGCTGCACGCGCCGCCGCGGCGATCGCGCCCTCGGTCGTGCGCGTGGTCGGCCTGGACGAGGAGGACGACGACGGCGACGCCGACGAGGATGCCGAGCGGAAGGCGATGGAGCGCGCTCTCGGCAGCGGCGTGCTGATCATCGAGAACGGCACCATCCTCACCAACCTGCACGTCGTCGCCGGCAGCCGCAAGATCCGCGTGCGCTTCTGGAACGGCCTCGAGAGCGAGGCCACGGTCGTCGGCACCCAGCCCGAGAACGACCTCGCGGTGCTGCGCGCGGCCAGGCTGCCCGACGACCCGCAGGCGGCGACGATGCGCAGCACCGCCGACCTCGCGCCCGGCGACGAGGTGGTCGCCGTCGGCTTCCCCTTCGGCCTCGGGCCCTCGGTGAGCGCGGGCGTCGTCTCCGGCCTCGGGCGCGAGTTCCGCAGTCCCGACGGGCAGTCACAGCTGACGAACCTGATCCAGTTCGACGCCGCCGCCAACCCCGGCAACAGCGGCGGGCCGCTGGTGACGCTGGACGGCCACGTCGTGGGCATCGTCACCGCCATCCTCAACCCGAGCGAGCAGCGCACCTTCATCGGCATCGGCTTCGCCGTCCCGATCGAGAACGCCGCACAGGCCGCAGGCATGCCACCCTTCTGAACGGAGAGCCCATGAACGACGAGGCCGCTGCCACCGCGACGCTGATGGAGCAGATCCTCTACGAGGTCAAGCGCGTCGTCGTCGGCCAGGACCGCTTCCTCGAGCGCGTGCTCGTCGCCATGCTGGCGCAAGGCCATTTGCTGGTCGAGGGCGTTCCGGGCCTGGCCAAGACGCTGACCGTCAAGACGCTGGCGCGCGCCGTTCGCGGCAGCTTCGGCCGCATCCAGTTCACCCCCGACCTCGTTCCGGCGGACCTGATCGGCACGCGCATCTACAACCAGAGGACGGGCGAGTTCGGCACCAGCCTCGGGCCGGTGTTCGCCAACCTGCTGCTGGCCGACGAGATCAACCGCGCGCCGGCCAAGGTGCAGAGCGCGCTGCTGGAGGTGATGCAGGAGCGGCAGGTGACGATCGCCGGGGTCTCGCACAAGGTGCCCGAGCCCTTCGTGGTCATGGCGACGCAGAACCCGATCGAGACCGAGGGCACCTACCCCCTGCCCGAGGCCCAGGTCGACCGCTTCATGATGAAGGTACTGATCGACTATCCGAGCGAGGAGGAGGAGTTCGTCATCGTCGAGCGCGTCACCGGTGCGCCCATCGAGGTCGGCGCCGTCGCCGACACCTTCCAGCTCACGGCGCTGCAGCGCGAATGCCGCGAGGTCTATTGCGATCCGGCGCTGATGCAGTACGCGGTGCGCCTGGTGGCGGCCACGCGCCGGCCCGCGGCCTTCGGCCTCGCGGACCTGGCGTCGCGCATCGGCTACGGCGCCAGCCCGCGCGCCAGCATCGCCCTCGTCGAGGGCGCAAAGGCGCTGGCGCTGCTGCGCGGACGCCGCTACGCGCTGGCCGAGGACATGACCGACCTCGCGGCCGACGTGCTGCGGCACCGCATCGTGCTCTCCTACGAGGCGCTGGCCGAAGGCCTGACCCCCGATGCGCTGGTCGCGCGCGTCGTCAAGGCGGTGCCCGCGCCCGACAAGCCGCTGGCGCACGCCGGGAATCGGGACGCCGCCGGGCAGTCATGAACGCGCTTCTCGAGCCGCCGACCAGCGACGCCATGCTGCGCCGTCTGGAGTGGACCGTGATCCGCCGGCTCGACGGTCTGCTGCAGGGCGACTATCGCACGCTCTGGCGTGGCATCGGCGTCGATCTCGCCGACCTGCGCGAGTATCAGCCGCACGACGACGTGCGCCACATCGACTGGAACGTCACCGCACGACTGCAGCAGCCCTTCGTGCGCCAGTTCGTCGAGGACCGCGACCTCAGCGCCTGGTTCCTGCTCGACCTCTCCGGCAGCGTCGATTTCGGTTCCGCCGACCGCACCAAGCTCGCGCTCGCGACCGGCTTCGTCGCCACGCTGGCGCGCGTGCTGACGCGCCACGGCAGCCGTGTCGGCGCGGTCTTCTACGGGCGGAAGGTGGAGGGCGTGCTGCCGCCGCGCGCCACACGCCTGCACGTGCTCGAACTGCTGCAGCGCATGCGCATGCGCACACCGCACGCGGCGCCGGCCGCGAAAGCCGCGCGGTCCGCACGCGAACGTCGGCAGGCCGCCGACGCTGCGGGCACGGGAACGGTGCTCGCCGACCTGCTGCACGCGGCCGAAGGCCTGATGCGGCGGCGCGGCCTCGTCTTCGTCGTCTCCGACTTCATCAGCGAACCCGGCTGGGAGTCGGCGCTCGCGCGCCTGGCGCAGCGACACGAGGTGGTGGCCGTGCGCGTGTTCGACCCCGCCGAGCTCGAGTTGCCCGACGTCGGCCTGGTGACGGTGGAGGACGCCGAGACCGGTGAGCAATTGCTCATCGACGCCGCGGATCCGGCGTTTCGCGCGCGCTATGCCGACCTCGCCCAGGCGCATGAGCAGGCGCTTCGCCGCGCCTTCGCCGCCAGCGGCGTCGACACGCTCGAGCTGGCCACCGATGACGACCTGCTGCAGGCGCTGCTGCGATTCGCCGAACTGCGCCGGCTGCGCGCACGCCAGCCGCTGCCCGGGCGCTTTCCCATGCACCTGCATCCGGAGAAGGCGGCATGAGTTTCTACTGGCCCGACCTGCTGTGGTCGCTGCTGCTGCTGCCGCTGCTGGTGCTGCTCTACCTGTGGCTGCTGGCGCGGCGCAAGCGCGCCAGCGTGCGACTGGCGAGCGTGCGCATCGCCAAGCTCGCCGCCGGCAAGGGCCCGGGCTGGCGGCGCCACGTGCCGCCGCTGCTGCTGCTGCTGGCCATCGCCTCCCTGCTCGTGGCGACGGCGCGGCCGGTGGCGAAGATCACGCTGCCGCTTTCCGAGCGCACCATCATCCTCGCGATGGACGTCTCGGGAAGCATGCGCGCCGAGGACGTGAAGCCCAACCGGCTCATCGCCAGCCAGGAAGCCGCCAAGACCTTCGTGCGCGCACTGCCGCACGAGGTGCGCGTGGGCGTGATCGCCTTCGCCGGCACCGCCGCGGTGGTGCAGGCACCGACCACCAGCCGCGACGACGTCGTGGCGGCGATCGATCGCTTCCAGCTGCAGCGCGCCACCGCCACCGGCAGCGGCATCATCCTCTCGCTGGCGACGCTCTTCCCCGATCACGGAATCGAGATCCAGCACGTCACCGGCCAGCGCAACTTCCCCGCCCGGCCGCTGGGCCGGACGGCCGGGGAAGACAAGCCCAAGTTCACGCCCGTGGAGCCCGGAAGCTACCGCTCGGCGGCGATCATCATGCTCACCGACGGCCAGCGCACCACCGGCCCGGATCCGCTGGACGCGGCGAAGATGGCCGCCGAGCGCGGTGTGCGCGTCTACACCGTCGGCATGGGAACGACGCAAGGCGAGATCATCGGCTTCGAGGGCTGGAGCATGCGCGTGCGCCTGGACGAGGAGACGCTCAAGGACGTGGCGATGATCACCCGCGGCGAGTACTTCTACGCCGGCACCGCGGAGGATCTGAAGAAGGTCTACCAGAGCCTGTCCGCGCGCATGGTCGTCGAGACCAAGGAGACCGAGGTGAGCGCGCTCTTCGCCGCCCTGGGGGCGCTGCTGGCCACGCTTGCCGCGGGCCTGAGTCTGTGGTGGTTCGGGCGCGTGGCCTGAGCAGGCGAGACGAAGCACCATGAACGAGGCCTACGTCGTCGGCCACATCACCGTCAAGGACGAGGCGCGGTGGGCCGAGTACCGCGCTCGCGTGCCCGACACGCTCGCGCCATGGGGCGCCGAGCTCGTCTGCCGCGGGCACCGCGTTGCCGTCTGGGCCGGCGAAGGCCCGCACACCGACCTCGTCGTCATCCGCTTCGCCAGCGTCGATGCGGCAAACGGCTGGTTCCACTCTTGCGCCTACCAGGCGCTGATCCCGCTGCGACAGCAGGCTGCCGAAGTCGTGCTCCTGTGCTACGAGGCGTGATGCCCGGGGCGAAGCGCGTACGCCCACCCGCGCGATGTCCGGCAAACGGCTGTCGGCCGGATGCGCGATGGCCTTCTCGTGCAGCGCGGTTTCGAAGGACCGACTACTTCTTCGCTTCCACGTTCTCGCGGAACACGCCGGCGCGCGAGGCGGTGATCCAGGCGCCGTCCTGCGTGGCCAGGGCGGCGGTGAGCGAGAGGCGGTCGGCGCGCTGCGCCGGGGTGAAGCTCGCGCCGTCGTCGCGGCTGAGCGCCTGCAGGCCGTCCAGACCGACGGCCAGCACCGCCTGCCCGCGGCGCGCAAAGCCGGTCACCGAGCTCTGGCTGCCGATGTCGACGTGCTGCCAGGTCCGGCCCGCGTCGCCGCTGCGGTAGACGTTGCCGCGCTGCCCGCCGACGAGCAGCACGTCGGACGAGAGCGCGATTCCGCCCCAGAACGAGCCGTTGTAGCCGGTGGAGAGATAGCTCCAGCTGGCGCCGGCGTCCTCGGAGCGCAGCACGTAGCCGCGCTCGGCCGCGGCGTAGAGCACGCCCTTGTCGTCGGCGAAGAGCGCCTGCAGGTTGAGGTCGGCGCGGCGGGCACCCGGCGGCGGTGCGAGCTCGCGTGACTGCCAGCTCTTGCCGCCGTCGGCGGTGGTGAGCACGAGCGACCACAGGCCCACGGCGACGCCGCGCTGCGCGTCCAGGAAGTGCACGGCAAAGAGCGGCCGGTCCTCGGCCGTGTCCAGGCGCTGCACGCGCCAGGTCTGGCCGGCGTCGTCGGTGGCGAGGATGGCGCCCCAGTGCCCCACCGCCCAGCCGTGGCGATCGTCGATGAAGTGCACCGCCGTGAGCATCGAGCTCACGGGGACCGAATTCGCCTGGCGAAAGCTCGCGCCCTCGTCCTCCGAGCGCAGCACGATGCCGTGATCGCCGACGCCGACGATGGCCTTCCCGGCGCGCGCCAGGCCCAGCATCATCGCCTTGTCGGCGTTCACGGCCGCGGCCGCGGGCACCGCGGCCAAGGGTGCCGGGGCGGCCACGGCCGCGGCGCCGAGCACGGCCAGCACGGCCGCCGTCACGCCGCAGAACAGGAGAGTCGCAGCCCGCATCGTCCGCCTCCGCCCCTGCCGCCTCACTTCTTGATGCTGATGACCTGCGGCCGCGTCACCGCCTTCAGGCCCTCGGTCCCGAACTCGACGCCGTAGCCCGAGCCCTTGGCGCCGCCGAAGGGCACCATGGGGTGGATCATGCCGTGCTGGTTGATCCACACCGTGCCGGCCTGGATGCGCGAGGCGACCTCGGCGGCCTTGGCGGTGTCGGCCGACCACACCGAGGCGCCCAGGCCGACGTCCAGGCGGTTGGCGCTGGCGATGGCCTCTTCGACGTCGCGGTACTTGATGATGGGCAGCACGGGACCGAACTGCTCCTCGTCGACGAGGCGGCTGCCGTCCTTCAGGCCGGTGACGAGGGTGAGCGGGTAGAAGTAGCCCGGACCGCCCGGAGCCTGGCCGCCGCAGACGATGGTGCCGCCTTCGCTCTTCGCGCTCTCGACCAGGTCGACGACCTTGTCGTACTGCATCTTGTTCTGGATCGGCCCCATCACCGTGCCTTCCTTCATGCCGTCGCCCATGGGCATGGCCTGCGCCAGCTCCTTCAGCGCCTGCACCGTCGGCTCATAGAGGTTCTCCGGCACGTACAGGCGCTTGGCCGCCGCGCAGGTCTGCCCCATGTTGATGAAGGCGCCCCAGAACAGCCCCATGGCCATGGCCTTGGGGTCGGCGTCGGGCAGCATGATGGCGGCGTCGTTGCCGCCGAGCTCGAGCGTCACCGGGATCACGTTCCTGGCCGCGGCCTCGGCGACCTTGGCGCCCGTGCGCGCCGAGCCGGTGAACATGAGCTTGTCCAGGCGCGGGTCGGAGACCAGCCAGGAGCCGACCTCGCCGGCGCCGCTGACGGTGTTGACGACGCCCGCGGGCAGCACCTCGCTGATCAGGCGCACCAGCTCCAGCGTGCCGATCGAGGTGTACTCGGAGGGCTTGATGACGACGGTGTTGCCGGCGCGGATGGAGGGGATGATCTGCCAGATGGCGATCAGCAGCGGCCAGTTCCAGGGCGCGATGGCGCCGATCACGCCGTAGGGCTTGCGGTGCACCTCGTCGCGGCGCGTCTCGTCCTCGAAGGCGACCTCGACCGGCAGGTCCAGGCTCGCCGGCACCTGCGTCCAGGCCTCGCAGCCCCAGACCTCGAAGCGCGCGCCGGGAACCTGGTCGGGACCGACGCCGCCCAGCGGCTTGCCCTGCTCGCGCGTCACCCACTCGGCGAGGTAGGCGGCGTTCTTGTTGATGACCTCGGCGACCTTCATCATCAGCGCCTTGCGCTCGGCGTCGGGCCGCGCCGCCCAGGCCGGCTGCGCCGCGCGCGCGGCGGCCACCGCCTCGGCGACCTGCTCCTTGCTGGAGATGGGCACCAGGCCGATCGCCTCGCCGGTGGCGGGGTTGATGGACTGGAAGGTCTTGTCGGAACCGACGGCCTTGCCGTTGATGGTGTTCAGGTAGGTCTGCACCGACTGCTCCTGGGGTGGGGGTTGGATGACACCGGCAGCGCCGTGCGCGGCGTGCCGTCCGGATCGCATGGTGACAGGCCTGGACGCATGTCATCAATGCCCGAGCATGCCCGGTGCGCGCGCCGGCCGCCGACGCGGGAAGACGCGCTCGAGCCAGACGGCGAAGGCCGGCAGCACCGTCATCGCCATCACCATGTTGACCATGAACATGAAGGCCAGCAGCTTGCCCATGTCGGCCTGGAACTTCAGCTCCGAGAAGCTCCAGGTGGCGACACCGATGGCCAGCGTGATGGCGGTGAAGATGGTCGCCATGCCGGTCTCGAGGATGGCGTGCTCGACCGCCTTGACGATGCCCTGGCCGCTGGCCAGGTGCAGCTGCAGGCGGTTGTAGATGTAGAAGGCGTAGTCGACGCCGATGCCCACCGCCAGCACCATCACCGGCAGCGTGGCCACGGTGAGGCCGATCTGCAGCTCCTTCATGAACCAGTAGCCGATGAAGGTGCCCACCGTCAGCGGCAGGCAGCAGGCGAGCACCGCGCGCAGGTCGCGGTAGACGAGGAAGACGAGGACGACGATGGCCGCGTAGACGTAGAGCATCATCGGCAGCTCGCTGTGCTCGACCTCCTCGTTGATCGCCGCGAGCACGCCGGCGTTGCCCGCGGCCAGGCGGATCTTCACCTCGGGCATGGGCTCGCGCGCGCGGAAGTCCTTCACCGCGGCAATCAGGCGGTTGATGGTCGTGGCCTTGTGGTCGGCCAGGTACATGTGCACCGCGGTCATGCTGCAGTCCTTGCGCATCATGCCCGGCACGCGGCCGATCTCGGTCGACAGCGCGGCGTAGTTGGCGGCGTCGATGGGCACCACCGCCATCTTCGGATTGCCCTCGTTGTAGCCCTCGCTGTACTGGCGCAGCATCGACGAGTACGAGGTGATGCCCAGCACCCCGGGCACCGGCTCCATGGCCCACACGAAGCGGTCCTGGTAGGCGCCCAGCGCCACGCGCGCGCACGAATCGGGCGGCGCCTCGAAGACCACGGTGAGCCAGTCCAGCCCGGCGTCGAAGTTGCTCGCGATCGACACCGCGTCGAGGTTGTAGCGCGCATCCGCACGCAGCTCCGGCGCACCGGGCTGCAGCGTGCCGACGACGCGGTCGTGGCTCTGCCAGGCCGAGAGCGCGAGCACGATCGCCGCCAGCGCGAGCACGATGGGCGCGCGCCTGGGTTGCGCGAGCCCGGCCACTGCGCTCAGCCAGGCGGCGCGCTGCTCGCGCTTGACGATGGCCTTCTCGGCGTACTTGCGCGAGACCTGGAAGTACGAGGCCGCGAGCGGCAGCATGACGAGGTTGCTGATGACCTTGTAGGCGACGCCGATGGCCGCCGTGATGGCCAGCTCGCGCACCATCGGGATGGGGATGAGCAGCAGCGTGACGAAGGTGACGAAGGCGGTGAGCAGCGCCAGCGTGCCCGGGATGAGCAGGCCGATGAAGCTCGCGCGCGCGGCCTGCTCGCAGCTCTTGCCGTGCGAGATCTCGCGCACGATGAAGTTGATCTGCTGCACGCCGTGCGAGACGCCGATGGCGAAGACGAGGAAGGGCACGAGCACCGCCAGCGGATCCAGGCCGTAGCCCAGCAGGCGCAGCGTGCCGAACTGCCACACCAGCGAGGCCAGCGAGCAGCCGATGGCCAGCAGCGTGAAGCGCAGCGAGTGGCAGTACCAGTACACCGCCAGCGCCGTGAGCAGCAGCGCCACCAGGCAGAACTCGAGCACGGCCGAGGCGCCGGCGGCGATGTCGCCGATCTGCTTGGCGAAGCCGATGATCTGGACCTCGTAGTCCTGGTCCTCGAAGGGCTTGCGGATCTGCGCCTCGAGCACGTCGTTGTAGGCGACGTAGTCGATGGGCACGCCCTTGGCGTCGAACTCGTTGAGCTCGGCGGTGATCATGGCGCTGGCCTGGTCGCGCGAGACGAGCACGCCGACGTAGCCGCCCTGGCTGGTCGAGCGCGCGATGGCGGCGATGGCCTTCTCGTCCAGGCCCGCGGGGGTGATGGTGCCCGGGATGATGGGGTCGGCGCGAAAGCCTTCCTCGGTGATCTCGTTGACGAAGGCGTTGGGCGTCCACAGCGACTGCACGCTGCCGCGCGAGACGTAGGGCAGCGCCATCACCGCCTGCGTCACCTCGTAGAGGCGGGTCAGCGCCTCCTTCGTCCAGATGGTGCCCTTGCGCGCGCGCACCGTGAAGGTCATGCGGTTGGCGCCCAGCAGGTCGTCGCGGTACTGCTTGAAGGTGGCGACGTACTCGTGGCCGATGGGCATCTGCTTCTCGAAGCCGGCCTCCATGCGCAGCTGCAGCGCGAACACGCCCATCAGCACGGTGAGCGCGAGCAAGCCCAGCAAGATGGGCGTGCGCAGCCGGAACAGCAGGTCTTCCAGCCCCTGCAGCGCGCGCAGCAGCGCCGAGGGCTTGTCCGATTCGTTGGCCATGCTCGAGGAAGGGGTAGCGGGCTGCGCGGGCTCACACGCAAACGGTCCGGCGCGCACAGCGCCGGACCGATGCGGGCATCAAACGATCAGAAGCTGCGCGAGATGGCGATGCCGAAGAAGTCGCGGTCCTTGAGCGGCTGGTCGAGCAGCGTCTTGCCGTTCCAGAAGCGCGCGTAGTTGAGCATGACCTTCCAGGTCGCCGGATTCTGGATCAGGCTGACGATGAGGTTGGCCGACTTCGCGCCCTCCATGAACAGGCCCGAGAGGTTGGGCGTGCGGCCCGACACGGCCTGGAAGTAGTAGATCTCGGGGACCACCTGCCAGCCCGGGATGATGGTGCCGTCGTAGACCCAGCTGAAGTCGAAATTGAAGCCCCAGGAGGTGCGCGTGCCCATGGGCACCGGCGTGCCCGCCGGATCGGTGAGCTGGCCCCAGCCCCAGCCGCCGGCGGTGACGTAGTCGCCGTCGTAGCTCCGCTTCATGTGCGGGTAGTGGATGGCCACGGCCTCGAAGAGCAGGGTGGCCGTCTGCGCGCCCAGCGCCTTCAGGATGGCGCCACCCATGTCCGGCGTCAGGCTCAGCAGCGCCGTGCCGTGCCACTGCCAGCGCGCCTCGTCGACCCAGCACTTGTAGTTCTGCGACGCGCAGCCGCTGGTGGCGGGGTTCAGGGCCACCGCGTCGCGCGGCCGGTACGACAGTTCGGTGCCGATGGCCCAGTCGCCCACCGGGAAGTTCGCGCTCACGCCGTAGAGCTTGCGGTCCTCGAGGTGCACCCAGCCCATGGCGCCCGTGCCGTCGATGTCGATGGCGAAGTTGGGCGTCTTGTCGTGGTAGTTCATGGCATACGCGCCCAGGTTGAGCTGCATGCCCGGCGGCTCGTAGCGCAGCGCCACGCCCCACTGCCCGGAGTTGCGCGCATCCTTCTCGGCCAGGCCGTAGGTCGAGTGCCCCTTGCCCAGGCCGTTCACCACCGACCAGTAGCTGCCCGTGGGCGGGAAGTAGCTCTTGTTCCAGTTCGTCTGCACGTAGGCCTCGACGTTGAGCCCGCGCGCCAGGCCGCTGGCCACGCTGATCATGGGCGCGGGCAGGTAGACCTCCTTCAGTTGCGTGCCCGGCTGCGACAGGCGCATGATGTCCATCGCGTTCGTGCTGTTGATGCCGCCGGGCAGGAACAGGCTCTCGCCCCAGGACACGACCTGGTTGCCGATGCGGATGCGCGCCAGGTTGTCGCCGACCTGGAAGGACTTGGAGACCCACAGGTCCAGCAGCCGCGCCTTGAACTTGAGGTCGTCGCGCGCGTCCCCGGCCTGGCCGCCGGCCAGGTCGGGCGGCGTGGTCGCGCTCAGGATGCCGGTGGTGTGGGTGGCGGCGAAGTCCTTCACCCAGTTGACGCGGCCCAGGAAGGTGATGTCGCCGGGCGCCTTGAGCAGCAGCTCGTGGTCGCCCTTGAGGTAGCCGGCGAAGAAGTCGCCCTTGCCGTAGTTGAGGTTGCCCTGGTCGCCCAGCGCCGAGGTCGGCGCCAGGCAGCCGGCGGGGGCGCCGGCACCGCTGGCCCCGTCGGTGACGGCCCAGCAACTCGGGTCACGGGCACGGATGCCGGCGCCGGCGGTGATGGTCGAGTCGAAGTTGCCGCGCACGTCACCCATCTCGAAGGTGAAGGCCTGCGCCGTCGGGAAGCCACCGGCAAGGGTGGCGGCCAACGCGGCCACGGCCACGGGCCGGCGCGGGAATCGGGTTGCTTTCACGTCTGGTCCCTCCTCGGTTCGCTGCTGGGGTGGCGCGGATCAGCGCTCGCTGACGGCACGCAGGTTGTCGGCGGTGTAGTAGTTCGTCGTCATGCGCGGGCCCTTGGGCTCGGTGAGGTACTGCACGTCCTTGCCGGTGCCCGCGGCATGCATGTCGAACACGTAGCGCCCATCGGAGACGATGTTCTGCACGAAGGCCGAGGTGTCGCAGGACCCCGTCTCGTAGACCGGGATGAGGAAGCCCTCGCGCACCTTGAAGACCTTGCCCTGCGCGTCGAAATCGTCGGCGACGGTGAGGTTCCAGCTGTCCTCGTCGAGGTAGAAGGTGCGCTTGGGCGCGGTGTGGCGCATGCCCTGCTTCACCGTGGCCTCCACCACCCAGACGCGGTGCAGCTCGTAGCGGCGGTGGCCCGGGTCGACGAAGTCGGGCTTGGTGATGTCGTCGACCTTGCCGCTGAAGTCGTAGGCGCCGAAGGCGTTGTAGAGGACGTAGAGCTCCTTCTTGCCCACCAGCTTCCAGTCGAAGCGGTCGAAGGTGCCGTTGAAGACGAAGGGCTCGTCGAGCGTGTAGAGGTTCTCGAAGCCGATCTGCGGCGAGTCGTAGGAGTAGGTCGGCATGCGCCGCACGCGGCGCTGCCCCGGGAAGTAATAAAAGGTCTCGCTGCCGGCGGTGTCCAGGAAGTAGGTGATCGCAAGCGCCTGTCCGGCCAGCGCCGGCGGCGAGTTGTAGCCGAAGTAGGCGTTGTATTCGATGGGCGGCAGCTTGGAGAGCGGCGTCGAGCCCTTCGCGCCCCACGGATAGAAGGCGGTGAATTCCTGGCCGGCGCGGATCCACTCGCTGCTGCCCTTGCGCGGCGAGAGCGTGGTGACCGTGTTCTTGTAGTCCATGCCGACGCCGCGGTAGCGCATCTTGCTGTTCCACATCGCCTCGATGCCGTTCTCGGGCAGCGGGAAGGGCAGGCCGGGCATCACCGCCTCCTTCAGGCCCCAGCCGTCCTCGGCGAGCTTGGCCGTGCCGACGTTCTTCTTCGTGTTCTCGGCCACGAAGTCGGGCACGCCGCAGGTGCGCCGCGTCGGGTAGACATCCATCCGGTAGCCCTTCACCTGCTTGAGCGTGGCCAGCTGCCCGGCGGAGAGCTTGTCGGCGTACTTGTCGGCGTTGCTGGCGTCGATCGAGAACAAGGGCTTGTCGTCCTTGTGCTTGAAATGCGCGCTGCGCAGCTTGCCCCAGGCCCAGCCGCCGTCGGAGGCCGGCTGGTTGCCGGCCCAGGCCGGGATCGTGCCGTCCTTGCTGGCGCCCTTCTCGGCGCCGGTGGGCGTGAGCTCGGTGCCGAGGCGGGACGCGTCGGCCGCTGCGGCGCCGGTCGCCGCGGTGGCGCCGAGGCAGGCCAGCAGCAGTCCCAGGGACGTGCGGGTCAGGGCGCGGGTGCGAGAGTCGCTCATGATCGTGTCTCCATTTGCCGGATGTCCGGAACCTTCTCTGCGTCTGCGGCGAGGACGCTGCGCGCGGCGCGCCTCCCTCCTCACGGGGATCGGACTGGGCAAGTGAAGCACCCCGCCCGAAGCAGGGCAAAAGATAGCCCGCACCTTCCCGCGGCGGTGATCCCAGATCGGCAAGCGCGCGGCTCCTCAACCTGCGCCAGATCAAGGAAACGACGCCGCAGGGGCCACTGCAGCCTCGATCCAAGGGCTTTCACCGAGCACCCCCGCCAGCACACGCCACACACTGCGCGGCACGCGTCGCGGCGGTGACGCATCGATGAACGACTGCCCGAGCCGGTCGCGCCCGCACCGTGCGGCCGGCCGTCAGCACCAGCCCAGCAATGCCAGACGCCCTCTTCGCCACCCCGCCCACGAGCGCCTTTGCACCGCTTGCGGGCTTCGCCTGCACCAACCTCGCCAACCACGACGCCGACGAGGCGGCGCAACGCCTGCGCGCCTGGGACCAGACCTACCGCCAGCTCACGCCCGGTCGCTTCGAGGGCTTGACGACCGACCTCTGGTTCGAGCCCGTGCAGCTCTTTCGCGAACGCAGCAACCGCCGCGTTCACCAGGCCGGGCGCTCCTGGCCGGGTTCGGTCACCTTCGGCATCCTGTTGTCGATGGAGGGGGAGGCGCGCTTTTGCGGCCAGGCGATGGACCTGGATTCGATGATCGTGCTGGGATCGGCCGACGAACTCGACCTCGTGACCTCGCCGACGCTGGACATCGTCGGCATCGCGATTCCGCAGGACCGTCTCACCTGGCTCGACGATGGGAATCGCAGCGCGCGCACCGGCAGCCGGCTCGTGCGCCTGAAGCCGGCGGCGGCGGCGCGGCTGCGCGAGGTGACGCAATCGATCTTCGACACCATCGAGGCGGACCCGTCGACGCTCGGCGCCAAGGCCGTGCGCGAGCAGGTCCGCGACGACCTCATCGACGCGCTCGCGACGGCGACCTGGAACGGCGTCGCGCAATCGACCACCGCGCCGCGCCACGTCAACCAGCGCGCGGTGGTGCAGCGCGCCACCGAACACGTGCTCGCACATCGCGACGAGCCGGTGTCGGTGGAGCGCCTGTGCGAACTGGTGAACGTCTCGCGCCGCAGCCTGCAGTACGCCTTCGAGCACACGCTGGGCATTTCACCGCTCGAGTACCTGCGCGTGGCGCGGCTGCACGGGGTGCGCCGCGAACTCAAGACGACGCCGCGCAGCGCGGCTTCGATCCAGGACATCGCCGCGCGCTGGGGCTTCTGGCACCTGGGGCACTTCACGACCCACTACCGGCAGTTCTTCGGCTGCCGCCCCTCCGAAACGCCGCGCCCGGCCTGAACGCCGCGCGTGCCGGCAAGCGCCTGAACGCAAGCGTCGCGTCGCATCCGGCGGCCGCACAGGCGCCGCGCCTGCGGCCCGCCCCAAGCGCCCGTCGCCCTACCTCTCTACTGCCCGTGCACGTTGAAGCGTTCGAGGTCGGCCGCCAGCCCGTTGTAGACCGCCGGTCGCGCGCGCTTCAGATAGGCGCCATAGACGATGCCGCCGATGACGGCGAGCACCAGCAGCAGCGGCAGCGACAGGATCAGCGGGTGCTCGGAGCCGGCAACGATCTGGAAGTTGAGCACCGCCAGCGTCACGATCGCGAGCAGCCCGAGAAAGCCGATCCCCGGCGCGACGAGCGTGCTCCACAGGCGCGGGTCGCTGCGCTTGCGGAACCACATCACGATCGACAGCGCCGCCAGCGCCTGCAGCACGAGGATGGAAAGCGTGCCGAAGCCGAGCATCGCCGGCACCAGCGTCTCGATCGGGTTCAGGCCGGCGAGCGCGAACAGACCCGCCACCAGCGCCGCGAAGCCCGCCTGCACCACACCCGCGGTGACCGGCGCACCGTTCTCGCGCGTGCGGCAAAGGCCCACCGGCAGCACGCGCGCGCGCCCCAGTGCATAGAGATAGCGCGTTGCCGAGTTGTGGAAGGCGAGCATCGCCGCGTACAGGCTCACCAGCAGCAGCACCTGCATCACCACGACCATCGTCGGCCCGAGGTATTCGCGCCCGAGCGCGAAGATGAGGTCACCGTCGGCGAGATGCTTCAGCGCCACCTCCTGCGCCTGCGCGACGCCGGTGGCGGTGACCACGGCCCAGGTCGTGATGCCCAGGATGAGGCCGATAGCGATGATCGCGGTGTAGGTCGCGCGCGGAATCGTCTTCATCGGGTTGCGCGCCTCCTCGCTGAAGAGCGAGGTCGCCTCGAAGCCGAGGAATCCCGTCGCCGCCAGCAGCAAGCCGATCGGCAGCGAGCCGGAGAACACCGCATCGGCGCCGAAGGCCGAGAGGTCGAAGCCGTGACGCATGAAGACCGCGACGTCGAAGATCACCAGCATCAGCACCTCGAGCACGAGAAAGACGCCGAGGATGCGCGAGCTGAAGTCGATTCCCGCGCGCGCCATGACGAAGCTCGCGACGATGGAGAGCAGGCCCCACGCGTACCAGTGCAGGTCGAAGCCGGTGAGTTCGGCGATGACCACCTGCATGAAGAAGCCGCTGGTGCCGATGGTGCCGACGACGAAGAAGTTGTAGCCCAGCGTCGCGATGAGGCCGGCGATCAAGCCGCCGGTGCGACCGAGCCCCTTGACGACGAAGGCGTAGAAGCCGCCCGCGTTGACGAGTTGCTTGGACATCTGCGCGTAGCCGACGGCGAAGAGCAGCAGCACCAGCGAGACGATGAGGAAGGACACCGGGGTGCCGCCGCCGTTGCCCAGCGCGATCGCGAGCGCGGCGACGACGACGATTCCGGTCAGCGGCGCCACCGCGGCGAGCACGAGGAAGACGATTCCCGCCACGCCGAGGGCGTTGCGATGCAGTGCGCTGTGGGGTTCCTGGTTCATCTCGACTCCTTCTTCCTTCGCCACGACCCTAGCCTGTTCGACCCGCGGCTGCGAAGCGGTGCTTGCCGGTATCGCCTGCCGCCGCCACGCCGCACGCGCACGGCCACAGCCGCGGCGACGCGTGCGGCCGCGAGTGTGGCCGCCATCGCCGCCGCCGTGATAGCGCCAAGCCGCAAACATCGCGCGCGGGGAAACCCGAGGGCAGCCATCGCCGCGCGACGACGGGAGCGACGACGGGAGCGACGATGACGGCGACGCGCGAACCCGTTGCACTTGCGCTTGCGCCCGAACCCGCAGGTTCTGCGCCGCTGCCCGGCCCCGGCTGGCGCCTGGACGCGCACGCCGTCGACGTCGACGACATCGCTCGCAGCCAGCGCGACTGGCGCCTCGAGTACAGCCAGCTCTCGGCGGGAGCCTACGTCGGCGGGCTGCAGCACATCCAGCTCGAGGGCCTGCGCCTGGTGAGCGAGTGGGCCAACCGCGGACTGCGCCAGCGCGGCCAGCTCGACACGCGCACGGTCGGTTTCGCGATCGCCCTCTCGGCGAGCGGGTACGCGCGCTTTCACGGCGTCGTCGCCGCGGACGAGTCGATCATGATCGGCGGCGGCGACGACATCGACCTCACGCTGGCGCCGGACTCGCTGCACGTCGGCATCGTCGTCGAGCGCGGCTTGCTGACCGAGCTCTGGCGCGGCAGCGAACTCCAGCCCTGGAGCCAGGGCCGCGCCTCGCAGCTGTGCGTGCAGGCACGACCCGGTCATGCCGCGGCGCTCGTACAGACGCAGCTGCAGCGCATGCGCGAGCTCAGCGAGGACAACGCGGCGCTGCGCGACGCGGCTCGCCTGCGGCGCCTGCGCGACGCCCTGCTGCTGGCCTGGCTGGAGGCGCTTCCCGAGCGCCTGGACGCCGCCGCGCCGAAGGCGGCGCGGGAGCGCCGCGCGCTCGTGCAGCGCGTGTGCGAACTGGCCGCGCCCGCGCCCGAGCCGCCGCCCACGCTGCTCGAGGTCTGCCGCCGCATCGGTATTTCGCCGCGCAAGCTCGAATACTGTTTCCAGGACGTGCTCGGGATGAGTCCGCGCCAGTACCTGCGCGCAGCGCGCCTGAACGGCGTGCGCCGCGAGCTGCGCCGCGGCTGCGATTCACGCAGCATTGCCGACGTCGCCTCGCACTGGGGCTTCTGGCACATGAGCGACTTCGCCGCCGACTACAAGCGCCTCTTCGGCGAGCTGCCCTCGCAAACCGATCGCCGCGCGCGACGGACAGCTTCCTTGATCTAGGGAAGACGAGCGCGCCCTGACTTGCCGTTTCGGGATAACGGCGCTCCGGCATCGCTGCCCACAATCGTCGCCATCCCCGCAATCGCGCCGCCCGGCATGCGCCTGCCGGCGGCCACCGCGAAGGCAACGAAGGAGCGCACCCCTGCGCCACCGGCGCCGCCCCACCGAAGCCTTCGCATCGGACTCGATGGAGACGCGCGATGCCCATGAACCGCCGCCCCCGACCGCACGCCGCACTGCGCGCGCTCACCCCCCTCGTCGCCCCGCTGACCGCCGCGCTCGCCGCCTGGCTGCCCTCCGCGGCGCAGTCCTTCGACGCCGAGTCGCTGGTGCGGCAGAAGTGCGGCACTTGCCACGCCCCGGACGCCGAGGGCCGCCTCGCGCGCATCGAGGAGATGCGCACCACGCCCGAGGAGTGGACGGTCATCGTCGACCGCATGCGGCGGCTGCACGGCGTCAAGGTCAGCACCGCCGAGATGGACCGCCTGCTCAAGGAACTCGCGTCGACGCAACTGCTGACGCCGCAGGAACAGGCGCGCGTGTCCTACCTCAGCCTGTGGCACAACGCGCAGCAGATGGAGGATCCGGCGGGCAAGGAGGAGGAGCGCTTCTTCGCCACCTGCGTGCGCTGCCACTCCGCGGGCAAGGTTTACTCGTACCGCATGACGCCCAAGGCCTGGGCGAAACTGCGCGACACGCACCTCTACACCATCCCCACCGTCGTCTACCAGATGCGCGAGATGCGATGGATCGAGGAGGCGGACGCGGTGCTCGGCTGGCTCGCGGGCCAGTTGCCCTACGACAAGCCCTGGACGACGCCGGCGGTGCAGATCGAAGGCCGCTGGGGCGTGTTCGGATGGCAGCCGGGGCGCGGCGCCTATCGCGGGCATGCGCAGATCAGCGACGCCGGCGGGCTCGAGTACCGCATCCGCGGCGCCGTCACCCACGCCGACGGCCAGGGCGAGGACTTCCGCGGCGAGGCCACGCTCTACGGCGGCTACGCGCTGCGAACGCGCACCGTCAACAACGGCCTCGAGAACATGGGCGCGTTCATCGTCGAGGGTGGCCAGGCGCGCGGCGAGTGGCACCTGCCGGCGCCCGACTTCCGCACCTCGAGCGCGACCTGGCTGCGCGACGACGGCAGCGCGAAGATCGCGCGCGTTCTGCCGGGCTACCTGCTTGCAGGCGAGAAGACGACGCTGACCGTCGAGGGCCTGAACCTGCCGGAAGTGCGCGCGGCCGACATCTCCTTCGGCGGCGCGCCCGTGAAGGTGCTCTCGGCGCGGCGCATCGCGCCCGACGCGCTGCAGCTCGTCGTGCAGAGCAGCGGCGCCAAGGTGGCGAGCGCTGCGCTCACCGTGAAGGGAATCGCGGCGCCGGCGCTGACGCTGGCGCCGCGCATCGACCACATCGCCATCACCCCCGAGGTCGGCCGCGCGCGCGTGGGCGTCAACGACGACCACCCTGCCGAAGGCGTGCAGTTCGAGGCCGTCGCCTATGCCCGCGAAGGCAAGCGCAAGGTCGCGCTGGGGCCGGTGGCGGCGACCTTCGAGCTCGCCGAGGAGAAGACGCGCGACGACGACGACGACATGCGCTGGCTCGGCCGCATCCAGGAACACGGCAGCTACGTGCCCATGGTCGACTTCGGCTCCAACCCGTCGCGCGCCTTCAAGGGCGAGAACAGCGGCTACGTGAAGGTGCTGGCCCAGTACCGCCGTGGCAAGCAGACCTACAAGGCGCAGGCGCACCTGGCGGTGACGCTGCCCGACCTCATCGGCCGTTTGCGCTGAAGCGCGCGAGCAGGGACGCACGATGACCCACGACACCCGCTACGCGTTTCGCGACCACCGCCTCTTCGAGACGGCGGACGCCGCCTCCGAAGGCACGCTGCTCTTCGGTGCCGACGACGCCAGCCTGTTCGCCATCGACGACATGACGCGCGCGGTGCTCGCACGCTGGCGCGACGAGCCTGCGATCGATCTCGCCAGCGTGCCCGCAGCCGACCGCGAGGTGCTGCAAGCGCTGCACGAGGCGCGCCTGCTGGTGCCCGAGGAACACCGGCGCCCGCCGCCACGCGCACCCTACGACCCGGCACGAATCCCGGTGGGAACGCTGGTGCTCGAGGCCGCCCAGGCCTGCAACCTGCGCTGCACCTACTGCTACGCCGGCGGCGGCGCCTACGGCGGCGCAGCGCGGCTGATGGACCCCGAGCTCTCGCGCCGCGCGGCGCGCTGGCTCGTCGAGTCCTCGGGCGAGCGCGAGAACGTCACGCTCGTGCTCTTCGGCGGCGAGCCGCTGCTGAACCTGCCGGCGATCGAGGCCGCGGTACTCGAAGCCGAGGCAGCTGCGCGCGAGCGCGGCAAGACGGTGGCGGTATCGATGACGACCAACGGCACGCGCTTCACGCCCGAGGTGCTGGCCTTCCTGCGCGCGCATCCGATCTCGCTCTCGGTGAGCATCGACGGCCCGCCCGACCTGCACGACGCCAACCGGCGCTTCGCCGGCAGCGGTGCCGGCACCTACGACGCCATCATGGCGGGACTGGCCGAGCTGCGCCAGCACCTGCAGCGCCCGCCCGCCGCGCGGGTGACGCTCACGCCCGAGCAATGGGCGCGCGCGCCGGAGGTCTTCGATCATGTCGCGGCGATGGGCTTTCTCGAAGTCGGCATCGCGCCGGTGAGCCCGATGAACGCGAAGATGCTGCCCACGCCCGAGCAGGAGCAGGTGCTGCTGGACGGCTTCGCGCAGATCGCCGCGCGCTTCGTGGAGAAGGCCGCGCAGGGCGAGCTGCTGCCCTTCTCCAACCTGCTCGACGTGCTCGCGCGGCTGCACGTCGGCCAGGTGAAGGACGTCGCCTGCGGCGCGGGCCTGGGCTACCTGGCGATCGACAGCGAAGGGCGCTTCTACCTCTGCCACCGCATGGCGGGGATGGACCACTTCCGCGTCGGCGACCTCGAGCACGGCATCGACCACGCGGGCATCGCCGCGCGCCTGGCCGAGCAGGCCGCGCCGCGCCAGGACGCGTGCAGCCGCTGCTGGGCGCGCAGCCTGTGCGCCGGCGGCTGCCACCACGACAACCACATCCGCGAGAAGGACCTCGGCCTGCAGCCGGGGAGCATGTGCGACTTCATCCGCGGCTGGCTCGAGATCTGCATCCGCGCGTACGCGCAGCTGCGCCGCGAGGCCGACGGGCGGCTGCTCGCCTTCCTCGCACGGCGTGCCCAGGGCTGACAAGGAGATGGTCATGAAGAGGAAACCGATCGAGGCGCTCAACGAGAAGGCCCGCGCCATCGAGCGCCTGGCCGAGGGCGAACGGCAGACGGCGCAGGCGCTCTCCATCCCGCGCATGCCGCAGGGCTGCAACACGATCTTCGACACCGGCTGGGAGACCAACCCGCGGCCGACCTACCCGATCGGCAACTGCCAGGCCTCGGCGCGCGACTTCCACGGCTGCGTCGGGGACTGCTGGTGGCCGGCGCAGGCGCCCGACGGGCTCACCAACCACAAGGACTTCGACGCCGCCTGCCCGAACATCGCGCGCGACTGGCGCAAGCTGAAGTACGACTAGGAGCCCGCCCATGCGCTGCACCCGCTTTGCCCTTCTCGACGCCTGCAGCCGCCTGCGCCTGCTGCACGCGGCACGCTCGGCGCTGCTGGCGCTCGTCGCCGGCGGCCTCGCCTTCGCCGCCAGCGCGCAGCCGCGCGACTACTTCTATTACCTCGGCTACCAGATGATCCAGGTCGTCGACGGGCAGACCGACAGCATCGTCGCCGACGTGCCGCTCAAGGGCTTCGTGCGCGAGGTCGACCTGAGCGCCGACCACCGCTTCCTCTACGTCGCCGCGAGCCGCCATCTCATCCACAAGCTGGACCTGGACACGCACCGCATCGTCTCCACCATCGACCTCAACCGCGACGGCTGGGAATACTTCATGTACGGCTTCGCGCTCGACCCCGACGGCAGGACCGCCTGGGGTGCGCTGATCTCGCGCAGCGCCAAGGACGGCGAGCCCGTGATCGGCGCGCCGGTGGTGGCGCAGTTCGACCTCGCCGACGGCAGGATCCTGCGCCGCGTCGAGGTTCCCTGGGGAGTGGGCCACCTCGTGCGCGTCAAGGGCGGCTACCTCTGGGCCGTGGGCCAGGACCTCTTCAAGATCGACACCAACAGCCCCGAGCCGCGCGTGGTCGAGACGCACCCGATGTTCGAAAAGGGAATGAACATCCTGCCCTTCTGGGAGTACCCGTGGGAGAACGGCGACCAGATGGTGGCGGCCTACTACACGCCCACGGCGATGGGCATGCTGCGCATCGACCAGACCAGCGGCGAGGTGCGCGAGGAACTCTTCAAGGGCGACCCGGCGATGGCCTACTCGGTCATCCTCTCGCCCGACCGCAAGACCGGCTACGCGGTGATGGACGACATCAGCGTGCTCGACATGGACAAGCGCGTGGTGACGAACACGGTGCCGCTGGTCGAGGGCACCTCCTACGGCGTCAACATCTCGAGCGACGGCCGCAAACTCTACGTCGGCGCCGGCGGCTCGACGCTGACCGTCTACGACGCCAAGTCGCTGCGGCCGCTCAAGGTGCTGCACATGGCCACCGACGGCATGGACGTGCGCCGCATCACGCGCTGAAGCGAGGCGCGGGAGGCAGGCGAGAGGCAGGCGCGAGGCGAGCACGATGGAATACGGCCTGCGCCTGACGCGAGGGGACGCCCTGCCGGCGGACCCGCGCGCGGCCTGCCCCGGGCCCTGGCGCGAGCTGCTGCCGCCGGGGCCGGCGGTGGCGCTCTACTTCGGCTCCGAGTTCTGCGAGGACCGCCTGCCCACGCTCGCCGAGGCGCTGGCGAACTGCGCCCTCGCCGAGGCGCACGCACTCGAACCCACGCTGCTCACGCCGCTGGCGACGCCCGACGCGCTGCAGCGCGTTCAGGCCTTGCTGGACGGCCTCGAGGCGAACGATCGGCAACCGGCGGTGGTGTTCAACGACTGGGGCGTGCTGGGCCTGCTGCGCCGGCGGCACCCCGATCTGCCGCGGCGCGCCGGACGGCTCATGAACCGCTCGCTGCGCGACCCGCGCGCCTATCGCGACGCGCCCGACGGATGCGCCACGCACCAGGGCATGCGCTTTGCGCGCATGCGGCGCTTCCTCGCCGATGCCGGGGTCACCGCCCTCGAGAGCGACGCCGACCTCGACGGCGGCTTCCTCGGCGACGGCGCCGAAGCGCTGGAGCGCACGCTGCACCTGCCCTATGCCTTCGCCGCCTCGGGACGCAACTGCGCGCTCAAGGCCCTGCTCTACCGCGAGGGCGGGGGCTTCTCGCAGGCGATCGCCGACCGCTGCAGCGCCCCCTGCCGCGCCGGCCCGATTCCCGCACCGCGTGCGGACACGCCGGTGCCGCAGTGGCGCGCGGGCAACACGCTCTTCTTCGAGGTTCCGCCGGCTGCGCTGCGCGGCTTCATCGCGCATGCCGACCGCATCGTTCTGCACGAGGAGGCCGCGCCGTGAAGATCCTCGCCCCGCTGCGCGAGGCCGCCGAAGTGCAGCCGCTGCTGCAGGCCGGCGCCGACGAGTTCTATTGCGGCCTCACGCCGCCGGGCTGGGAGGAGGCGTTCGGCAAGGCCTGGGCGAACCGGCGCAATGCGCGCTCGGCCGGCGTTTCGGACCTCGCCGACATGCGTCGCATCGTCGAGCTGGCTGAGGGGCGGCCGGTGTTCGCCACGCTCAACTCGCCCTCGTACCCCGCAGGCGCGGTCCCACGCCTGGTCGAATTCGGCCGCACGCTGCTGGACGAAGTCGGCGTGCAGGCGCTCATCGTCGCCGAGATGGAATTGATGCTCGCGCTCGTCGACGAGGGTCTCGCGCCGCGCCTGCACGTCTCGAGCCTGGCAAGCTGCCGCAATCCGGGCGCCGCGGCCTTCTACCGCGATCTCGGTGTGGCGCGCGTCGTGCTGCCGCGACACATGACGCTGGCCGAGATCGAGGCCACCGCCATCCCCGGCCTCGAGTTCGAGACCTTCATCCTCAACGACGGCTGCGTCTTCGAGGAAGGCCTGTGCGCGACCACGCACGCGCTGGGCACTTACTGCATGCACGACCGCGTCGGCGGCAAGTACGTGCAGCTCGACGAGCGCTACGAGTTCTGGCGCTGGCTGCAGAACAACAGCGGCTGCCAGACCAGCCGCGGCTTCACGCTCGGGCCCTGCGGCCTGTGCGCACTGCCGCGCCTGGCGCGCACCGGCGTCGCCAGCCTCAAGGTGGTGGGCCGCGAAGCGTCGCTCGCGCGGAAGGCCGCTTCGGTGCGCCTGGCGGCGGCGGCGCTCGAGCGTGCACGCGCGGGCGGCCGCCCCGAGGACATCCGCAGCCGCGTCATCGAGCTGCGCGGCGCGCCCGAGCTCTGCCAGGGCGCGCACCTGTGCTACTACCCGGACGTCTGGAACGGGCCGAAGAAGGGCCCGGGCGCCACCAGCGCCTGCGCAAGCGCCGCCGACGCCACGCCGTGCTGAAGACGCTGGCGCGCTTCGCGCCGCACCTGGCCGGGCGACGCCGGGTGCTGGCCTTGCTGTTCGTGCTCGGGCTCGTCGGCGCCGGCGTCTCGCTGGCGACACCGCTTCTGGGAAAGGCCTTCATCGACGCCGTCGCCACGCGCGGCGACTACGCCATCATCCCGGCGATCGCCGCCGCCCTCGCAGGCCTGGCGCTGCTGGACCTGCTGCTGGCCGTCGTCTCGCAGCGCCTGCACGCCCGTCTCTCCGCCGACGTGCTCGCGGGCCTGCGGGCGATGCTCTTCGCGCGCTGCGCCAACGGGCCGCTCGAAGCCATCGAGCCGATCCGCCACGGAGACCTGCTGACGCGCTTCGGCACCGACCTGCCGCGCATCCAGACGCTGCTCGTCGACGGCCTGCTGGGCGCGCTGCAAAGCCTGCTGTTCCTCACCGTCGCGGCGGCGATCACGTTCACGCTCTCGCCGCTGCTGGCGATGTGGAGCTTCCTCGGCCTGGCGCTGGCGCTCGCGGCGACGACCGCCTTTCGCCGCCCCATGGAAGCGCGCGCCGAGCGGGTGCGCGAGGCCATGGCAACGCTCTCGCACTTCCTCGCCGAGCGCCTGGCGGCGCTGCGCGCGATGCGGCTGCACCGCAGCGCCGCCGAGGAACAGCAGCGCCTGACACAGGCCAACGCGCGCCTCACGCACGAGGTCGTCGGCATGCAGCAGCTCGACACGCTTGCTGGCGGCGTGCCGGGGTTGCTGCTGACGCTGTCGCTGGCCTGGATCTACCTCGTCGGTGGACGCCTGCTCGAGGCGGGGGCGATCAGCCTGGGCACCTTCGTCGCCTTCGTGCTCTACCAGGGGCGCCTGTTCGCGCCCGCTCAAGGCCTGCTCGGCCTCGTCCGCAACCTGCAGACCGCGCGCGCGAGCATCGATCGCGTCGTCGATCTGCTGCAGGAGGTGCCGGCGGCATCGACCGCAGCGCCGCCTGCGCCCGGCCTTCCCGCGCCGCCCGTCGCCGCGGCGGCTCGTTCAGCCCCGGCCGCGGCGATCGCCGTTCACGGCGCCGGCTACGCCTACCCCGGCAAGCCGCCGGTCCTGCGTGGCCTCGATCTGAGCGTGCAGCCGGGCGAGCGCATCGCGCTCGTCGGCGCCTCGGGCGCGGGCAAGTCGACGCTCGTGCAACTGCTCTTCGGCCTGCGCACGCCGTGCGCCGGCAGCATCCATATCGAAGGCCGGAGCGCCGACTGCGCCCACGACGCCCTCGGCTACGCCGGCGCCGAACCCTTTCTGGTGCACGCCAGCGTCGAGGAGAACCTGCGCTACGGCAACCCGGGCGCGAGCCGCTCGGCGCTCGAGCGCGCGCTGCGGCTGGCCGAGGCCGAGGCCTTCGTCGCCGCGCTGCCGCAGGGCCTGGCGACGCCGATCGGCGGGCGCGGCCTCGCACTCTCCGACGGCCAGCGCCAGCGCCTGGGGCTGGCGCGGCTCTTCCTGCGCGACCCGCGCATCCTCGTCCTCGACGAGGCCTTCTCGGCGCTGGACCTGCGGACCGAGCAGCGCGTGCGCGCAAGCCTCTGGCGCGTCTTCGCCGGCCGCAGCGCCATCGTCATCTCTCACCGCGCCGTCGGTCTGGACGAATTCGACCGCGTGCTCGTGCTGCGCAACGGGCGCCTCGAGCCCGTTGCGCTGGACGAAGCGCGCGCGCTCCTCGCGCCCGCGGCGGCGCTCGTTCGAGCGGCGCGCTGAAGCCAGATCCTCGAAGCACGATGGCGCTGCGCATCGGCATCGTCGACACCGGCGTCAACCCCTGGCACTCGCACGTGCGCGGCGCCGTCGGCGGCTGCCGCATCTTCGTCGACGCGCAGGGCTTCATCGCCGAGGACGACGACTTCCGCGACCCCGTCGGGCACGGCACCGCCATCGCCGGCCTGGTGCGCGAGGCCTTCGCCGACGCCGAGATCTTCGCCGTGCGCGTCTTCGACGACGAGGACCGCACCTACCCCTCGCTCGTCGCGCGCGGCCTGCTGCGCGCCGCGGCCGAGGGCTGCAGCCACATCAACCTCAGCCTCGCCGTGCCCGCGGGCGCCGGCACACGCGTGCTCGCCGAAGCCTGCGCCGCCGCCCTCGACGCCGGCTGCGTGCTCGTCGCCCCGCAGCACCCGCACTGGCCCGACGCGCTGCCCGCCGCCCTGCTCGGCGTGCACGTCGCGCGCGCCGACGACAGCCTGCCCGCAGGCCGGGTGCGCCGCGAAGGCCCGCTGCGCCTGGCCGCCCCCGACCGCCCGCGCGAACTCGCCGCCGCCCTGCAGCGCAACAACCTGCGCGGCCCCTCCTTCGCCTGCGCCCGCGTGCTCCTGCACCTGGCGCGCGAGGGCGTGGGCGCCGAGGGATAGGATCAGTCCGAGCGCGGAGATGACCGGGGCAGTTCGTTCCCGACGCCATAGGCGAGAACGTTGAGCGAAGCCCGGCGCCCTTCGAGATCTCGCAAAGCAGCGTGTGGCATCCTTGCGTCCACCGTCTAGGAGGTTTCCCATGTCGCTTCCGGTCGAAGACCTCGCTGCCCAGGCCCTGAGCCTTCCTCCCGAAGATCGGGCGAAGCTGGTGGAGCGCCTGATCGCCAGCTTCGAACCCAGGTCGCCCGCCCAGACGGCATGGCTGACGTTGGCGCGCGGTCGTCGTGACGAGGTGCGATCCGGCAAGGTCGACATGATCCCGGGCGAAGAAGCGCTTGCGCGAGTCCGCGCGCGCCTGATGGGAGAGCCTAGCTGCTGGGTGCCACGCGTGTAGCTTCCGCGGCCAGACGCCGACGCGTCGCGTCCCGCCCGGCCACGGCATGCACCGCTTGCCTTGACGCGCGACAATCGGGGCAAGTCACCACAGCGCGCGGAGCACACCATGCCGATCTACGAATACCAGTGCGAGGAATGCGGCAGCGAGTTCGAGCTGCTCGTGCGTTCGGACACGCGCCTGGCCTGCCCGACCTGCGACTCCACCCAGCTCGAGAAGCAGCTCTCCGTCTTCGCCACGGCCGATGCGACGCCAGCGCCGCCTCCCTTCGCCCCTTGCGGCAGCTGCGGTCATCCGGACGGACCGGGGGCGTGTCGGATGCAGTGAGCGCCGCCGCGCGGGGCGAAAGGCGCGGCGGCTCAGGATGGTTGACGCCGGGTGGTCGTCCCGGAACCGGGACGCGCCCGAGAGCTTGGAACCGCCCCGGTCTTACTTCAGCGCAACCTTCGGGAAGTCGACCGGAACGTCGAGGGCCACGTTGATGTAGTTGGTGAAGAGGTTCAGCGCGATGTGCGCCATGATCTCGACGATCTGCTCGTCGCCGAAGCCGGCCTTGCGCAGGCCCTCGACATCGGCATCGGTGACCTGCGCCCGTTGCTCCACCACTTTGAGCGCGAAGGCAAGCGCCGCTGCGGTCCGGGCATCGTCGGACCGGCCGGCCTGGGCGGCCGCCATCTCGGCCGGCGATGCGCCCGCCTTCTGGCCGAGCACCGTATGTGCGGCGAGACAGTATTCGCAACGATTGCGGTTGGCAATGGCCACGGCAATCTGCTCGCCGAGCCTGGCGCCCAGGCTGCCCTGACCCAGGGCACCGAAGGCTGCCCACATGCTCTGCAGGGCGGCCGGTGAGTTGGCCACCGCCTTGAACATGTTGGGCGTAGTGCCGAAGGCCTGGTCGATCTGGGTCAACAGGGGCTGGCTGGCGGCCGGGGCTTGACGGGTTTCGAGGTTGACGCGAGACATGTCGATCTCCTGGAGCATGCAGGTTGAGGAAACAGGGAACGCCTTGTGGCGTGTCTGGGTTCGGACAGTATCGGCCGAGCCGAAGTACCGTATGGATCATTCGATTCAAGAAAAACATCATTTCGTCCAGATCCAGCGGCCTGATCCGATGCAAACGCTCAATGCGGTGGATCGCCTCCCGGGCATCCTCGAGCGTTTCAGCGTGCGGTGGCACACTCGGAAACCATGCACTTCCTCGGGGAATCGCTTGCTCAGGTCGAAGTCAGGTTGGGCGGTGGCAGCTTTGTATCTGCTGGCGTCGTTGCTGCTGCTGGTGCATTCGGCGCAGTGCCGCGACGGGTTCTTCTGCGGCGTCGGCGCGGTGCCGATGCTGGTCCCCGCGGGGTTCGCGTACCTGCTGCTGCTGGCCGACCACGTGCCCAGCCCGGCGGCCCTGCAATGGCCGGTGTTCGTGCCGTCGATGCTGACCAACGCGGTGCTGTACTACCTGCTCGGCGCCCTGCTCGGGCGGCTGTCGCAAGGCCGACGCACATGGCGGTGAGACTCCGCTGGTCCGGCGCCGGCGCAGCCGGCCTGAACGGCGTCGGCCCGCCGCAGCGTCTCAGCGCTCGAGCCGGATCACACGGCCGTCCGGGCTGTCGGTGAGCACGTAGAGCCAGCCGTCGGGGCCCTGGCGCACGTCGCGGATGCGCTCGTTCAGGCCCGTGAGCAGGCGCTCCTCGCCGACGACGCGGCGGCCCTCGATCGTCAGCCGGTGCAGCGCCTGGCCGCGCAGGGCGCCGATGAAGAGGCTGCCCTTCCAGCCGGGGTAGCGCTCACTGGTGAGGAAGGCCATGCCGCTGGGCGCGATCGAGATCGGCGTCCAGGTCTTCAGCGGCTGCTCGAAGCCGGGCTTGGGCCCCTCTTCGCCGATGCGCGTGCCGATGCCGTAGTTGCGTCCGAAGGTAAGCAGCGGCCAACCGTAGTTGCGCCCGCCTTCGACGAGGTTGATCTCGTCGCCGCCCTGCGGGCCGTGCTTGCTCTCCCAGAGCTCGCCGGTCTCGGGATGAAGCGCCGCGCCCTGCACGTTGCGGTGCCCGAGGCTCCAGATCTCGGGCGCCACGCCGGGCTTGCCGATGAAGGGGTTGTCCGCCGGCACGCGCCCGTCGGCCTCGATGCGCACGATCTTGCCGATGTGGTTCGCCGGGTTCTGCGCCTCGTCCTTGCGCGAGAAGCGATCCCCCAGGGTGACGAAGAGGCGGCCGTCGCGCGCGAACACGAGCCGGCTGCCGCAGTGCTGGGCGCTGGCCACCTTGGGCAGCTGGCGAAAGAGCAGTTGCACGTCCGCAAGCCCCCCCTCCTGCAGGCGCCCGCGGGCCACCGCCGTGCTGTTGCCGCCCTCCCCGGGCTCGGCGAAGCTCCAGTAGACGAGCGCGTTCTCCTCGAACTTCGGGTCGGGCAAGACGTCCAGCAGCCCGCACTGGCCGCCGGCGGCGATCGCCGGCAGTCCGGCCACCGGGGCCGACAGCCGACCGTCGCGACCGACGATGCGCAATCGTCCGGCGCGCTCGGTGACGAGCATGCGGCCGTCGGGCAGGAAGGCCAGCGACCAGGGATGATCGAGCCCATGCGCGACCTCGACAGGGCGCAGCGGCTGCGCCGACGCCACCGCGCACGCGGCTGCGCCCAGCAGCACGGCGAGCATCGCGTCGAGCAGGAGGGAGTGGAACCTCGATGTCATACGGCGCGCATCTTGCCCCAATTGCGCGCCGGCACGCGAGCGCTCGGCAGGCCATCGGCACGCATCGGCTCGTGGCGCCGGCCGCGTTGGCCGGGTGTCAGTCAAGTCGCCGATGATCTAGACCTACCCCACACCACGCCACAGGAGGTCTTGCCATGCTGAAGAACAAGGTTGCCCTCGTCACCGGAGCGGGCTCGGGCATCGGTCGTGCCGTCGCCCTGGCCTATGCCCGTGCCGGCGCAGCGGTGCTCGTCTCGGACCTCAGCGGCCCGGGTGGCGAGGAGACGGTGGCGCAGATCCGTGCGGCCGGCGGCCAGGCCAGCTTCCTCGCCGCCGACGTCGCCGACCCGGCCGCCTGCGAGGCGCTGGCCGCAGCCGCCGTCGAGCGCTACGGGCGTCTGGACATCGCCTGCAACAACGCCGGCATCGGCGGTGAAGCAGCCATGACCGGCGACTATTCGATCGACGGCTGGCGCCAGGTCATCGACGTCAACCTGAACGGCGTCTTCTACTGCATGAAGGCGCAGATCCCGCGCATGCTCGAGGGCGGCGGCGGCGCCATCGTCAACATGGCATCGATCCTCGGCGCCGTCGGCTTTGCCACCGCGCCGGCCTACGTCGCCGCCAAGCACGGCGTGCTCGGGCTGACCAAGACCGCGGCGCAGGAATACGCGGCCAGGGGCGTGCGCGTGAACGCCGTCGGCCCGGGCTTCATCCACACGCCGATGATCTCCGGCCTCGAAGCCGACGCGGCGACGAACGCCATGCTCGTCTCGCTGCACCCGATCGGGCGCCTGGGCCGCCCGGAGGAGGTCGCCGAGCTGACGCTGTGGCTGAGTTCACCCGCCGCCTCCTTCGTCACCGGCGCCTACGTGCCGGTCGACGGCGGCTACCTGACGCGCTGAGCGGGACGGCGCCGGCGGGCGCGTTCAGCCCGCCAACGCCTGCACCACCATCTGCACGCGGGCCTGGCCGTTCCATTCGTCCAGCGCCAGGCGATAGACGAGGGGCGTGCGCTCGGGCAGCGGCTCGACGCGGCCGAACCAGATCGCCTCGCGCGGCGCCGCGACGCCCGCCACGCGCAGGCGCAGCTTGAGGTGCTTCTCGCCGACCAGGCGCTGCTGCAGCACCTGCACCTCGTCGACGAAGAGCGGCGCCTCGAAGCCCTGGCCCCACACCTGCGCCTCCAGCAGCGCCGCGGTCTCGGCGTTGAAGCATTCGACGGGCAGCGGCCCATCGGTGCGCACGGTGCGCGTGAGCGTGGCCGGATCCAGCCATTCGGCGGCCACCCGCACCAGCGCGGCGGCGAAGGCGTCGAAGCCGTCGGCCTCGATCGTCGCGCCCGCGGCCATCGCGTGGCCGCCAAAACGCAGCAGCAGGCCCGGGTGGCGCTTGGCCACGAGGTCCAGTGCATCGCGCAGGTGAAAGCCGGCGATCGAGCGCCCCGAGCCCTTGAGCCGGCCGTCGGCACCGCGCGCGAAGACGAAGCTCGGCCGGTGCAACCGATCCTTCACGCGCCCGGCGACGATGCCCACCACCCCTTCGTGAAAGCTCTCGTCGAAGAGCGCCAGCGCCGGCGGCGGCGCGGCCTGCCCGGCCAGCGTCGCCAGCGCCGCCTCGGCCTGCTCGCGCATGCCGTCCTCGACCTCGCGCCGCTCGCGGTTGATGGCATCGAGCTGCGCGGCCAGTTCGGCGGCGCGCGCGGCATCGTCGCTGAGCAGGCACTCGATGCCCAGCGTCATGTCGGCCAGCCGCCCGGCGGCGTTGAGGCGAGGCCCGAGCGCAAAGCCGAAGTCGGCCGCCGACGCCTTGGCCGGATCGCGCCGCGCCGCCGCGAAAAGGGCCGCGACGCCGGCCTGCATGCGCCCGGCGCGGATGCGCCGCAGGCCCTGCGCCACCAGGCGGCGGTTGTTGGCGTCGAGCTTCACGACGTCGGCCACCGTGCCGAGCGCCACCAGATCCAGCAGCGCGTCCAGGCGCGGCTGCGCTCCGGCCTCGAAGCGTTCGCGCCGGCGCAACTCGGCGCGGGCGGCGAGCAGCACGTAGAACATCACGCCGACACCGGCCAGCGCCTTGCTCGCGAAGCCGCAGCCGGGCTGGTTGGGGTTGACGATGACGTCGGCAGCGGGCAGCTGCACCTGGCCTTCGTGCAGCGCCGGCAGGTGGTGGTCGGTCACCAGCACCTGCATGCCCAGCGCCTTGGCGTGCGCCACGCCCTCGACGCTGGCGATGCCGTTGTCCACCGTCACCAGCAGCCGTGGCTGCTGCGCCTGCGCGAGATCGACGATGGCCGGCGTGAGGCCGTAGCCGTGGCGCGCGCGGTCGGGCACGACATAGCCGATGTCGGCGCGATCGGCACCGAGCGCCACCAGTCCGCGAATGGCCAGCGCGCAGGCGGTGGCGCCGTCGCAGTCGTAGTCGGCGACGATGCAGATGCGCCGTCCGGCCTCGATCGCGTCGGCGATCAGTACACCGGCCGCCTGCGCGCCCTGCAGCGCGTGCGGCGGCAGCAGGTGCTGCAGGCCGTCGTCGAGTTCGTCGGCGCTCTTCACGCCGCGCGCAGCCAGCAGCCGCGCCAGCAGCGGGTGCACGCCGGCCTGCTCGAGCGCGAAGCACACGCGCGGCGGCACGTCGCGGACGACGACGCGCGGTGCGTTCACAGCTTCCCCAGTTCGCGCACGAGGTCGATCGCCGCGAGTCGTGCGCTCAGGCGCTGCAGCAGCCCGCGCGCGGGCAGCGGAATGCTCCAGCTCGAGCGCTCGCCGCACAGGGTGATGCGCGTCGGCGCCAGGGACGGCAGTTCGGCGTCGAGCTGCGTCCAGGCCTGCGCCCAGCCGACCCAGTCCTCGGCCAATGCCGGCCGGCGCAAGCGCGCCTGCACCTGCACCGCACGCTGCGCGGCCGGCACGACCGCCTGGGCCGCGCCGCAGCCGCTGAGCCAGACCGCGTTCACGGTCGGCAGGCCGCGCGCCTCGCGCTCCTCGTTCAGCGCCTGCGCGTGCAGCAGCATCTGCGTCTCGTTGAGCAGCCGGCGCAGCAGCCGCGCGTGGGCGGCGTCGGGCAGCCAGCGGTCGACGTTGCGGCCGATCACGCGGTCCAGCGAGGCCGTGGGCAACTCCGCCAGCGCCTCGTGCGCGACGAACCACTGCGTCGGTGCGCCCCAGTGCATGAGGAAGCCCTCGCTCGTGAAGAGCGGCGCCACCGCCTCGTAGAGCTGGCGCGAGGCGGCCTCGTCCAGGGCCAGCGCCTCGGGATCGGTCATGCTCACCTGGTCGGTGCCGACGTGCCAGTGCGCCGGCGTCAGCAGCCCCCAGGCGAGGTCGCCCGGATCGAAGTCCAGCGCGCGCGCCTGCTCGGCCGCGAAGGGCAGCAAGCCGTCGGCACCGGCCCAGCCCCAGGCGCGCGCCAGCGCACGTTCGTGCGGTGGCGAAAGCGCGAACTCGTCGCCCTCGTCGCGCTCGCCGCGCCGGCCCGCGAGCATGGCCTCCAGGTTGGGCAAGCGCAGCGCAGCCAGCGCACCCCGTCCGGCTTCGGACAGGGGGGCGGCAAACGGGATCAGCACGTGCATGAACCGCAATTATCCGGGGCATTCCCCGGGGATCACGGCGCGCCGCGCGCCTGCCGTCAGCGACCGGGCGGTCGGCAGAGAATCATGTTCGCGGCGTCCATCGTCATCACCAGCGCGCCGTGCTGGTTGAACATCTCGACGCGCGAACGCACGACGCCGCGGTCGGGCCTGCTCTTCGATGCGCGCGCCTCCAGCACCGTGACGCGGACCGACAGCGTGTCGCCCGGCCGAACCGGCTGCGGCCAGCGCAGCGACTCCATGCCCGGCGAGGCCACACTCGAGGCCGGCGAGAGGTAGTTCAGCGCGTACAGCCGCATCATCAGCGCGCAGGTCTGCCAGCCGCTGGCGATGAGGCCACCGAAGGGCCCGCGAGCGGCGAGCTCGGGGTCGGTGTGGATGGGCTGCGGGTCGTAGCGGCGCGCGAACTCGAGCAGTTCCTCGCTGTCCAGCGTCACCGTGCCGAGCTCGTGCACGGCGCCGGGCACGTAGTCCTCCAGCCAGCGTTCGCTCATCTGCGGCTCCTTGTCGGCTTCGTTGGCGCGTATGCCCTTGCGTTCGTGGAAGACGCGCAGCGCCTCGCGGTAGGCGTCGATGTCGGATTGCGGCACGGTCTCGCCGCACTCGTAGCAGGCGCCGCTCATGCGGTCGAACCAGCGGCAGCCGCAGGCGTTGCAGGCGAGCTCGGGCGCGCCCGCCGGGTTCTCGAAGATCATCGGCAGGCTCCCATGAAGGCCAGACCCAGCGATTCGAGGAAGTCCTCGTAGCCCTCGTCCAGCAGCTGCGCCTTGGCCACCAGCACGTAGAGCAGCATGCCGCCCTGGCGCAGCTGCAGCTTCATCTGGCCCAGGGCGTTGTCGTGCAGGCGCTGGTGCACCGCGGCCAGCGCGCCGGGCTGGGCGACGAAGAGCACGGCCACGCCGGCCTCGGCAAAGCCGCGGTAGTCGCGCCACTGCACCTGCATCTCGCCCTGCACGCGCGTCCACACGAGCATGCGGCCCGCGCCCGCGTCGGCAGCCGCCCGCGTCACCAGGCCGACGGCGCCGCCCTCGATCCAGGGCGCGAACAAGACCTCGTGCCGCTGCAGCAGCGCGCGCCAGCCGGGCAGATCGTCCCAGGCCGCGGCGTCCTGCGCGGCGAGGTCTTCAGATGCGGGCGCCAAGGCGGAAGCCATCGTGGATCGCCTGCGTCAGCCCGCGCGGCACGAGCGCGTCGCCGCAGCCGTGCACCTCGTCGATCATCCATTCGAGCTCGTGGAAGAGCTCCTGGTTGGGGCGCCGCGCCACCGCCGCGACCACCGTGTCGGCGGGCAGGAACTGCTCCTGCCCCTGCGCGTCGCGGATCTTCACGCCGCCGTCGCCGATGGCCAGGATCTTCGCGCCGGTGTGCGTCGGGATGCCGAGCTCCTCGATCCAGGCCGTGTGCCGCCACTTGAAGGAGGGCATGACGTCGCCGGCAATGCGCTTCTCGGTCTCGACGACGCAGACCTCACGGCCGTGGTTGCGCTTGAGCGATTCGGCCAGCGTGAGGCCGATCTTGCCGCCGCCGAGCACGACCACGCGCGCGCCGGGCTCGACCTTGCCGCCGGCCACGTCCAGCGCGTCGACGAGCAGCCCGGGCTGCGTGCACGCCGGCAGCAGCAGGCCGTCCACGCGCGCGCCGGTGGCGATGACGGCGACGTCGAACTGGTGCAGCATGCTGCGCATGGCCTTCAGGTCCAGCGTCGTGTTGCAGCGCACCTCGATGTTCAGCGCCTCGGCCATGTTGCGGTAGTAGTCGACCACGCTCAGCAGGTCGTCGCTGTTGGCGAGGTCGTTCTTCGCGTAGCCGGCAAGCGCGCCGCCGATCGCCGGCCCGCGCTCGAAGACGACGACCTCGTGGCCGCGGCGCTTGGCGGTGATCGCGCACTCCATGCCCGCGGGCCCGGCGCCGATGACCATGATCTTCTTGGCCATGACCGCGGGCGTGATCTGGTAGGCGGGGTCGTACTCGTGGCCGAGCTGCGGGTTGCGCGTGCAGGTGTAGGGCAGGTCGCGGAAGAGGCGCGAGAGGCAGTTCAGCGAGCCGATGCAGCGCCGCACCAGGTGCATCTTGCCGGCCTGCGCCTTGTGCACCAGCTCGGGGTCGGCGAGCATGGGGCGGCACACCTCCCAGAAGTCGAACTCGCCCTTCTCGATGCAGGCGCTGGCCATGTGCGGGTCGGGCAGGCGGTTGCCGAAGGCGATGATGGTGTTGGGCAGCAGCTGCTTGGCGCGCGCGGCGAGACGGTTCCAGTAGCCCGGCGGCACGTCGCGGCCGATGGAGGACTCGGGCGCCTCCTGCCAGCCGACGGTGACGCTGATCATGTCGACGCCGTGCTCGGCGGCGAGCTGCATGAGCTCGAAGGACTCGTCCTCGGTGTTGCCGCCCCACTGGTCCATGAGCTCGTTGCCGTTCAGGCGCACGACCAGCGGCGCATCGCCCTGCACCTGCTTGATGGCGTCGATGAGCTCGCACATGAAGCGGCCGCGGTTGCGCACCGAGCCGCCGTACTCGTCGGTGCGGCGATTGGTGAACTTGGAGTTGAAGGTCGCCAGCAGATAGCCCATGAAGCTGGTGATCTCGGTGGCGTCGAAGCCCGCGCGCAGCGCGCGCCGCGCGGCGTCGGCGTGCTGCTGGATCGTGACCTTGATCTGCTCCTTGGTGATCTCGCGCGGCGGCCTGAAGTGCGGCAGCGTCTGCGGCACGATCGAGGGCTGCAGGCAGTAGCCGAGGTCGATGCCGCCGTAGCGTCCGGCGTGCAGGATCTGCTGCACGGCGATGGCACCGGCATCGTGGATGTAGCCGGCGATCTTCTCGAAGCCGGGGATGGCGCTGTCGTCGTGGATCGCCACCTGGCGGAAGTAGCCCTTGCCCTCGCCCAGCGGGTCGGGGTAGGCGCCCTGGTTGGTGATGATGCCGCAGCCGGTGCCGGCGATGACTTGCGTGCGCGCGAACTCGCGGATGGTGTGCGTGCCGTCGCGGTTGTTGTAGTTGGAGATGCAGCAGGAGCCGTACTTGATGCGGTTGCGGCTTTGCAGCTTGCCCCAGCGCGCGGGCTCGAAGAGGCGGCGCAGGGCCGGGTTCGGCCCTGCGGCCTGGGGATTGGCGGACTCGCTCATCGTCTTGGACCTCGTCGTGACACGGTGGGGGACGCCGGAATGGGGCGCAAGCGCTGCTTCGTGCAGGCCACCGCGCACCATGCAACGCCGCGCGCAGCGGCGCCATCGGGTCCGGCCGAAATCTTGCGTTGCGTCAACCGACGCGGCGCTTCAGCCGCCTCGGTCACTTCGGGCGTGTGCGCGCAAGTCCTGCACGCGCTGCACGATGCGCGCCGCGGCGCGGTCGATCTCGGCCTCGGTGTTGAAGCGCCCCACGCACAGGCGCAGCGTCGCTGCCGGTGCGGTCCCCGTCGCGCCGATGGCCTGCAGCACGTGCGAGGGTTTGACGAGGCCGCTGGAACAAGCGGCGCCGGCGGAGAGCGCCACCTCGTCCAGCCCGCGCAGCAGCGCGTCGGCGTCGATGCCGTCCACGCTCAGGTGCAGGCTGCCGGCCAGTCGCTGCTCGGGGTGGCCGTTGACGCGCAGACCGTCGAGCGCGGCCTCGAGCCGTGCCAGCAGGCGCTGCCGCAGTGCGCGCAGGCGTGGGGCCTCGCTGGCCATCTCGTGCACGGCGAGTTCGCAGGCCTGGCCCATGCCGACGATGCCGGCCACGTTGAGCGTGCCCGGACGCAGGCCGTCCTCCTGCCCGCCGCCCTCGTAGAGCGGCGTCAGTGCCACGCGCCGCGGCCGCCGGCGGCGGTAGAGCGCGCCCACGCCCTTGGGCCCGTAGGCCTTGTGCGCCGAGAGGCTGAGCAGGTCGATGCCCGCGACCTCGACGTCCAGGGGCACGCGCCCGAGCGCCTGCGTCGCGTCGACGTGAAACAGCGCCTGGCTGCCGCGCACGATGGCGCCCAAGGCAGCCAGGGGCTGCAGCGTGCCGATCTCGTTGTTGGCCGCCATCACCGAGACCAGCCGCGTCTGCGGGCGCAGCGCGGCCTGCAGCCGCTCGGGGTCGACGCAGCCGTGGCCGTCCACCGGCAGCACGGTCAGCGCCCAGCCCTCGCGCTCGAGGCGGCGCGCGTTGTCGAGCACCGAGCGGTGCTCGATCGCCGTCGTCACCAGATGCGGCGCCTCGCCGCCGGCCAGCCCGCGCAGCGCGAGCGCGTTGGCCTCGGTGGCGCCGGCGGTGAAGACGATGTCGGCCGGGCGCGCGCCGATGGCCCGCGCGACGCGCTCGCGCGCCTCCTCCACCGCCGCCGCCGCCGTGCGCCCGAAGACGTGGTTGCGGCTGGCGGTATTGCCGAAGTGCTCGCGAAGATAGGGCAGCATGCCCTCCAGCACGCGCGGGTCCAGCGGCGTCGTCGCGTGGTGGTCGAGGTAGATCGGCGCCTCCATGCCCGCACTCGAGGCCCTGCGCTCAGCGTCGCGCGGTGATCGTCTCGCCCGCGGCGGTGTGCAGCCGCAGCGTGCCGTCGGCCGTGACTTCGTAGCGCTGGATGCGCGGCAGGAGCTTCAGCAGTCGGTCCTCCTGTTCCATCAGCGCCGGCGGGCAGGCCATCATCGTGCTGCCCGCAGGCCGCACGCGCAGCGTGCGCGCCTGGCTCTCGTAGCGCCCGAGGATGCGGTTGCAGCTCGCGTTGCCGCTCAGCCGCCCGTCGGCGTGAAAGCGCAGCGAGGGCCGCGTGTCGTCGATCACGCCCCTGCCGGCGATGTCCTCGACGATCCACTCCCGACCCAGCAGCGGCTGCGGGTCGGTCGCGATCAGGTGCTCGGCCAGCGCGCGCCACGCGGGCAGCGAGGTCGGGTCGTTGGCGGCGTTGGCGGCCACCGGATGCGAAGCGAAGCGCGCCACCACCATGTCGGCGCGCGGGTCGATCCACAGCGTCTGGCCGTGCACGCCGCGCGCGCTGAAGCTGCCGTGCGCATCGTGGCTGTGCCACCACATGCCGCTGTAGCTCCAGCCCGGCAGCAGCGCGTAGCCGGCCTTGGCGAAGAGCGCCGTGTCGCCGCCGCGGCGCAGGCGTGCGATCGCCTCCCTGGGCAGCAGCTGGCGCCCCTCCAGTTCGCCCTCGTCGAGCAGCAGCTGGCCCAGGCGCGCCATGTCGCGCAGCGTCGCATTGAAGCCGCCACCCGCGAAGGGCGTGCCGATCGAGTCGACGGTGAAGAAGGCCTCGCGTTCGGCGCCCAGGCGGCTCCAGACGCGCTCGGCCAGCAGTTCGTGCAAAGGCTTGCCACTGGTGCGCGCCAGCACCCAGCCCAGCGCGTCGGTGTTCACGGTCTTGTAGGCGAAGGCCTGGCCGTGCTCGCCCTGCTTGCGCACCGTCTGCAGATACTCGAAGTAGCTGCGCGGCCCGCGATAGCCCTCGGGCTTGGGCAGCGGACTGCCGGCCTGCGCGTGCTGCCAGACCTCGGCCTCGGGGTCGGCGTAGTCCTCCGAGTAGGCCAGGCCGGTGCTCATGTCGAGCAACTGCCTCACCGTGGCGTCGCCGAAGGCGCTTTCCTTCAGCTCCGGGACGAGGCGCCCGACGCGCGCGTTCTCGTCCAGCGCGCCCTCGGCGACGAGCATCTCGCCGAGCAGGCCGGTGATCGACTTCGTCATCGACATCGCGCCGTGCAGCGTGCGCTCGCCCAGGCAGCCGGCATAGCGTTCGTAGACGATGCGCCCGTGGTGCAGCACGACGAGGCCGTCGCTGTAGTTGGCGTCGAAGGCCTCGTCCCAGCTCATCGTCTGCGTGCCGCCCAGGGGCGTGAAGCGCAGCGCCCCGATTCCCGCATCGAGCGCGCGCGGCAAGTCGCGCGCGGCCTCGCTGCCGCGCTCGATGGCCGCCGTGGGCATCAGCTCGCGAAAGTGGCAGACCGTCCAGCGCAGCTTCGGGAAGCCGAAGTAGTCGGCATCGGTGAAGCGGATGATCTTCGCCGGCGGCGGCGGGAAACCTTGCATCCAGGCAAGCGCGCGCGGATCGGATGCCGAGGCCGACAAGGGTGCCGCGGTCGCGCCCGCGCCCAGCAGTGCCGCTGCGGCCAGCGCCAGGTTTGCGATCGGCTGCATCACGCTCTCCTTCCTCCTTCGTCGTCGGCCCGTCGGGGCAAGCAAGTAGCATCGCACACTCTCGAATCTTCGCCCGCCTCATGGACCTGCCTTACGAATGGCACATCGGCTGGCGCTACACGCGCGCGGGCCGCGCCGGTCGGCGCAACGCCTTCATCAGCTTCATCTCGGGCGTCTCGATGCTGGGCATCGCGCTCGGCGTGGCGGCGCTGATCATCGTGCTCAGCGTCATGAACGGCTTCCAGAAGGAAGTGCGCGACCGCATGCTGAGCGTGATCTCGCACATCGAGGTCTTCTCGGCCGACGGCAACGCGCTGCCCGACTGGCAGGCCACCGCCGCCGCGACGCGCCGCGACGCGCGCGTCGTCGGCGCCGCGCCCTTCGTCTCCGCGCAGGCGCTGGTGGCGCGCGGCGAGGCCATGCGCGGCGCGCTCGTGCGCGGCATCGACCCGGCGCGCGAGGCCGAGGTCACCGAGCTCGCGCGCCAGTCGCGCGACGGCGCGCTCGCGTCGCTGCAGCCGGGACAGTGGAACGTCGTGCTCGGCGCAGAGCTGGCGCGGCTCATTGGCGCGCGCGTGGGCGACAAGGTCACGATCGTCTCGCCGGCGGGGCAGCTCACGCCCGCGGGCGTGGTGCCGCGCCTGAAGCAGTTCACGCTCTCGGGCGTGTTCGAGAGCGGGCACTACGAGTACGACAGCAGCCTGGCGCTCATCGACCTCGACGACGCCGCGAAGCTCTTCCGCACCGAGGGCCCGACGGGCGTGCAGCTGCGCCTTTCCGACGTGCACGAAGCACGCGCGGTGGCCGCCGACCTCGCCCGCGCGCTCGGCCCCGACCTCATCGTGCGCGACTGGACGCGCACCAACCGGAGCTGGTTCGACGCCGTGCAGGTGGAGAAGCGCATGATGTTCATCATCCTCACGCTCATCGTCGCCGTCGCCGCCTTTAACCTCGTCAGCATGCTGGTGATGACGGTGACCGACAAGCGCGCCGACATCGCGATCCTGCGCACCCTGGGCGCGAGCCCGCGCTCGATCATGGGCATCTTCGTCGTGCAGGGTGCCGCCGCGGGGGTGATGGGCACGCTGGCCGGCGTGGCGCTGGGCCTGCTCGTGGCCTTCAACATCGACGTCATCGTGCCCGCGATCGAGCGGCTGCTTGGCGTGGCCTTCCTGCCAGCCAACATCTACCTCATCAGCCGCATGCCCAGCGATCCGCTGGCCGGCGACATCGTGCCGGTGACGCTGATCTCGCTCGTGCTCGCCTTCGTCGCCACGCTCTACCCGAGCTGGCGCGCCAGCCGCGTGAACCCGGCCGAGGCCTTGCGCTATGAGTGAGGCCGTGGACGACGACGCGCGCGCGCCCGTGCTGCAGGCCCGGGGCCTGCACAAGCGCTTTCGCGAAGGGCGCGGCCAGGAGGCGCTGGACGTGCACGTCCTGCGCGGCATCGACCTGCAGGTGAAGCGCGGGCAGACGCTGGCCGTCGTCGGCGCCTCGGGCGCGGGCAAGAGCACGCTGCTGCACCTGCTGGGCGGGCTCGATGCCCCGACGGCCGGGCGCGTCGAGCTGATGGGCCGCGACTTCGCCGCCATGAGCGCCGCCGAGCAGGGGCGCTGGCGCAACCGGCATCTGGGCTTCGTCTACCAGTTCCACCATCTGCTGCCCGAGTTCAGCGCGCTCGACAACGTCGCCATGCCGCTGCGCATCCGGCGCCTGGGCGTGGCCGCGGCGCGTGCGCAGGCGCAGGCGATGCTCGAGCACGTCGGCCTGGCCGCGCGCGTACGCCACGCGCCCTCGCAGCTCTCGGGTGGCGAGCGCCAGCGGGTGGCGATCGCGCGCGCCCTCGTCACCGCGCCTGCCTGCGTGCTCGCCGACGAACCCACCGGCAACCTCGACCGCGACACCGCGCATGCGGTCTTCGAGCTCATGCTGGAACTGGCGCGCGAGCGCGGCACCGCCTTCGTGCTCGTCACGCACGACCCCACGCTCGCCGCCCGCTGCGACCGCGTGCTCGAGCTCGGTTACTGAGCGCCCCAAGGCCGGCCACTGCCGCAGAATCGGCCGCGTGCATCTGCTCAACGCCGACCTCCACACGCACTCGAACGCCTCCGACGGCAGCCTCTCGCCGACGCAACTGGTCGAGCGCGCGCACGCGCAAGGCGTGCAGCTGCTGGCGCTCACCGATCACGACAGCGTCGCCGGCGTGGCCCAGGCGCGCCGCGCGGCGCGGGAGCTGGGCCTGGCCTTTCTCGGCGGCACCGAGATCTCGGTCAGCTTCGCCGACGCCTGCGTGCACATCGTCGGCCTGGGCGTGGACGAGGGTCACGCCGAGCTCGTCGCGGCGCTGGCGGCCACGCGCGACGGACGCTTGCAGCGCGCGCGCGAGATGGCGCAAAGCTTGGCGCGCGCAGGCATCGCCGGCACGCTCGAGGGTGCGCTGGCCTACGTCGACGAGCCGAGCACCGTCTCACGCACGCACTTCGCGCGCCATCTCGTGGCGCGCGGCGTCTGCGCCGACGTCGGCGAGGTCTTTCGCCGCTACCTGGTCGAAGGCAAGCCGGGCTACGTGCCGCACCGCTGGGCGCGGCTGGGCGATGCGCTGCGCTGGATACGCGATGCCGGCGGCATCGCCGTCGTCGCGCATCCTGCGCGCTACCGCTTCCCGCCCACGCTCGAGTACGCGCTCTTCAGCGAGTTCCGGGCGCACGGCGGCGGCGCCGTCGAAGTCGTGGTCGGCGCGCACAGCGAGGCCGAACGCCGCCACTACGCCGGCATCGCCACCGAATTCGGCCTCGCCGCCTCGCGCGGCAGCGACTTTCACGCCCCCGGCGAGAGCCGCGTCGAACTCGGCGCCCTGCCCGACCTGCCGGGCACGCTGACCCCGGTGTGGACCTTGCTCAGCGCGCGCATCGAGGGGCGCGTCGCTTCGACGATGCCGGACTGAGCTGCGAACGGCACGACGGACTTCGCGCACGCCGATTGCGCCCGGCTTATGCTCGCGTCCCATGGCCAGCGCCGCCGATGACGACGAAGTGGAGCCGCGTGGGGCCTGGGTGGTGGTATGGGCCTGCTTCACCGCGCTGGCGGTGATCTTCGGCGTCTCCTACTCCTTCGCCGCCCTCTTCGAGCCGCTGCAGCAGCAGTTCGCGGCCACGCGCGCGGACGTCTCGCTGCTCTTCGGCGTCTCCGGGCTCATCTACTTCGTGCTCGGCGCCGGCGCGGGCATGCTCGCCGACCGCTACGGCCCGCGCGTGGTGACGAGCGCGGGCATGGTGTGCATCGCCGCCGGACTGCTCGGCGCGAGCTGGGCGGCGTCGCTGACGGGCGTCATCGTCGCCTACGGCCTGGGACTGGGCGTCGGCATCGCCCTGGTCTACACGCCGGCCATCGCCTGCGTGCAGCCCTGGTTCACGCGCCGGCGCGGCATGGCCGCGGGCCTGGCGAGTGCAGGCATCGGTGCCGGCACCCTCATCGGGCCGCTGATGGTGGCCGCGCTGCTCGCCTGGAGCGACTGGCGCGTGACGCTGCGCGTGGTCGCCGCGGTCGTGCTGCTCCTGGGCCTGGCGGCAACGCTGCTGCTGCAGCGCGCCCCGGCGGCCACGGCCGGCGCGCGCGCCGTGGCCGGCACGCCGCTGCGCGAGGCGCTGGCCAGCCCGAGCTTTCGCTGGCTGTACGCGATGGCGCTGCTGGCTTCGCCGGCCATGTTCATCCCCTTCGCCCATGTCTCGGCCGCGGCGCGCGACCTCGGCATCGACGAGCTGCGCGCCGTGGGACTCGTCGGCCTCATCGGCGTGGGCTCGCTCGCCGGCCGCTTCGTCATCGGCAGTTTCGCCGACCGCCTCGGTCGCGCGCGCACGCTGGTGCTGATGCAGGGCTCGCTGGGCCTGTCCCTCGTACTCTGGGCGCTGGCCGGCGGCTATGCGGCGATGGCCGTGTTCGCGGTCTGGATGGGCCTGTCCTACGGCGGCATCGTCTCGCTCATGCCGGCCTTCGTCATGGACCGCTTCGGCGCGCGCGCCGTGTCCTCGCTGGTGGGCATCCTCTACACCGGCGCGGCGCTGGGCAACCTCGGCGGCCCGGTGCTCGCCGGTGCGGTCTTCGACCACAGCGGCAGCTACCAGGGCGTGATCTGGGCTTGCCTGGCCTTGTCGGCGCTGGCGACCTGGGCTGCTGCCAAGGCGATGGGCTGGCGCGGCAGCGCTGCAGTGCACCGCCAGCCCGAACATCGCAATTCGCCGGAGAAACCGTCATGACCGATCCCAACCGCCGCACCCTGCTGCAACTGGCCGGCGCCGCCGGACTGTCCGCCGCCCTTCCCGCCACCCTCCCCGCCGCGAGGGCTGCCGATGCCGCCGATCTCGCCAAGGCGCGCGCCGAGGCCCAGGCGGTGTTCTACGCGAACATCACCGCCGTCAAGCCGATCATGGACGCCTTCGCCGCCGACACCGGCGTCAAGGGCCAGTACACGCGCATCTCGAGCTCGAAGTTCGTCGCAACCTCGACGCCAAGCTGCGCGAGGAGACGCGCAAGGAGCTGAAGCGCTTCCTCGGCGCGCTCGGCGCCCTGCGCTGCGCGGCGCGCGCTGCCCGTGGGCAGCGCCGCCACGCTCTGCCTGCGCCCGGAGTTCCTGCAGTTGCACGCCGCCGAAGCCGTCATCGAAGGCAATCGGGTGCGCGGGCACATCGAGTCGCTGGCCTTCGTCGGCGACGCCTGCGAGGCCGAGGTGCGCGTCGGCGAGGCGCTGCTGCTCGCGCGCACCGACCCCGACACGCCGCTGCGCGAAGGCGACGCGGTGAGCCTGTCGATCGCGCCCGCGCACTGCCTGCTGCTGGCGGCCTGAGACCGCAGCCGCCCGCATGCGCGCTGGCCCTCCCGCCTCACGCCTGGCCCTGGGGCTGGCGCTGCTCGTGGGCGCGCTCACGCTCGCGCCGGTGGCGATGCTCGCCTTCGGCAGCGTCTCGGCCGGCCTGGATGCCTTCGGCAGCTTCACGCTCGCCAAGTACGTCTCCGCCTACACCGACGCCGCGCTGCTGAAGGTGCCGTGGAACACGCTCGTCTTCGTGCTCGGCTCGACGCTGCTCGCCACGCTGCTGGCGCTCGTGCTCGCCTACCTCATCATCGCGCCGGCGATGGCCTCCTTCGACGTCTCGCTGGAGGAATCCGCACGCGTCTGCGGCGCCAGCCGCGCCACCACGCTGGGCCGCATCGTCGCGCCGCTGCTGGTGCCGGGCATCGTCTCGGCCTGGATCCTGATGGCGACCATGTTCCTGCGCGAGCTCACGCTCTCGGTCGTGCTCTCGCGCCCGGGCAGCGAGGTGCTGGCGGTGCAGATCCTCGCCTACGCCGACGACGGCCTGTGGGGCCGGCTCTCGGCGCTGGGGATGGTGATGATCGCGATCTCGACCGCGCTCGTCGTGCTCGCGCACCGGCTCGGCTCGCGCTTCAAGGCGGGCATGGCGCCCGCGTCGTGAAGCGCTTGCGCGGCGACGCAAGCATCGCGCCGCCCGTCTTCATCGTCAAACATCGTTTGACGTCGATGCGGAGGTACGGGGCCAAGCGTGCCCGCGGTCGGGGGCGAGACGCTTCAGCCCGGCAAGGCACACGACACCGGCTTCGCCTGCAGCAACTGCTGCAGCAGCCGCGGCTCGATGCCGATCAGGAAGCCGCGGCGACCGCCGTTGATGAGGATGCGCGGCAGCTCGAGCACGCTGGCCTCGACGTACACCGGCATCGCGCGCTTGGTGCCGAAGGGCGAGGTGCCGCCGACGAGGTAGCCGCTGTGGCGCTGCGCGACCTCGGGCTTGCAGGGCTCGACCGACTTGGCGCCGATGGCGCGCGCGAGCTGCTTGGTGCTGACCTGGCAGTCGCCGTGCATGAGCACGATGAGCGGCTGCGCGCGCTCGTCCTGCATCACGAGCGTCTTCACGACCTCGTGCTCGGGAACGCCGAGCTGGCGCGCCGACTCGGCCGTGCCGCCGTGATCGACATAGTCGTAGGGGTGCTCGCTGAAGGCGGCCCCGGCGCGGCGCAGCATCTGTGTTGCCGGGGTTTCGCTGACGTGAGCGTTCTTCCTGGCCATGGAGATCGTCAGGACCTGCGGGCGCGCTCTTCTTCCTGCAGCCGCAGCACGCGGCGCTGCACCTTGCCGGTGGTCGTCATCGGCAGCGCGTCGATGAACTCGATCTCCTTCGGGTACTCATAGGGCGCAAGCCGTCCGCGCACGTGCGCCTGCAGCTCGGCGACGAGCGCGTCGTCGCCCGTGAAGCCCGGCGCGAGCACGACGTAGGCCTTGACCAGCGCACCGCGCTCGGCGTCGGGCTTTGGCACGACCGCGGCGTTGGCGACAGCCGGGTGCCGCACGAGGCAGTTCTCGACCTCGCTCGGGCCGATGCGGTAGCCCGCGGCCTTGAAGACGTCATCGCTGCGGCCCTGGTACCAGAGGTAGCCGTCCGCATCCATGACCGCGGTGTCGCCGGTGCGGCACCAGCTCGATGCCGGGTCGCCGGTGAACTTGGCGGCGGTGGCGGCGGCGTTGCGCCAGTAGCCGAGGAAGAAGATCGGATCGGGGTCGCCGTGCACGTCCAGGCGGTGCAGCGCGACGTCGCCCGGCGTGCCGCGCGGGCATTCCCTGCCCTCGTCGTCGATCACCGCGATGCGGTGCCCGGGGTAGGCGCGGCCCATGCTGCCGGGCCGTGCCGGCCAGGCCGGATGGCGGCGCCCCGCCTTGTCGACGTAGGTGCCGCAATTGCCGACGATGTAGTTGACCTCGGTCTGGCCGAACATCTCGTTGACGATCACGCCGAGCTGGTCGCGGCACCAGTCGAAGACCGCATCGCCCACCGCCTCGCCCGCGCTCATCACCGCACGCAACCGCAGCCGGTAGCGCCGTCGCGGCTCGGGAACGGCCTTCATCATCGCCTTCAGGGCCGTCGGGAAGAGGAAGGTGTGCGTGACACGGTGGCGCTGCATCAGCTCGAAGGCCACTTCCGGCGCGAAGCGCCCCTGATAGCCGACTAGGGTGCGGCCAAAGTACAGCGTGGGCAGCAGCGCGTCCATCAGGCCGCCGGTCCAGGCCCAGTCCGCCGGACTCCAGAAGACCTCGTCGGCGGCACCGCGCATGCCGAACCAGTTCTGGCTGCAGACGAAGCCCGGCAGGTTGCCGATGAGCGCCCGGTGCGGGATCAGCGCGCCCTTGGGCGGGCCCGTGGTGCCGCTGGTGTAGATGAGCACCGCGGGATCGTCGGCGGCCGTCTCGTGTGGGTCCAAACGCGCCGGCGCGTCGGCCAGCAGCCGCTCCCAGTGGGCGTCGCCCTGGCCGGCCGCACCGCCCACGGCAACCACCGTGCGCAACTCGGGACAGGTCTCGCGCACGGCGAGCACGTTGGCGATCGCACCCTCGTCGACGAGCGCCACGCAGGCGCCGCTGTCCTGCAGCCGGTAGGCCAGCGCCTCGGGGCCGAAGAGCATCGACAGCGGCATCGCCACCGCGCCGAGCTGGTAGACGGCCATGTGCGCGATCGCCGTCTCGGGGCGCTGCGGCATGACGAGCGCGACGCGGTCGCCCGCACGCACGCCCAGCTTGCGCATGGCATGGGCAAGCCGGTCCGCCGCCGCCTGCAGTTCGCCGTAGCTGAGCTCGCCGCTGCCGCCGGTCTCGCGCTCCCAGCGCAAGGCCACGCGGTGGGCGTGGCGCCGGTCGGCGGCCCAGCGCCGGCAGCACACCTCGGCGATGTTCAGACGCTGCGGCACACGCCAGCGGAAGTCATGGTGCAGCGCAGCATGGGCGTCGCCACCGGCAGCCGAATGGGTCCTTGCGTCCATGCCATCACTTTACGCGCAAGCCCGGCGTCCGGCGCCTTCAAGTTTTCCCGACGCACGCCGAAAGCGGCTGCAAGCCGTACCCCGGAACACGCACATGTCCTTCACCGCTCTCTCCAACGTCAGGCAGCGCATCACCGTGGGACAGACGCTGCCGTTCAACGTGCGCGACCACGACCGCTCGCTGCTGCTGGCGCGCGGACGCGTGATCGAGAACGAGGCGCAGCTCGCGGCGCTGCTCGAACGCGGCGCCCTCGTCGACCTGGAAGAAGTGCAGACCGCGCGCGAGCGGCTGCGCCGCGTGCCGCGGGAGCAGCTCCCGGGCCTGTGGAACGACGGCCTGTCGCGCATCAGTGCGACGCTGATGAACCCGGGCACGGCGCGTTTCACCGAGGCGCTCGACGACGCCAGCGACGTCGTGCTCGGCCTCGTCGAGCGCGACCCGGACCTGGCGATCTTCCAGGTCATCACGCGCGACGCCAACGCCGACGTCGCCTACGGGGCTCAGCGCGCACTGCACGCCGCGATCTGCAGCCACCTGGTGGCGCAGCGCCTGGGCTGGGACCCCGCGACGCTCGAGCGCGTGTTCAAGGTGGCGCTGACGATGAACCTCTCGATGCTCGAGCTGCAGGGCGAACTCGCGCGCCAGCGCGGCGCGCCGACACTGCAGCAGCGCGCCGAGCTGCTGACGCATCCGATGCGCAGCGTCGAGTTGCTGATGCAGGCCGGCGTGACCGACGACGACTGGCTGCAGGCCGTCGCCCGCCACCACGAGCAGGAGGACGGCAGCGGCTACCCGAGCGGGCGCAGCGACGTCGGCGAGATCGCCTCGCTCGTGCGCCGCGCCGACGTCTACACCGCCAAGCTCGCCTCGCGCTCGCACCGCGAGGCGCTGCTCGCCGACCAGGCGGGACGGCAGATGTTCATGCAGGACCCGGGACACCCGATGACGGCGGCGCTGGTGAAGGAGTTCGGCATCTACCCGCCGGGCTGCACCGTGCGCCTGGAGGGCGGCGAGATGGCCATCGTCGTCGCGCGCGGCGCAAGCCTCACCACGCCCATCGTCGCCTGCTTCACCAGTGCCAGCGGCGCCACGCTGGCCACGCCGCGGCGCGTGGACACCGCCCTGCCACGCCATGCCGTGAAGGCCGTGGTCGGCGAGCGCAGCGCCGGTGCCCGCCTGTCGCTCGAGAAGCTGCTTTCGTCGCCGGAGTGAACGCCATGATCGCCTTTCACAAGCTCTCGATACGCGCCCGCCTCGGCGCCGGCACCGCATTCTCGCTCGTGCTGCTGGTGGCCATCGGCCTGCTCGGCTACTGGGCGGTGGACGACACGCGCGCCACGCTGCAGGAGCAGCTCGACGGCAAGGTGCGCGGGATCGTCGATACCAGCGCGCTGCGCACGGCACTCGGCGAGTTGCAGCGCTTCGAGAAGGAAGTGATCATCGCCGCCAACAACGCCAACGAAGCCGCCGACGGGCGACAGTCCTGGCAGAAGAGCCTGAGCGCGCTGCGCGAGGGACTCGCCGGCGTCAGGGACAGGGCAGGCTCGAACGCCAGCGCCGCGCGGGAGGTCGAGCAGGTGCTCGAGCAGCTCCGCAGCTACGAGGAAGGCATCGCGCCCGTGCTCGAGAGGATCGAGCAGGCGCAGATCGATGCCGCTGCGGCGGGCGCCTACGCCGGGCAGGTGCAGGCGTTCACGCAAGCTGCCGACAGAACGCTGGCCGGGATGGCCGAGCGTGCGCGCGAGGACCTGGCCGGCACGCAGGCGGCACTGGCGGCTCGCGCCCGGCTCATGCTGGCGCTGATCGCGGGCTCGGTCGCCGTCGCGCTGCTCGTCCTCATTCCGCTCACCGTACCGAGCCTGCGCGCGCTGGCGCGCTCGCTGGCGCAGGCACGCCGGCTCGCCGAGCGCATCGCCGAAGGCGAACTGGACAACGAGATCGTCGTCACCCACGACGACGAAGTCGGGCAACTCATCGCCGACATGGGCCGCATGCAGTCCTCGCTGCGCGGCATGGTCGAGCAGGTGCACCGGGCCAGCCGTCGCATCTCCAGCGCCTCCACCGAGATCGCTGCCGGCAATCAGGACCTGAGCACGCGAACGGAGGAGGCCTCGTCCAGCCTGCAGCAGACGGCAGCGTCGATGGAGGAGCTCACCGGCACCGTGCGGCAGTCGGCCGATGCGGCGCTGCAGGCCAAGCGGCTCGCCGTCGGCGCTTCCGACGTCGCGGCGCAGGGTGGGCAGCTCGTCGCCCGGGTGGTTTCGACGATGGACGAGATCAACGCCGCCTCGCGCCGGATCTCGGACATCGTCGGCGTCGTCGACAGCATCGCCTTCCAGACCAACATCCTCGCACTCAACGCCGCGGTCGAGGCCGCACGGGCCGGCGAGCAGGGGCGCGGCTTTGCCGTCGTCGCCAGCGAGGTGCGCAACCTCGCGCAGCGTTCGGCCCAGGCCGCACGCGAGATTCAGTCGCTGATCGGCGCCTCGGTCGCGAAGGTGGAATCGGGCGCCGGCCTCGTCAGGGATGCGGGAAACACGATGGACGAGATCGTCACTGCGGTACGGCGCGTGGCCGACACCATCGCCGACGTCACCACGACGGCCAGCGCGCAGAGCAACGGCATCGGGCAGATCAACGCTTCCGTGTCGCAGCTCGACCGCATGACGCAGCAGAACGCGGCGCTGGTCCAGCAGTCGGCGGCAGCCGCCGCCTCGCTCGAGCAGCAGGCGCAGCAGCTGGCCGGCGTCGTCTCCGCCTTCAGGCTGGCCGCCGCGACCGGCTGACGCCCACGGTGCTCAGCCCGTCGCGCCGCCGAGGGCCCGCAGCGCGTCGCCGGTGACGCGGCAGATGCGCCAATCCGGCATCACCGTGGCGCCGACGCTCTCGTAGAACGCGATCGCGTTCACGTTCCAGTCGAGCACCGACCACTCGAAGCGACCGTAGCCGCGCTCGAGCGCGAGCGTCGCCAGCCGCTGCAGCAGCGCCTGCGCGATGCCGCGCCGGCGATGAGCCGGGCGCACGTACAAGTCCTCGAGGTACAGGCCCGGCTGCGCGAGAAAGGTCGAGAAATTGGTGAAGAAGAGCGCGAAGGCGGCGACCTCGGGCCTCCCCCCTTCGGTGGCGTCGATCTCGGCGACCATGGCCTCGGCCACCGGCTTCTCGCCGAAGAGATGCGGGCGCAGCTTCTCCGGCGTCACCTGCAGCAAGTGCGTGAGCTGCTCGAACTCGGCCAGCTCGCGGATCATGGCGACGATGGGCTGCACGTCGCGCAGTTCGGCCGCGCGCAGGCGGAAGGTGGTCGGGGGAGGCGGTTCGCTGGCGTTCATCGGCCGCATTGTGCCGGCCCGTGAACGGCCTCGCCGCGCAGCAGCCAGGGGCTCAGCGCCACAACGGTCCGATGGCGTCGAGCGTGTTCTTCAGGATCAGCCCGTACTCGGTGTCGCCTTCCATCACCAGCGCGCGCTCGAAGAAGAGGCGGTCGGCGTCGTCCTCGCCGCGCACCAGGCGCCACAGGGCGGCGGCCTGGGCGCGGATGCGCACGATAGCCGGCTCGCGGTCAGGGGCGATCTCGAAGCCGCGCGCGCCCAGGCGCAGGCGCACGCGCAGGCCGAGTTCGACGACCTCGACCTCGACCACGCGCGCGGACAGCTCGCGGCGCTGGCCTTCGTCCAGACGCGGCAGCAGCACGCGGTCGAGCAGCCGTGCGGCGACGAAGGACGGCGGCTGCGGCGGCAGCCGGCGCACGAGGCCGCGCACGCGCTGTGCGGCTTGCAGCAGGCCCGGCGGAAAAGGCAGCGAGCTGGGCGAACTTGCGGTCATCGTCGTTCTCCGTGGTCGTATGCGGCTCAGGCGGTCGCCGCCTGCATGCCCGCCTGGCGGTGCGCAAAGCCGTTCACGAGCGCGCCGGGCAGGCCCAGCTCGAGCATCTCGCTGCGCGCCACGGTCGCGTCCAGCCCGCGGTTGTAGACGCCGTCGAAGAGCGCCAGCACGCGCGCGAAGCCGCGGCTGCAGGGCGAGAGACGCACCGCCTGCGCACCGGCGGCGCGCAGCGCCTGGCCTTCGTCGAGCAGGCAGTGCAGCGCCGCGGACTGCGTCTGGATGCCGTTGAGGACGAGGAAGGCATCGCCCTCGCCGGTCTTCAGCAGCAGGCCGTCGGCGTCGGCCTGGCAGCGGAACTCGCACTCGTCCTTGTTCAGACGGTGGTGGCGCGCGGTGAAGCAGCGCGCCGAGAAGGCGAGCGGCATGCGGCCGAAGACGAAGACCTCGGTCTGCACTTCCCCTGCAGGCCCCGCGACGCGGCTTGCGCCGGGATTGATGCGCGCGATCGCGTCCAGCGCCAGCTCCAGCGGTGGCACCCAGCGCGTGGCGCCAAGCAAGGCATGCTCCTGCAGCGCCTCGCGGCTGTAGACGTTGACGTGCGGCCCGACGGTGAAGCCCGCGCGCCCCGGCCGCGCCTGCGCCGCCTGCCAGAGCACGCGCAGCGCCGAGGCGTCGCCGGCCTCGACCGCGAACTCGTCCTGCTCGGCGATGCGGCGCATCGTGCGCAGCTCGGCCTCGGACATGACCAGTGCCTGCGTCGCCAGCACGACCTCCTTGCCGGCGGCCTTCAGGTCGCGCGCGAGGTCCACCCAGTCGTCGAACTTGTACTCGTTGCGGCGCGAGCACACGACCTCGCCCAGCACCACGCGCTGCGCCTGGCTCTCGGCGATCTCGGCGTAGAAGGCCATCATCGCCGGGCGCGCCCACCAGTACTGCAGCGGGCCTACGGTCAGCGCCAGTGTCTTGTCGTCCTGCGTCATCGTCGTCACCTGCAATGCGCCTCAGCGCCACGGGCGGTCATAGGCGCCCAGCGTATGCTGCTGGCCTTCGGCCCAGCGCGTGAGCTGCGCCGACCATCCCGGCTGCACCGAGTAGCGCGCGCCGGAAGTGGCAGCGTCGATGGCCGCGCGCCACACGCGCGTGACCTCGGCGACGTAGCTCGGGCTGCGCTGGCGGCCCTCGATCTTGAAGGCCTTCACGCCGGCCTCGATGAGCTGCGGCAGCATGGCCAGCGTGTTCAGGCTGGTCGGCTCCTCGAGCGCGTAATCGCGCTCGCCTTGGACGTCGAAGCGGCCCTTGCACAGCGTCGGGTAGCCGCGCGGCTCGTCGGCCGCGTAGTGGTCGATGAGCACGCCGCCCAGGCGCGCGTCGACGCCGCCATCGCCCTTTTCCTCCCAGCGCACCGCCGACGGCGGCGAGCACACCCCGGCGGTGTTGGGCGACTGCCCGGTGACGTAGGAGGAGAGCGCGCAGCGCCCCTCGACCATCACGCACAGGCTGCCGAAGCCGAAGACCTCGATCTCCGCACTCGTGTTGCGGATGACGTGCGCCACCTGCTGCATGGTGAGCACGCGCGGCAGCACGGCGCGGCTGATGCCGTAGCGCTCGCGGTAGAACTCGATCGCCTCGTAGGTGGTGGCCGAGGCCTGCACCGAGAGGTGCAGACGCATCTGCGGCTGCACGCGCCGCGCGTAGGCCATGACCGCGGTGTCGCCGACGATGAGGGCATCGGCGCCGAGCTCGGCGGCGCGGTCGACGGCGCGCTGCCAGGGCCCGATGTCGCGCGCGTCGGCATAGGTGTTGAGCGCCATCAGCACCTGGCGGCCGCGCGCATGCGCGTAGCGCACGCCCTCGCGCACCTGCGCATCGTCGAAGTTCAGGCCGGCGAAGTTGCGCGCGTTGGTGGCGTCCTTCAGGCCCAGGTAGACGGCGTCGGCACCGGCGTCGATGGCCAGGGTGAGCGCGCGCAGCGAGCCGGCCGGACAAACCAGCGCCGGCTTGGCGGAAATGGACATGGGCAGGGGCGGCGAGGCCGGGCAGGACGACGGGTGCGCACTCTAGGCACGCGCCGAGCGCAGGGTTTTGACCCGGCGCAGGAAGCCCGCAGGCATTCTGTGCTCACGCGCGGCGCAGCCTGCGCGTCCAGAATCCCCGACCATGAAGCCCGACCCTGACGTGCCTTACCTGCCCAAGCGCGCGGCGCACAGCCGCGTCGAAACCGTGCGCGGCCTGCCGCTGCACCTCAACGTCTGGGGCGAGGCGCATCGGGTCACGCCCAGCCGGCCACCGCTCGTGCTGCTGCACGGCTGGATGGACATGGGCGCCTCGTATCAATTCCTGGTCGACGCGCTCGCCGCCCTCGAGGGCGAGCCGCGCTGGATCCTCGCCCCCGACGCGCGCGGCTTTGGGCGCAGCGCCGCGCCGGCGGCCGACAGCTACTGGTTTCCCGACTACCTGGGCGACCTCGACGCCTTGCTCGATCGCCTCTGGCCCGAGGGCCCGATCGACCTGCTCGGCCACAGCATGGGCGGCAACGTCGCCATGCTCTACGCCGGCGTGCGCCCGGCGCGCGTGCGCCGGCTCGTCAACCTGGAAGGCTTCGGCCTGCCGCGCAGCGACCCGGCGCAGGCGCCGCAGCGCTACGCGCAATGGCTGGACGAGTTGAAGACGCCGCCGCGGCTGCGCCCCTACGCCAGCCTGGATGAGGTCGCGCAGCGGCTGCAGCAGAACAATCCGCGCCTGCGGCCCGATCGCGCGGCCTGGCTGGCGCCGCACTGGGCGCAGCCCGCACCGGGCGGCGGCTTTGCGCTGCGCGCCGACCCCGCGCACAAGCGCATCAATCCGGTGCCCTATCAAGCCGACGAAGCGCTGGCCTGCTGGCGCGCCATCCGCGCGCCGCTGCTGTGGGTCGAAGGCGAGCACAGCACGCCCGAGCGCTGGTGGGGCGGCCGCCTCACGCGCGCCGAGTTCCACGCCCGCCTGGACGTCGTACCCCAGGTGCAGCGCGAGCGCCTGGCCGACGCCGCGCACATGCTGCACCACGACCAGCCCGAGGCCCTGGCGGCGCTGCTGCTGCGCTTCCTCGACTGAGCGCGAGCAGCCATTGCCGGATCGCCTTTGATCGCAGTCAACGGCAGCGGCAATCGCGATAGGCCGCCGCCTGTGCCTCTGCTATGTTCCAGCGGGCGCGCGCGGCCACCGGATCCTGAATCACTTCCAGGGCGCGGAAATGACGCGGCCGCGGCCGCAAACCTCCCGCGCTTTTCCCGCATTTCGCGCTCCAACCAGGGGACAGGATCTTGAGCGAGATTTCGACTTCGTACGCCACCGATCTGCTGGCGCAAGCGGCGGCCCAAGGGCGCGACCGCCTGAACGACACCGAGTTGAAGGCGCTGCTCGGTGGCCTGGGCATCACGCTCGACGCCGGCGCGCACGCGGACGCCGGCGAGTTGAGCATCGGCCTGACGAATACGCGCGAGTTCGGCATCGTCATCAGCGCCGGCCTGGGAGGCCTGGACGGCGAGCTCGACCTCGCCAACTTCCGCCGCGACCGCGCCTGCGTGCACGCCGTGGTCGAGCTCACCGACGCCGCCGACTTCCTCGCCCTCTTCAAGCGCACGCTGGCCTACCAGAAGCTCGCCGCGCAGGCCGCGCGCAGCGGCAGCACGGCACCCGATGCCGCGCTGCAGGCGGCCTTCGCGCAGCTGCTGGCGCTGGCCAAGGCCTTCGCCCCCGGGGCTGCGGGGGCGGCGCAGGTGCTGCAGTCGCTCGTGCTCGACCCGGTGCAGGCCGGCGACACCCTGCTCGTGCGCGCCGCCTCGTGCAGCTTTGCCGCGCCCAAGCCCATGCCCCTGGCGCGCCCGATCCACAAGATCGACAAGCTCATCCACCCCAAGCGCATCGGCATCATCGGCGTCTCGGGCAGCGGCATGAACTTCGGCCGCATCATCCTGCGCAACCTCATCGGCAGCGGCTACCCCAAGGAGCAGTTGCTGGTGCTCAAGCCCGGCGAGAACGAGATCGACGGCGTGAAGTGCGTCGAGGGCCTGGCCGCGCTGCCGGGCAAGCTCGACCTGCTCATCGTCGCCGTGGCCGCCAGCGCCGTCTACCCGCTGGTCGACGAGATCATCGAGTCCGACGCCGTGGAGGCGGTGATGCTCATCCCCGGCGGCATGGGCGAGACGAAGAAGAGCCGCGAGCCGGCGGCGGCGCTGGCGGCGCGCATCAACGCCGCGCACGCCAAGCCCGGCGGCGGGCCGATCTTCGTCGGCGCCAACTGCCTGGGCGTGGTCTCGCACCCGGGCGCCTACGACTCCTGGTTCATTCCGCTCGAGCGCCTGCCCAAGCCGAAGAAGAAGGCGCAGCGCAACTCGGTCATGATCTCGCAGAGCGGCGCTTTCATGATCACGCGGCTGTCGCAGAACCCCTGGCTGGACCCGGCCTACATGCTCGCGATCGGCAATCAGACCGACCTCACGCACGGCGACATGCTGAGCTACTTCGCCACGCTGCCGGGCATCGAGAGTGCGGGCATCTACGTCGAAGGCTTCAAGGACCTCGACGGCCTGCACTTCGCCAAGGCGGTGCGCCGCGCGGTCCTGAACGGCCGTCAGGTCGTGGTCTACAAGTCGGGCCGCACGGCGCCCGGCCAGGGCGGCGTGATGGGGCACACGGCGTCGATCGCGGGCGACCCGGCGCTGTTCGAATCGGTGCTGCGCCACGCCGGCGCCATCGTGGCCGAGGATTTCAACACCTTCGACGACCTCTTCTACATCGCCGGCGCGCTGCAGGGCAAGAAGATCGGCGGCAAGCGCCTGGGCGCGATCAGCGGCGCCGGCTTCGAGGCCGTGGGCATGGCCGACAGCATCGAGACCGACGGCTTCGCGATGGAGATGGGCGCGCTCGAGGACGCCACCGTGAAGAAGGTGGAGGAGATCCTCGTGGCCAAGAAGCTCGACCAGCTGGTCGAAGTGCGCAATCCCATCGACATCAACCCCGGCGCCGACGACGAGGCGCATCTCGAGATCGCCGAGGCCTTTCTGCAGGACCCGAACATCGACGCCGTCGTCATCGGCCTGGACCCGACCGCGCCCTCGGTGCGCGCGCTCGAGAGCAGCAAGCTGCGCCCGGGCTACGACATCAGCGATCCCAAGAGCACCGTGCACCTGATGCCGCCGCTGGCGGCGCGCCACGACAAGCCGCTCATCGGCATCCTCGACGGCGGCACGCTCTACGACGCCATGACCGCCGCGCTCATGGACCGCGGCGTGTGCTGCTTCCGCAATTGCGCCCGCGGCACGCGCGCACTGGTACGCTATGCGCAGGCGAGCCTCTACGCCGAGCAGCTGCGGCGCACGCGCCCCGGCGCCACCGACTGAATCTCAAACCCCGCGAAGAACCATGAGCGACACCCTTCAAGCCGGCCTCAGCGCCAGCACCCGCATCGACATCGACCAGGCCCGCACGATCGGCTTCATGGGCGAGGACCTGCGCGTCTACTCCACGCCCAGCCTGCTCTACGACGTCGAGGTCGCCTGCCGCGAGCTCATCCTGCCGCACATCGGTGCGGGCAAGGATTCGGTGGGCACGCGCGTCGAGCTCGACCACGTCGGCGCCACGCTGCTGGGCATGTGGGTCGAGATCAGCGTCAAGCTGGTCGAAGTCAACGGCCCGGCGCTGACCTTCGAGTTCAGCGCCCGCGACGCCGTCGAGGAAGTGGCGCGCGGCAAGCACAGCCGCTTCGTCGTCGGCCTGGAGAAGACCGCGCAGCGCCTGCAGGCCAAGCGCGCCAAGGCCGCTGCCGCTTAAGGCCCGCCCCGCCCACCGCGGCCCACGCGCCGCGGCCCCGCCGCGACCCGCCCTGCCCCACCCTGCCACGGACCGGGGGCACGGCGGGTCGTGCCCATGACAGAATCGCCGCCCCGGCAAGAACCGCCGCCCGCCACAAAGGCGCGCCCACCCATGGACATCGAACACGTCAACGCCATCGGCTCGCTGCTCGCCGATCTGAGCGATCGCACCGAGCAGCTTCGGGGGTATCTTTGACTACGAACGCAAGGCCCTGCGGCTGAGCGAAGTCAACGCCGCGCTCGAGAACCCCGCGGTCTGGAACGAACCCAGGCGCGCACAGGAGCTGGGCAAGGAGAAGAAGAGCCTGGAGACGGTGGTGCAGACCATCGATCACCTGGCGAGCAACCTCGCCGACAACACCGAGCTCTACGAGCTCTCCAAGGCCGAGGACGACTTCGACGGCCTCGCCGCGATCGAAGCCGAGGCCCACGAACTGCGCGAGACCGTCGAGCAGCTCGAGTTCCGCCGCATGTTCAGCAACCCCGCGGACCCGCTGAACTGCTTCATCGACATCCAGGCCGGCGCCGGCGGCACCGAGGCCTGCGACTGGGCGGCGATGCTGCTGCGCCAGTACCTCAAGTACTGCGAACGCAAGGGCTTCAAGGCCGAAGTGCTGGAGGAGACCGAGGGCGACGTCGCCGGCATCCGCAGCGCCACGCTCAAGGTCGAGGGGGACTACGCCTACGGCCAGCTGCGTACCGAGACCGGCGTGCACCGCCTCGTGCGCAAGAGCCCCTTCGACTCCTCGGGCGGGCGCCACACCTCCTTCGCCAGCCTCTTCGTCTACCCGGAGATCGACGACTCGATCGAGATCGAGATCAACCCGGCCGACGTGCGCACCGACACCTACCGCGCCAGCGGCGCCGGCGGCCAGCACGTCAACCGCACCGACTCGGCGGTACGCCTGACGCACGTGCCCACCGGCATCGTCGTGCAGTGCCAGAACGACCGCAGCCAGCACCGCAACCGCGACGAAGCCTGGGCGATGCTGCGCAGCCGCCTCTACGAGCACGAGATGCAGAAGCAGCGCGAGCAGCAGCAGAAGCTCGAGGACAGCAAGACCGACGTCGGCTGGGGCCACCAGATCCGCAGCTACGTGCTCGACCAGAGCCGCATCAAGGACCTGCGCACGAACGTCGAGATCAGCAACACGCAGAAGGTGCTGGACGGCGACCTCGATGCCTTCATCGAGGCCAGCCTCAAGCACGGCCTGTGAGCGTGCAGCCGCACGCGACACCCTCCGCACCGAGCCCCATGCCCGCCCGACACCTCTCCAGCCCGACTCCGCGAGACATACCCCATGCGTGAAGGCAACGCCCCCGTCATCCGGCGCGAGGACTATGCCGCGCCGGCCTTCTGGATCCGCAAGGCCGAGCTCGTCTTCGACCTCGATCCCGCCAAGACCCTCGTCGCCAGCCGCCTCGAGATCGAGCGCAACCCCGCGGCGCACGCCGGCGGCGACGCTGCGGCACTGCGCCTGCACGGCGAGGGGCTGAACCTGCTGCGCGTGCTGCTGGACGGCGAGAGCGTCTCGTTTCGCCACGACGGCGACGACCTCGTGATCGAGCAGCCGCCGCAGGCCGACCGATTCGTGCTCGAGATCCGCAACACCTGTGCGCCGGAGAAGAACACCGAGCTCTCGGGCCTGTTCACCAGCCAGGGCAGCTTCTTCACGCAGTGCGAGGCCGAAGGCTTTCGCCGCATCACCTACTTCCTCGACCGGCCGGACGTGATGGCCACCTTCACCGTCACGCTGCGCGCCGACAAGGCGCGCTACCCGGTGCTGCTGTGCAACGGCAACCTCGTCGAGCAGGGCGAGCTCGAAGGCGGCCGCCACTACGCCCGGTGGCACGACCCCTTCCCGAAGCCGAGCTACCTGTTCGCGCTCGTCGCCGGCAACCTGGTCGCGCGCGAGCAGCACATCCGCACGCGCGGCGGGCGCGAGCACCTGCTGCAGGTCTACGTGCGCCCCGGCGATCTCGGCAAGACCGAGCACGCGATGCGCTCGCTCGTCGCCAGCGTCGTCTGGGACGAGGCCCGCTTCGGCCTCGCGCTCGATCTCGAGCGCTTCATGATCGTCGCCGTCGCCGACTTCAACATGGGCGCGATGGAGAACAAGGGTCTCAACATCTTCAACGCCAGGTACGTGCTGGCCAGCCCCGCCACCGCCACCGACACCGACTACGCGGCCATCGAGGGCGTGATCGGCCACGAGTACTTCCACAACTGGACGGGCAACCGCATCACCTGCCGCGACTGGTTCCAGCTCAGCCTGAAGGAGGGTCTGACCGTCTTCCGCGACCAGGAGTTCAGCATGGACATGGCCGGCGGCGCGAGCGCGCGTGCCGTCAAGCGCATCGAGGACGTGCGCCAGCTGCGCCTGGTGCAGTTCCCCGAGGACGCCGGACCGATGGCGCATCCGGTGCGCCCGGACCGCTACCGCGCGATCGACAACTTCTACACCGCCACCGTCTACGAAAAAGGCGCCGAGCTCGTGCGCATGATGCACACGCTCGTCGGCCGCGAGGGCTTCGCCGCGGGGATGAAGCTCTATTTCGAGCGCCACGACGGCCAGGCCGTAACCTGCGACGACTTCGCGCAGGCGATCGCCGACGCCAACCCGGCCTCGCCCCTGGCGCAGCACCTCGAAGGCTTCAAGCGCTGGTACGCGCAGGCGGGCACGCCGCGGCTGCAGGCCCGCGGCGTGCACGACGCGACGGAGGCGACGTGGACGCTGACGCTGCGCCAGCGCGCGCTGCCCTCCCCCGGCCAGGCCGAGAAGCAGCCCTTCGTGATCCCGGTCCTGCTCGGCCTGCTCACGCGCGAAGGCCGTGCACTTCCGCTGCAACTGCGGGGCGAGGCCGGCGTGCGCGGCACGCAGGCGCTGCTGGTACTGACCGAGGCCGAGCAGAGCTTCACCTTCACCGGCATCGGCGAGCCGCCCGTGCCCAGCCTGCTGCGCGGCTTCAGCGCGCCGGTGATCCTCGACGACGGACTCAGCGACGACGAGCGCCTGGTGCTTCTGGCGCACGACGAGGATCCCTTCAACCGCTGGGAGGCCGGACAGCGCCTGACGCTGCAGCGCCTGCAGGCGGCGCTCGCGGACGGCGGCGTCCTCACGCTCGACGAGCCCTACATCGCCGCGATGCGGGCGCTGCTGCGCGCACCCGGGCTCGACCCGGCCTTCAAGGCGCTGGCACTCATGCCGCCGTCGCAACGCGTCCTCGCCGAGGAGGTGCAACCGGTCGACCCGCAGCGCATCCATGCCGTGCACGAGCGCTGTCTCGACCAGCTTGCCGAGCACCTGCACGAAGACTGGAAGTCGGCCTGGGAGCAGCACCAGGTGCGCGAAGGCTACGACCCGGGGCACGCGCAGTCCGGCCGCCGCGCCCTTGCCGGTCTGGCGCTTTCGATGCTCGTGCGGCGGGCGGTGGCGACGGGCGATCCGGCCTGGCCGGGCCGCGCCTACCGGCAGGTCAAGGAAGCGAGCAACATGACCGACCGCATCGCCGCACTCGACGCCCTGATCGCCGCGGGCTCGGAGCTGGCGGATCGTGCGCTGGCGCACTTCCACGCCGCATTCGGCCACGACGCACTCGCCCTCGACAAGTGGTTCGCGGTGCAGGCGCTGGCGCCCGAGGCCGTGGACGGAGAAAGCCGCACGCTGGCACGCGCACGCGCCCTGCTGCAGCACCCGGATTTCTCGCTGCGCAACCCCAACCGCGCGCGCAGCCTGGTGTTCAACGTCTGCGTCGGCAACCCGGCCGCGCTGCACCGCGCCGACGGCTCCGGTTATGCGTTCTGGGCGGCGCAGCTGCTCGCGCTGGACGCCCTCAATCCGCAGATCGCGGCGCGGCTCGCGCGCGCGATGGACCGCTGGGCGGCGCTTGCCGAACCCTACCGCAGTGCCGCGCGCGACGCCATCGCGCGCGTCGCCGCGCATTCCGGACTCAGCACCGACACGCGCGAGATCGTCACCCGCGCCCTGGAGGCCTCATGAGGAAAATCAGCCTGACCCAGTACCTGATCGAGCAGCAGCGCGAGCACGGCCACATCCCGGGGCAGCTGCGCCTGCTCATCGAGGTCGTCGCGCGCGCCTGCAAGCGCATCGCCATCGCCGTCAACAAGGGGGCGCTGGGCGACGTGCTGGGCAGCGCCGGCAGCGAGAACGTGCAGGGCGAGGTGCAGAAGAAGCTGGACGTCATCAGCAACGAGGTGCTGATCGAGGCCAACGAGTGGGGCGGGCACCTAGCCGGCATGGCCAGCGAGGAGAT
>Ga0116143_10000122_pt1 | contig 103392 bp, 102 predicted proteins | sample AD_UKC034_MetaG_FD_89745 | JGI IMG/M metagenome (GOLD analysis project Ga0116143, IMG submission 89745) | Active sludge microbial communities of municipal wastewater-treating anaerobic digesters from USA - AD_UKC034_MetaG | ecosystem: Engineered > Bioreactor > Anaerobic > Digestate | place... | reverse complement strand
GCCATGTTTCGCGACAGCGTCAGCATCTGGGGCGCCGACATGTTCAAAGTAAACCTGGCTGCTGCCGGCAGCCAGATCAGGGTCGACTTCGCCGGCGACCTGACCAATCTTGATAACCAGTTCGAAGTATCACTTCTCTTCGTCAATGAAGTCGATAAAAAGGTCACCGGCCGCCACCACATCACCAACATCAAGGCGACTACACCGCGCCGTACCGGCATCTCGCGCGTCATGCTGCCCGGCCACAATAACGGCGACTACGATTTCCCGGCGCCGGCAGTCAGAACCCAGATGGGCCATATCGAACTCGCGGTTCCCCAGAATGCCTGCATGATGTATTTGATGGTCATCGGAAAGGCGCCAACCGACGTGCCCGATTCTATGCTGGCCTGGTCAGGCAAAGCTAATTACCGCATCGACATAAAAACAATCGAAGCTGCTACAGCGGCTGTTTCGAGCGCAGACGCCAGATTCAACGAAAATCTGCTGGCACAGTATATCGACCTCGGTTCAGACGATTCTGCGGCAGACATCGGGCATCTTGAAGCTCTGCACAAACAGATCCTCTACGATGTCAACACAGCCTTCGCATCTGGGAACACTGAGCTTGTCGATGAATATCTCAACCAGATCGTCGCCCGCGAAGACGCGAAGCATCTCTCGGCTCTGCGGCGCGACCTGCTCGCGCAAAAAACCTTCCATCAGCTGCAGCAATAAATTGACCCTGCCCTGTTTATGTTCTCACCAGAATGATGCAACAGTCGTCTCTGGTTGTGTCGTAACCATGCTGTTCGATGATTTTCAGAATTTTGCCTGAATCAGGCAACCCGCCGGTTTCTTCGACAAGATTCCTGCAAATTTCTGCCAGACGGTCAAGCCCGAGAACCTTGCCGTCATGCTTACTCATGGCTTCAAACAGGCCGTCAGTAAAGAAAAACAGAATATCGCCGGGCTCTGCCCGCCACCGGATTTCAAATTCACTTGTGTAATTAGCTTCATCATTAAAAAAGCCAAGCGGAAAAGATCTCTCAGTTGGAATAACAGAAGTTTTTAATTCATAATTAGTTCTAATCATTGCGGGAAAAGGATGGCCGCAGTTAAAAGCATGCCAGAAGGCTGTTGCCGGATCATAAATCGCAAAGAACATCGTCGCAAAAAAATCGAGACCCATCGAGTGTTCGTGCATATAGGTGTTGAGCAATCGACAAACCACAGCCGGGCCCTGGCTGATGTTTGAGCGAATTATATCGCTGAGCGTCATTTTGAGAAGGGTTGAGATCAATGCCGAGCCTACGCCATGACCTGAAACATCGCCAACATAAAGACACAGCCGGCCATCCGGTAACTGCATAATCTCAAAAAAATCCCCACCAACTGTCAGACAGGGCTCGTAAAAGTAGCGAACCTCGTATGGTTCAGTCTTAATCGCGTTTGCCGCCAGCAACTTTCGCTGCACTTCTCCCGCCACCTGCAATTCTCTGGCCATACGCTCCTTCCATTCAGAGAGCTCTTTATTCTTTTGCGCCAGCTCAGCAAAAAGCTGCTTATGAAGCCGCCGCAACTCGAAGTATTCGAGAGCCTGCGCCAGAACTGCGCGCAACTCGCTCCCCTCTCCGAGAGGTTTGGTCAGATATCTGTAAACCTCGCCATTGTTTATCGCTTCTATCACCAGATTGCTTTCAGAAGTCCCGCTCAGAACCATGCGCACGACTTCAGGATACTTGTCGCGAATGATTTTCAGAAGCTCCAGACCATTCATTCCTGGCATACGAATATCGGAAACCACCAGAATAATCGAACATCTCTTCTTCTTCTCGCTTGCGCAGGTTTTGCAGTGTGTCGGCAGCAGCCGGATCACGCCCGGCAATTTCCGAAAGAGCCTCACGATAGGCCGTCAGGATGGTGAGAAGAGATCCGACATTTTCTGACAGCGTTGCAAAATTGGTAGAAACATAGCTTACCGGGTTGTTAATCTCATGGGCAAGACCTGCTGCCAGGCGGCCTATCGCGACAATTTTATCCTGTAGAAACAGTTTCGACTGCGCCTGCTGCAGCTCACGGGTTCTCTCTTCAACTCTCTGTTCAAGCGTGGCATTGAGTTCACGCATTTTCAGTTCTGCTTCAGTGCGTTTCTGGGCATTGACCAGGATCGATCCGAGAAGCTCAAGAGGCGCCACATCTTCATGCAACCAGTTTTTTTTCTCACGCACCGCGTCAAAACCGATAAACCCCTCCGGCTTGCCTTGCCAGGAAAGAGGCACCACCAGAAGCGATTTGATCCCCTGAGGTTCAAGAAGACTCTTTTCTCCAGAAGCTTCAGGAGGCAACTTTGAAAGATCGTTGATCACTATAGTTTTGAGCTGCTTCATGTGATCCATCCACCACGGAAGAAAATCGGATGGAACATGTTGCAAGGCATTTATCTGCGGTTCTGTACCTTGTGAGCACCACTCATAGGTGTTTGAGCTTTCGCTGAGGTCTTCAGAAAATGCAAATACGTAAACCCGATCGAGACCCAGAAGTTTGCCGGTTTCACCAAGTGCAAAATTGATACATTGATCTATCTCATCTGGCATAAGATTGATAAAAAGGGTTGCTATTCTCGCCATCAATGTCTCTACCTCATCATGATGGCTGAGCTGAATCTCCATCTTCTTCGAAGCCGTGATATCGCGGGCAACGGCATATATCAGCCCTTCGACTGCAGTTGAACGCCATTCTATCCACCGGTAAGAACCATCATTGCAACGATAGCGATTTACGAAGCCGAGCACTTCATGACCTTCTGACAGAGCCTGCGTAGCCCTAACCGTTGCTGCGACATCATCTGGGTGAACGAACTCAATAAATGCCCGGCCGTTCAAAGAGTCGATTTCATAACCGAGAGTTCTTTTCCATTCAGGATTGAGACGGCGAAAATTTCCCTGCAGGTCAGCGATACAAAGCAAGTCAAGACTGGTGGAAAAGTAACGCTCAAGCTCTGCTGTTCGTCTTGAAAGGGCTTCTTCAGCCAGTTTTCGCGCAGTAACATCAGAAGCGTTTCCATCCACACGAACTGGTGTATAAGACTCATCATAGATGAACCTGCATGTTTCATGAATCCAGATGGTCTGCCCATCCGGCCTGATTATTCTGTAATCTCCAGCCCACATGCCTGATTGCCGCAGGATCTCTCTGGCTTTCAGCCTGACTTCGATATCCTCCAGATGAATCATGGAATCCCAGAAATCAGAGTTGCCGAGAAAATCGCGTACCGGCCTGCCAAAAAGCCTTTCAGCGGAAGGACTGATGAACTTCATACGCAGATCTGGCCAGGAAGCCGACCAGATGACATCGTTCATATTTGACAGAATGCTGACAATTCTTGATTCGCTCTGCTCAAGAGCATTCTGCGATCGCTTGAAACTGGAAATATCACTCGCCACACCGGTGTGCCTGATAACCTCACCGACCGAATTTTTTATCGGAAATGATCTTGAGTGAATCCAGCGCATTTCACCATCTGGCCTGATTATGCGGAATTCCATGTCGAACTGGTGACTGCTGATATAATCCTGGAATGCTGCTGAAACCATCTCACGATCGTCTGGATGCACAGCGTTAACGAAAGACTGTGGGTTTTCGATGAGACTCTGGCAGCTGGATCCCCAGATACGCTCATAAGAAGGGCTGATATATAGCAATTTCTGGTCGGCGCTGCGCAGCCAGACAACATCACCGATGTTTTCGGTGATCTGCTGAAACTTCTCAGCGGTCTCGCGAAGTTCTTCCTGAATAGAGCTTCTATCGACAGCGGTCGAGATGATTTCGCTGATCAGCTGCAACATGATAATCTGGTCTTCGGCCCAGACACAGATATTTCTTACAGCATCGAAACCCATGAACCCGATGAGTTTGCCACGAGCAGTCAGCATCGGCAGGCAAACCATCGACTTTATTCCCTGACGCTCAAATTCAGCTTTTTCTACAGATGCCTCCGGAGGAAGATCTCGAACCGAAGAAATCATGACCGGGCGACACTCCAGCATCCTGCTTTTCCACCATGGTAGGCTATCGACACTGATGTTCTGCAATCTCTCAATCTCTGGCGTAACATCATTGCGACAGACTTCATGAGAATTTGACATTGTCGCCAGATCGTCAGAAAATCTGAAAACATAACTGCGATCGACATCGAACAGGTCAGCGAGACTTTTCAGAGTCCGGTGAACCGCTAGATCGAAAGCTTCCTGAGACAACACCCGCAGGAAACAGGCTGAAGCATCTGCCGCAATCTGCTGAAATCTCAGTTGAAACCGTTGGCTGAATTGCTCTCGCCGCTGCCTCTCTTCTTTGTACAGACAGGCCAGAGCCGCTGTCGCCAGGCGGTTCATCAAACCCTGCAATGACCTGCAGAGCGAATCAGAAAGATCCTGCTCTCTTTCGATCATGATAAGTCCGAACTCAGGCAAATCAAAAAGCAGGTAGCAGAGTCCGTTTTGCTGTATGCTGAGAGGCAAATGACTGGTCCACTTTATCCAGCTTTCTTCGCTTGCCGGAAACCGATGTTTGTTGATAAAAGACAGATAAGAGGGGTTTTTCAGCATTGTCTGCGGCATGGTACAGACAGGTTCGAGGCAGAGATTATCAGCGCTGGGTTTTTTCTGTAGTATCTGAACGCCCTGGCAATTCAACACTCGTTGAATGGATGAAGCTGCGTCTCGCAACATACTCTTAAGATCGAGGCCTGCGTGCAGCGACAAAGAGATTTCGTTCAGGATTTCATTTTCGTGAGGCAAATCCAACCGCGACCCTCCTGGCATGGCTCTATTTAGCTTCCTTGAGAAATTTCGCTGACCTTATTATTGATTTGGCTAGATTTTAGCACTCTTCAGTTAATTCATAAATATAAAATCGAACAAACTGCTCTAAAATGACTGCTGCCGGCTTTCAGCCGGCAGCAGCGACAATTTCTGGCAGTTGATACTGCGAAATCAGCTGGCTGTATCGGTTTTGCCAGAAGAAGTCTGAGTTTGCGCTTCCTTACTCAAACTGCAGTTGCAGTTCGGGCAGAATTTCCATTCTGGCTTGACTTCTTCGCTGCAGCCTGGGCACTTCGCCAGTGGGCGTTCAACCTTTTCGCCGCACCAGGGGCAGTTGGCAAATTTTTCTTCAATAATACCGCCGCAGCTTTTGCAGCTGTTGACCGCCGGTGCGTCGGGGCGCACGAGCAGATAGACGAGCAGACCGAATACGTTGGTGAACAGAGTAAAAGTTGCCCAGAGAACCGGGCGACTCAGGCGGCGCTCCTGCGCATCGGAAAGAACGAAAATCGGCGGAGCCAGCATGAGGAACAGGAATATCGCAGGAGGCAACAGCCGCAGCACAACCTGCAGGGCCAGCAGACCTAATAAAGCCACACAGATGTAAAACAGAATTGTCTTGGGAGTCAGATCTTTTTTGTCGGGCAGGTTCATGGTATTACCTCCGGGTTGATAATCCTGCATCAGCAGGCGAATGTGCGCATACCGACCGAGAACAGTCGGCGCAGAAGATTGAATTTCTTTTCGCCATCAGGCTGGCGCAAAGCGGTTTTTATGATGAGCGGAGAGCTGATAATGGCAAACAGACCACCGGCTACGAAAAACATCAGAAACAGACCATAGTCGTTGATAAGAGCCAGAGACGAGGCCAGTTCGTTGTCAGCGAGCCAGCCGGTAAGATGAGACTGCACAAGCATCAGCGAAAGCCAGATAATCACAGCCATAGCAGCCAGATATGAATATTGCAGAATCAACACATTTCTGGCCCGGTTGCTTCGCACCGCCGGTCTGAGCTGAGTAACCGTATCGAGCCGGCTTTCGACAGCGCTGAGCAGATGCGCCGGCACCGCCTCATCAAGCGCTGCAGCACTTTCGAGATGTGCCATGACCTGCTGCATCTGTTCAAATTCAATACGGCACTCTTCGCATTCTCTCAGATGGGCAGCAATCGCATCGGGAACCTGCCGCAGCGGGTCGGCGAAATACTCGACCATGCGTGACTGCAGTTCAACGCATTCAGCTTTTCTTTTCATCGGAGTTCTCCTTGAAGAAGAAGCTTCGCAGCTTCTTCAGGCCATAGAATATTCTACTTTTCACTGTTCCGGCCGGAACCTGGGTAATCTCAGCAATCTCATCTATACTTAAATCTTCAAGATGACGCAGGGTCACAACCTGCCGCAGATCATCAGGAAGACGATCGAGTAATGCAACCGCAAGCCGGGCGTCTTCGTTGCGCGCCGCCTGCTCTTCCGGCCCACAGCCGGCATCAGGCGCCGAATCATCGAGAACCGTCTCCTTCGTTTTGCTTCTGGTGCTCTTTGTCTCAAGCCAGTTAAGACAATGTCGCGTTGCCACCAGATATATCCAGCTTTTTGCCCTTCCCTTAGCCGGATCGAAAAGAGGCGCATTTTTCCAGATCCGTAGCATCGCCTCCTGAAAGACTTCATCGCAGTCGTCGCCCTTACCTGCAGTCATTCGCTTTACCAGTCGATAGATTGCCGGCGACCAGTTCTGATAAATCTCTCTGAAGGCGCTTTTATCGCCTCTGGCAACGTCGAGCAGAAGTTGTTCGTCAGTTCTTTTCATGTGCTTTCATATGCTAATACAAAAAAATTCCCAACCGGTTCAAAAAAATTTTCATGCAAAAGACAAGTTTTTCAGAAATTGTGTTTTGTTGAAATAGCGAAACGATTACGAGCACGATTACGATTACGAGCACGAATCTACGGTCAGGGGAATGGGATAGCGGGGAGGTCGTTGACTATTATGCCGATGCCGGCGCGATGAAAAGGCTGCGCCTGCAGGTCAACCTTTGAAAAAAGTCTGACTCCGCTGATCTGAATGGCGATGAAGGCACGATAAAAATTATCGGTGCGCTTTGCATACTGATGGCTGAGACGATCAGCATTTCGGGCAGCCAGGCCGACCGATTCAACAAAATGTATGGTCAGCGACAGATTGCACTGGTAGCGCAATTCCATCTGGCGCAGCTCATGCAGAGCATTCATCGCGAGCAGCTGAACCTTGAGAAAATCCTTACGCGAAACAGCCAGTCCGCTTTTCCACTGCCAGGCTCGCAGCATTTTGCGCAGATCACGGCGACCGGCACGATCGAGTATTCCCCGTCGCAGCAGCGATTTATCTGGCGAAGAAATTCCGCTCATCGACACAAAGTCATCGGTCAGAACCGGTATGCCGGCCTTGCGAAATTTCTGCGCCCAGCGGTCGAAAAAGACGGTTAATGGCAGAAGACTGTATTCGAGCGAAGTATAGAGAAGCGAAACATTGGTGGTAGCCCCTTTTGAAACGCCTTCATAATACTTCTTCCGCCCTTTGTTGACCTCTATCGCTTCTTTGACGTGGCTGGTAAATGGCTTCTGTTCATGATCTATGAATTCGGGCGGCAGCGCAGCTGATTGCCGGCGCCCTTCGACGCTCAATATCTCGAGTCGCCGCGAAAAATTCTCGTCGTCGTCGCGTGCAAAGGTCAGCTCAAAAAAACCCGACCAGATCGCCGCTGTGCTTTCGCAGAAATTTTCTGAATCCTGCTGACTGTCAAAAAAGCCGGCAATGCGTGCATCAACCGGCTCATTCTGCCGAGGGTTCTGCAGCTGTTCGAATTTTTGCAGCTGCATGAACTGCTGGCGCAGAGATTCTACGCCGGTTTCCTGCGCCAACAGAGCACCACCGGCAAACAATAAGAATGCCAGCATGACAATCATCAGCGACTTTTTTCCAGATGTGAACATGTACATAAATGATACTGCAAATCGTCCTCACCCACAATCCCCTCATGGAGAATCCATTTGCCTGAAAACTCAGCTGAAATTGCCTGCAAATTTCAAACACCAGTTTGGTACAATCCAGACAAAAAAATTCTTGTCACGCTTTGAGCCTTGAAATGGTCTTTATGTATTAAGGAGGTTGGTGTATACTTTGTTTCCAATTTCAGCAGAGATGGAGACTTGAGTGGATAAGTCCAATTTTAGCCCGGAAAACGACGACGCGACGCTGATTGAACGAGTTGCCAACGGCAATCGCCAGGCATTCACCCATCTTGTAAACAAATATCAGCGCCTTGTCAGAGTTGTAATCTGGAATTTTTTCGGAAAGAACGTCGATCCGGAAGACATCATGCAAGAGGTCTTTCTACAAGCATTTTTGAACATCGGAAAGCTGAAGGAACGAGCGAAGTTCAAGAGCTGGTTGCTGAGAATCGCATACAACGAGTGCGTTGACGCTTCTCACAAAAGGAAGCTCGCGTTTTCAGGCTTTTCCACAGATGATCTGTCAGAAAAGGGAGTTCAGCTTGAAGACGCCAGAGCACAGGACGGGTTCAGTATAATAGCTGCCTGGGGTCTTCTGGCTGGACTAGCCTCAGAAGACCGAACCATTGTCTGGCTGAAATATGTTGAAAACTGTTCATATTCGGAAATCTTGGCCGTAACCGGCATTGGTGAGATTGCCGCCAGAAAGAAGGCATCTCGGGCAATGCAAATTTTAAGAGAGCGTATAAACTTATGAAATGTTCAGAAGCAAAAGATCTGTTCTCTCAACACACGGATTCAGATGCCGATCTGACGAAGAACCCTGAGTTTCTCAGACACATTTCAGAGTGTAAACCGTGTCGATCGGAGTTTGAAAAGCACAACCAGCTGGTGAATGCCTTAAAAAAGGGATTCAACGAGTTCAACCCCTGGCCGGACCATAGGTTTTCTTTTAAATTTCCTGCTGAGCAGAAGACTAAAAAGTCTATCGCTGATGTAATCTCAAAACTTTTTCTGTCATACTGGAAATCTGCCACAGCAGTGGCATTTGCCTGCATCATTCTGTTCATGCTTTTTTCAGGTTCAACAGACAGACAGGCGTGCAGCTTTTATCTGAAGACCGGCAGATTGTTCGAAGTTGCAGCCAATACTGAGATGCCTGGCGGCAGGCTTGTCCCTGGCAAGTTCAAGGCGGGCGTAGAGTCAGAGATCTGCTGCGAACTTACCGCATCCAAAGAAAGCCCGGCATACTTTCTGAGCAAAGTCGCTCCAGGTTCTTTGTTCACTACTAATGGAAACGAACTCACACTTGAAAGTGGCGCTTTCTGGGTCAAACACCGTGATCTTGCTATAAAGCTGAGTATCCCCGGAGCAAAAATCAATGTAATCGGAACGGAATTTCTGGTTGCGCTCAGTTCTGCCACATCTCTGATCAGAGTCGCTGAAGGAAAAATAGAACTGATTGACGACAAAAGTATTGTCGGAATCAAGTCTGGCGAAAATTACCTGCGAGAAGTCAGTCAGGGTGAGTTCATCAACCTCGGCGACAGTCTGCAGAGCACATGGGACAAGCTCCTTGTCAATTCTACAGAGGAAGTATTCGAGACACTTCATTCTATTCCACTCGAAAGTGAATCAGCTGCCCATGAAACGACAACCGAAGAATCTTCGGGGTATCCTGCTGACGCTTCTCCAGTCACGCCACCGGCAACTTATTCTCCTGCAGCCGGCGGCCATGAAGAAAGAGGTAATGATGCTGTAACCGAGATTAACGACAATCAGGAGCAGGACAGCCCAATCGAAGGACTGGGGAACTGATATCGCCACAACCAGTGGAGAAATGAGAAACATGCCCAGCATAGTTACAGAAACAATCAGCGACTACATGCTGATCAGGCAACATGGTTATTTTAACAAAGAAACAGGCGAGGAATTTTCTGCTATCGTTACAAACTCGCTGAAAAATGGAACTCGCCGCTTCATAACTGACCTGAAAGGCTGCAGTGCAATTAACAGTCCGGCGGCGGCACTGCTCCTCGACGCATGTCTGAAAATCGTCGAAGACTACCATGGAGAGATCGTCATTTTCGGCCTAAACAGCCTAAAAAAGTCGTTTCTGGAAATGACCGGAATATTTGAGTTCGCTTCATATGCGGCTTCATTTGAAGAAGCCAGGCAAATTATGGGAATTGCCGACTGATAAGTGGCGACAGTAATCGAAGTAAACTTTGTCGATAAGTGATAACATTGGATATGAGACAAAAACTTCTGCCCGATATTAGAAACCAATTCATGGAACAATTCATATCCATATGAACAGGCCAGACAACCTATATTTTAGATTCATTGTATTTTCATTCATATTCTGTACGGTTCCATTCGTAGTTTCAGGCTTCCTTGGTTGGTATTACCTCGACAGCGAAAATGAAATTATACGCAATCAGACGCTGGAAAGCGTCAAAAACACATTAAACAGCCTTGTCTGCCAGATCGACCCCGAGTATTACATCAACACCCGATTCAACAACCTGCACAGACAACTCAGTGCGCAACCAGTTAATCCCGAGCGGATAGCCTCTTTCAGTATATATGCGCAACAGCAGTGGGGATTCGATTTCGACCTTTATTGTTTCGACCAGCACGGTAAACTTCTAACTCCAGACAGCGTGAAACTGCGCTCCAGATTTCTCATCAGCAGATTATGGGAAGCCAATGCAACCAACTGGCTTTATCCAGAAGATGTTCACAAGAGTGCAAAAGCTTATCAGGCCTATGCAAAGTCACTAAGCGCAATTAAGGGCCTGTTCGGCAAGGACTTCATAGGTTCGATGATAGCCAGTAGGCTTGGAGAGAGCTACAGATTCTATTCTTCAGGCCGTTCCGGACTGATTTTCTGGGACATCAACAAACCAGCGATGGATGGCGGAACAATGTGTATCGTCTGGGATATACCCTCTTCCGAGCACCTGATCAGCCAGCTTTTTTCAAAAGCAGTGAATTATCCGATACAAATAGCTATTAAAGACTCTTCAGACAAAAACATTTACCTGGACACACGACTGTCTGCTGACCGAGCTAATCGTCTTTGGCACATTCTGGAAGAACAGCGTCAAGACTACGTTATAGACGGGGACTCCATCTGGGTAATGCTCAAATCTGCCACATCCAGAATTATTGCCGGCAAGAGGCTCAAAGCGGCATTTTCGCAAGAGTTTCTCTACAGTGTGGTATTTCTATGGATTGTCAGTTATGTATTCATCCTGGCAATTGTTTTCAGATGGATAATTCAACGCAGGTCGTTTTATGTGACGATTCCTGTCAAACTGGTGGCGCTATTCCTTTATGCGGTTTTTTTGCCAACAATAACTATTCTGTTTTTAGCCTATCTTTCGATTATAGACGGTCGAGCCTCGATGATTTCTGAATGTCAGAAAAGTGCCAGAGAGGCTTTGCTGGAAATAGACAGTGCTTTCAGCGAAGAGAAAAACAGACTGCAACAATACTTCCGTAATATACGCAACAACCCGCAACTGCGCCAGAACCCTCTTGTCATTGCCGCCGAACTTGGCAAAAAGAAGCCAAAAGCGGAAAAATTCGACTACAAGTTGATTGACCTGAACGGCAAAGAAATATTCTCATCGGGAACAGATAACATCTCATCTACCCTGATAAGAGCCTTTTCGAAAGTTTGTATCGACAGATATCTTTCCGAGAGGATTTCGCAAGAGAACAATGGCAAAGCTGTCAAACCAGATTTTCAGGCTGAAATTCTCTTCGACACCCCCGAACTTGGTCTTCAAAAAATTGTAGAACAGCCCAACATACTGCATACAGTGCAATTGCCGGGCCACAAAAACCTCTGGTACTGGGATATTTTTAAAGATCCTTATCATCCGGCAGGCTTTATTTTTTTTAACAAGAATTATGAGTTTCTGGTCAACACATACCTGTCACGAGTCATGATCAGAACCAGAAAGTCATTCAAGCATGGCAGATTTCGCATATACGCCAAGATAGATGATTCGACAAATTGTTACCCAGACCCGGATTCTGTTGCCAGGCAGATTGGATTTCTCTCCAATCGAAGCAAGATTCAACAGGTAGACTTTTTTGACCGAATAGATGTCAACGGAGAATCTTTTCTAGCTGCGGTTCACCCAGGCAAAACTGCAACCGGGGTATCATTCGTCGCTCTTTTCCCTGTTGACGAGATAGAACGTCACATAGGCTCAATAAAAAAATGGGTTACCTGGGTAATATTGTTCATTGTTTTCACCACCATATTCATAGGAATAGCGCTTTCTGACACCATTCTGCTACCCGTCGCCGAGCTTAAGCGAGGCATGCTGGCGCTTGAAGCGAAGCAGCTGAGCCTGAGGCTGAATCCTATAGCTAAGGACGAGCTTGGCGATCTAACCACCGTTTTCAACCAGATGATGGAAAGCTTCGAAGAAAGCAGTATGGGCAAGGTTGTTCAGGAAAGACTGTTTCCAACCAGCATCCTGGAAGCCGGTGAATATAGGATTTTTGGCAGATCAAAGCCAGCATCAGACCTTGGCGGGGATTATTATGATTACACCCATGTTGATGACAAGCATTTGATACTGGTTCTGGGCGATGTGACCGGGCACGGAATTCCTGCGGCGCTGGTGATGGCAATGGCCAAGTCGGTCATCGTCGCAGGCCTGCAACAGAAACTGCCAGTTGAAAACATTTTTTCCCTGTTGAATACAACGATCTACAAGACAATGGAAAAGAAGCTGTTCATGACCTGTTGCGTTGCAGAGATAAACATTGAAACGAACCAGATCTGCATTATAAATTTCGGCCAGACTTACCCTATTTTCCTCAGCAATGATGCAACTTCAACACTGATAAAAACGCAGCCGTCCTTACCCCTCGGAATGAGAGAGCAATTGAGATTCAAGACAAATGATTTCAAGCTCAAAGAAGGCGAAAGACTGGTTTTCTACACTGATGGGCTGGTTGAATCGATGCCTGAAAGTGACAAAATCGATGCTTTTATTCTGTTCAAGGACTACCTGCTGCGGTACAATAATGAAGTCATAGACGAGTTCTGCAACAAAGTGATTTTTGAACACCCGTTCTTCAAGTCAAAAGCACCTCAGCCAGACGATTTTACAGCAGTGATTCTGGAAAGAACTGCAAGCTCATCGTGATTGCTTGCCAATTCGCGACATAGACAACAGGCGATAACCGGACGAAGCTGAATCAGAATCATGCGATGAGACAGTCAGTTCTATGTCAGCACCAGGCTTCAGCCATTGCAGATTTGCGTATGGCGCATGTATTCTCAGCGCTTCGTCATTACTGTAGACATGCAGATAGCCATCTTTATAGCCAGGCGGCACGATTGTCGCAACGAACGTTTTACGTTCAACTGCTTTCTTACCGGTTATCTGGGAATCGGATTTCAAAGCATGCCCTGATTCATCAGATTGCGAAAGCCCGTAGAACAAAACAAAGATAAATATAACAAGAGCTGCTGAAGCGACAAACAGTATAACATTCCTGTTTGTGAGAGCAACGGTATCAGGTTGCGCAAAAACCCGTTCGCGCGCATAAGGAGGAGGATTCTCGCGCAGAGCAGTCTCATATTCGGCACGCATTTTGAACTGATCATACAGCGCGTCGAACTCGCCAGGGGCCAGAAAACTCTCCTGCTGCAACCTTGCACACAGCTCGTTCTCTGCAGCCTCAAGCAATGAAAGATTTTCTGGCCCAGCTTTGCTACGCAGTCTGAAAAGACAATAAAGATTCTCTACTTCAGCGTTAGCCTGAAACAGAAGCAGCGCAGCATGCCATATTTCATATTCGGAACAAGTTTCTAGAAGCTGCGACAAAACTGGTCTGACAGCAGAAAATTCGAAATGAATCATGCACGCCAGCGCGGCCTTGCGTAAGACCAGATCTTTTTGATTCAACATGGCCTTGAGCGTTGATAATGCCTGCATTCTATCGACCTTCTGCAGAGCTCCCAAAGCAGCCATCTTTATTTTCAATGAAGATCGGGCCAGTAAACTTCCCAGATGTGGCGTCAGATAATCAGGATCGAATTCCACAAGGTAATTTATTGCAGCAACCTGAAGGTTTTCGTTAGCCGACTTCAGAGAAGATTGCGAAAATTCAACATAATTGCCAAGCCTGAGTCGTAACGATGTTTTTAAAATGGCAGCCCCAAGATCCAGCGTATACCAGGATTGCAGCCAGAAGTCAGATGCAAACCTGCTGAACTCTTCTACATCTGTTTGCGGCCAAAGCTGAATAAAGCGCATTCTGGCGCTCTCATCGAGGTTGAGAAATTGTCTGTCTGCAGGCCATGAGGCCTCAGTCTCAGCATCAATGACTGCCGCAATCGCTTTTGCTGTAGACTCTTTCAGCAACCAGCATTTTGCTGTCAACATCACTTCTCTGCCGCAATCTTCAGCAGCAAAGTTTTTCAGCTGGCGTAACAGCTCAGAATGCTCTTCTGGTGAATTCTCAAACAAAAAGATCCATTGCTGCAGCCACTTTTTTTGTTCTCTAGATTTCAGCCAGTTTTTCAACTTCGCCAGGTAATCATTAAAACCTGCTCCCAGAACCCCGGAGTCTCTAAGATTCTGGCATGCTGCCTGAACCATCTTCTTTATCAGACCAGATTTTTCGGCTGCCACCATACCGGCAACTTCTGTAAGTCTGAAAGGAACTTCGCAGTCGGGGTTATTGATCAGTATCAACCCTGCTCTCTTGAGCAGGTCGATGTCTGTTTCTCTGGCGACAAAATCAAGTAACAGGTTCTTAACACGATCGAAAGATATGAAAATACATAGTCGCAATGCTCTGACTTTTTTTTCGTAATCATCGCCGAAAAGTATCATCTTGAGATGAGACAAAGCTTCGAAATGATCAAGTCTGGTTAAAAATTGTACTGCCAGCAGCTGAATTCTTGAATCTTTGCTCAACAGAAGTTCTGGCAACTTTGGCACGATCAGCTCAGAGGCATGATCGCACAAGACTTCCATGCATGCGCCGCGCACCGATCGATCTCTTGAATTCAAAAACGGAACGAGTCGGCGCATCTGATCGGGCAACCAGAATGGCGAAAAAATCGTGAGGATCTGCGTTACCACTAATGCAGATTCACCCAAACTGATTTTTGAAAACGCAGCTTCTGCAGCTGCCGACAGCTGATCTCTGGTTAATCTGGCCATGATTTCGAGCTTTCTCTCTTGTGAAAGCCCTGAAAATGCAGCAGAGCAAAAAACCTTGAAGCTTTCTGAAGCGTCTTCTCCGTTATGCTCGTGCAAAAAGGCGGCAAGTTTTTTGACCGCCAGAAACAACAATTCTCGACAATCCGGATCAGTCTCTGTTTTCTCGCGCTCCTGCAGAACTGCCAACAGTTTTTCCGACCTTCCGAATCTTATTGCGCCTTCAATGGCTGAAACGCGTAATGAAGCGACAGGTGAGTCGAGATCTTCAATGATTTCATTTTCTGTCATCATGACAGTCGTATTTTACCAGAATCGTCGGTGAAAAACTCTTGTTTACCGAACAATGTTCTTAATGTAAATCAGTTCTCCGAAGATTCAATAGAATCAAACCAGTTCTGGTTCTGGTAGTAATACTTATTCTGATATCTTAAAAATTCAGGATAAACTACAGACGAAAAGTCGACGAGACTTATCTGAGAATTACCCTCTGCAAGCCTGCCATCCGTTTCCTGGATCTCGACGGCTTTACCAGGGGCAATATCAATCAGCTGCAATGTAATTGTATACAATGTCTGATATTCGTCTTCCACCTGATATGGCCTTATGCTGAAGAAACTCACCTTTTTGCTCAAAACTTTTTCGAGGCCGCCTGGATATTTCTCCGCCAGAGGGTGCCCGGGATGAAAGACTTCAATTCGCCGCAAAATTTTCTGTTGCGGACAATTTGGGTCGTTGCCGGCTTCAATCCGGTAGTTCACGGTACTGAGCCGCCGCCGTGTCTCAGAATCAGTAATTTGCAGCAGATCCTCGACTTCGCCAGATTGCGGAAAACGATAGAACTGATATTCTACAAAAGGATAAGAACCCGAATCCTTAACATAGTTTTCGTAATCCAGATGAAAGCTGTTTTTTTTGCCATATTCAAGATAGGCCGCTTTTAGATCGTTCGTTACCTGCTCGATTACTCTTCTCGCCTCAAGAACTGTCTCCACTCTGGCCATTCCGCGCAATGAGGTTGTTGTTCCCGAAGAGAGGATGACCAGCGCTGGCAATATCAGCAATGAAGCACATATAACCACAATCATAACTTCAACAAGAGTGAAGGCTCGATTGCTCAGACAGGTTATTTTCACTGGCCCACCTCTTCCATCACCAGACCATTGGCGGTCACCATCTGACGAACCAGCCAAGCCGAAATTTTGTTGTTTCCGGACGGGAAAACACTGACTTTGACAATGAACCCTCTGATGCCGCTCTCTTCGATCTCTTCGAGCTCAATTGTTCGCGAAAACAATGCAGCCTCGATGGGATAGCGTTCTCCAGGCACTTCTTCCTGTATCTGTGGTGCAGTACCGATGGGGTAGCCGGGCAAGGGCTTCTCACCGACTTTTTTCAGTCTATGGTATCCCATCGCCTTGAACACTTCAATCGGCTCATTCGCCAGCTGTTGCGCCATGAATTTATAATAGGCATCCATGGCAGAATGACTGGCAAAGCTGTTTATCCGCAAAAATCCGAACAACGTGAGCGAAAGCAGCAGCATACCAATGCAAATCTCGACAAGAGAAAAGCCCTTTTTCATGCATCATCTCCTGTAACTTTGTATAATACAGGGACTCGATTGATTCCTACGGCATAAAGTGTTGTAACAGGTGACTTAAAGCCAGGATCATAGAATAGCTCTATCTCCCGACCTGCTGGCCAGTCCGCGCCATTCCAGCTCTGCATTAATCTGTCGCAGGCATAGAAACCCCTTATCGTTACCGGCTGTGTATTCTCGATGCGACCATTGAGAGATTCATTCATGGCTACCAGTCCGGCTTCTACCTCATTGGTCTCCAGCGAGATACAACTGCTTTTGCCAATAGCATAAAGAACCAGAGCGCTGCTGAGATTACGTTTCAGAATCGGCGAAAGAATTTTGAATCCACCTTTGGCGACGATGCTGCCGCGCCCCTCGATTCGTATTGCGCTATATTCTGGCCCTCCAAGCACAATCTGCTGACCGCTGCGAATCAGCACCGGGCCATTCAAGGACAATATCAGCTCATTGCCCTCTTCTCTGAAATATGGAGACGAGTAAAAGGCTTTGGGTGAATTGAAGGTGCTGAAATACAATTCAAAAAGCTGAAACGGTAACGTCTCGCGGGCAGTTTCACATAGCTGATGCTCGGGCGTAAAAAAGGCTGGTGTTACTACTTCTCCAAGAATATCCGGCTTGTCGCCGCGATTCAATTGATTTATCTTCGCAGGATCCAGGCCACTGCCACCTTCATAATGGTAGAGACTGAACCAGTCTTCATACTTGCCGCGCAACGAATAGTTTCCAGCCTTAATCCACTCATCGTCGAGGCGGGGAAACTCTTCATAAAATGCAGTAAAATCACCCATTTCGGAAGGATTCTTCACCTCGACAACCGGGAAGTGGCCCTCAAGATCATGCTTGGTCTCATTATTCAGCTCCACAACATATTCCTGATCAGCGATTCCCATGAAATCCAGAAAAAAGTGGACATGGAATAAAAATCTCTGGCGGATATCACCTTCCAGAAGGCTTTGCGCATACTCCAATGAAAAATCACGACCAGCATCACGTGGAAAAATATCCATTCCAACATCCAGATTTTTTTCCAGATCTTTGGTGAATTGTGCCTCTGTAAGCTTTCGCGTGCGGTTCTGCAAAGAAGCGATCTGATCGGGAGTAAAACCGGCAGCGGGTAAAAGATAGTCTCCCTTCGCTGGAAGGGCGTTGCCCATGTAGTATCCGACCAGTCCGTCGAGTTTAGATGAGTACTCTTCAAGAACGGGAAAAAGCTTCAGGCAATGAGCCTTGTCAGCCACTCTGAGCACACCCAGACCTGGCACCAGAGTTTTGAACGTCTCATCACTGGTGTTCAGAAAAACGTGTTTCATCTTTCCATCATTGGATCTGTCGCCAAGAAAGACCTTACCCATATATTCCATGGGAATCTTACTGTTGGTCCATGGATCTAAGTCAGGATTGAGCTTGAATATTGGATCTGGCCGGTTCAGCAGCTTTCCATTACTGTCTATGAACTCCTGGACACCATTTCTGATAAACAAAAGATAATCACAGATGAAATTGTTGGTATAAAGCTTACGATTTTTGCGATTGTCCCTTTGGGAAACCAGGCTGGCCACTCTGAAATCATGATGACTGAAAGCGCGGCGCACCGTTTTTCCTGACATTCGCGACTTGAGCGTAGCAACAGCAGTCAGTTCCACACTTCCCAGGCCTTCCTGTTCGTCGGAATATTCCTTTCCCAGGCTGGAAAGCTTACGTTTTTCAATTATTCTGGCGCTCACAGAAATGGCACATTCGGCTTCCGGAGCTACAGTTGAAGCCACTTTTGCGGTAAGTGGCGTGCTTATTTGAACAGGAGATGAGGCCCCTTCGACAAACAGTCTGAACTCAGGCGAGCCTGGCTGCATGGCCGCCTTGGACAGTCTGATAAAAGCCTCTTCTATGGCATTTTCAACGAGAAATTGACAGTTGCTCTTCATTTTCAGCACATTGGTCTGCAGCTGGGCATTGGATGTAACAAACAAGAAATAGGTCGTCAGAACACCCAAAACGAGAATGGCGCAGAGAAAAACAAGCATCACCATTCCCTTTTGCGACTTCAATGAGTCAATTTTCATAAAATTCGCTTTCCATATTCTCTCTTCTTCATGAGCCCGACTTCCGGCCGGTTGGTCACAAACAGAAAACCATTCAGCATCATTACAGATTCTCTGTCGTCGTTTCCTGCGGTGGAGTGTTCTGTCTGTCATCGTCAGTTTCTTCAGGGGGGTCTTCTATATCTTCATCCACTTCTTCTGTTATCGTCGAATCCTTGTTCTGATCTGTTTCTTCTTCGGGGGACGTCTTCTCTGAAGTGCTGCTGCCGCCAAACAGCGAAATGCCAATAAGTTTTACACCTTCAATAATCATTCTGAGGCCTTTTGCGGCGTCACAGCCAGAGAGAGTAATCGAAACTACAAACATCAGAATCAGGAACAATACCGGTCGCCCTTTTCTCATAGCTTTGCCATTCATGTTCGGACCTCCTGTAATATCAAGCGTCGATTACTTAGTCTGCAAAGGCTTCAAATTTGTGACAGCTTTTTACGCAAGCTCGATCAGAGCCGCCTCAATTTTGTCGGCTGAACCAGCAAGAGGGAAGATTCCAACCATCTCAAACAGATTCTGCATCAATGATCTGAGGCTTGTTATGAACACTCTTCCGCGAAAGTCATCATGAATTCTGAGCACGATGTCCAGCACCGCCGCAGCACCAGGACTGTTAACTGAGGTGCAGTCGGCAAAGTCAAACACAAATTTGAGACGGCCATTGCGCAACGACTCTTCAACTTTTTGAGCAAGCTCTTTTCCGGTATCAGCCGAAAAGTAACCGCTGACTCGCATAATGCATACATCTTCATTTTGTTCATGAACAATAGTAAAATTCATTATCTCCGCCTTATCATTTTTCAAAAGCCTGCAGCTGTGATATTACCATGCCGGCCTGATTAACTCTGTATGGGGTCACTCTCAATTTCAGCTTCGTGTTCTTCAGGTTTCTGCTCCATGTCCCGTTCGCAGCAAGAACCATGTGTTGTTTGCCGCCGGCATCCTCGATGAATATTTTCTGACCGCGAGCATCAACGCTGGTCACCAACCCTTCCAGTAACATGCTGCTTTGTGATACAGCGCCTGATCTGACAACAGTTTCTTCGGTCGATATCGGTCGGAAAAGCTTGATGCCGGCCAGAATGCAAAGTGCAGCAGCGAGTAGAAAATAAAGATTGAACATCGTCTTGTAGCGCCCGTAAATTTCCCGGATAAAGTCTGCTGATGTCTGTTGAAATGCGCTCAACGCTTCAGGAAAAGTATGCTGCAGAGAATAAGGGGCTGGCATTCTCAATTTTTCCTGCTCCTGATGATACTGATTCTGCCACTCCTGTCTTGCTGCATCCGGCGAAAAACTGGCAGGAAGCCTCCCCTCAGCTTTCAAGGATTCGATAATATAACCGATGACTTCGCCAACAATGGCCTTCCCCTCTTTAATTTGACGCTGCAGTTTGAACAACGGATAAAGACTCTCAGGATCAGAGTTCGCCTGAAACAGACAGAGGCCTGCCTGCAATAACGCGGCTTCCTGACAAACCGGCAAAAATTCCAGCAATAGAGGTCTGATAGAAGAGAATGGAAAATGCACCATGCAGGCAATAGCAGAATGATGCTGGCGTGCATCATTTTGCAGCAGCATAGCTTTCAGAGAAGACAGCGCCTGAGTCTGATCATGACGCTTCAATACTCTCAAAGCCGTTCGTTTTACGCGTAGATCTAAAGACTTCAAATACTGCCCAAGCTTCAGAAAAAGCTCATCACAGGCAAATTCTTCCATGTATTCCATCGCCGCCGACTGCAAATTCGGATTACCCGAATTCAATGCGGTTCTGGCAAAATTAACATAGCTTCCAACACCTATTTTCAGAGCAGATCTAAAGGCTGTTGCCGACAAATCTGGCTCTGTCATAAGAGTTTGCATTATTGTCTGCAGAACCTCTTCTTTATCTGCATTTTCAGACTCGTCAAGCAATGCCACATAACGTATCTTCTCGTCAATAGAGAGCTCGCTGAACTTTCTGGAAGATTTCCCTGCCACGGCAGGCTCATGCTTTGTCTGCAAAACTTTTCGGATAAATTCTTTCGCGATTTCTGAAACCGGCCAATTCTGAGCCTCTACAAACATCTCGCGAACATCGTCATTCTTGAGCAGGCTTTTTAAACGCGTTTCCATCTCAAGAACCTGGCTTGCAGAAGCCCCAGGCAAAAAGTCGATGTATTCTCTAAGCCTGACGCCGGCGCTATATCTATAGATCCATCGTTGCAGGCGATTCATGTAATCGTCTTCTTCTCCGGTCAGCATTCTGGCGCGCTTCATCTCGTCACATACCGCATGAATGATGTTCTTGACAGCAACTTGCTTATTTGATGCCGACTGCATGGCGATTTCCCACAATTTAAATGGGATATCCGGGTCGGGATTGCTGGCAAAAAGAATGCCTGCTTTCGCGATTAAAGAAACATCCTGCTCTCTAGCTGTAAAATTTACCAGGCATGGGCATATTTTCGAAAAAGGAAGATGAATACTGATCTGCAAAGCAGCCAGCTTTTTCTCGTTATCGGTGGAATTCAACAAATAGTTAAAATGAGCCAGAGCTTCATCCATATCTACCAGAGACAGTCCCCTGATTGCCATGGCTCGAAAACGTGGGTCACTACTGGTCAATAACTCGGGTAGATTACCCGTTATCAGATCTGGAGATTTTTGAACCAGAATCTGCAGAGCATTCATCCGAATGCTGAGACGTTCAGAGAACAACAGCGGTTTGAGCGAAGCAAGCCAGGTGTCTGGCCAGAAACGAGCAAACGTTGATAGAACAAGCGCTACAACGGCATCATTTCTGGCGGCTTTCAACCAATCCACCGCCTTTGGAGCAAGCGACAACGCATTGGCAAACGCCTGATCGACAAGAATGGAAATCTGTTGCTGGTCAGAAGCTTCGACAAACTGCAGAAAAATGTCAGAGCATTCATCTAGCTTCGTTTCCACGGAAGTCTTTTCAGACAACCGGCTCTTAACAGCAGTCAGAGCGTATGGAATGAGCACCAGACATTCAGAATCGTCTTCTGAGACAGACATCTGTTCGAGCAAAGCCAGTAGCTCCCGGGTTTTTCCCTTTTTTATGGCCTGCTCAAGAGCAAACAGCCTGAACGAAGCAAAAGGCAGCTGGAGATTTTCTATGATTTCACTTTCAGACATCAGCTTATCCTTCCAAAAGGTTTAAAACCCGCTTCGTCAGCACAAATCGCCCCTCTCGCGGACTATAGCATACTGCAACAAAGGGTGTCAATTATTGCCGCTGAATGCAAAAGCTTGCATAACAACCATGAATTCAATATGATCGTGAGGTCTCGAATCAAATCTATGCTGCACTCAACATCAAGTGCCATTCTGTTGAAAATGACATAACAACTGATAAACATATATTTCTACATCATGTCACATTTATCAGTTTATGGCAGTCAATGTTAAGTGCCAGCCATTATCGCCATTACAAGATTCGATGACAAAATGAGCCGGCAGAAAGGTGAACCTGCATGCAACCAATAATGCTAAGAATACAAAAGAGCCTGTCATTGGTATTAATAGTTATGTATGCGTTATTACAACTGTTTCCGGTGATGAACGGAGTACTCCTGGCCGAGGATTCGCCTGCCATAAGATTGCAGGAACCATCAGCATCGGTTGAGAAGTTCGAAAATTCCGGCAGTCTGTCTGCCTCAAACCCGCAAACGACAAGAAAACCAATAAATCTGGAAAATTATCGTAAGTTCACCAATTTTGCGCTCATCGATTTTACCAACTCTCTGGCCAGAATCTTTATCAAAACAGCAGGCAGCCCAGAAGGTAAAATCACCAGAGATCAGTTCGTTGCTCTCTACGAAGTGGGCAAATTCCCGTTATCCATTTCTGCAGAACAATACTTTGCAGATCACGACAAAGATCGAGATGGACAGCTCGCAATATCCGAATATCTTCCTGCCCGCCGTGAACTTGTCGCACATGCTGATTACCGCAAGATTACGGAAGCTTTCATCAGGGGTGAAGAATATCCAAACGGTGAAAAGCCATCGGCCAACACTGTTGAAACTCCGGGCATATCAATTCCACAGGACAGACAAAGGCTGTTCCTCACTTCCTTCGAAATTGACGCAAGAGTAAAACAATTCGCTGCATCGATAGGTGGCTATACTAGAACAGGTGAGAACGGCAAGCCTGAGATTTATGATCGAGAAGGGAATCGAATAGAACCTCCCAGAAGCCTTATACCACCGAAACTGTCTGATGCAACCAAGCTTCTTGAAAAATTCGCTGCCGAGTTAGGCGGAACAGTAGTTGCACAACCAGGAAAGCTGCCCGTCGTATCAGACTCGAACGGGAAATCAATCCCGCCATTACACTGGCCACCCCATCTTCGCCCGCCTTATCTGAAAGACTGAGAACTGATGCGCAAAACACAACTTACCGGCAAAACAGGCAGCGTCATATTTCTGATAATGATTGCCACCTTTCTGATTCTCGGTATTCTGGCGTTTTCTCTGCATTCGAACATGTCAGAGAAAAACAATCAGGTGTTTTCTCATTCGCACTCACTGCTCATGAACATTGCAAGCAGAGAAGTCGCCGACCGCCTCTTCAATGAACTAGGAAATAGACTTGCTGACCCGAAAGACAAACTGTTTGCCAAGGTCGTTCAGACGGGGGCAGACAGCCTGCCCGTTGATATAACAAATGAAATATCAGTGGATTTTTCGTTTCTATCACCTCAGAACAGCGTGGCATTATCGATCAGCAACTTTGTCGTGAAACTACAATGCCCACAGCAACTTGCGCCGAACCTCTGGAATGATCCATGGGAAAAATCCTTTGAGATCTGCCTCAGTTTCGACCTGACAACCGGTCGAGGTATGTGGACGAACATGCGAAAGAGCTACCGCTTTGTTCGCGAAGCCAGGTGTCAATGCCTTTCTTTGCCTGTTTTGTCAAGATTCTCGCTGTTTATCAGGCAACCCGAAGAAACCAATGAGACCGCGAAAGGCTACAATGGCCTGAGAAATCGTTCTGATGGAGCCATTTTATCGCCTGACGACACATTAAAGGGGGTGGAAGCCCCACTGATTGTTTATAACTCAAGCAAAGCCAGCTCACTTGATCTAAAAAACAATGGCATGATCTTTCTTGGCGGGCAAAACATGATCGAATTGCACCTTACTTCCGGAAGTGATATGAATGCCGGTGAAGTCTTTCATTTCTATCCTGGCAATCTTTCTGAGAAAGCTTTTCCAAAATTTTTGCTCAAAAATCTGCCGGCCGGATTTTCCTCGGGTATCTCTTTCAATGACGGTGCCCGAACTGCCACCCTGAAGATTCAGGCTACTTATGGTGGCTTCTACGATCAGGACACAAAAGGCAACAGCATGAATCCCTTTGGGGCGTTGGATGACTTTTTTGCGGGAGACCCGCCAAGAACCATGAATTCAAGTTTTCTTCACCTGTGCGGAACAATGGGTAACCCGTCTCCCGGTATTGTAATCGGTCAGGTTCTCAGAGTATTTCCATATTACTCGGCAATAGTAGTAGATTTCTCTGACGACGACGTGATCGATGGACTTTTAATCCTGCTTGCCTCACCGATAGAGTTTACAATTGCAGGTACAAAAATAAATTTTTGGGATCTACTGCCGCTGCCAGGCATATTCGCTCCCAACAGCGGAGGTGAAAGTCTGCAGATAGATTCAGGACTCTCTCTCGAAAAGCTGTTTGGAAGCAGAGAAACTTACCTTTCTTATGCATGTCAGCTGATAACCGAACCTTACAATCAGGTGGTCGATTATCTGTTGAACCAGGAGATGGCAATTCCACCAGCTCAGCGCTTCGCACAACACGGCGAGATTGCAGACCTTACCGGCAGCTCAGACTATTACATCACGGGAGAACAATTGAAATTCAGGTTTCCTGGCGCAGAATCATCTGCAAATGTAAACCTTCACGATTTAAATTCGCAGAAGCTCTTTTCTGGCCGGTTCACTGAATCATACAGCAGCGCTGAGGACTTTTTGAGTCGCAATCTGACTGGAAATCTGCTGGATTTGCGGGGACAAACCATTTATATAGACAGTGACCGCCTGGAACTGCCGGCTTCGTTACTGCTGCGTTCACCCGGAGTCATCTGCTGCCGAAAAGATATTATAGTTAAGGGTGGAATCCAGACACCAGAGATAAAAGGCCCGGTATCTCTGATTTCACTTACCGGTAACATAGTACTCGAAACGGTCAATGAGTCGGTGAATGCCAGCCTGATAGCACTGGAAGGAACACTTAAAGCACCCGACAGCAACAGTGCGAGAATTTTCGGAACCGTTGCAGTTAATACGTTGAAGCCTGCGGACTGGCGAAAAGGCGGCAGCATAACCTTCGCTGATTATTATGACCCGACGTTGCAGGAAAACCAGAATCAGCGAGCCGAATTGTATAGTGTGACATTTTCGGACTGCTATTCTGAATGGGGAGAGGAAACGCTCAAATGAACTACTGCAACCCCAGAAAAGGCGTAACCATGCTGGAAGTCATTATGGTTACCATATGTTTTGCCATAGCGATGACACCGGTCATAGGAATATATTCCATGAGCGTTGACAATGTAAAAAACATCGAAACCAGATCGCTCGTCTATGCATGCAGCAGTGAACTTATAGATCAGATACAGACAATTGACATCTCCGGTCAGGAAGGCGGAAAATTTCTTAATTTCCTGCCTGAAGGAGGGTTCTCAGATTTTCTTTCTGATGAACAACACAAGCGCCAGATAGATTACTCTTCAACGCCTGAAAATTTTGTACGCGCAATTGAAATTCCGGTAAGTGGCGACGAAAAGGTCATCTACACAGTGATAACGGTAGTAGAAGGCAACCCGCCGTTTTCATTTGCCTGGACAAAAGAGCGCAGCAAAAAGCGAGGCGGAAGATGAAGAACACTAAGGGTTTTTCATTGATCGAAATTCTTGTATCCATAACAATCGCATCGTTACTGCTGCTTGGCATTTATCGTTTTCTTTTCCAGTATTCGAGAAGCTATTTGAGAATCGTTGAAAAAGCTGAAAATATTTCTGAAGTCTGGCAGGTATTTCGTTATCTGAGTGAAGATTTATGTAACTCAGATTTTCCTGAAGGAAAGTGCGAAAACTGGGCAGATTATCTTGCAGTAAATGAAAACGGATCGGAGTATACATTCTATCGCAGACAAAATGCTCAGTTGAAAAAAGTTGTCTATAGATTCGATAAAGACTCTGGAAGCCTTAAACGGGAAGATGGAACAAAAAGCATTATTCTATTGAAAGATCGCTGCAAATCATTTTCACTTGCAATCAGTCATGATGAAACGACAAACAAAGCCGGCCAACCTGAGTCGATCAGATTCAGAGTCACCCTCGAAGCAGGAAGGCCAGATCCCGGTCAGCGGCATGGACCGCCACAATGTTTTTCTACGTTCTTTTTTCCTATATTTGCAAATCTGAAACTCAAGTCTATCGATAATAAAAAATACTGGCCACTCGAAGTTGCGTCTGAGTAACTCGAGTGACCAGCATGTCGACGATGATTTATTTCTAACCCGTCTGCTCACTTTTTCGATCCATATTAGATCGAACTTTCAGCTGGTTATTCTCCGAGACCTGCCACCGGGTCAGTTTCAGAATCCGATGAAGTCAGTTGACCAGCCCTGGCTTTGGCTTCATCACTGTTTTGAATTCCGATGATTACGTCTTCAAGTTTCATGCTTCCACGGAGAACCTGGTCTGCCCAGAATGGAATCTCATCAACGTTCACTCTGCCAAGATGCACCAGGCACTGATATTTTATCTGCTGAACAATGTGAATGTATGCCGGACTGGGCGGCATAAGCCTGAACCCAACTGGCAGAGAGGCAACAGCAGTGCCATTGGTTTCATCAGATATTTCAGTGTCAGCGGTGTCGGCGGCTTCAGTCTCGCCGGCGGCCTTTCTCGCCTGGGCCTCTTCGCTGTTTACAATGCCATAAACAACTTCTTCCATTTTGATCTGACCGGTAATGATCTGCTGAGCCCAGAGATTCAGTTCAGGCAGGTCGCCACGCCCAAGGTGAATGTTGCAGATTTTGTTGAGATGGTTATATACGTGCTGAAACGCCTGGGCATCGACAGAAGCGTTAGCCAGAACAACAAAGACAGCCAACAGAATAATGATCTTCTTCATAAGTTCCCTCCTGAATAATTTGTTCGCTCCAATTATTAAGACCTGCTGACTTTTATATTTGTGACGAATATTTTTGCTTAACCGCATTCTCTTGTCAGAAAAAAGCCGCTCGCAGCTTTTTCGAGCTTACGAGCGGCTGTCTTTGATTATCTGGCGTCAGGCACCAAGACCATCAACAGGAGAATCCTCTGAGCCAGCTTCAACTGAATCACTTGATTCTGCCGAGTTCCTGGCTTCTTCGCCGGAGTCTTCGTTATCGTTGGTGGTGTCTGTTTTGCCACCATTCTGGATAGCGAGAATGATATCTTCCAGTTTCGCCTTGCCCTGTAGAATCTGTTTAGCCCAGTCGGTAGTTTCAGCCATGTCGACTCGTTTAAGGTTTACCAGAGACTGGAAGTTCAAAAACTGCACAAGAAACACGAATCTGGGACCAGGTATGAGGGCTCTGCCCCAGAATCTTGGAACAAACACGAACGGATTAGCAACATTTTCACCAGCGGCATTTGCAGTTCCAGAAGCCAGTTCTGCTGCCCGGGCCTTAGCTTCGTCACTGTTAACAATGCGATAGGTAACTTCATCCATGTTTATCTGACCCGTGACGATCTGGTGTGCCCACACATTCAGGTCAGGCATATTGCCGCGACCAAGGTGAATGTGGCAGATCTGGTTGAGGCGATTGTACACCTGCTGGTAAGCCTGGGCCTGAACACCGCTTACTGTCATGAGAACGAACACAGAGAGCATCATAATGGTCTTTTTCATAATTTCCCTCCTGAATAATTTATTCGCTCCGATTATTAAGACCTGCCGCTTTGAAAATTCGTGACAACTTTTTTCTCTTATTTTTTCACGATAGCCTGTACTCTCTCGCAACCATGATAAACAAAGCATTTATAACAGACGCATATCTTTAAACGAACCAAGCCGGCCGAAAATGTTTCCGAAAAAGTGCTTTGTTGCATTAATGGTATGAGACAATTATAATTTTCTTCTATGGCGCTTGCTTTTGGTCTGTCTTGTTGGAGGATCATCAGTCGTAACAAGTACCAGTGATACAACAAAGGAGATATTCACAATGGGGTCCATATTGGTAGAGATCTGGGATGCTACCGGCAATAAGAAAGTCAAGGCCGAGTTACCAGATGACGAAGCATTGAACCGCATAATCATTCTATTGATCGACAAGATGAACCTGCCCAGATTTACCCCTGACGGGCAGTTGATGAGTTATAAATTCCATCACAAGGCGTCAGGCCGACAGCTGCTCGACGACGAAACCTTCTATCAGGCCGGCGTACAATCAGGTGATGTTTTGAGAATTCAACCCGAAATAACGGCCGGAACGACACCATGAATCAGGATCAGTTCAAAGCTGATCCCGATTCCGATGTGTTGATCATCGACACCAAAAAGGAAGAAAACCGGTTTTCGCGTTTCGAACTGATTCGCTGGTGGGATCAAAAGCGTCTGCAGAATGCCAATATACTGGTTATTGGCGCCGGCGCGCTCGGCAACGAAATTATTAAAAACCTTGCCCTGACCGGCATAGGTAATATTCTTCTGGTCGATTTCGATCAGATCGAGCCTTCTAACCTGTCTCGGTCGATTTTGTTCAGGGAATCAGACCGCGGACGTTACAAGGCCGACGTAGCGGCAGAGCGTGCCCGAGAGATTTTTCCCGACATCAATATCAGATCGCTAAGCGTAAACGTAGTCACCGATCTTGGTATCGGCGCATTTTTCTGGGCTGACGTCATACTTGGCGGGCTCGATAACCGCGAAGCACGCCTCGCCATCAATCAAAATTCACTGAGATGTGGCAAAACCTGGATCGATGGAGCTATCGAAGGCCTGAGCGGCATAGCGCGGGTGTTCGGTCCTGATGGCCCCTGCTATGAATGCACCATGAGCGAAGTCGACTGGAAGGTGCTGAATGCCCGCAAATCCTGCACTCTGCTGACCAGAGAAGAAATGATGTCGGGCAAGACCCCGACCACGCCTACAATTGCCAGCCTGATTGCGGCAGTGCAGTGCCAGGAAGCAATAAAACTGCTGCACGGCCTTGAAGTGATAACCGGCAGAGGCTTCTTTTTTGAAGGCCTGAGTTTTTATCAGGATATCATTACTTATAAGCGCAAAGTTGAGTGTTTCTCGCATGAAACATACAAACCAGTTGTTGAACTTGACGCCGAAGCGCGCAAACTGACGCTGGGCGAAGCTCTCAGGATTATCCACAAAGATCTGGGTGAAAATGCAGTAATGGAACTGAGGCATGAGGTGCTCACCGGATTTTCCTGCTCAGATTGCAGCGTAGACGTAGAATATCACTCGTCACTCGGCCGCGTCAGTGAAGCTGACGCAGTATGCCCGAAATGCGGCAGGCAGCGTTTTCCGATCATGTCACATCAGTTCGACGACAGCGCAGAATGGCAGGATATGACTCTGTCAAAGCTGGGAATACCTGATTTCGACGTGTTTATCGGCAGCGATGGTGAACGACAGATTTATTATCTTTTGAATGGTGATCGGGAGAGAGTTCTTGGACCTCTTACCAACAAGGTGAAGCCATGACCCAGGACAACAACAAGGGCAACAATCAGCCAGCCGTCGAAGGACTTGATTTTCACGGTGATTACACAGTTAATCAGACAAAGCGCAAGCCTTTTCCTGGCCGCAGCGTTGTTGAACCGCGGGTAATGATCGACCCTGATGTATATGCCGAGATCAAAAAGCATGCAGAAGAGACTGTTGCAGTCGAGCAATGCGGCATACTGGTCGGCAACACCTGTCAGGACGACGTTGGAAAATACCTGGTAATCAATGGCAGCATCAGAGGCAAACACGCGCGAAATGAAGGAGCCCAGGTTGTATTTACCCATGAAACCTGGGACTACATTCATTCCCAGATGGAAGCCCAATTCAAAGGTCGCGCAATCGTTGGCTGGTATCATACCCACCCTGGCTTCGGCATCTTCCTTTCTGACATGGATAAATTCATTCAGGATTATTTTTTCAATCAGCCATTCCAGGTGGCGCTGGTAATCGACCCGACATCTTCAAAAGAAGGGCTTTTCGCCTGGATCAACGGCAAAACCTGCGCTCTGTCGCGCTGCTGGGTTGGCGATGAAATGCGCAAACTCACACAGGGGCCTGTGGGCACCGAAAAGAATTTCGAAAGAATGCCGATGGTTGAAGCGCCGGAACAGCGGGGTGAAGATACAGCGACTACTGTTGTAAGAATCGAAAAAAGTGAAGTATCAGAAGGTAGACAGCCATATCTGATGATCGCACTGGCTTTTTTAATCGGCGTTTCACTGTCGCTTTTCACTCTTCGCAGCACTTTTTACCATGCGGCCATGATGGCGGCACGTTCTGAAACCCGTGAACTGCTGGGCGCCTGGGCGGCCGACGCCGCTGCCACAGAAGAACTGAAGATGCTGCACGGCAAAGTGGCAGCATTATCTGATAAGTATACCGCCCTGCCGAAAACTGCCGAAGAGTATGTCGCATTCAACGCCAGTTTTACTGCCGATATCAGCGACATCATCGCACGCATGAGTGAAGTCGCCACTTCTACAGAGAATCGGAGAAAACGTGTCCAGAATGCGCTCGAATCAGTATCGGGGCAGGCTGTTCGCGGACTGGAACAATCAGAAAAGGTAATTTCCCAGTTGCGTGAAGTTATGGCAGAAAGCATTCTCATACAGATCATGCCATATCTTGTCTCGCTTTCATCACAACCACTCGACATGAACCGCATTCGCGAAGCCCAGCCGCTGGTAAAGCACATAATTCAACTCGACCCAAGACTGGAATCAGGCTTGAGAGAAAAGCTGCCCTGGCTGTTTTTCTGACGAAAAACGCTCGAGAGCAACCGGGAGGAAAAAATGGCCGACGAAGTAAATATAGTAATTACCAAAACCGAACTGCGAAACCCGCAGATCGAAGATATGCTGATGGCTCAGCAGGCGGCTAAACGCCAGCTGTCACCGGCCGAACGTGCTCCTGTAGAAACCTCGATCTGGATGAACCCGGTATTCTATACCGCTGCGGCCGGACTGACCGGCGCTTTTCTGGCGTGGGCAGGTGTTGAACCATTCGTCACTGTTGCCGGAGAAAACGAAGAACGCGGCGTAGTGCTTCTGGTCATGCTTGTCGCCGTGCCGTCGATGATCGGCCTTTTTGTCGGTCTGATCGAAGGCATAATGTCACGAAACTTTTCGAAGGCAATGCGTTGTGGCGGCATTGGCGTCGGTATCGGCTTTATCTGGGGAATTGGCGGCACCATGCTCGGTGGCTTCGTCATGAATCTGGTAAAAGCAGTAGGCCTGCCGTTTTTTATGTCAGAGGCTCCCAAAATAGACCCGGCCGATCCTCTCGCCTTTCTCACCCCCGGTATTCTTTTTATACTCATCAGTTCGCGTGCCATAGCCTGGACCATAGTCGGAGCCGGCATGGGCGTCGGCCCGGGCGTCGCTCTCAAATCAAAAAAACTGCTGCTCAATGGCATCGTCGGCGGTCTTCTCGGTGGCTTTCTTGGCGGCCTGCTCTTCGACCCGATCGGCTTTTCTCTTACCAAACTGGGATTTGAGGATTCCGGCGGGGCGAGCCGCATGATCGGGTTCTGCACCATCGGCATGATGGTCGGAGTCTTCATCGGCCTCATCGAAAATCTGACCAAGGATGCCTGGCTGATCATGAAAACCGGCCCGCTCAGAGGCAAGCAGTTCGTCGTTTACCACAACCCAACGATTATCGGCAGTTCACCCAAATGTGATGTCTATATTTTCAAAGACCCGGCAGTAGAACCGCATCATGCTGAACTGCGGCAGCTTGGCAGCAAGTTCGAGATCGTCGACAAAGGCAGTCCTCAGGGTGTCTTTGTCAATTCTCAGCGGGTTAACAAAAAAATACTCGAGAAGGGTGACATCATCATTATTGGCGAAAGTCTTCTCGAATTTCAGCAGAAGGACAGATCATGAATAATATCCAGTCTGCTGCACGAGCAGGCACACAGCGTAAGTCGCCGCCTAAAAACGTCAAGGTTCAGGTCACTCCTGTTTCCCCATCAGACGAACACCTGGGAAAAATCTGTTCGACCTGCGGCACTGCAATACTGAGCAGCGACACCATAGTCCTTTGTCCCGTCTGCTCGCAACCTTATCACCATGACTGCTGGAAAGAAATCGGCGGCTGTGGCACTTATGGCTGCACGGCCGCGCCGGTAGCGACAATCAAGGAAGCTGTCGAAGAAGACATATTCACCCCTGGCTGGACCGCTGAGAAAAAGTGCCCTGAATGCGGCGCCAGTATCATTGCCAACGCCCTTGTCTGCAAGGTATGCCGCGCATCTTTTCCCACCGAACGCCCAATGACCAAAGCAGAATGGGTTGACCGGGAATACGATGAAAAAGACATGCACAAGGTCAAGACCACAGTCATCACTCAATTCATTCTGAGCACCCTTGGCTGTCTGTTCTTCATCATGTTGCCCATCAACCTCATTGCCGCCTTTACTGACAGCTGGAACTTCCGGGTAAAAAGGCTCCCGCCGACACTCAAGGTTCTGTTTTATGCATCTCTCGCTATTTCAGCACTCTGGACTGCGATCGCAGCAGTCTTTCTGCTGTATTCAATGGTATTTTCATGAACACTCAACACAAAGGCGAACTGATAAGCGTCGACAGTCTCAGGGCCGGCACTACGTGCCCGGCATGCCTGAAGCCGATTCTGGAGGGCGAAAACGCCCTGATCTGCAGCAAATGTGGGTCTCTAAATCATGAAGTTTGCTGGCAGCGCCAGGGCTGCGGCAGCTATCACTGCCAGACCGGCAATTCAAGAACCTTTTCGAGCGATTCGGTAGATATTGTAATTACCAAAAACGACCTCGAGTCACTCAAGGAGCTCCCCAAAAATGTCAGGCACGGCACTGCCGCCATTGCGCATGAAATGTCGAAACGACAGGAAACCGGCTGGGCGCCGCTTTCAATTGTCGCCCTGCTGCTTGGCATGGGAGCTCTCGTGGCAAGTGTCATCAATCTGACTACCGAATCATCAGCCGGTGGACAGATGGGATATTTTCTCATCGCTGCGGGCGGCTGCGTGCTGTCAATCCTGCTGGGCGCTCTTTCGGCGGCCACTTTTCAGAACAACAGCGGCAAAAAGGGGCTGTTATTATCACTTGCAGGTATGGGTGGCGGTATTCTCGCCATGATACTGACGGTTTACCCGATGCTCGACTCCGCCGAAGGCCCAGGCGAAAGCTTCAAGCTCGACATGAAGCAGGTTGCTGAAACTATTAAGACAGCCGCTCCCGGAATCAGAGGCCCGCTTATGGCCAACGTCCACATCAAATCAGGCTCTGGCCTCAGGGCTGGCACCGGTTCAGGAATAACGCTCTGCAACCGCGACAACTTCACCTATATTCTTTCCAATGCTCACGTATTAACGCTTGGCGCCAGCGTTTCCAGTCTAGGCGCTCTCGAAAAAATAGCCCGTGATATTGAGGTAACTTTTTACAGTGGCGAAACGGTTAAGGGCACTCCCGTCTGGCTTGCGCCCGATAAGATCGACCTGGTTCTGTTAAGAGTCACAACTCCGCAAGGTTTTATACCGACTCTCAAATATCAGCGTGGCAGGCCTCTCACAATGGGGCAACGGGTTTTTGCCATAGGAAACCCGGTTGGCCTGAACTGGACCTACACCGAAGGAGTCGTATCGGCGCTGCGTAAAAACAACTTCGGCACCAGAGATCTGACTGTTGTGCAAATTCAGACTCCGCTGAACCATGGCAACTCAGGCGGTGGTCTTTATGACCTTGAGGGTTATCTTATCGGCGTAAACACCTGGATTTATGCCAAAACCGTTACCGAGGGCCTGAATTTTTCGATTGCAATTGATGAATTCTTTCAGTTACTTGAGCCGGAATGGGTCGAAGTTCTGGCATTACCCGGCGCATCTTTACCAGCCGAGAAGGAAAATCAGGAATGAGTATCAGACACAAACGCCTGCAATCAGACTACGCCAAAATCGTTGATACCTTCAAAGAAGGCGGCCGCATTCAAATAAAAGCTGCCAACGGCAACCCGCCCGAGAAATACCAGATCGAATTTTTGATTAACAGTCTGGTCATGAAACCGGATGGATCGGTTACGGTCAAAAACAATCATATTGCCGAAATCTACCTGACCGCTTCGTACCCGCGCCAACCACCACAGTGCCGGATGCTGACCCCGGTGTTTCACCCCAATATTGCGCCGCATGCGATATGTATCGGCGACCACTGGGCCGCCGGCGAATCGCTGCCGCACCTTATCGTGAGAATTGGCGAGATGCTGTCATTTCAGAGCTATAATCTCAAAAGCCCACTCAACGGCGAAGCGGCCAAGTGGGCAAGCAAGAATGCCAGCAGGTTTCCGATCGATAAAATGGACTTCTCTGCTTATTACGAGGCTGGAGAAAAGGTTCTTTCAGAGACCCAGGCCAGGCAGATTGACGAGCACAGCACAATGAGCTGTGCTAACTGTGGAGCGCAGGTGCAGGGCTCACAGATAATCGTCTGTTCTTCGAAGCATCCGGTTTGTGCAAGTTGCGCCATGAAGTGCTCAGCCTGCGGCCAGCAGATTTGCCTCAAATGTGTAACCAGCATCTGTTCTGCCTGCAAACAGATCATCTGCGTGCATTGCCACACCAGATGTCAATCATGCAAGGTTGATCTGTGCCCGACGCACTCAGTAAAATGCCACGTTTGCGGCGCCTCAAGTTGCCATGACTGCAGCGTTGACTGCGCTGTATGCGGCAAAGCGACCTGTCTGGATCACATCAAACTTGTCGCTGAAACCAACGATTATCGATGTTCTAAATGTTTCGCTTGATTTTTCTGTTCTTTTGCTCATACTAAAAGGTTGTAAGCTCACGGAAAGGCGGAGAGAGAAATGGCCAGTGTTTTCTGCAAAAAATGCGGTGAAGAGATCGAGATACCGGAAGGAAGAAGATCGCAGTTTATTACCTGTCCACAATGCAAAAGCGCTGTGCCAATTTCTGCCCAGGGAAATTCCACCAGCAGCAGGCCAGCCGCACCTGCTGGTGCCTCGCCTCATTCTGGCATTTCTGCGCCGCCACGCCCGCCATTAGCACCTGCCGGAGCGCCGGCCGGCAACGACCCGCTGCCTGAGCTGATGAAGGCGAACAAGCGTGTAGCCGGCCAGCCATGCGCAATCTGCGGCAGAATAATAAATCTTGGCGAACCTATTCACAACTGCCCGGCCTGCCAGTCGATCAATCATGATTCATGTTGGAAACAAAGTGGAGGCTGCGCCGCCTGTTCAAGTTCACGGCCTTCTGCACAGCTTGCGCCCAGCCGAAGCATGACGAGCGGTGGGTTTGACGATATGGAAGGTGCCATGTCAAAGCCGGCAGCACCTGGCGGCGCCAACATGGTTCCCTGCCGCTGGTGCAAGGAACCCATAATGCGGGGGGCCCGCAAGTGTAAGCACTGCAACGAATTTCAGCGAGACGAAGACCGCGAAATGAACGCAAAGCTTCTGAAGAGAATATCGAACTTTCGACCACCGACTGGATTGGCGTTCTCTGCTGCCCCATCATCGCTTTCCTCCAGGGCGTAATCTATTCGGCCCAGGGCAACCCCAAGGGTAAAAGACTTATGTTGTACAGCGCAATTTCAATGGCTATTGGCGCACTTGCCAATGCCGGCTCACGGTGAACGAACCGATTAACAACCTTGGCGATCTCGAAAAGCGCTTTCGTGCGCACCAGTGGGTTCAACTGTTGTTTGCGACGGTCATGGTCGTTCTGCCTTTTTTTCTGGCACCTGCTTACCCTGGCGAAGATCGAGTTGCCTTAGGAGGCTGGCGAATACCGCCGGTTTGCCCACACCGCGTGCTTTTCATGAGTAGCTGCCCGGGTTGCGGCCTGATTCGCAGCTTCACCGCTCTGGTGCACGGCCAGATCAGCGAATCATATGCTTATCATCGCCTTGGAATTCCACTATTTCTGATAATTGCGTTTCAGATACCTTTTCGGTTGTATCTGCTGAAAACCGGTTCGCAGGGCTATAGCAAAAGAATCGAGGCGTTTATTTACCGGCCGGTTCCCTTTGTAATAGCCATTCTCGTCATCAACTGGCTGATTTCTGTCTGGGCCTGAGCCGGTAGAGTGACTCTGCCGGCAAATCAATGCTTTATCTGTGCAGAAATTTGCGTTACCATTACAGCATGAAGTTAAAGACGCTTTTCTTTTTGAGTGGAATAATATTCGCTGCTGTCCTGCTGCTGCCGGGCTGCCAGCAGCAGCCAAGGCTGACCTTCATGGTTGGCGGCGCGCCAAACGAACTCGCGTTTTTTGAAGGTCTGCTCGCTTCGTTCACCGCTGATACCGGCATCGAGGTTGCCATGATCAGGCAGTCGACCGACTCGACCCAGCGCAAGCAGGGCATTCTGCTGGCTTTGCGCGGGCATCGACCTGACCCCGACGTGATGCTGCTCGATGTTGCCTGGATTGGCCAGATTGCCGCTTCAAAGTGGCTCGAACCTCTTGAAAGCTATGGTATAAACCGGCATGACTATTTTACCAGTATCATCGAGCTCGCCGACACATACGAAAGCCAGTTGATCGGCCTGCCCCTGTATATAGACGGCGGCCTGCTCTACTATCGCCGCGACCTTCTTCAGAAACACGGCTTTGCCGGCCCGCCACAGACATGGTCTGAACTGCGGCAGATGGCCGAAAACATTGTGCCGGCTGAACGTGAGCAGAACCCGAATTTCTGGGGCCATGTCTGGCAGGGAGCACAATACGAAGGATTGATCTGCAACGCCCTTGAGTTCTTCACTTCGGCCGGTGGCGGCTTTTTTAACGGCACCGCGACACCGGTTCTCGATCAGCCGGCCAATATCGAGGCGCTGCGCTATATGAACGAACTGATTCATAAGCAGCCGATATCACCGCCAAACACCTTTACCGACATGAAAGAAGAAGAGGTCAGAATGCACTTTCATAACGGCAACGCCCTGTTTGAGCGAAACTGGCCCTATGCATGGGGCTTGCACAATGCCGCCGATTCGCCGGTGCAGGGCAAAGTCGGCATTGCCCCACTGCCCGGCTTTGTCGCCGGCAAAAGCGCATCGACGCTCGGGGGCTGGCACATCGTCATGTCGAAATTCTCCGATAAAAAGCCTGAGGCAGCCAGTCTGATCAAATATCTGACTTCGGCACCAGTGCAGAAAAAACTGTCGCTGAAACTCGGCTGGAACCCCGGCCGGGTAGATGTTTACGAAGACAAAGAGGTTCTCGCCGCCAACCCGGCCCTCAAAAATCTCAAACAGGTTTTCAATAACGCCGTGCCAAGACCGATCATTCCTTATTATTCGAATGTTTCGCAGATTCTGCAGAAGCATGTAAGCGCGACCCTGGCCAATCGCGCCACCGCCGAAGAATCGTTGAAAAAGGCACAAAACGAAGTGCAGGAGATGATAAAAAGCTATGGCATCAGGTAATTTTCTGCAACAATACGAGAAAGGCGAAGTGCGCACCGCCTGGATTTTTATCGCCCCATTGCTGCTTATAGTAGGTGTTTTCGTGCTGCTGCCAGTTCTCGGCACCTTTTATACCAGCCTGTTTCTCGACGTTTCATATCTACCCGAACAGTTTGTCGGGTTGCGCAATTATATCGACCTGCTCAGTTCTCCTGACTTCTGGCAGGCTCTGCGCTTCACTCTGGCTTATACCGTGGCAGCCGTCACTCTCGAGGCCTTTTTTGGAGTAATGTTTGCTCTGCTGCTCAACGAGGCATTTCCCGGGCGCGGACTGCTCAGAGTGGTAATATTGATTCCGTGGGCAATACCTACAATCGTCTCGGCCCGCACCTGGCAGCTGATCTACGAATATACCTATGGCGTCATGAACTACCTGGTAGTCAACAGCGGCCTGGTATCAGAGCGCATAAACTGGATGGGCACCGAGTTTGGCGCCTTCTGGGCCCTGGTTTTCGCTGACGTCTGGAAAACCACGCCGTTCGTCGTGCTGATACTTCTCGCCGGACTACAGGCGATACCAGAAGACATTTATCAACAGGCAAAAGTCGATGGCGCCGGCCTGTTCAGGCGCTTTTACAAGATCACACTGCCTCTGCTGATGCCGGTTCTCGTAATCTCATTGATTTTCAGAACTATCGACTCGCTGCGCATGTTCGATCTTGTCTACGTGCTGACCGGCGGCGGGCCGGGTGGTTCAACCAGAACTCTCTCATATCTTGGCTTCGAAGCCTTCGCCAACGACAACTTCGGAATGGGCTCGACCGTCTCGGTAGTCACCTTCATTGTTGCCTTCGCGATAACACTGGTCTATCTGCGGGCCGGCAAGTTCTCGGAGCAGCTAAAATGACCAGAGAAGAAATCATCAAAAGCTGCCTGATCTTCGCTACCGGCCTGTTTCTGCTGGCATTCACCCTCGGCCCTTTCATCTGGATGATCTGGATATCTCTGGCTGACCGCGCCGATTTTCTGGTAACCGGCCAGGTCGAATATTCACTGAGCAACTACCGTCAGGTGCTGACCGCACATTCACTGCATTTTCTCGATTACCTGTCGAACAGCCTGTGGATCTCGACAATTACCGCGATTATCGTCACCCTGTTTTCGAGCATGGCTGCTTATGCAGTTTCGCGCATGCGCTTTCCCGGCCGTTCGCTGGTGCCTCTGCTAATTCTGGCGATGTCGATGTTTCCTCAGATCAGCATCGTCGGCTACCTGTTCGAAATGTTCTCGAAAGCCGGCCTGATCAACTCGCACATGGCTCTGATCCTGCCATATATCGCCTGGACAATTCCAATTGCTCTATGGATCAACATGAGCTACTTCACCCAGATTCCGCTCGATCTCGACAAAGCGGCTCTGGTAGACGGTGCCGGTCGCATGAAGGTGCTTTATAAAATCATCTTCCCGCTGGCACTGCCCGGTATATTCTCATCGGCGCTGCTTGTTTTCATCGCCTGTTTTAATGAATTCCTCTTCGCGATAATGCTGACTATCGACTATACCGCGCAGACATTGCCGGTAGGAATCGCGCTCTTTCAGGGCCTGCACGGCGAAATCCCGTGGGGCAACCTGATGGCCGCTTCAGCAATCGCTTCAGTGCCGCTGGTAATTCTGACACTCATTTTCCAGCGCTATATAGTTGCCGGCCTGATGGGCGGCGCAGTAAAGGGATAACCCGGAGGCCTCATCATGCAAGCTACAAAAATCACGATAAAGAGTCTGGCAAAAAGTTTTGTCACCTTTCGCGGAAAAGTAGACGTGCTCAAAAGCATAGACCTCGCGATCGAACCAGGCGAATTTTTTGTGCTGCTCGGGCCTTCCGGCTGCTGCAAAAGCACGCTGCTCAATCTGCTGGCTGGCCTCGAAAAGCCGAGTGGCGGCGAACTCTATTTTGACCAGGAGCTTGTCGCAGATTCTGTCGGCAAGTTCAGCGGCCCCTTTGAACGTGATATTTCGATGGTTTTTCAGAGTTATGCGCTCTACCCGCACATGACCGTCGAAGAGAACATCGCTTTTCCGCTGACCAACCTGCCACAGGTGCCAGCGCCAGAAGTCATGAAGGCAAAAGTAAAAGAAGCGGCAACCCTGCTGCAGATCGACCACCTGCTCGACCGCAAACCGGCCGAATTATCGGGCGGGCAGCGCCAGCGCGTAGCCATTGGTCGCGCCATAGTGCGCAATCCCAGGGTCTGTCTGATGGACGAGCCATTGAGCAACCTCGACGCCAAGCTGCGCAACGAAATGCGTGCGCATCTCAAAGATTTGCAAAAGAAACTCGGCGTGACCACGATCTACGTTACGCACGACCAGCTCGAAGCAATGACCCTCGGGCACAGAATCGCCATCATGAACAATGGCGTGCTGCAGCAGGTTGGTACCCCTGTCGAGATTTACCGGGCGCCGGTTAACCAGTTCGTTGCAAAATTCATCGGATCACCGACCATGAACATGCTCAGTGGCGAGCTCAGCGAAGAATCCGGCCATCTCTACCTGCAGGCCGATGCGCTCAAAATCAGGCTTCCAGCTGAGACTGCCGGCAGCCTGAGAGCCAGAAATCTGAAAAAGGTAACTCTGGGCGTGCGCCCCGAAAGGCTTTATGTAAAATCAGAAGGAGAGCCAAATCTGGCTCTCCCGGTGAATGTAATCGAAAACGTCGGCCCTGAATATCTGGTATATTCATTTCATCAGCATGGCCAGATCGTGGTAAGAACACCTGATGAACCGGCTGGCGACCGCCTGGAGCTTTCGCTCGAAGCCGCTCATCTTCATCTTTTCGACGAACAGGGAACAAGAATCAATCTATGAATAATCCAGAAAGCCTTATTGGAATTATAGTCGGTCTGTTCGCAATGATCTGCTCTTACATGGACTTCGACTTTTTCATGAATCATCACAAGGCCAGATTCTTCATAAATCTGTTCGGCCGCAATGGAACCCGCGCGTTTTACTTCGCGCTCGGCTTTTTTCTACTGATCGTCGGCTTCGGAACGCTTAAATGATCACTATTCTGTTTTAATCTATGGCAAAATCCCGTGGTTTCACATCAGTCCGTCATCCTGCACGAAGTCGCAGGATCCATGATAACTACCGAGACATGGACTCTGCGACTTCGCGTCGCTACGCGCAGAATGACTAGAGAGAAGACTATCGATCTCTCACGCGATACAGAAGTTTACCAACGGTTGTTAGCAGGAGCCTTTTCGGGTTGGGGTTTCTTTCTGGGTTCTGGTGCGGGAAGCTGCGGCAGAATTTTTACGAATTCGCCAAACATTTTTGAAATGGCAATTTTTGGGTCAGTGATTTCGACCATCGCCTGAACCGAATTGTTTTTGGCTTCACCACGGCTGTACATCAGCTTCGCTTCCAGCTTACTGTCGAGCAGCTGAATAAAAACACCATGCGGCTCAACTCCTTCGCTGATATATTCAGAGAACCACTCGGCCGCCGGGTTGGGGCTGCGCCCCATTTTTTCCATGCGTTCCAGACGGCGGGTCTTGTTCTTTTCCAGTTCATTTTTGAGATATTCGCGACCACCGATCATTACGGCAGCATAGGCTTTGTCATTAAGCTGCGGCTTCATTTCATTGAATTCACTGCTAACCTCTTTGCCATCGAGAGCATCGATATAGGCGCGCAATGCGGGCAGAGTGCCAAAAGCGACCCGACTGGCATCGATAAAGCAAAGCCCACCCTTTTCATCTTTTGATTTGTAAATGGTAAGTCTGCCGAGACTCTCTTCACCGAACACATCAGGCCCGATCTTGTCTTTGATGAAACCCATGATCTTGTCCTGATTGAACGTGCCGGTCAGAACTACAGATGCATGGTCTTCGCGTTTAGTAGCGCCTTTTTTGAGCATCAGCTGAGCGCGCGAGATATCCTTGAGCGGATTAAAAGCAGTCGCGGCAAAAAATTCATCGATTTTTTCGCGGGCCATTGGTGGAATCGGAGCGGCCTTGAGCAGATCTCCAAGAGGCAGGCCTGAATGATTGTTAACGAACACAACGAGATCGGCACCAGCCGGAATCGGTTCAAGATCGACCGCTTGAGCGGGCACATAAGACAGAGCGACAAGAACGAGAACCGTGTACAGAATTTTTCGAAACATGGCAACCTCTCCTAAGTTTAAATAGTGCCAACATTCACCTTACTCTTAAATACAGAAAAATTACAAGACGGTTCAATTTCACTTTTCAGGCTTCTTCGGGCGCTTTTTGAATGGTGATTTACGCTTCTTGAGTGATGTCTTTTGAACACGCTCTACCCGATTTTTTTCGGCCTCATAAGCTGCAATGGCTAACTGAGCACGCACACGCCCTTCCTTACCGGGTTTTCGGCGGCGGTATTCGCCATCGCTTTGCATTTCCCAAAGAGTTGAATTATCTGACCTCTGAATTTCGAGCTGCTGGATGATCTCCTTTTTGAGCGCATCGTCCTCGACGGGAAACAGTATTTCGACACGGCGGTCGAGATTGCGAATCATCCAGTCGGCACTCGACATGTAGAGTTCATGGTTCTTGTTGTTATAAAAATATAAAATGCGCGAATGTTCGAGAAAACGGTCGATGATACTGAAAACCCGGATATTCTCGCTCAGACGCGGAACTCCGGGGTTGAGACAACAGATTCCCCGGACAATGAGAGTAACTTTGACACCGGCAGCTGATGCTTCATACAAAGCATCGATCAGTGCCTGATCGACAAGTGAATTCATCTTGGCTACGATTTCGGCACGCAAACCCGACTGCGCATTGCTCGTTTCCTGAGCTATCTTGTCGAGCAGGAACTGGCGCAAATCGAATGGTGCCGAAATGATCTTCTTGCGCCGCGGTGGTTCGCAATAGCCGGTAAGATAGTTGAATACACCGGCAATGTCGGCAGCAAAAGAATTTCGACATGAGAAATAGCCGACATCTGTGTACAGCCGCGCTGTTTTGTCATTGTAATTACCTGTTGACAGGTGAACGTAGCGTTTTATGCCACGCGCCTCCTCGCGCACCACCAGTGTCATCTTGCAGTGTGTCTTGAGTCCGACCAGGCCATAAGAAACGTGGCAGCCGGCATCTTCGAGCTGCCTCGCCCAGGAAATATTCTGAGCCTCGTCGAAACGCGCCTTGAGTTCGACCACGACGGTTACCTGCTTACCATTGTTGGCGGCGCGCTTTAAGGATCTGATGATCGGGGAATTGCCAGAAGTTCGATAGAGAGTCTGCTTGATCGCCAGCACCGAAGGGTCTTTGCTGGCTTCCTCGACGAATTTTTCGACTGGCACAAACGATTCGTATGGCAGGTTCAACAGGCGATCACCAGCGGCAATAATCGAAAAAGTGCTCTGATTGGCGGCAAATTCAAGCGGCATGACCGGAACGATTTTTTCATCACGAAGTTTAGCGTTGTCGTAAACTCCGTAAAACTCCATAAAAGAAGCCGTATTCAGCGGCCCATCGATAAAACTGGTGAGCTCAGCCCCAATGCTGAAACGCTCGTGCAGAAAGGCGACCATCTCTTCGGCGGCGCTCTTTTCAACTTCAAGGCGAACCGGGTAGCCACGCTCTCTGGTTTTGAGCTCGCTTTCGATTGTCGAAAGCAGGTCACGCGCTTCTTCTTCGTCGAATGAAAGCTCGGCATCACGAATAATCCTGAACACACAGGCTTTTTCGAGTTTATAACCTTCGAAAAGATCCTTGAGAAACAGGCGCACCAGCTCTTCGCAATAAATATAGCTCCCGGCGGCTATTTCAAAAAATCTTTCGCGGCCCGGTACCGGAACTACAGCATACAACGGCTGCGACTTGCCCCTGCTGGCCGAGAGTTTAACCAGCATATTCAAAGTTTTGCCGGGAATGAAAGGAAAGGGACGCGCCTGATCGACCGCCATCGGCGTCAGAATCATCAGAAACTTCTTGAGAAACTTCTCGCGCACTTCCAGCAACATGTCGTCAGGTAAAGTAGCGGTTGTATAAAAGAACACGCCTTCCTTTTCGAGGGATGGCAGTATTTCTTTGTTGAGCATCTTGTATTCGTGCTCTACCAGCTTTTCGATACGCCGGCCCATCATCTCAAAAACCTCTTCGGGCCGATGACCAGAGATATAGCGTTCGCGGTAACCCAGCCTGATCTGCGACATTATACCAGAGACACGTACCATAAAAAATTCATCGAGGTTCGAAGCAAAAATTGCTATAAACTTCAGGCGCTCCAGCAGCGGAGCTTCTTTGTAAGCCGCCTGCTCGAGTACGCGTGAATTGAATTCGAGCCAGCTCAGTTCGCGATTTAGATATCTTTTGATTTTCATGTTCTTGTCCGTTCAACAGCCAGTTTCAGCTTGATGCCAAAAAAGTCCTCAAAAAGATCTTTGCGGGAATTAAAAGAATTTTCGATCGAAAACGGTTCTTCAAGACAGTCGACAATGATGATGATACCGCTCTCATCACAATCGAAGCGAATTTTCCGAATATTCTGGCGCTGCGAATTTTCGAGACTGTCAGCGATTCTCAACAGCGAAGCAAGCTTCATAACTGTCATGCGCGCCGGGTGCGACAATGCCATGAATTCAGGATGTGTCTTTTTAGGCAGACTGCTACGATGATAACGCACTATATTGGCGATTACGCCTTTCTCTTCTTCGTTGAAGAAAGGAAAATCCTGAGCGTTCACTATATACTGCGAATGCTTGTGTCTGGCACGGCTTGCGATCACGTTGCCGATATCATGCAATGTTGCTGCCGCCAGCAGGTAATTACGTTCACTTTGCCCCATCAGATGTATCTGCCGGGTAGCATCAAAGATTTCGAGAGCCAGCGAAGCCACGTGCTGAGCATGCACGGCATCAAATGACAATGCATTGCCGATATTTTCAACATACCGGCTGATACCTGTAGCGAGCCGGGCTGTATAATGTTCACTCTTTCTGGCAACGATATTGTTCAGCAGGCACTCGCCCAGCGGCAGGCTGAACAGTTTGAGTTCAGAAGCCTTGAACATGCGCATGAGATGAATCACAGTCACCAGCGCGGCAATAATGCCTTCAGCCTTGTCATAAGAGATCTGCAGCTTATGAAAAAGTTCTTCGACAGAATAGCCTTTTATATCGTTATAGAGCTTAACTAATTCTTTCAGAATCAGGTTTTTGCGAGGCTCGCCGCCAAATCGGCGGTTAAGCACAAACAGAATTTCGTCAAGTTCCTGCCCGGTGCCATAAAGCGACTGAATCGAATACTTGGCAAACTCAAGCATCAGCGGGCGCAGTTCATTGCCAACCGTGGTCTCGAGAAAAGCCGGATAGTATTCTTCGGTATACCGGTTGCGACGAAACTCCTGGTTCATCTTCATGAAACCAATATCGAGCGAGGCATTGTACAGCAGACCGTCTTTCGAAAACACCATGAGTTCTGACCGACCGGCACCCAGACTGAACCCGGCTGAACACTGGCTGGTTTTGATCTTCTTTTTCAGCTGCTCGGAAAGCAGAAAGGAGGTCTGTGCCGGCGAGAAGACTTCTACTTCGATTCCGGTCTGACTGCGCACATTATCGATGAAAATATCGCGATTAGCGGCCTCACGAATTGCAGTAGTAGCACAGGCTGTTATACTACGCGCTCTGAACATCTGCATCACCCTGCGATAATCATGCAGTATCTCGATGCAGCTGTTGATGGTTTCGCGAGCCAGACGGCCATTGCGAAAGGTATCTTTGCCGAGAGGAACCGGATGGCTGAGATTTTCGAGCAGATTGATCTTCTTGCCGACATGTTCAGCAACACACATTCTGATAGCGCTCGAACCAATATCTATTACCGTAATTATCTCGCTCATACAGGTTATGCTTTCGCCGCATACCAGGCGGCACCAAGTGCTACCGCATCGTCGCCAAGCTTTGAAACTATAATTTCTACGCCCTCAGCCCCACCGGCTATTGCGTATTTTCTGGCGTTTTCTGCAATAACCGGCAACATTACCGAACCCATCTCTTCGATCACGCCACCACCCAGAATCAAAGCTTCAACACCAATCAGATTGATGATGTTGGCAGCGGCAATACCTATCGCTTCTGACGCACGGTCTATCGCTTTGACGACCAGAGCGTCCTTCTTTTTGTAGCACTCATTCAGGGCGGCAGAGCCGACCGTAGTGCGCCATTCCGGCGAAATCTCTGACAACAGAGTTTTCATACTGTTCTTCTCTTCCTGCTTTTTCATGTATTTGACCATGCCGGCCTTACCGGCAATGGCTTCGAGACAGCCTTTTCTGCCGCAGTTGCATTCGGGCCCGTTGATCTTTACGACCATGTGCCCGACCTCGCCGGCCGTGAAGTTTTTGCCGCGGTTGATGCTGCCATTGCAGATATGGCCGCCGCCGACACCGGTTCCGGCAAAAATACCGTAAACATTGCTGAATTTGCTGGCAGCACCAAAAGAGTATTCGCCAAAAACGCCCATATTAACGTCGTTATCCATGAAAACAGATTTTTTCAGGCGCTCAGACAGCATTCTTGCCAGCGGCACATTTTTCCAGCCGAGATTGCAGGCATCGAGCAGCATACCGGTTGCAGTATTAACCGCAGAAGGGACAGCCAGGCCAATCTTTTCGACTTCATCATCAACAATTTCAGACTTTTTCAGCAACTCGGCATAACAGGTGACGATATTTTCAAACACAGCGTCAAATCCAGATGATGCCTGAGTTTTGATTTTTTTCCGCGCGATTATTTTGCCACTGCTGTCGCAGAGAATTGAATAAATCTTGGTTCCACCAAGATCGATACCGCAGTAATACCTCATAAAACACCCTCTTTCAGAATATTTTCACATTGCGCCCAAACACCTTTGTGAATAGACGCGACTTTTTTTCAAATGCCGACAGGTCAATGCCCGACTTGAGCGAACCTGACAACTGCAGCGCAACCGACTCGGCATTATAACTAAGGCTGAATTCGCCAATCCGCTGCCGGTGGTCGCGGTCAAGAACATCGGCGATGCGCAGTATTGCGGCCAGAGCCGCGACCCTGTTCTGATCACAATCTGAAAGATGTGAATAAAACTCATGCTCGGGCTTTGGTTCGCTCTTTCGATGATATCTGGCAACCAGCGCCGCCAGCAGCATATCTTCGTGCGATATACCAGGAATCACTGATTTCATAATGAGACTGCATGAATTCTTGTGATGCCCGCGCATTCCGGTACAGGTGCCAATGTCGTGCAGCATGGCGGCAATCACCAGAATCTGGCGGTCGCCGGCGGCCAGGCCGTGCAAAGTGGTTGTCGCATCAAAGATGATCTGGGCCAGCATCGTTACCTGCAACGCATGCTTTTCGTCAAAATTGAGACCACGACCGATAAACAGGGCACTGCTGATCAATGCAGTCTGCACGTTGAGATGGGAAAATTTTTCAGCGAAGCTGTTTAGCGCAGCATCGCCCGCACGGGCATCTGAAAGTTGCTGTGAATTCGCATTCGCCATCGACTGCTCCACCAGAACCGGTATGCAGAAGAACAGCCTCAATCTACTATCTTAACCAGCAATTGTCAAACCGCCGAATAGAGTGCACTGGCAAATGTAACAAATGTGACAGCGCCCTGTTTGCGCCAATTCAAGAAATTATGTACACAGTCTGCTTTGTGGTATAGTTGTCGTAAGTTATTATCAGGCGACCGGTGCCACACAACAGACATTATATAATTGCCGGATTTGCCGACAGACTAAGGATCTCAACAGGAGAAACAATATGCTCGAAATGGTGGATCTTGGAAAAAAGCTCGAAAAAGATGAATACAAAAAGCTCATGGACGATCTTGAGCGCCGCTTAACAGAGTTACAACAGAAAACACGCGAACTCGGCATAGCTACAGCGCTGGTTTTTGAAGGTCTTGAAGCAGCCGGCAAGGGTACAATCATCAACAAGCTGATGCTGCCGCTCGACCCGCGCGGATTCAAGGTTCACCCGATTCAGCCACCGACGCTTGAAGAATCGATGTTTCCCTTTCTGATCAGATTCTGGAAGAAACTGCCAGAAAAGGGGCGACTCGGCATTTTTGACAAAAGCTGGTATGACAGAGTTCTTACCGACAGAGTTACTGACAAAGTTTCAAAAAAAGACTGCCAGCAGGCTTTTAACGAAATTCTCGCTTTTGAGAGACAGCAGGTAGATGCCGGCGTGGTTCTGATCAAGTTCTGGTTTCATATCTCCAAAAAAGAACAGGCCAAAAGATTCAAGGAAATCAGAAAAAACCCGTCACTGTCATGGAAGATTGGCAAAGACGAGCTCAAGCAGCACCGTGCCTACAGTGAATACATAGAAGCGGCTGAAGAAATGCTGGAAAAGACCAACACCAGCCAGGCACCGTGGATAATCATCGAAGCGCACGACCGGCGTTATGCTACGACCAAGGTTTTCGAGGCTCTGGCTGAAGCCTGGGAAAACGCGATAAAACAGCATCAGACAACGGTCAAAAAAGCCTCGACCAAAGCTACCAAACTTACGCCGAGAAACGTCACGGTGTTGTCAGCGCTTGATCTGGCGCAGTCTCTTGACGAAAAAACTTACCGTAAAGAGCTTGAAACCTATCAAAAGCGAATACGCGACCTCGAACACGAGATTTACATTCACCGCATACCCTGCGTTATTGCCTACGAAGGCATGGATGCGGCCGGCAAAGGCGGCAACATCAAGCGCCTCACCGAAAATCTCGACCCACGCGGCTACGAGGTTATTCCGATTGCAGCGCCGACCAAAGAAGAGCTTGCCAGGCATTATCTATGGCGTTTTGCCAGAGAAATGCCGAAAGCCGGCCACATAACGATTTTTGACCGCACCTGGTATGGCCGCATTCTGGTTGAACGCGTTGAAGGTTTTTGCACTGAGGAAGAATGGCGCCGCGCCTATCGCGAGATAAATGAATTCGAAGCTCATCTTGCTGATTTCGGCGCGGTAGTGGTCAAATTCTGGTTGCATATCGATCAGGACGAGCAGCTGAAACGCTTCAAGGAGCGCGAAAACACTCCATGGAAAAGCTGGAAAATAACCGAAGAAGACTGGCGAAACCGCGAGAAATGGCCGAAATACGAATCAGCCATCAACGACATGCTCGCCAATTGCTCGACCAGTTACGCTCCCTGGACCATCATCGAGGCCAACGACAAATATTTCGCCCGCATCAAAACGCTTAAAACCGTAGTCAAAGCTCTCGAAAAAGCCCTCAAAAAATCCTGATCACAAACAAGCCGAACGCGCCTTTCGAGTATTCGAGAGGCGCGTTTTTTATCGCAAAAACGAAGAAAGAGAGAAAGAACTTAATCCGCAGATTGAGCAGGCCGATGTGCGCAGATTATGAAGAGAGAGAGAGCACGAGCACGATATCAGAAAAATCGGGGTAATCGGTGAAATCGGCGGATGATTCTTTATTGTTCTTCTTTGTGGCTCGGTGGCTTTGTGCGAGGGTTTACAGACTATTTTTTCTTGTCTTTTTTGTCTTTTTTCTTGTCTTTTTTCTTGTCTTTTTTGCAGCTGCCGTCGCACTTGTCTTTTTTACTTTTGCCGCATTTGCATTTTCCCATGGTCAGATCCTTTCGGCCGCTGCAGCGGCAGACACAACATATATTTTAACAATCAGCCGAACCAGCTGCGGGCGAGCAGGTTGGCGAGGGCGATGGTCGGGGCGGTGTCGGTCTTGAACAGGCGGCGACCGAGCCAGACCGGCTGCCAGCCTTTATCAAGCAGCAGGTTCACTTCGCGGTCGGAGAAGCCGCCTTCGGGACCTGAGGCCAACCAGATCGAGCTGCGTTCGGGATGTGCCGGCAACTCGTGCAGAGAAACCGAAAGGGCTTCTTCGTGCAGCAAAATCGGCGTGGTATCAGCACCGGGAGCCGGCAAGTCTGCGAGCGATGACGGGTCAGTGACTTCGGGCAGCAGGCAGCCGCCGCACTGTATCATGGCAGTGGCAGCGATCTTGCGCCAGCGTTCGACCTTGGCGGCGCCGGGGCTTTTGACGACGCAGCGTTCGGCGAGCAATGGCACGATCTTGACGACGCCCATTTCGACCGCTTTTTCGATGAGCCATTCAAAGCGTTCGCCCTTCGAGATTGCGGCAAAAACCGTCACTCTAAGCGCCGGTTCGCGCTGCGGAGTCTGCCATTCGCTGGCACGGTATGAACCGTTACGGCCGAGAACCGCAGTCGCTTCATGGCCACAGCCGTCGGTGATTACGAACTCATCGCCTTCGCGCAGGCGAAGAACGCGTTCGAGACGATGACGATTGTCAGCGTCGAGAGCGCCTTCGAGCGAAGGCTCGATTACGCGGGCATGCGGAACCATCGATCACACCTCGATCTGTGGAGCGTCTTCCCAGAGGTCTTCAAGATTGTAGAACTTGCGGGCTTTGGGCTGAAAGATGTGCAGCACGAAATCGCCGCCGTCAATCAGTATCCAGTTCGCGGCCTGGTCGGATTCAAGCCTGACACCGCCAACATTGGGGATTTTGATGAGTTTGGCCACCGTATCGGCAAGAGTCTGCACATGCGTACTGCTGTTGCCGGAGCCGATTATGAAGTAGTCGGTATAAGGCACCAGGCCGGTGAGGTCGAGAACGACAAGATCTTCGACCTTTTTGTCTTTGAGCGCATCGATAACGATTTTGATTGATTCAGGAACAGCTTTGGACTTTGACAATGCAACCTCCGGAGTTAACAAGAGGGAGCGCAGAAGCTGCGCCCCCTCGCAATCTTTCTACTGACAGTCGGCAGACAAATTTCAGATGCCTTTGAACACCGAGTAAACGTAGCGACCGAACATGTATTTCTTTTCTTCGACGTAATCGAAGCCCTTTTTGAAAGCAGCCTGATTGATCTCGAGCATTTCCTTCTTGCCGCCTGGCATCAGACCGGGCAGAGCTGCAACGAGATCTTCATAGGTGATGAGCTTGCTGAACTTCGAGTAGGCTCCGGCCATGACCAGATTGGCGACGCGCGGGTTGCCGAGTTCTTCAGCGATTTCGCTGGCCGGGATTTCGACGAGTCTGATGTCATCGCGGAATTCCTGGCGTTCGATCAGAGAAGAGTTATACATGAGCATGCCGCCGGCCTTGATCTTGAGGTTGAACTTGGCAACCGAAGGCCTGTTCATGGCTATAACCGTATCAGGAACGGTCACCATGGGCGAAGCAATTTCATTTTCGGAAAGAATTACCGAGCAGTTTGCCGTGCCACCACGCATTTCGGGGCCGTATGACGGAATCCAGGACACGTGCTTACCGGCATGCATACCGGTTTCAGCCAGCACCTTTCCCAGAAATAGTATGCCCTGGCCCCCGAAGCCTGCCAGAATAATTCTTTCAACTTTTGACGACATATACGCCTCCTAGGGTGTTATTGCGAGCTGTCAGGATTTTTCGACGCCGTGGGTATCTTTGAAAGTACCCAGTTTGAAGACCGGCAACATGTTCTCGGTCAGCCATTTGTGTGAATCGACCGGTTTTTTGCCCCAGTTGGTCGGGCAGATCGATACGACTTCGACGAAGCTGAAACCCTTGCCCTCTTTCTGCAGCTTGAAAGCGTTGTAAATGGCTTTCTTGGTCTTCATCAGATTGGCGGGGTTGTTTACGGTAACGCGGGTCACGTAAGCCGGGCTTTCGAGAGTGGCGATGATTTCGCTCATGTGAATCGGGTTACCAGCTGTCGAGGCATCGCGGCCATAAGGTGAGGTCTGAGTTTTCATGCCGATCAGCGTGGTCGGAGCCATCTGGCCACCGGTCATGCCGTAAATGGCGTTGTTGATGAACACCACAGTGATGTTTTCGCCGCGATTGGCGGCATGAATGATTTCTGCGGTGCCGATAGCGGCGAGATCACCGTCACCCTGGTAGGTGAAAACAATCGACTCCGGTCTGACGCGTTTGATGCCGGTAGCTACTGCGGGAGCACGGCCGTGTGCGGCCTGATTGAAATCAAGGTCGAAATAATCATAGGCAAAAACCGAGCAACCAACCGGCGCGACGCCGATAGTGCGGTCTTTGATTTCGAGTTCGTCGATGACTTCAGCGATCAGGCGATGAACTACGCCGTGATCGCAGCCGGGACAGTAGTGGAAAGGCTTCTTGCTCAAGCTCTGTGGTCGTGAAAATACCTGTTTCATTTATCCTGGCTCCTTTCAGTCGGGTCTGACAATCTTGTCGACTTCGTTGAGGATTTCGAAATCAGAGGGAATGGTGCCGCCGGTTCTGCCAAAGAAATATACCGGCTTCTTGCCATTGACTGCAAGCTTGACATCTTCGACCATCTGACCGCATGACATTTCGACAACCAGGAAATTGTTGGTAGTCTGCTGAAGTCTTTCGAAAACCTGTGAGGGGAAGGGCCAGAGCACTTTCGGGCGAACAAGGCCGGCCTTGATGCCGCGTTTTCGGCACTTTTCGACAACAGTCTTGAGAATGCGCGAGATGATGCCGTAGCCGACGAGAATGATCTCGGCGTCATCGCAGAGATGCTCTTCAACGGCGAAATCTTTGTATTCGCCCTTGCTGAACAGGTCTGTCATTACCTGATATTTCTGGTAGAGGTGCCAGTTGTGTTCTTCGAGTTCATCGACATCGAGGAAAATCGAAGTGCAGAGGTTTCTTTCTGACTTGTCTTTGCCTTTATAGCCGAGCGCCCATTTCTTGGAATTGACATCGTAATCGATCGGGTCAGGCAGGGTTACCGGTTCCATCATCTGGCCAAGAACGCCGTCAGAGAGCAGCAAAACCGGGTTTCTGAAACGGTCAGCAAATTCAAAGCCGGCAACGGTCATATCGGCCATTTCCTGAACTGAGTTGGGGGCGAGTACGAGGGTGCGATAATCGCCATGGCCACCACCTCGGGTTGCCTGCCAGTAATCTGACTGGGCCGGCGCAATATTGCCGAGACCGGGACCGCCACGCACGACATTAACCAGCAGACAGGGGATTTCGGCGCCGGCAATATAAGAGATGCCTTCCTGTTTGAGGCTGACGCCCGGGCTCGAGCTTGAGGTCATAACTCTGGCACCGGCGCTGCCTGCGCCATAAACCATATTTATTGCAGCGACTTCGCTTTCAGCCTGCACAAAAACGCCTTCGACTTCAGGCAGGCGCTTTGACAGATAGGCCGGCAGTTCAGACTGCGGAGTAATCGGATAACCGAAATAGTATCTGCAACCGGCACGCACAGCTGCTTCGCCGATAGCTTCATTCCCTTTCATCAGTACCTTTTCAGCCATTGCTCAACTCCTTATTTTTCTTCTTTAAAAATTTCGATTGCGACATCGGGGCAGCTTCTGGCGCAGATGGCACAGCTGGTGCACTTGGCTTCATCTGTGATGGCAGCAGGATGCACGCCCTTGGCCGTAAGATGATCGGCAAAAGCAAGAATCTTGAGAGGGCAGCGCGAAATGCAGATTCCGCAGCCCTTGCAGAGATTTTCATTGATAACCCATTTTGACATTTTGTCTTCCCTCCGGAATATGGTCAATGCGCGCTGTTCGCGCAGTCATAACCTTTTTTGAGTGCTGCCAGATTGATTTCGAGCAAATCTTTCTTTTTGGCGGGCACCAGACTCGGAAATGCCTTGAGAAAGGCGTCGAAATTCATCATATCACTGAACCGGGCATAAGCGCCAGCCATAACTACATTTGCCGTTTTATCACTGCCGGCCTCGGCTGCGAGCTGATTGGCAGGAACAGCGCAGACTTTGATATCAGAACGAAATTCTTTCTGATCGATCAGTGATGAGTTGTAGATCAGGGTGCCGCCCGGTCTGATCTTGTCGATGAATTTGGCGACTGACGGAATATTCATCGCAATCAGCGTATCGGGTTCAGTAACTATCGGCGAAGCGATCTCGTGTTTAGAAATGACCACCGAGCAGTTAGCAGTGCCGCCGCGCATTTCGGGCCCGTAAGCCGGAATCCACGAGACGTTCTGCCCTGTCATCATGCCAGTTTCAGCCAGAACTTTTCCTAAAAAAAGTATGCCCTGGCCACCAAAGCCGGCCATGATGATCTCTTCCGTTTCCTTTCCCATGTCTTTACCATCTCCTTGCAGATAGGCCGAAATTCAGCAGGAAAGCCGCATCGACCTGTTTTACATATAGATACAACTTAACGGTAAATTTTTCAATTATAAAGCTGCAAAAAACCGCAATTCACGTTCAAAATTCATCATGCCTTTACTCTTGCATGGATTCTGCGACTACGCCGATGGCTTCGCGCAGAATGACAATGCCCTGATTATTCGTCATGCGTTGTGCCGAAATGCCAGGGGACGCTCCAGTAGCGTTCGAGCACGAACAGTGGCAGATCGACAAGTTCGGTGAATCCGGGCAGATCGTTACTGCTGGCGCCGAGATCTTTGGCGAGACCTTCGGCGGCTACGGCAAAAGCGATCGGCACATTGGCCGAAGAAGCGAATTCCCGTATACGTTGCAGGCCATCGTTGAACAGTTCGACGGTGGTCTCACTGCCGATATTGGGATTGGCGACAATGTGCGTAACCGTCATCGCGCAGAGGCCACACATGTGTCGGAAATTCTCGGCCATGTCAGCGGGGCGGGCAAATCCGGGTCGAAAAGGATTGATGACGAAAAACACATTGGCGCCGCGGGCGGCGGCCAGTTCGCTCATGCGCGCCAGCGGGCGCAGACCGGGTTCACCGCCGCCGATATCACAGACGATCGGCAGCGTAAGATCTTCGACAGCTCCCCAGGCCGCGGCCGGCAGTGCCGGAATATCACCGGAAACTACCCGACTCATCGGACAGATGACCGAGACATTGTGCTTTTCGACTTCGTTGCGCAGCTTGCGTACGCGAAAGAACGGATTGACTATGTCGAAGTCGATGAGGGTTGCATTCTGGTAACGCCGGGCTTTATAGAGCGAAAGATTGAGCGCCAGTTCAGTTTTACCGGCACCGGTACCACCGATAAGAAAGGTGGCCGGTGCCGGATTGTCGGCAAAGGGCAGATTCATCAGAGGTCGAGTTCCCGCCTTGCCAGTTCCATGAATTTGTCGTAGTTCGGATCATCGACACGACCGATCATTTCGTGCATGACGATTTCCATGGTGGTGATGACAGCACCGGCGCGGCGCATCTTGTCGAGCGCAACATGCCAGTTAACTTTTTTGGTCGAGCTGGTGGCGTTGAGTACGACATGCACGCGATAGCCGCGGCTGAGGGCATCGAGAACGGTCGGGCAGATCGAGATGTGGGTTTCCATGCCTGCCACAATCAGAGTGTTGGTATTCATGGCTTCGAGGCGAAGAGTCAGATCTTCGCTGCCGAAGCAACTGTAGCGGCTGCGCTTGATCGGTTCGAGTCTCGGCACCAGTTTTTTGATTTCCTCGATGGTACCGCCGAACTTCTGCGGCGACAGTTCGGTCAGGAGAATCGGCAGCCCGATCATACCGGCGAAAGCCACGAGCGACTTCACATTATTGATCATCGCTTCTTTTTTGTAAATCGGTTTGATGCACTTCTTCTGAACGTCACAGATGAGCAGGATGCTGCCTTCACGAGAAAGGATGTCGGGATGTCTCATTGTTTGATTATCTCCTGGCTTATATAGTCATCTTAAAGTTTTCGCCACAGTTATTGTCCCATTTTTGCTGTAGATTACCCTCATGGTCGATTGACAGCATATTGAAACAATAATTGATCTCTTCGCCGCGTGGAGCCCAGATCTGCGCCCTGAAAACCCTGGGCATTTCAATTTTTTTAACAGCAGCCAGGCGACCATGTTCGTAAAGCCGGTCGCCAGAACGATAAGCAACATGGCTTACCGAAAAATCGCTGCCCCACTCGATGCCATCGACTTCGAGCTCGGTATCCTGAGGATAAGACCAGTTGCCGAGGCTCCAGTGCAGACGGATATGAACGCAACTACCCGAGTGGTCGATATATTCAACTGTTTTCGGCATGATCAGCTGAGTAAAGTTGTCACTGACCTTTTCGCTGCCATTGGTATAGCGTATCTGAAAAAAGTAATGAAACAGATAGCGCTCAGCTCCTTCAAAATGCGTCGGAATTCGCACGACCCAGGAACGCCGCAGGGGCGAGGTTCCCCATTCGGGCATCATCACGAATGTCTGGGTGTTTTCCCAGTTTACGGGGCTGTTGAGATGGCCAAGCGCCATTCCGAAAGTTACCGATTCGATGTCGTCTTCCTGGTCGATCCACTCTTTTTTAAGATAGGTAAAACCCTCAAAAGGAAGAGTAGCAGGAACTTCGAGCGCGATACCATCGGAAATGCCGGTCTTGCTCTGAGCGGATTCGGGGTCCTTTTCGCGGGCAAGTGCTGCTGGTTGTGTTTTCATTAATTCGCTTCCTGAAATTTGGCGCTATGAAAGTATATCACAATAATCGCCGATTTATAAAGGTCATCTACTCGCCGAGTGTTTTTTTTGCAGAATCGATGTCTCTGATCATGGCCTGCGCGTCCTTGGCCAGTTTGCTGTCTGGCACCAGGCTGATCACACGCTGAAAAGAAATTACTGCCCGGTCAAACGCGGCTGAATCACCGGCAAGACCCTTGTCGGTCCAGGCCAGGCCCATGTGATAATTGAGTTCAGGGTTTTCTCCATGCTGTTCGAGAGCAGCCTGATACTTTTCGAGAGCTTCGTCAAGCTTACCGCGTTTGTAAAGATCATAACCTTCAGTATGCAGGCCTTTTGCGACTCCTTCGGGTGTGGTTGGCTCGGCAGCGCCGCTGGCGACATCTACCGGACGCCGCCGCCGCTGACTGCGAGCTTCTTCAGCGCGGCGAAATCTTTCTAATTCTTCTTTTTCGGCGGCTTCACGGGCGAGACGTTCTTCTTCTGCCTGTTTTATCATGGCGACACGCAGATCTTCCTGTTCACGCCAGCGGTCAACCCCGGCCAGAAAGGGTTTCATACGTTCGGCGTATTCCCCGGGTTCTTTTCTCAGTGGGGCAAAAAGCTCTTCAGCATAGGCATACATGCCATTCATGTATTGCAGAGCGGCAAAATAATAATGTGCTTCGCGGTCTTTGGGATCAGCCTTGAATCTTGGCGAATAAACGCTTTCGGCCCGCGCCAGCAAGCCTTTGTCGTCGACTGCACCAAGTTTGGGATCAGCAAAAACTTTGACAAAGTATATGTCGAGAGCTGGATTGAGGCCTTCGCGCTCGAGTGCTTTAAAAACGTCGGCAAGAGGTCCACTCTGTTCGCCGAAATAATCTTCAATATCGAGATCGGGCTCTTTCGGCTTTTCATCAACGATTTCGATATCATCGAATACCAGCAGATCACGTTCACTGGTATCTGAAGCGACCTTGGACTCTGGAATCACCAGGCCGTATCGCCGCAGACGGGTGCCTGAACCAAGCAGCGAAAGCGCCTCGGTTTTCACCGGGTCGATGTTAAGCAGAGAGACTGGCGTTTTGATCTCGCCAAGCATCTTCTGCAGCTGAATAACGCGTGGGTGATCAGGCGCCTGCAGGGCAGCTTCGCGCAGAATGTTGCGAGCTTTGTCGAGAGCTTTGAGATCGATATATACCTGTGCCAGCCAGACGCGCGCGGCAAAATTCTGACGGTCGATCATCAGAATATTTTCAAATTCAAGAGCGGCTCCGGTGAGATCGCCACGGCTGTAGCAGTCCTGGCCCTGCTGCAGAAAACCGCTGATGTCCTCCTGAGTCTGGGCCTTGACCAGTCTCAGGCTTGAATGAAACAACACTATCACGACAAGCAGCGGAAAAATTTTGAACAGGCGCGACATCATTGAAAAAACACTTCCTGGCCCAGCACCGCAATCTTGATATGATTACGGGCACGGGTCTTGAAAACATGCAGCTGCTTGCCGGTATAATTGATCCCTCCGGCAGCGATCATTTCGAGATAGCCATTGTTGTTGAGGTCGGCAAAGGTGAGCGGCGCCACCGTCTTGCCGATGTATTTCGGATAGCCCGCCAGCGGCGTGCCGTTGCGGGTAAGAGCCATGACGTAGCCGGCTTTTATTCCCACTCCTTCAGGGTTCCAGGCGGTGAAGACGAGGTCGGGACGTCCATCGCCATCGATATCGATAATACGTGGCGCATGATATATGGCATGGCCGGTTTTGAATGGCCAGCCGCTCAAAGCCCGGCCATTGCGATCACATACGTTTATGGTACCGTCTGCCTGGGCGATGATGAACTCATCACGGCCGTCGCCATCGAGATCGGCCAGGCGCGGGGCAGTATGTGCGCCATCACTGAGCGGAAACTCGGTAAGCTTGTGTCCTTCGGTGTTCCACATCACGAATTTTTTATCTGGAGTAGTCGTATAGATTTCCTTGATACCATCACCATTGATATCGCCAGCATCGACATTGAACGGCCAGGTCAGATTGGCAGCGGTTTCCTGAGGCCAGCCCTGCTTGGGCACTCCGTTAGTGCCAAAAACCATAACCTTGCCACCGTCATCTTTGGCAATTATCTCTTTGATACCTGAGCCATCGAGGTCGCGAGCGACAACCGCAGCCGAAACCGAGGTGTTCATGCGGACTTCCCAGATCAGTCGACCACTCTCGTCGATACGACTGACCATTCCAGATTTTGAGCCGATAAACAAATGGTGAATGCCGCTGCCATCGACATCGGCAATTTCAGGGGCCGAAATCAGTATTTTGCCACGCGTGTTGACCACCCATTTTTCGCGGCCAAGCGCATTGAGGCAATAAACCTTGCCATCCTGCGAAGCGACGATAATCTCGGTCGAACCGTCATTGGTCAGGTCGGTCAGCTGCACGTCGGCAAGAATCGGGCCGCCGGTCTGCTTTGGCCAGTAAGGCGGCCTGAAAATCTCGCGGCCGGTCGTCGAAAAGATGTGCACTTTTCCGTCAGTGGCTCCGAAGATGATATCTTTTATGCCGTCACCATCGAAATCATCGATGACCTTGGGCTGGCCATAGATGTCGCCATGCACCTGAGATGAGATCATGAGATCGGGATCTGCCGGGGCATCGCTCGATGACTGCGCCACCAGAGATGGGCAAGCGAGCAAAAGCAGCAGACCGGCTATCTGAGCCATATTAACAATCGTTTTCTTCATGGCTGTCTCCTCAGATGTCAGTAGACGACGTAGTCGCGATAGATCTTGACCAGGGCGCGCAATTCAGCGGTAATGCCGGTCGCCTTTGCGACGCCGCGGGTGGTTACTTCCCAGATGTCGTAATTACCGATTTTAACACCCTTGCTGTGATGCGCGACGTTGTAGAAACGGCGGCCTCCCTCTTCGTATGGGCGAACGCTGAGCACCTTGAATTCGCCATCGGCAAACTCGATGTTGTATTCTTTGCTTACCCGGTCGTTGGTGAAGCGGGGCGGAAAGTCAAGATCGTGGTTGTTCATGTTGTACTGGTTCACTATATTTATTTTAACTTTTTCGAGCGCAGCCTGGGCGAAATTTCGCGCTTTTATGCGCTGCGATTCGGCAAAAATCATATCGGTGGTCAGGCGCGAGCTCAGCCAGTAGGCAACCCCGAGAATGCCAAAAATCACGAGCAGAATAAGCGAAACCATGGCTACGAAACCATTTCGTCGATTATCGATGCATTTATGCTGGTCAGTCATATTCTCTCACCGTTTTTACGCAGACAAGATCGGTCTCGAGCCTGACGGCGAAGTCGATCTTTTCTGATCTTTCGGGCTTCTTAGGATCAGCCAGAGTGAGCGTGATTTTTATTTGTCTGATGTCGCCGAGATCTTCTGAAAAATAGAGGTCAGAAGCCTTTTCGGCAATGACCGAACGCTTAACATTACCGTCATGGTCGGTTTTCTGCCTGATCAGTTCATTTTTGTCGATAAAATATTTGACATGGTCGCGCTTGTTCAGATCAGTAAAGGTGGTCAGAAAAAATGCAACCTCTTCTCCACCATTTTCGGGATTTTTATCTTTATCAAAAATTGTTACGAGATTTGGGAAAAGGTCGCCGATCTTCTCGCCCTGTAGAAATATGTGCCCGTCTTCATCCTGGCGCAAGATCGGATTGATCTGTTTGAAATCGGTAAAAATCTGCTTCATGACCATCTGAATGTTCTGGTTGAATTCCATGTGCTGCTGACCCCATTTGAAAGTGGCGAGGTTACTGCGAAAAACCATTATCAGAACCAGTATGATAAGCGCGATGATCAGTACTGAAACACTCAGTTCCAGTAGCGTGAAGCCCTTTTTGTGTCGAATTGTACTCATCAGAATGTTGAAGATGTCTTGAGATTGACCGTGTTGGTGTTGGCACGATAATTGAGCAGACGAAACTCTTTTGGCATACCGTTTTCGATCCAGTTGAGAATAACTGTTAGCTGCAGCAGATTGGTTTCACGCACACCGGTACCGATTACGGTGTGGTCTGGGGCTTCTTCGATCACCAGAGTGCCGGAGGCCTGATACTTTACTCTGAAGCTTTCGGGCAAAGCAAATTCCGGATAATTTTTGTCAGGAATATTTATGGTAATCGGAACTGTCTGCCAGATGAAAGAGTCACTGCGTGCACGGTCGAGAATGTTCTGGGCGGTGATCGATGCCTCAAGAATCACACCGCCTTTCTCGACTATTCGCGTTCCCTGAATAAACATCATCAGAACCGGCACCACGCCGACACCGATAATAAAAACCGCGAGCAGCACTTCGATCAGGGTAAAGGCACGTTTCTGCATCAGTGACCTCTCCTTTTGCGTGCCTCGATCTCGGGCGACACATGTTCATCGGCAAGACGGTCGAATGACTGCAGATACTCGATGCCGGCGCGCGCATTTTCGGCCGCATGTGAATGCGGGTATTTTTCGACGATGCGCTGGTAGATCTGCAACGCCATATCGTTCGACTTGTTGCGAAAATAGAGCTCAGCAATGCACAACTCGGCGATACTTGCCTCTTCGGTGTTTGGATAGCGCTTGACCAGTTCGTCAAAGAGATTTATCGCCTCAGAGAACTCGCCTTTCTCCATGAGTTCGACACCCTGCATATACTGTTTTTCAAAAAACGAGCCAGCCTCAGAACGCTTTTTATCGCCAGGTGCCTGCCCAACCTGATCTATCGAATAATTCAGACCGGTCTTATCAAGCATCTCAAGTGGCTTTTCAACAGTTGACAGCTCTTCGCTGCCAGAAGCAGCATTTGTTGCCGGCTGTCTTGAATCGCTGTCAGTGCGACCAGGCGGCGGCAGGGTCTTTTGCCCGCAGCAACCGGTAAGCTGCCAGAGCAGGCATACAGACAAGATCAGCAGGCTGTAACGAGCTTTTTGCATGGCCTCAGCAGAGGTGGCTTGAGATTGTCCGGGCGATGCCTTCGACCAGCCCCTTAATTTCGCCTTCATCTGGGCCTTCGGCCATTACCCGCACGAGATTTTCGGTGCCGGAAGGGCGCACAAGAACGCGCCCACGCCCGGAGAGGCGTTTTTCGGTATCGCGAATTGCTTCGACGATTTCGGGAACGTGTTCGTAATCTTTGGTCTTAACACGAATGTTAACCAGAACCTGTGGCAGTTTGCTCATCACGCCACTGAGTTCTTTGAGAGTAGCGCCGGTCTCACGCATGATTCTGAGCAGATTGCAGGCAGTCAGCAGACCATCGCCGGTTGTCGCGTGATCTGCCAGAATGATATGGCCGCTCTGTTCGCCACCGACAACCGCCTGGTTCTTCTGCATCTCTTCGAGAACATAGCGGTCGCCGACTCTGGTTTTGAACACCTTGATGTCATTGTTACGCATTGCGAGATCAAGACCAAGGTTTGCCATAACTGTTGTAACCAGAGCATTGCCCGGCAGTTTTTCACGGTCTTTGAGATATTTGGCTGTGATGGCAAGAATGAAATCGCCATCGATGATATCGCCGTCACTGGAAATTGCGATAACCCGGTCAGCATCACCGTCAAACGAAAAACCGATATCGAAGTGTTCTCTCTTCATGACGCTGAGAATTGCCGAGATACAGGTAGAACCGCAGCCATCATTGATATTTATGCCGTCAGGATTGACGCCAATGGCATCGACACTGTAGCCAAGATCTGCGAAAAACTTCGGAGCCCATCTGGAAAGTGCGCCATTGGCACAATCAAGTGCGATCTTGAGGCGACGTGAGCCCACATTTTCGCCGGCAACACGCGCCAGATTGCTGAGCCAGAAACTGGCCGATGAATCGTCGTGGCTGACACTGCCGATTTCGCTGCCCGTCGGCAATTCAGCTTTTCCGCCGGCGACCAGCTCTTTCTCGATAGCTTCTTCGACCTCGTCCGAAATCTTGTAGCCGTCAGGCCCGAAAATCTTGATGCCGTTATCGGCAAACGGGTTGTGCGAAGCGCTGATCATGATGCCGCCCATGCCTTGAAGCTCACGCGTGATGAAGGCAACGGCGGGCGTCGGCAATACGCCGAGCAGACGTGCCTCAGCCCCCATCGAGGCAACCCCGGCCGCCACTGCATGTTCAAGCATGTCGCCTGAGCGACGGGTATCTTTGGCGATAAAGACCGGGCGACCCTGTTTTTTGAGATTCAGCATGAGCTGGCGGGTTGCCAGCTGTGCGATACGAAAAACGGTATTGCCGTCGAGCGGAAATTTGTTAGCCAGGCCTCTAACACCATCGGTTCCAAAAAGTCGGGCCATTGTTTAGCACTCCTGAAAATCAGCTTTTTTTGAAAGTATACCACAGCGCATCAGGAATCGCGCGGCAAATTTTGTGACCGCCTGAATTGCGGAAAATTGAACAGGCCGGCTGTTAAAGCCGGCCTGCATCAAGCATTCGAATGCGTTATTATATGTCAGGGAGCAGTTGCTGCTACTTCGACAGCTTTGATCATGACATTGGAGTTGAGAATCAGAATGCCGACGACCATGGCGAAGAGACCGACCGATTCGGCGATACCCATAGCAACGATGATGTTACCGAAACCCTTGCCACCATTATCGACCAGCGCTCTGATACCAGCACCGCCGATCATTCCCTGAACATAAGCCGAGATCAATTCACACATGCCGACGCCGAGAGCGATACCGAAAAGTACGCCACCGTTTTCAGGAACACTTGCGAAAGGTTCCATAAGGAAATAAAGGATCATGCAATAAAGAGTCTGGCTGACCGGCATGCCAACGAGACCGCTGAATTTACCAGAAAGCGGCTTGCCTTCCTTACCTTCTTTAGCCCAGCCGGCGGCGGCGGCGGTACCTGCGGCCTTGATTCCCAGGCTGCTGCCCAGTCCACCAAAACCCATGATCAGACCCAGAGAGAGTTTACCCAGCATAGCTAACATTTTCTTGCTCCTTAAGAGAGTTGATTACTTGATTTCCTTGAACGGATCATATTTGCGGCCAGACCATTCGAGCTCGAGGTGATTCGAGAACTCAAGCAGATTGAGACGAACACCGTGAGCGAGAATGGCGATTACACCCAGAATCATGTTGATGCCGTGTCCGGCGATATAAACCGGTATCGCAAGAACGAACGGCAGCATGTCAGCAATATTGTTAAAAGCGCCGGCAACCTTGCCACCGGCGAGGCCAACAGCCCAGAGTCTGATATAGCTGACGATATCGGAAAAACAGTTCGAAGCGTTCTGCAATACCGCGCCGACGCCTGCCGGAATGCACTTGAGCGGATTGAGTGACGGCTCGGTGAACAGCAGAATCAGCACAGCCGAAATCTTGAACAGCGGCACGATGAATTCGAAAGGCATTACAAACGGCTCTTTGAGAATCAGCATGCAGATGACACCATACATGGCCCAGAGAAACAGTATCCAGCCAGCATCGCCAAGCAGCGAAATATCAGGTTTGCGGCGGCGGGCCTTCATTATGTGCGCCAGCGTCAGATGGCAGACACCCATCAGAAAGCACAGTCCCTGAAGGATTTTCATACCTGCATCTCCATTCGGGTCAAACCTGTATCCCGAAAAAAGATGCCAGGTCTCGCCGAACCAGGTATTGGTAAGCAGGCCGTAAAGCGCTGTGCCACCAAAGAGAAACAGTCCGAGGTGGAGAAAATTCCGGTCGGCGCCACGATTGACCAATGGCTTGTAGGCCGCCAGCAATGCCAGCACCACAATCAGACCGTAACCGGCATCTGCCACCAGAAAGGCAGCAAACACAGTGAGCATGGACAAAAACAGGCCACTGGTATCGGGCTCGTTGTAGCTCGGCACCATGCCCATAAAGTCATAAAGCGGCTGAATGCTGTTGGCCCATGAAGCGTTCTTGAGGCTGGTAGGCGGCGCATCTTCTTCTGCGGGCGCACTGACATCGACAGCGACCGGCAATTCTGCTTCTGTAAAGGCTGCCGAAAGTTCGCTTACCCGGTCTTCCGGGCACCAGCCGGTGAGAACGAAGATCTCTTCTTCGCCATGCACGCCATTTTCAACTTCGGTAAAGCGCCTGCGGTTCTGCAATTTCGTATAATACTGTTCGATGTCGGGCAGACGCATGGCGATGCAGGCCAGCGAATGTTCCTGTTCTGAGATGATCTTCTGGCAGATATTGATCTCGGCGGTGATCTCTTCGACATCGCGCGCCGGGCGGGGGACAGATGCAAACTTGTCAGAGACACGCAGAGGCTGCCGCGAAGCTGCCATAAACAGAGAGCTGCCGGCAGTCTGCGAAATTTCTACAGTATATTCGGCAACGATCTCGGCAACCGAATCGGCCGGGCCTCGATAGAAGCCGATGTTCAGGCCATTTTCTTCGAGCCAGACGAGGTCTTTGAGCCCGAGGTTGCCCCAGGCCGCAGTTTCTTCGAGTTCCTGGCGCAAGGCAGCAATTTTGTCGCGCTGCGCGGGAATGGCTTTTTCGTGAACGAGCGCCTCTTCGACCAGACGTGCGGGCGTGCCGGGCGTCGCCAGTTTGCCCTTGAGGTCAGGATTGAGCTGCTGCAAAAGCCCGATTACCTTGCGGGTATTTTCGATCGATTCATTGAGAGTTGCTGGAATCACGACGGTCTGAACCGGATCGACATGCACCAGTTCAGCTTCACGCAGAACTTCAAGTACTGCCTGACGGTCGCTGGTTCGAGCTGCCAGCAGAAGTTTTTTCATCGGATGAATCATTGCTGTCGCTCCTTATCCTGCTGACTTGCCCTTGGCGATCTTCGAGCGGCCAACGGCAGACGTCTGTTCTTCGGCAAGAGAGATGCGGATAAGTCTGATATTCTCTTTTGATTGAGGAATCATGACCTTTTCGAACAGGTTAACGCGCTGCGTGACCTTGCGCAGTTCTTTCTGCAGAACGGCTTCCTGTTCGTAGAGCACCTTCATCTGTTCGCGCAGTTCGAGAAGTTGTTTGAGGAATTCGAGCCCGGCGTCGACCCAGAGCGGCGTGCTAAGCCGGCTATAGTCACTGACTTCGTATTCGACATTGGCAACGACCGGCAGTTTGATACCGGCAACGTTTTTAATACCGCGCTCGATGCCCTTGACCTTGACCAGTCTGGTGATCGGCCCCGGCAGCGATTCAGAAAACAGTGTCGCCCAGTCGTCGCTGCGGGCAATCAGCGCCTGCATCTGTTCATCAAGTTTTATGCGCTGCGCGCGCACCTTGAGAATTTCTGACTGGATCTGCTGTTTTTTGAGCAGCAGCGTCGGCAGAAAACGCTTGAACATGGCGAGTTGTCGCCGCTGTTTAAGCAGTTCCGGCCGGGTTTTTTTGATTTTGTCAGCCATTTTATCTCACCGTTACTTCTGCGGCCAGAACTGGTCGCAGAGACTCGATCGGATACCGGTTTCGCGCGGCTCAAAGTGGGCGGCCAGGATTTCCCAGCACTGTTGCAGAGCGTCAAACAGGTTTACATTGGCCGAGAAACTCATGATTTCCTTTTCAAAACTGTCGCCGTATTTGAGGAGCTTCTGGTCCCAGTCTGACATTTCGAAGCCCATGGCGCGCTTTTCGCGGGTTTCGCGACATTTGGCATAAAGCTGAATGCAGCCGTCCATTATGGCGCGGTGGTCGTCGCGGGTCTTGGCGTTAACCTGCTGTTTGAGACGCGACAGAGAGCCAAAGGGGTCGATAACGCCGTTCTTGAGATAGAACTGACCTTCGGTGATGTAACCGGTATTATCGGGAACCGGGTGGGTAACGTCATCGCCAGGCATGGTGGTAACTGCCATCAATGTAATCGAGCCACCTTCTTCGAAAACGACTGCTTTTTCGTAGCGCGATGCAAGCTGCGAATAGAGATCGCCCGGGTAACCACGGTTGGACGGAATCTGTTCCATGGTGATCGAGATTTCTTTGAGGGCGTTGGCGAAGTTGGTCATGTCGGTGAGCAGCACAAGAACCCTCTTACCCTGCACAGCGAACTTTTCGGCAACGGTCAGGGCGATATCTGGCGTCTGCAGGCATTCGACAACCGGATCGGAAGCGGTGTGAACGAACATGATGGTGCGCGCCATGGCGCCGCCCTCTTCGAGCCTGTTCTTGAAGAACAGGTATTCGTCGTATTTGAGCCCCATGCCGCCGAAGATGATAACGTCGGCTTCGGCCTGCAAAGCGATTCTGGCGAGCAGTTCGTTGTAAGGTTCGCCCGGAATCGAGAAAATTGGCAGCTTCTGGCCCTCGACGAGAGTGTTGAAGACGTCGATCATCGGAATATTGGTCGGGATCATGCGGTGTGGCATCAGGCGCACAGCCGGATTAACTGCCGGGCCGCCGACTTCGATGAGGTTGTCGGTCAGTTCGCTGCGACCGTCGCGCGGCTCGCCGCCGCCCGAGAATACGCGGCCAAAAAGGTCATCAGAGAAGCTGAAGCGCATTGATGAACCAAGAAAAGAAACTTTATCACCGGTCGAAACACCGCGGGTGCCGGCAAAAACCTGCAAAGCCACGTTGTCGTCACTGACTCTGATAACCTGGGCCAGCGATTTGCCCCATGAGCCTTCGACCACGGCCAATTCTTCGTAAGACACGCCGGTCGCCTTGAGAGTGGCGACGTTACCGGCGATATTGTCGATCCTGGTGTAATACTTACGCATTGGCGGTGGCCTCCTTGCTGCTCAGAGTCTTTTTGATCGCGGCCTCGGCCTCTTTCATGCGATCGCTCTGCCAGGGCGCATAGTTCCAGTTACGGAACTGCTCGGTAAGAGTGAAGAACATGTCGCGGGCCACATTCTTGTCGGTAATCGTGAATTCATGTTTGAGCACGTTGCAGACCATGTCGAAAAGATACTGCTGCCGGTCGGTCGGGCAGGCGGCATCGACTTCGTCGAACGAGTTCTGCTGCAGATATACGTTGTCGAGAAATTCTGATTTCAGATAGATGATGAAATCGTCGATCGAGGTGCCTTCTTCACCGACAACCTGCATCATTTCAAAGATACCTTTGCCGCGGCGCAAGAATGCGTGCGCCCAGGCAACCTTTTCGACTGCGATGGTGCCGGTGTATTTCGACCAGGATTCAAGCGGGTCGATAGCCGGGAAACGGCGGGCATATGATCGGGCGTATGACAGGCCAAGGAATGCGCCGACAACCTTAAGAGTACCCTGGGTAACCGGTTCTTCGAAGTTGCCGCCGGCCGGACTGACAGTGCCACCGATGGTCAGCGACGCCTTGCGACCGTCTTTAAGTTCGACAATGCCGCCGCGTTCATAGAAACGGGCGATAGAGCTTTCGAGATAAGCCGGAAAGGCTTCTTCACCGGGAATTTCTTCGAGACGGCCGCTCATTTCGCGCAGAGCCTGCGCCCAGCGCGAGGTCGAATCGGCAAGCAGCAGCACGTTGAGGCCGACCTGGCGATAATATTCGCCGAGGGTAACTGCAGTATAAACTGACGATTCGCGGGCCGCAACCGGCATACTTGAAGTATTGCAGATGATGATGGTGCGTTCTATCAGGGTTTTACCGGTACGCGGGTCTTTGAGGTGCGGGAATTCGCGCAGAGTTTCAACGACTTCGCCGGCGCGTTCACCGCAGGCCGCGACGATAACCAGGTCGATTTCGGCGTGACGGCTGGTGATCTGTTGCAGAACCGTTTTGCCGGCACCGAACGGGCCGGGAATACAGTAGGTTCCACCCAGCATGACCGGGAAGAAGGTATCGATGATGCGCTGTTTGGTGATCATCGGTTCAGTCGGCAGCAGGCGCTCGTTGTAGATGCCCAGCGGCAGACGCACCGGCCAGCGCTGGATCATGTTGACCGAAATCGTTTCGCCATCTTTTTCGAGAACGGCGATTTCGTCATCGACCTTGTATTTGCCGGCAGAAGCGATCTTTTTGACTTTCCATTCGCCGCTGAGCGTGAATGGCGCCATGATGAAGTGATCGAAAATGTTCTCTTTGACCTTGCCAAGGTTCTCGGCAGCGGTGACCGTGTCACCGATACTGGCCGACGGGGCAAATTCCCACTGCTTATTGCGGTCGAGTGCCTTGAGATAATGACCGGGTTCGAGAAACTTGCCGATCTTCTCGGCCATTTCAGGAAGCGGGTTCTGCAGGCCGTCATAAACCATGCCGATCAGGCCGGGCCCCAGTTCTACCGAGAGCAGTTCTTCGGTGATATCAACCAGATCCCCTACTTTAAGCCCGCGGGTAAGCTCAAAAACCTGCATGTCGGCACGTTTTCCACGAACGCGAATGATTTCCGACATGAGTCTGACTCCGTCAGAACGCTGACAGTAAGCAACCGCATTCTGTCGAACCGAGCCTTCAAATTCTGCAGTAACCATATTGCCGTAAACAGTAACTATTCGACCGGTTGTACTCACAGCCTGGTGACCTCCTCAAAAAGTTTGCGCCCCGCTTCGGGGCGTAAGCGTGCATATCGTTGATGAATGCGCAGTTCGAGCATGTAAGCGACCAGTTCATCGACCGAAAATGAGAACTGGGCTACCGAACGGCGCAGATAGTCTATTCGAGCCTGGTCGAGCATTTTCTCGGCCTTCATCGGCTCAGTTGAAGCTCTGGCGGCTTCGATCAGCTGTTGCTGATCGGGCTGATCTGAGAGTTCCTTCATGAATTCAGGAACAATGGCGTCGACATCAGCGGGAAGCCTGCCGGCGGCACGCAGGCGCTCGATGCGCAGACGGGTGCGCAAAGAGTATTCCCATTTCGCCCATTCTTTGAGCAGACCTGAGCCGGTGACATCGCCAAGTTCGATCAGCAGATCGAACCAGGCCGCATAAATGGCAGTCAGCCAGTCGGCTTCGTCGCGCTGATGGTAAGTTGCGAACAGCTCCTGAAAAGCTTCAGGCAGTCGCTCAGAGAGGTTCGGCGTATAATCGCGGCTGCCCTGCACATAATAAATTGAAGCGCATTTTTCAATTTCGTGCTCGCATTCAAGAAGCTCAGCGAGCAGCAACAGGCCGGCACCGCTCTCTTCGCGGATTTTCGCCATTGCGTCTTCCGGGGTCAGCGGTTCACCGAGGTTCGGCAGCGACGGCAAAAGCGTCAACAGGTAAAAAAGATTATCTGACACTGTTATTCGCCTTGATTAAGCCAGCAGCTTCTTGAGCTCGGGTGAAAGCAGCTTTTTAAAGGTTTCGGTTACCGATTCATCAGTCAGTTCAAATACTTCGCTGCCACCGCCAGAACGCATCTCAAAACCGGCTTTGTTAAGTTCCTGACCGAGTCTGGCAACGGCACCCTTCTCTTTGAACTGCGCCAGCACAACGTCGGCAAGAGGTTTGGCAATTTTCGCGCCGAGAGAGACTTCCCAGTCTTTCTTGTCTGACTGTATTTTCAGCATTTCAACAATAGCAGTCTTGATGACCTCTTTTTCGTTGAGGCCCTCGGCGACTTTGTCTTTGAGCAGACGCGCACCAACGGCTTCGATGTTTTTGCGGAAACTGTTAACGAGGTCGCGGGCGACCAGTTTCATTTCGTCCTCAGAGCGAACTTTTTCCTGTTGAATTCTGTGTCTGGCCTCTTTTTCGAGCTTGGCAGCATCAGCCTGAGCGGCGCTGACAATTTTTTCGGCCTCTTTGCGGGCATCAGTAAGAATTTTAGCGGCTTCTGCCTTCGCGGCTTCGATTCCGTCTTCCCTGAGCTGTTTGGCAAAGGTTGCAACATCCATTCCCATAATTATCTCCTTGGACTCAGCTAAAAAAGCGTACGCTGAATTTTAATTGCATAGATTTAACACGATTGAGCCGAATTTTCAACTGTACCGACTGCAACTTTGTGAAAAAATTGTCAAAGCTGCCGGTATAGACGCTTCCGACACGACTTAATTGCCACGCCTGTTGCCGGATGATGAAAGTGGCCGGAAAATTTTGCTTAAACTTAAACTGCCCAACAGCCGATTAGTTACCTGAAGAGCATTAGCTTGAGGAGGTAATTTATGAACCGTTGGAAACGGGCGGCGATTCTTTGCACCATTGCCGTCGCCATCAGCCACAGTTCGCCGCTTGCTGCCGCGCTGAACCGAAACAGCATGAACACAGAAACTGCTGCCATCAGCGTAGCTAACCATTTCCCGACCGACATGGCCGTGGGCGTGTCGCCGGAAACCCCTTTGACCGTCGAATTTGGCGGAGCCGTGAACCAGTCATTCTATCAGACTGTCAACTTCAACCTGTTCAAAGGCACCGAACCGATTACCGGCGAGCTTTTTTACAATCCTTCAGCCCGGCAGGTAATGTTCAAGTCGGGACAGGCATTGCAGCCAGGCCAGACTTACACTGCCCAGCTCAGCTATTACGACGGACTTGGCCGGACATCGGAAAAGGTCTGGACTTTCCAGACTGCCGGCAGCACCAGTGCTCAGCCACAGCCTCTTCCCGCCTCTTCAGCGAACATCAACCAGTCACCGACTCAGGAAAACAACCTGGTTCTGACCAATGCCAACATGGGCGTCGGCACCATTAGAGCTGACATGCCGATGGAAATTTCGTTTTCAGAACCGATAGATATCGTCTCGCTTAAAAGCGCACCGATTCAGCTGTTCGAAGACAACAAGCCGGTAGGCGTTGATTACAAACTTTCACGCGACATGAAAACCATTACGGTGAGCCCGAGAACAAGCCTCAAGTCAAATGCCGCTTATGCAATCACCGTAGAGAAGACTCTGGCTGCAACCTCAGGCACACGCCTGCGCCAGAAGACTCTGATTCCGTTCAAGCTGGCCGGCAATAATGATGAACCCAGGGTCGAGCGCCATATCATCGAAGAAACTCCGGCTCCGAGAACGCAGGAATATGCGCCCAAAGCAGCTGCTCCGGTTGCCCCGGCAAGACCGCTGGCGCCACAGATGGTCGCCAGACCGGTAAGCGAACCGGTTCAGATCGTCGGGCTCGCACCGCAGAACGGCAGCCGCGTTACCAACCTGACCCAGCCGGTAACCATCGCTTTCAGCGAAGAGATTATGGCTGATACGCTTAATGAATTCACCTTCAGACTCGAAGATGATTTTGGCCCGGTTCCCGCCAGAATTCATTACTTTCAGGGTCAGAGACAGGCGACGCTTACCCCGGTCGGCCTGCTCGACAGCAATAAAAACTATCGCGTCGTGGTAACTCAGGGCGTCACCGACAGCAATGGTCAGCCGATCAGAAGCGGGATCAATTCTATGTTTTCAACCGCTTCACCGGTTGCGACACCCCAGACCCCGGCTATGGCTGCTCAGGCCGCGCCAGTTATGCGTGCTCCCGCGCGCGAGACCGCTGAACTCGAAACTTTCGGCAATGAATTTGACAACAATGGCTACAATGCCGCCGAAGCTTACAACGAAGAACAGCTGATGGCGCAACGTGCTCCGCAACCACAGCAGAGCCAGGCTGTTAACAATCAGCCCAGAGCTCAGGCAATTAACTATACCACCGCCCAGGCACCGGCCGACCGCACCGTCAGAACAAGACCACAGATACAGGCTGCCAACCGCAGTAATCTCAAGGCTTTCAAGGTAACCTCTATTTATCCAGGAGCCAATTCCAACAACATCTCACGCAGGGCCAAGATTGCCGTGCACTTTTCGGAACCGGCTGACCCCAAAACGGTCAACAACATCAACATTTCGATCTTCGGGAATCAGGTGCGCGTCGATGGCAAGGTCGTCTACGATCGCCAGAACAACCGCGCCATATTCGAGCCCACTTCGCAGCTTGACCCCAGAACCGACTACAAAGTAATCGTCAGCGACAAGATCATGAGTCAGATGGGTGAGCCTCTCGCTCAGCGCTTTACCTGGGAATTTGCCACCGCTGAAAACGCAAAGCAGCAACAGTATCTGCCAACAAACCGCACAGCAGAAGCTGATGCCGCCTTCTTCATTCCGCTGGTCGACAGCAAGATCAAAAGAACTCCTGGTCAGAACAGCTCGGTTGGCAGTGCTCAGAGAACCATGAGCAATAACAGCAGCACTTTCACCTTTGTGCCTTCCAAACACTGGGCTTTCAGATCGATGCGGCACATCTCCAACAAGGGCATACTCAACGCGTTTCCGTTCGTCTACACCGACAGCGTGACCAGATATGAATTCGCCAGTGCGATCAACAACGCTCTCAGTAACCTCAAATCAATGCAGCACGCCCCCAGTAAACCCAGGCTGCGCATTGCCGACATGGTCGAACTCGAGCAACTGGTCATCGAATTCAGAAGCGAGCTTAAGTCATACAATGTAAATACGATATGGTTTGAAACCTTTCTGCAGCAGCAGGGCGTCAACCTGCAGCAGATCGAAGCGAAGGTCAACAAACTCAACGGTGCCTGATTACAGAATGCATACAACAACCGCTGCCGGCCTGGCCGACAGCGGTTGTTTTCATTTAGCGAGAATCAGATCAAGCAGCGGTATATGCCCGGCTGCAAAAGCGTTCTGGTCAAGCATTGTGTGAATGGTTCCCATGCCGTCACGCCAATGACCAGAAGTATTCATATTTCTGTCGTTGCCGGCAGTAAAAGTGCCTTTAAAGGAAAGATTTGCAGAATCACTGCCTTTCAATGAATATTGCCAGATATACGGGCCATGCCAGCTGCTGATATAGCTGTCCAGCCGCCCTGCCCCATTTTTGAAACGTGCAAAAATCGGGGGCAGCAGATGCTCGCTGCGACAGGTCATGTCGACCCCAAGATCACCGGGGCCTTCGGCGCCAAGCTGATAAGATATTGCCCCTGCGACTTTGCGACTCTCGGTATTTTTGCCAGCCGTCAGATCATCGGTGCTGAGCCTGGCTGATACTTCCGGGCGGGTGCCACGCAGCTGAACGCTCAATGTCGCACCACCTGAAAGTGGCGGTAGTGCCATACCGTATTTTACACCCCAGGGCAGATCGGCTGCCAATTGCGAGAAGTCGATAGTAAGACAGCTGAAATCCATTTCCCATTTGCGCGCTGGCTGCAGTAACGCCTCGATCTTGCCGGTCAAAGATGCAGGAAATCCAAAGAAGCGGCTGCCATCATCGTTAAAGCTGAAGTTGCCATCAAAAAGCTTCCAGTTGCCATTGAGCTCAAGCAAGGTTATAAACAGACCCTGAGCCACCATACGCAGATTCTGGCAGCGCCCCGAAAGATTGCCGAAAAAGCCGACTTCGCAGTTGAACAGCCACGAACCGCTACAGTCGACAGTTCCATCGAAGCCAAACGGAAAAGTATCCTGCCAGAGTGGAATCAGCCAGTGCGAAAGCTTAGAAATATCCAGAGTCGTCGATGAAATGTAGCCGCTGATCTCAGCGCAACCACGACGTTCTGTCAGAGAAATTTCAGAGTATGCTTTCTGTCCGAATAACAGCAGATCGATAGAACCTTCTATCCGCTTCTGTCGCTGCAGCAGGTTACCATTAAAACTGCCGCTCCCGACCTGTTTTTCCCGCAAACTCGCCTTAAATTCTGCCTGCAGTTGCGAACTGCCGGAGCCGTTACCGGGCTGCAGAGCGAAATCGTTTAGCGATATCAGGAAGGGAAAATCATGAAAGGGCTTGATATCAGCGCGAGCAATCGAAAAACTGGCAATTTCCAGATTGGCAGGCATGCCGGCAAAGCAGGCAAAATCGTGATAATCAGGAACAGAAGACGAAGCAATCGGGCAGGCAGTCATGCCGACAAGATCGAGGCGGGCCAGGCTGGCGGTCAAAAAGAGTTTTCCCCCGAGCAGAAGCTGCGAAAAATCAGCTCTGGCCGAGGCATCGGTAATATTCAGCTGCAGTGGCGGATTAAGCTGTCTGAAGCTCAGTCGGGAGAACCTGAACCCCGTTGCCATGCTGCCGGAAAAGCCCTCGAGATCGACTTTGATGCCAGGACCGCTGGCATGACGGCTGATATACCAGCCGACAGTTTTTCGGGCAATCGTCTCAGAATGGAAAAGCCAGGCAACGACAGCCAGGGAAAGGAATATCAGGGCCGCAACCACTAAAAATACCCGTCGATAAATACCGGACGGGCTTTTACTCTGTTCGTCGGGCAAAACAGGATACCTGCTCTCTGAAGTTTGTCGTGAAAACACCCGAAAACGCTGTTTCGGGTGTTAACCTATCGTGATCGGGAGGTTAAGAGTAGTATATCCAACGTTCGAGATCAAGATGGTAATTCAAAATCTCTGCATCGGCAAAATACACCGGGCATTCATGTGCAAAACTTTCGGCGCTGTCTGAGCCATGAATGAGATTGTGCTTGACGTCGAGCGAAAAATCGCCGCGAATGGTTCCGGGTTGGGATTCAGCCGGATCAGTGGCACCCATCAGCCTGCGGCAGAGTGCGATGGCATTGCGCCCCTCGACAACCATGGCCACGCAGGGAGAAGAGCAAATAAAGCTCACCAGAGAATCATAAAAAGGGCGACCCTTGTGGCAGGCATACTGCCGGGCCGCCTGTTCTGGTGTTACCTGGACCATCTTAAGAGCCGCAATTTTAAGCCCTTTTTCTTCGATCCGGGTGATTATTTTACCTATAAATCCACGCTGTACTGCATCAGGTTTGATCAGGAGAAAAGTTCGTTCATTTGTTGTCTGAGTCATTCGTCATTCCACCGCTGCAAGATTGAACTGCATGGAATAACATGAATTATGACCTGACTCTTTAAGGAATACGAACCCGTCGCTGAGGCCGACAACTGCATCGAGCTTTTCGCGCATTTTGGCTTCAGATGGAGATTCGATCAGAGCGATCTGGTCATTCAACATGAAATCCTCGACAGTTATTTGCAGCTTATCCTTAAACACCGAGAATTTCAAGTCAAACAAACCCTGCGCATTGTCATAAAGTAATTCTATCGAACCGGTAAGCGCGGTCTCGAGCGCGATCTTGATACGATCACGTGCCGCTTCTTCTACATTGTAGTGTTCACAGATGCCTTCGAGAGTCAGCAGGGCGTTGGCAAGGTAACACCGGTCTGCGGGAATGCGCATGTGCAGTGATAACTCATCAGTTCTCGTGCCGCTTACGACTGGATTCATAACCATCCCTCCCAGGATCGAACAGCGCCGAACTTGAGAGCCACGTTATTCTTTTGCCGCTATGATCTTGATGACTTCTTCTTTTGTCGTGGCCTTTTTGAGGTCTTCGATAAGGTCCTGATAGCGCAGCAGTCTGGAAATTCTGGCCAGCAGCTTGAGATAAAGGCTGCCAGATTCAACTGGAGCGGCCAGCAGGAAAATGAGGTGAACTGGATCGCCGTCAACTGAATTGAAATCTATACCCTTGCCTGATCTGGCAAATGCTATAGAGACTTCGTTAACCGTGTTGGCGCGCGCATGGGGTATAGCTATGCCGGCGCCGATCGCGGTACTGCCAAGCTTTTCTCTTTCGAGAACGGCATTGACAAAGTGGTCGTGATCGCTGACTCTTCCGGACCCGCACAGCATGCCAGACAGTTTGGTTATAGCTGTGGCTTTATCATTAACATCCAACTGAAGCTCGATGAAGTTGTCCTGAAGTAATTCGGATATCATAGCCTTTTCTCCTCGCTAATCTTATACATTAATCAATGCATAAAGCATGCCAACTCGACATATCCCTTTATTACAGCCTATTTGGGTATAAATCGATCAAAAGTTTGTGCAGATTTTGCACTATCGGTACAACAGTGTAATAATAGCACACTTTTCGGATAATAATAGTGAATAAATAACACTTTTTATAATTTTTTTTACCGAAAAGTCTATAAACAAAGAAAAATCGCGTCAGAACGGTATTTACAGGCTTATAAATCCAGCATTAATCAAAGATAGCATCACCCAAAACTTTTATAAGCGCGATTTGCATGAACTCCTGGAGATCCCGCGACTGCCGATTACTCGCAATAGCAGAGCAATGCAATCATGCTCTCATGCGTAACTGAGGACTGGCGATGTAATCATCTCTCTATCAGGTGCTGCGCCAGCCAGGGTCAGTCGGTTTCGAGATTGTGCTTCTTAAGCTGGTGTCGTAAGGCAAAACGGGTAAGCCCCAGAATTTCTGCGGCCCGACTCTTCTTACCCTCGACTTCCTGCATTACGTCAACCACAATCTGCTTTTCAACCGAATCTATATAGTCTTTGAAGTTGAAGCCGGCACTCTGCCAGGGCTTGGCAGTATCATGTGTAAATGCTACGTAACCCAGATCAGAACTCTTCTTCAGCTCATCAGGCAGGCTGGCTGGTCTGATAAGGTTGCCGGTCTCCAACAGAGTGGCGCGTTCGATAATGTTTCGCAGTTCACGCACATTGCCAGGGTAACTGTACCCTTCGAGAATTCTTATCGTGTCATCTCTGAATCCTGAAATATCCTTGGAGAATTCCTTACGGAACTCTTCGAGAAAGTTTTTCGCCAGCAGCAGAATGTCGTCGCGCCGATCGCGCAGCGGCGGCAGATTAACCGTAAAGACATTGAGTCGATAAAACAGATCCTGACGCAGACGACCGTCTTCGATAGCCTTTTCGAGATCGGCATTGGTAGCCGAAATGATTCGTACGTCAACGTGAATGTCGGTCGTGCCACCGACGCGCCTGAATTTTCTTTCCTGCAGAACGCGCAGCAGCTTTACCTGCAGCGACGGGTCGAGATCGCCAATTTCGTCGAGAAAAAGGGTGCCGCCATTGGCAAGTTCGAACAGCCCCTTTTTCTGCTTTTGGGCATCAGTAAAGGCGCCTTTTTCGTGACCGAAGAGTTCAGATTCGAGCAAGGTACTGCTTACCGCCGCTGCGTTAACATCGATGAACGGCTTGTCGGCACGAGCACTCTGAAAGTGGATCTGACGGGCAACCAGTTCTTTGCCGGTACCTGATTCTCCTCTGATCAGAACGGTTGTTCGATCAGTGCGCGCCGCCATACTGATGTGCTCGCGTAGCTGCTTCATTTTCTGGTTCTCGCCGAGAATGCGCGAGAACTTGCTTTCAAGCATTTCCTGATAGTGATGCAGCTGGCTTTTGAGCAGGTTGGCCTGAACGATCTTGTTGATCAGCAGACTGACCTCTTCAAGACTGTACGGCTTGGCCAGATAGTCAAAAGCACCTCGTTTCATAGCATTCACGGCAGTTTCGACATCGCCATAAGCAGTCATGATAACGACGATGGCGTCAGGGTCAACACGGGTCACCTCGAGCAGCAGGTCAAGACCGTTGCTGTCGGGCAGACGCACGTCGAGCAGAATGATGTCGCTGCCATGCTCATTGAAATAAGAGAGAAACTCGCGACCATTCTCAAAAGCCCGCACATTGTAACCCTCGCTCTCAAGAGCCTCCTTGAGGGTCCAGCGGATCATTTCCTCATCATCCACTACGAGTATATCTATAGCCATTTAATTCACCAGTCCGGCCCGGCGAACGGCCTCAACAATAAAAGGTCTGATCTTTTCGCCAGAATTTTTGAAAATAGCAAGAAAACATTGATACAGAATTTTGCTTCGGCTGAATTCGAGTCGCCGCAAAATATGCTTCTGCAGCTCAAATTCCTGCTCACTGAACGATGCGATTACCGTTCTGAGCGTTACATCCGACTCGACGTCGAGCAGTTCATCAGCAGCGGCTTTGCGCGTACGTTTCGAAAGATCGGTTATCAGACCGGTAAGCACGTCGAGATATTCCTTTTTGCCGGTCGCCCGGTAAAAGACGCCGTTCACACAAGCCTTCACCGCCCCATCGGGATCATCGAGCAGGTGTTCAAGATGCTTCAAAGCATCATTTCCGGCAAGTTTGTGCAAGGCACGCGCAGCAGACAGACGAACTTTCCAGCTCGCTTCCTTACTTGAGCCCAGAATGACCGGTACAACTTCGTTACGCCCGATACTGGCGAACGCGTCGATGATGGCGCTGCGGAAAACCGGGTCCTGGGTTTCCGGGAAGATGCGTTTGAGAAGGCCAAGAGAATGTTCGCTGCCGATTACCTTGACGGTTTCGAGGGCCTCGAGCGCAACCTTTTCGTCAGCATCGCCGATCAGTTCGACCAGCGGCTGCAGTTTTGAATCAAGCTCAAGATAGCGATAGGCAACCGCTACGGCGCGACGGGCCGCTGCATCTTTGTGCGAAGCGAACGAAGCAATTTCTTCGGGTTTGTTCCAGCCAACCAGTTCATAAGTTGGAATTGGCGGCAGTGGCGAGCGCAGTTTGACCGGCTTCCATTCACGAAAGTCAAACAACGGCAACGCTGCCTTGTGAATGTCTTCTGATACATAAATCGAAAAGTCAAGAGCTGCTTCAGCCAGAGTCTCGGCGAGATAGGCCGGTTTACCAACCCAGGTGGGCTCGGCAACCATGCCGCGACCAATCCTGACCAGTTTGCCCATTGCCAGACCCACAGCCACGCGGGCCCGACTCTCGCGCAGAATCGAATCACTTTCGAGAGTTCGCTTGAAACGTGAAATCACCTCGAAAGAAACGACCAGCGCTTCGAACAAAGCATCGTCACGGCCTTCATCACGGCCAAAAACCCATAACCGATCGAGCTGTGAACCGGCAAAGCAGGAATAATCAAAAGAAAACTGCTTATCAAAAACCGCTTCGGCACGTCGAATGAGTTTTAAAAGGGTTTCGCGGTCAGCCAGAACTTCTTCGGGAAACCTTATCTGAACTGCAGCCACGACTGCATCGTGATCTTCGGTATCAGCCGGTGCCGCCAGCCTCTGGTCGAGCATTATGCGCAGGCGCAGATCTTCTTCGCCGCCAACTTCAAGTAAAGGAATAGTTTCAGCGTCTGCCGGCCTGGGAATCTGCCGCACCGGAGCCTTTTCCACAGATTTCTGCGGCTCCTGTGGCTGTTCGGGAGCCGGGGGCTCAGCTGCTGTCGCCACCGATTCAGACTCCGTCTGGCTCTTGATTGCAGGTGCTGAGTCTTTCTCTTCGCTCAGAAAACCGGTGTCTTCTTCCTGGTCGTCAAGCGAAAACATGACGAAAACCAGCAAAAGAATGACAACCGCGATAACAATCATTAAAATAGAATTCATCCTGTATTCCTTTATTTAAACAGGCTTATTGCCTGATCAGATGCTTTTGCGATACCCCAGTCTCTCGATCCATTGTTCGTCGCGCCGCCAGTTCTCCCGAACTTTTATCCACAACTGTAAAAAAATATCACGTCCGAGAAGCTCGTTCAACCTCTGCCGCGCAATCTGCCCGAGAGTCTTGATTCCATCGCCACCTTTGCCGACGATTATTTTTTTATGGCTTTCCTTTTCTACATAAATAGTCGCTTCAACGAAGGTCTTGCCATTGTCGCGTTCCTTGAACTGTTCGACCTGAACGGCGATTGAATGGGGAACTTCCTGATAGTATTTCTGCAAAGCGACCTCGCGCACAGTCTCTTCGACGATTTCACGTTCGGAAAGACTCGTATAATCGTCAACATCAAAAGCAAATGGCCCTTCAGGAGTCACTTCGATTATAGCTGCGAGTAATTCTTTCAGCCCCCGCTCCTTTGCTGCCGAGGTTACAAAAATCCTGTCGAACTTGTAAAACCCGGTATACTGCTCGCGTATCTTCGCGATCGTTGCCTCATCTACCAGGTCGGCCTTGTTCAGCACCAGAAACAGAGGCACTCCACTTTCTGGATTCAGCTGAGCCAGATAGTTCTGGTCGTCTTCGGGCATTGGTTCTGACAGATCGACCAGATACATGCCAGACTGCAGGCCCTTGACCGTCGAAAGAATCTCTTCATGCATGTAAGCGTCGAGTTTATTTTTGACCGCATGCAGCCCGGGGGTATCGCAGAATACCAGCTGGCACTCATCAACGGTGAGAATGCCGAGAATCCGCTTGCGTGTGGTCTGCGGCCGTTTTGACACGATCGAAACACGTTCGCCGACGAGACCGTTGATCAGAGTCGACTTGCCGGCATTGGCCCGGCCGAAAACGCCTACTGCACCGAATTTTGTCATATCATCCCTGCTTTCCTGTATTGACCGTTGCGCTGGCATTGGCAGCCGGTTCGGCGCCGGCAACCGGAGTAGTATCTTCAACACCGTTAAAAGTCAGCTTATGAGCAGGCGAAACAACCTGAACCCATACCGGCAGGCCTTTTTGGAAAAGGTATTCGCGGCCAGCTGCGTCTTTATAGCTGGTCAGATCGCGCGGTTTCTTCTTCGACCAGGTAACTGCAGTCTTTTTGCCTTTTTCCAGAACCCAGGCTTTGCCACTGCCAATAAAGCTAATCTCCTGGCGACCAGCCTTGTCGACGACCTGCATCGCGGCAACCTGCACTATCACCGCAGAAGCCTGCAAAGGCTTCTGAGTTTCGCGGTCGACGTGCAGTATATTGTTCATATAGCGCTGGTAGGCGCCGTTCTCATATTTGAAGTCGAGTGTGTAATTGCCATGATACCTGATTCTCACTGATTCACCAGCATCAGCCGGCGCCCCTGAATACACGCCATAATTGATCAGTCTGGGCGCCGCCGGCAGTTTCATGCTGATTTTTTCTGACATGTAATCGAGAATGTCGGCACCTTTGCCATACAGGTTGTGGGGCGCCTTGCGCGAGTTATCACGAAAGAAAGGTTTCGAGTGTTTGATCTCGTCGACAGAATTTATGCCGCTTTTCGAAAGATAGGCATAACCGGTGGGACTGCTGCCGCAGTGCACATACAGAGCATCGACCTCGAGCGCGCGGTCGATGAAATATTCACGACAGCTGCGTACCGGACCGAGAAGACCGGGCAATCGCGTATAAACCGCCATAAACCTGGTAATCCCGCCCTCGACTGGCATTTCATAAACCAGATCAGCCTGATCAAGGCCTGACTGCGGTCGCGACTTGTTATGATTTTCGATCATGACCGCGAGCGGGCGCATTACCTTGCCTTCAGACGCAACGCCAGATGACGGAACAATACTGGCAGAAGCCGGTTCGATAACCGCAGAGACGACAGATGCAGCAGAGGCCGGCACTAATGTCGGCTGCGGCGCAATAAGCGGCGGTACCGACGCAACCAGTTCGGGCTCTGGCTTTGGCAGATTCACGACAGGTGTCGGCTTAATCGTTTGAAAGGGCGCGCTTGCAACCGGAGGCATGACAACTGTCGGCACGACGGCGGCCGAAGCAACGACCGGCCTGGCAGCAGGTGAAATTGCCACTTTTCCAGGTTTTTCGGTCGAAGGAACAGGTTTTTCAGGAATTTGAACAGCCACAGGAGCTACCGGAACCAGAACCGGCGATTTAACGACAGCTGATTTATCTGGTTTATCAGTGATTGCCGGCTGTTCGGCTGGTGGTGCGACAATTCTTACCGGGTCGACCAGAACTGGAGTTTTCTGCGGCATATTCGCAGGAAATGGTGATTTTGGCGGTTGTTCAGCAGAAGCTGAAACTGGAGCAGGAGCTTCAGCGCCAGAATGAAATTTCATCTTATTAGCGTTCTTCAAAGCCGGGCTGAGCAGTGAGCGCAGATCGATCGGCTGAAAATAGGGCCTTGGGTGCGTTTTGAAATCTTCTGCCAGCGCCTCTGATGATGCAGGCTGATCTATAGTGCTGCCCGATGCTGAAGCAAGAGCGTTCGCCCGCAGCTTTACCAGAATCGAAGCATGCAACTGCCTTGTTTCATGAAACAATCCGCCAAGCTTCTTGACATAATGATACTTGAGCGGCGTACTGACAGACGAAAACTGAGTGATGCGCTCTTCAAGAAAATTCAGCACAGCCGACAGATCGCCTTCGGCCCTGCGATCAGTAAGCAGAGGCGAGCGGGAATCTGGCGTCAAAGCCCTTTTCATTTCAAGATTAACCAGGCTGATAGTGTCACGCAGCTCAAAATACTGCCTGATCTCGTCGAGATTCGTAGTCTCGGAGGCTCCCAGGAATCCGGGAACCAATATCAGCAGAATGATCGAAACAATTACAGCGGTTCTGCTCATGCTATACCTCACGCATCAATGTGGAATGACAAATTCTTTTTCTGAGTCTTCGCTGATGGCATCAGCGCTTTTGCCGGGCTGCACCAGTCCGCCCGAAATAACGATCTTCATGGCATCTTCGATGTCCATGTGGGTATCGACTATTTTCGATTTTTCAAGAATCAGCAGAAATCCTGAGGTCGGGTTTGGCGTTGTTGGCACAAACACCGTTACCATGTCAAGATCATCGAGAGACTTTTCCCGCAGTGGAACAATGAAGTCGGCAGTTACAAATCCGATTACCCAACAGTTTTCCTTGGGGTATTCGAGCATTACCACCCGCTTGAATTCACCGCTGTTCTTCTGAACAACCACGTCGGCAACCTGTTTTATGCCATTATAAAGAGATCTGACGACTGGAATGCGCTCAAGCGATTTTTCAATTCCATTGATTATGCGACGGCCAAGGTAGTTCTGCGCAATAATCCCGACGATAACACAGATTGTTGCGGTCAAAAACAGACCCACGCCGGGAATCCGATAGCCGATCGCCCTGCTTACCGCGACCCCCAGAAGGCCGTCGGTCAACTGAAACACCGCGAACATTATGTAGATGGTGACCATCAATGGCACCAGAACAAGAACGCCGGTCAACAGATATTTGCGCAGAGACAGCAGAATCAGGTTGAGCCGTTCGCCTGCATCAGCAATAGTACGGTTGAGTCTTTCATGTTGAACTGGCAATTTCATAAACCTCTAAAGTAAAGCACGCCGATAATTTTGTCTACATGTTCACTGAAAACTGATATGCCGAAATAACCAGTCTCGGAGGACCTTGTTAAAAGAGCATTTCTCTGGCGCTATCGTCATTCAGCGGCTGAAGTTTCTGGCAACGGTGCTTTCATGGTGAACTTGACCCGCAGAATTCGGTTGCCCTTGATTTCGGTAACCTGAAAAACGCCTTGCGGCTCTTCGAATGATTCACCCCGCTGCGGAATACGCCCAAGTTTTTCGAGAACAAAGCCGCCGACCGTTTCTGAATCTTCATAGTCCAGTTCGCAGTTCAACTCGGCTTCGAGATCGCTGATGCTGTAGCGTGCATCGATGCTGTAAACGTGCTGATCGAGCTGATTCATTGGCGCCTGTTCTTCGAGGTCGTATTCATCGACGATTTCACCGACGATTTCTTCAAGAAGATCTTCGATGGTCACCAGACCTGAAATTCCGCCATATTCATCGACTACCAGAGCGAGATGCTGCTTGCGCTTCTGAAATTCGCTCAGCAGATCGTTGAGTTTCTTGGTTTCGGGCACGAAAAACGGTGGACGCAGAAGCTTGAACAGGTCGTAATTTACCTGAATCTCATCGAGTTTGATGAGAATATCCTTAACATAGAGTATGCCCAGCACCTTGTCGATGTTGCCATCATAAACGGGAAAGCGCGAATGACCGTCTTCGCGGATAAAACGCAGCAGTTCGTCGATACCAATATTGATCGGCATTGCAATGATATCGGGACGCGGCACCATTACTTCACGCACCAGAGTATCGCCAAACTCGAATACCGAACTGATCATTTCCTTTTCATCGCGTTCGATAATTCCGACTTCTTCGCCAAGATTGAAATAACTGTCGATCTCTTCGGTTGACGTCGAAGAACCCAGATGGCTGTTCCAGTCTGAATAGCGCGGGCACAGTTTACTGATCAGCCAGATGGTCAGGCCAGAGAAAGGCGAAAACAGAACCATGATGAAACGCAGTGGTTTAACTACTGCCCGAGAATAGCCATAAGCCCCGAAGATTGCGATGGTTTTCGGAGTTATCTCGCCGAATACCAGAAGAACTATAGTCATGATAAGCGCAGAGAGCGAAACGCTCAGGCTCAGGCCAACTCCGACAAATTCATTCAGGCTCGATTTCGGCAGGTATTCTATAAAAAAACTTGTAGCAATGGCAGTGGCAGATACGTTCACCAGGGTATTTCCCATCAACAGGGTGACGAGTACCCTCTGTTTGTCAGCAAGCACTTTAAGAATTTCGCCGGCTTTTTTGTCTCCCTCGTCTTCCATTTTTTTAAGACGCAATGGCGAAAGAGCGAAAAACGCCGTCTCACAGGAAGAAAAAAAAGCAGAAAAAATCAGACACAAAAAGAACAATATACCTGTAAAAGCATCATCCATAACTGTTAGATAAAATACCCTTCTCTGATCATGCTGGACTAATCAAAGGCGATGGCCCGCTTGATAAGTGGAGCAGGATCTTCACCTTCGAGGCAGCTCAAGATTTTTTTCTCACACAGGTGTCTGAAAATTGTAACTTCACGTTCACGCATGCGCTTACGCTTGATTTTGCCAGTATGATCGTAGCCATGCAGATGCAGCAGTCCGTGAATCAACAGAAAAACGATTTCGAGCAGCGCCGGATGTTTGAGGCTGTCTGCCTGGCGTACAGCGGTCTCAGTGCTGATAACGATGTCGCCGAGCATTCGTATTTCGGCCTCGAAGTGTTCTTCTTCCATGGGAAATGAAAGCACATCGGTGGGCTCGTTTTTGCCGCGGTAATCGCGGTTGAGTTTCTGAATAAAGTCATCGTCACAAAAAACCAGCGAAAGCTCAGCGTTTTCTGGCGAGGCCTCGAAGCGCATGATTTCTTCAGCAACCGTTTTGATGAAATCGAGATCGATGGCTAACTGCTCCTGTCGGTTACTGATCAGTATTTCCATCGGCGGCTCCCTTAAGCTGATTTGATAATTTACCCGGATAGTCTACTCTGCCATGGTACATTGAAGTGAGCGTTCTGACAAATGTCTGTTCAATTTTTTCAATATCTTTCAGAGTCAGTTCACTTTCATCGAGCTGATTTTCGTCTTTGAGCTTGTGCTCGACAATACGCTTGACCAGGCCCTCGATCTTGCTGTGCGTATGCTGTGGCAGGGTTCTGGCAGCAGCTTCTACTGAATCGGCAAGCATAAGAATCGCCGCTTCTTTAGTCTGCGGTTTGGGCCCGGGGTATCTGAAGCGCTCTTCATTTACTTCATCTCCATCTTTGAGTTTTTTCGCTTCTTCGTAGAAATAGCTGATGAGAGTCGTACCATGATGCTGCGACATAATCGAAAGAACGCGTTCGGGCAGGTTGAATTCGCGTCCCAGATCGAGGCTGTCGCGAATGTGCCCGATCAGAATCAGGCTCGACATGTAGGGTGTAACCTGATCGTGACGATTCTCGCTGGCCTGATTCTCGGCGAAATAGGAAGGACGCTTAATCTTGCCGATGTCGTGAAAATACGACGCAATCTTGGTCAGCAGCGGGTCAGCATTGACGCAGTTGGCAGCAGCCTCAGCCATGGTAGCCACTGCGATGCTGTGTTGATAGGTGCCAGGCGCTTCTTCTGCGAGTTTTCGCATGAGAGGCTGCGACAAATCAGTAAGTTCGAGCAGTCGCGAGTTGGTAGCAAGCGAGAATGCGCTCTCCATGTAGGGGAGTACCCCGTTGGCCAGAATGCCCGACAAAATCCCGTTGAGCAGACCGAATCCGACTCTGATCAGCACTTCAGATATCTGCAGATTCGGCATGTTATCAGAGTCGAGCATCAGAAAAGCAAGCACAGCAACAGAGCTTGCCATACCGATCTTGATGCCTGAAGAACCGATGAGGTTACGTACATCGCTGGCACGCGAAACCGAGCGCCAGGCCAGAATTCCGGCCATGGCTCCGAACATGCTGACGACAACGAAACGAACGTTTGATTCGGCGACGACAAACATCATCAGACCAATTGAAAACACATGAAAAAGCGCGATTCTGCTGTCGAGAAGCATGGTCATCAACAGAGCTACCGCTGGCAATGGTGTCAGAAGAATTGACAGGTAAGGCTGATCGAACATCACCCCGAGAGCATGTGCGGTCTTTGCCAGCGCGAGCGTGGTCAGACACAGCACGCTGAGCAGTTTGTACTGTTCGCTGTCGTTGACCACGTTCTTATCTTCAAGGCGCAGGTAGACGAGTGAAATCATGACCGCCAGCAGCGCCAGCAGAAAATTGCCCATCAGCGACATCATCTTGTTCTTCTGCATCTGCTCGGCAATCTTCTTGATCACGGCAAAATCATCGGCCGTTACAATGGCTCCCTCGTCGATGATCTTCTGGCCCTTCTGAAAGGTTCTCACCACCGGCTGAACCGCTCGTGCCGCCGCTTCACGCTGCAGCCTCGTATTCTTTTCATCTTCCATGACATTGACGGTGATCGCATTGCGCACCAGCGCGTTCATTATCGTCTTGAACTGCATGTTTTCAGGGTAATTGTCGATAGTCGCGCGAATCTCGGCGCGAACTGCCTCGAGATGCTGGTGCGAAATCTTTCTCTGGCTCAAGTTCAGAAGCATCTGCCGGGAAGCCATAATCAGATTCTCGAACTGAGCCGGACGCAGGGTGCGCAGCTGAATCAGGCGTTCCTGTTCGAGCAGGGATTCTCCTGAAAAGTAAGATGCAATAAGGTTTTGCGGCGGCTCAGAAGCCGGCAGTTTCTTGAATTCGGTAAAAAACAGTGTGAGATCGGCCGTAAAACTGTCAAAGCTCTCAAGCATGTTTTTTTCAGCATCCTTGATCGGCGCATAAACGGGCTGAACACTGTTTCTTTCGATGTCGCGAAGTTCTTTGGTCTTGGCCTCATCGGTAAAACTGATCAGTCGCGGCGAACGTATGGTTTTGGGTGCTGGCATACCTTCGGTGACCGATGGCGTGAAACCACCCGGATCGATCACCAGTATCAGAACCAGCAGAGCAAAAAACAACGCCAGCCAGAGCACAAACCTGCGCTGCAGGCTCTCAGGCACATTAAGCCAGTCGAGAAAACTCGAGAGTATAAGACTATGCTTTTCGCTCACTTCTTTTCTTTTTCCCGCATCTGATATGCATCGAATGCACTGATAATTCGTCTGACAACTTCATGTCTTATCACGTCTTTACCACAAAGATCAATAAAAGATACCGATTCTACAGACCCGATAATGTCGGCCAGAGTTAATAATGAAGAGTCTGAGGGGCGGGGAAGGTCGACCTGCGTCTGATCGCCGGTGATAACCAGCTTTGCGCCATAACCAAGCCGTGTGAGAATCATGCGCATCTGTGGCATCGTAGTATTCTGCGCCTCATCGAGTACGACAAAAGCTTCATTGAAGGTGCGGCCACGCATATAAGCCAGCGGTGTTATCTCGATAACTCCCTGCCTGACAAACTGCTCAAACTTGCCCATACCGATGAATTCCTGCAGACAGTCATACAGCGGCCTGAAATGCGGATCGACCTTTTCCTTGATATCACCAGGAAGATAGCCAAGGCTCTCGCCAGCTTCGACGACCGGCCGCGACAGAATGACGCGGCTCACTTTCTTTTCCTTGAGAGCCTTGATCGCCATCGCGGTGGCGAGATAAGTCTTGCCGGTCCCGGCGGGACCACGAGCTACTACAACGGTGTTGTTTTCTATAGCTTCAACATACTGCTGCTGACCGGTTGTCATTGCCCTGACCAGGCGACCGTTGAACGAAGTGATCAGCTCGCTGAAAGGTTCACTGGCATCGCTTATACCGGTATCTTCATCGACAAACTGGTCGAACAGGCGTCGAACTTCATACTGCTCGAGCGCGCCGGCTCTTTCAATGCGGCGACCGAGCAGATCGATGAATCTCTTTACCAGCCGGATTTTTTCGGCCGGGCCTTCGAGCATCAGACAGTTTCCGCGAGCACGTGCGGAGAGATCAGGGATGCCCCTGATCATTACCAGACCGGAATCTGTACCAGCCCCCAAAATGTGGCGTGAAACCTCTTCCGATAGATCGAGCTTTTCCTGTGTCTGGCTCATAATTCAGAATTCTACCTCTGAACCATCTGGTTGACTATCAAAAAATTCAGTCAGATCACTGTCAGCCTTTTCGATGCTGACGCGCCCCAGGCCACCGGCCTGAAAACGCTTGATAATGTCGGTTGCCGCCCGTTCGATGTCGGGGGTACCACCTTTGCGGCAGAAATTCATGCGCCGTGCATATTCTTCGATAAAACGATCATAACTTTCGCCACACTCGACGTAACCCGGCAGGATTTGCTGGTTTCCGGTCATGGCGAGAATCTGTGCAAGTGTCTGCGCCTGGCTCCAGGTATCTTCATCTTTGCCGGGCACAGTATTGATCAGGCGAAGAATATCGCCACGCCGCAGCAGCCCGTAATCAAGAATTCCCGGCAGGTCGAGCAGTTCGAGTTCGCCACTTAGCTTGATCCATTGAATGCTGCGGGTTACCCCGGGCATATTGGCGGTGCGGGCCGCCTTACGGCCGGCCAGTGAGTTGATCAGCGTCGATTTGCCGACATTGGGTATACCGATGATCATGGCGCGGCGCACCTTGCGCGCTGGCGGTTTACTGCCCGGTTTCACCGTAAATGCAGCGGTTTTTATCAACCCGGTCAGGCGTTTAACCGAATGCCGATCACGACAGTCGAGCGCTACCGCAGTAAGGCCTTCATCGGCAAAGCGGGCAAGCCACTTTCTGGTTTCGCTCTCGTCGGCCAGATCAGATTTTGACAAGGCAATGACCGAGTTCTTACCAAGACGATTGATAAAACCCTTCAACCTCGAACCATTGGGCATGCGCGCATCGACGAGCTCGACAACCAGGTCGACAACCGGCAGAAAATGATCGATCGACTTGAAAGCCTTTTTGATGTGCCCGGGCAGTTCTTTTTTCATCTGAAAAATTCAGTCAGTATGCCAATTCGGCCTGACGAGCAGGCTCTACGGCCAGAGGATGGCTGCGAATCGGGCTGATACGGTTCATTGGCAGGTAGTTGAAAACCGCCTGGCCCTTGAGGTTGCTAAGTGGCATCGGCCCCCAGTAACGACTGTCGGAGCTGTTGTTGCGGTTGTCGCCCATGCAGAAAAGACAGTCTTCAGGGACGACCGTATGGGTAGTAGCAAGAGGAGGTTCGGCAATATAAGGCTCGTTGAGCACGGTGCCGTTGACCATCACGACCCCATCTTCAATATCGATGCGGTCGCCAGGCAACCCGATGACTCTCTTGATATAATCTTTCGGCGGAGCGGTGAGATCAGGATTGGGATATTTAAAAACGATGATATCACCGCGAGCGGGGAGCTTGAGCCAGATTCGCGGCCCAAATGGCAGACGACCATCGAGCGAAAGGTCAAGAACATAAGCGAAGCGACTGACGAGTATGCGGTCACCGCTGCGCTCGAGCTGGCCATTCATCGGATTGCGCTTCTCGCCAAGCAGAGTCGGTTCCATGCTGCCGGTGGGAATCCAGAAAGCCTGCAGAACCAGGCCTCTGATGATTATTGCCAGAAAAAAGGCAATAAAAATGGTTTCGTTCCATTCTCGAAACGAACCCTTATAGTGCAGATCGAACTGTTTGCTGTCGATGATATTGCCTTCGGCGTCAACAGCCTTGAGATGAAGACTGTTGACGCCGTTGTGCAGTTTCAGATCAGCCCGGAATCTTCCACGCATACTCGTATCCACCGGCACGTGCGAATATCTTCTGGTAAGAAACGGCCGAAAACCGTGTTCAATGCGAACGTGAACACCATCATTTCCCTTGCCGCTTATACTGCCGGACAGCTGCAGTTCGGATGCAGCCAGAACCTCATCGAGGTCGAGGGCTTCCAGAGCTATCACCTGGTCGCCACAGCGGATCGATATGTCGTGAATAAAAACCCCGACCCTGGGATCGGGACTAATTGATTCTTGCAAAATCAGTCTTTGTCCTTGGCGAAGATTTTGTCTCTTACACGGGTCTTCTTACCAACGCGGGCGCGCAGATAGTAGAGCTTGCCGCGGGCAACCTTACCATGGCGCAGCAGTGAGATGCTGGCGATGCTGGGTGAATGCAGCATGAAAGTTCTCTCGACGCCAACGCCGTAAGAGATCTTTCTGACGGTGAAATTCTCGCGCAGACCGCTGTTGCGGCGTGAAATCACGACGCCTTCAAAAGCCTGCAGGCGTTCTTTTTCGCCTTCACGAACCTTGATTTCCATGCGAATGGTATCGCCGGGGAGAAATGCAGGGACTTCCTGCGAGTTCTTCTGATAATTTCTTTCAATACTTTCGATTACGGGATTCATGACTGAAACTCCTTCCGGAATGATTTTAACTTGTTATAAATGACCACTTCTAGCTCAACAGCGTCTGCAGAGCCTCTCTGTCGGTGTCTGACAGATCCGCGGCCGCGAATACATCTGGCCGGCTGACAGCTGTTGTCAGCAGCGACCGGCAATGTCTGAACTCTTCGATATCGGCATGATTGCCCTCCTGCAGAACAGCCGGAACTTCGTGGCCTTCCCAGGTGGCGGGGCGCGTATATTGAGGATGGTCGAGCAGTCCTTCGTAGAAGGAATCCTGTTCGACCGATTCCTGACGGCCCACGGTGCCGGGTATCATGCGTGATACAGCGTCAACGACGGTCATGGCAGCAATTTCACCGCCAGTCAACACATAGTCGCCGATCGACAATTCGAGGTCAAACTCGCTGACTATACGCTCATCAAAGCCTTCGTAGCGGCCACAGACCAGGATCAGCCGGTCGTATCGCGCCAGCTCCTTTACCAGTTTCTGGTTTAGTGGTATGCCCTGAGGGGTCAGCCCGATAACCGGGCCGGGAGCGGCAATTCGGCGCACATCTCTCAGGCAGTTCACCAGAGGTGCCGGCTTGAGTATCATGCCTGGGCCACCGCCAAAGGCTGTATCGTCTACCGTTCGGTGTCGGCCATCGCCATATTCTCGAAAATTGTGCATGACTATTTCGACAAGGCCGTTTCTGACGGCCGACCCGAGGACGCTTTCTTCAAATACTTTGTCAAAGAGCGCTGGCAGAAGAGTTACGATATCTATACGCATCTCATTCTACCGGAACATGAAACGAAACCGGCTCTACCAGCCTGATTTGTCTGGCCTTGCGGTCGACAGAGCTGATAAAGATTTTTTTGAAGGGTATCATGACTTCTGATCCGTCGCCGGTTTTGACCACCAGATACGGACAGGCCACTTCCACTTCAAGAGAGACAGCAACACCGGAAACCTCGCCATCAGGCCCGATTACCTGCATTTCTGCCAGTTCGTCGGGGTAGAATTCACTGTCATCGCTTAACGGCTCGCGCTCTGCCTTAGGAATAACCAGCTGGGTATTCACGAAAGGCGCAGCAGCATCACAGTCATCGATGCCGGCAAATTTTATCTCGATCGCATCGCCGGAAAAATGCTCACGCCAGTCTTCGATTTCGACTGGCTCGGGCTCTCCCGTCAGCCTTTTGACCAGAACCTGGCTGCCTGGGCTGAAGCGCTCAGGATAATCGGTATTCATACCGATCCTGATCCAGCCATGCAGGCCGACAGTTCTGCGAATCTTGCCGATTACGATCCAGGAGTCTTCTGTGGCAGAAGCTTCCTGTCGGTTCAGACGCATGATTCGAGGCTGCGACATGGTCGATGTTTCCAGTTGTCAAAGAACGGGTCTTATCAGACCAGCTCCATTATCACCTTTTTGGTGCCGGTATTGGCTGAAGACCTGATGATGGTGCGCAAAGCGTTGATAGTGCGACCTTTTTTGCCGATTATCTTGCCTGAATCTTCGGGGTTCACCTGAACCTCGAATACCACGGTTCCATCACCCTCGATCGGTGTTATCACCACTTCTTCAGGGTGTTCGACCAGGGCCTTCACCAGCTTTTCAAGCGTTGCCTGTACAGTCTGAGTCATAGGTTACCTCTGCACGCTCAGGCGCGCTTGGTCCAGACCAGTTTAACAGTTCCGTTGGCAGCTTTCTGCTGGATTTTTACGATGCCACGCTGACGAAGAATGTTTTTAACAGTCTCGGTCGGTACGGCGCCATCATTAAGATACTCAAGAACAGTTTCTTCCTTGAGGTCGACAATCGGCTGCTCGGTCTGCGGAGCATAGTGTCCAAGATTTTCGAGCGTTTTTCCGTCACGGCTCTTGCGGCTGTCGAGAGCCACGATGCGGTAACAGGGTTTATGCTTGGTGCCAAGCATTTTCAATCTGATAGAAACGGCCATTTTAAAAACTCCTTGCTGATATTCTGAAAACCGCTTGCGCGGCACTTACATTCCAAAGAACTTGGCGAACTTGCCCTTGCTGCGCTTGCCAAGACTGCCAAGCTGCTTCATCATCTTACGCATCTGTGCGAACTGTTTGAGCAGCTGATTTACATCCTGAATGGTGTTGCCGCTGCCATCAGCGATGCGCTTGCGGCGAGAACCATCGATAAGATCGGGCGAATTGCGCTCGCGCTCGGTCATCGAAAGGATGATCGCCTCGAAACGCTTGAATTTCTTGTCATCGAAGGAAAATTCAGAGAGATTGCCAGCAGCCGAAGAAAAGCCCGGTATCATGCCGAGCAGCTGATCGAGCGGCCCCATTCTCTTGATCTGGTTGAGCTGATAGAGGAAATCGTTGAAGTTGAATTCGGCTTCGAGAACGCGCTTCTCGATTTCCTTCATCTTCTCTTCGTCCATGTGTGCCTGCGCTTTTTCGATGAGCGAAAGCATATCGCCCATGCCCAGAATTCGCTGGGCCATGCGGTCAGGGTAGAATGGTTCGAGAGAAGAAGATTTTTCACCGATACCGACAAATTTAACCGGCTTGCCGGTTACTTCTCTGATCGAGAGAGCCGCGCCGCCGCGCGCATCGCCATCAAGCTTGGTAAGCACGATGCCTGTCAGTTCGAGCAGCTCATTGAAGCTGGTCGCGCTGTTCACGGCGTCCTGGCCGGTCATCGCATCGACAACCAGCAGTATTTCGTGTGGCTGCACAGCGTCTTTGATACCTTTGACCTCATCCATCATCTGTTCGTCGATGTGCAGACGACCGGCGGTGTCGATGATAACTACGTCGTAATCACGATTCTGCGCATGTTCGATCGCCTTTTTCGCGATATCGGCCGGACGCATACCGGGCTCACCGGTAAAGACTTCCATGCTCAGCTGGTCGCCGAGAACCTGTAACTGCTTGATCGCAGCCGGGCGATAGATATCGCAGGCAACCAGCATCGGATTTTTCTTTTCGTCCTTGCGCAGATGCAGGCCAAGTTTTGCCGAAGTTGTGGTTTTTCCGGAGCCCTGCAGACCTGCCATCAGAATGATGGTCGGCTTTTTGGAAGATATGTTGATCCTGGCGCGATCAGTACCAAGCAGCTGAGTCAGCTCTTCGAGAACGATCTTGACTACATGCTGGGTAGGAGTAAGGCTCTTGAGAATCTCAGCGCCCAGACACCGTTCTTTTACGCGTTTGGTAAAATTCTTAACGACCTTGAAATTGACGTCTGCTTCGAGCAGCGCCATCTTAACTTCGTTAAGCGCGGTATCGACATCTTTTTCTGTGAGTTTGCCCGATTTTCGCAGCTTGTCGAAAACCGAAGCAAGCTTTTCAGAAAGGCCCTGAAACATTGCTTGTCTCCTGTTTTTTAGGTCAAGAACGGCAGAATAGAGCTGTCAGTATAACTTAAAGCCAGTAAATAGTCAAGCCATAATGTACCCCGAATAACCGATGGAACGATCTTTAATACGGATTACAGACGCCATTTTCAATGAAATCCGGCAAATTTGCAAAATATACTAATTTTTTGTTGACAGTTTTTTTATAGTATGCCTATATTGCATTCAAATCTTAATGAATTCTACGGCTAACGTTCTTATATTGAAAGGGGTAATCATCATGCCTAAACTGCTTGAGACAACAGAAGAAATCAAAATCCTCGCCGCCGCCCAGACCGACTGGGATGACATGGACGACGAAGACGAAGATCTTGAAGACGAAGACGATCTTGATGATTATGAAGACTTCGACGACGAAGACGAGGAACTTGAAGACTACGAAGATGAAGATGAATTCGAAGAAGGAGAGGCAGAAGAAGAAGACGAAGATGAAGACTTCGACGACGAAGATGAAGATGAAGATTTCGACGACGAAGATGAAGACGAAGATGACTTCGACGAAGAAGAAGACTTCGAAGATGTCGATGAAGAAGACGAAGATCTCGAAGACTTCGACGACTTCGAAGACGAAGACGAAGACTTCGACGACGAAGATGAAGATGAATAACTGATACCGCCAGCATAAGAAACCGCCCGTTCACTCCAGGTGAAACGGGCGGTTTTTGTTGCAGACAGAGGCGACAAGGGCAACCCGGTGCAAATAATAAACCCCGCGCAAAGCGGGGCTGGTAAAACTGCTGTTTTAAAGCCTGCGATCAGGCGCTGTTTCGCTGCAGCCAGTATCTGGCCTTTTCATCTTCGATTATCCGGCCGATATCGGCTTCAGAAATTCCGAATTCTTTGATATCCGGGCGATTGATAAGCCACATCCAGTCATCATGGTTCCATTGTCCGCTCTTCATGTGCACAAATTCGCGCAACTTGCCGAGCAGTATTTCTTCGGGGCTCAATCTGGGCTTTTCGACCTTAACCGGAGCCGGTTTTTCTGCTTCGACATGAGCTTCCTGCTGGGGAGTTGAGGCACCAGAATAGGCATACACCTTGAGACCACCGCGTTTGCCGCGCTCAAGCAGATATCCTTCTCTTACCATGGCCTGGAAAAGGCGATACATCGAACCCTTTTCGTTTTTATCGAGTCTTGTCTTGAAAAGATCGCGGTTAACGTCATTAGCGGTAAAATCTTCGCAACCTTCAAGATACTTCATGATTTTTTTGACGTTTTTGGAAATCACCTGATGCAGATGTATGTTTCTATCCTTATCACATCGGCGCTTATTCCTGGTGCCCTCGACGACCCCTTTACAAAAGGGAAGCTCACATGTTCTTTTACGTCCCACGATCTTTACCTCTACATTAAAAAGTCAATGGTCTACACATAACTATACAGTTCAATCCGATAGATTAACCAAGCTTTGAACAGTTGTCAACTTTTTTCGCAAACAAGGTACCCCGCCACGACAATCCCGCATCCACAGATTCGTGCAAAACACGCAAAGTACCGCCATTTCTGGACAACGTGCAAAATCTACACGAATCTGTATGATCATTCAAATTGCCAAGCTTTGACAGTTATTGTATAATTCCGTTGAAAAGAAACTCGACCAAGGAACAGAAATCGATGCCGCAACTGCGCAAAGACCCGGTTACCAAGCGCTGGGTCATTATATTGCACGAACAGGCGAAAAAGCCATCCGACTTCCAGATCGTACACCCGCAAAAGCAGAGCCTGAAGTGCCCTTTCTGCCCGGGGAACGAAGCATCGACCCCTAACGAGGTGATGTCATACCGGGCACCTGACACTTTGCCCAACCAGCCCGGCTGGGAAGTAAGGGTCATTCCGAACAAGTTCCCGGCATTGCAGATCGAAGGTGATCTCGATCGAACCGGGATTGGCGTTTACGACATGATGAACGGAGTCGGCGCTCATGAAGTGATAATCGAATCACCAGGCCACGACGACGGCTTTCATAATTATACAGTTGAACAAATTGCCAGAATAATTCGCACCTACACCGATCGCTACCGTGACCTCAGAAGAGACCGCCGGTTTCGTTACATACTTCTGTTCAAAAACCATGGATCGGCCGCCGGCGCCAGCCTCGATCATCCACACTCACAGTTGATCGCCACTCCGATCATACCGAAACGGGCCATGGAAGAGGTCGAAGGAGCCAAGCGCTACTACTACTACAAGGAGCGCTGCGTATTTTGCGACATTATCCGCCAGGAACTCAGCAGTGGCGAGCGCATAGTACACGAGAATGAGCAGTTCGTTGCATTCGCACCATTTGCATCTCGATTTCCTTTCGAAACCTGGATAGCGCCCAAAGAACACCGCGATTCTTTCGGTGACATCGAAAATAACGAGATTGAGGCTCTTGCCAGCATAATGCACAGCACGTTGCGCAAGCTTATCAAGACCCTCGACAATCCGCCATTCAACTACATCATTCACACCTCACCCTGCGACGAACATTGTACAGAATACTTTCACTGGCATCTCGAAATAATGCCCCGCCTCACCAAAGTGGCAGGATTCGAGTGGGGTTCCGGCTTCTACATCAATCCGGTAGTGCCCGAGCAGGCAGCAAAGTTTCTTATCGCTGGCAAGTAGCGGCAAAACCAGGAGCAGATTATGCCACAACTGAGAAAAGATCCGGTCCTGAAGCAGTGGGTAATCATTTCACCCGAGCGCGGCAAGCGCCCTTCTGACTTCAAACGACAGGAAGCCGTCAAAGAAGACTACAGCAACTGCCCTTTCTGCGAGGGCAACGAGCATATGACACCACCAGAAACACTGGCATTCCGCACTGCCGGAACCCAGTCCAACCAGAAAGGCTGGTGGGTTCGCGTAGTTCCCGACAGCGCGCCGATTTTAAAACCCGATGGCGATTCCGGCCGTGAAGGAATCGGTATGTTTGACGCCATGAACTCGATCGGAATTCACGAAATGGTGATAGAGTCGCCTCATCACAACACCAACATATGTAATTCGACTTTCGAGCAGGTACGCGAAATCATCTGGGCATACAAACAACGACTAGTCGAAATCAAAAAAAATCCCCGCTACAAGCATTTCATGATTGTCAAAAACAGTGGAATCGGCGCTTCAAGCATGACCCATTCACATTCGCACATCGTAGCCACTCCGATCATACCAAAGCGCATCGAAGAAGAGCTTGAAGGCGCCCGCGAATATTACCACTATCATGACCGCTGCCTGTTCTGCGACATAGTGAAGCAGGAATCAAAAGACGGCGTTCGCGTAGTTCACGAAAGCAACGATTTTATCGTGTTCTGCCCATTTGCTTCACGTTTTCCCTTCGAAATGGAAATTACCCCGAAGTTTCACATGCCGTTTTTCGAAATGATCGAAAATGAGCAGGTTTTCGGCTTTGCCACCGCCCTCCAGACTGCTCTGCGCAAAATGGAAGCCCTGCTGCCAGGCCAGCCTTATAACTTCGTGCTGCACACATCGCCATGTTCAGACTCTTATCGCGACTTCTATCACTGGCATATCGAGCTGATACCCAAACTCACCAAGATAGCCGGCTTTGAATGGGGATCAGGCTTTTACATCAACCCGACCCCGCCAGAAGAAGCAGCCGAGCAATTGCGCGAAGCCAAAATCTGATTCTCGGTCGTTCTGCGCGGAGCGAAGTCGCAGAATCCATTTTTCGATACCTGCGCAGCTCTCTCAAAAAATCTGCGCCAATGTGTATAATTTGTGGTTCCTGAAGGATGACCGGGAATTACCGGTTTCGCAAAAATTTTGTTGACTCGGCAAAGCGTTGATGCTATACTTATCTATACCAAATGGGGCTGTGGCGCAGTTGGGAGCGCGTTTGAATGGCATTCAAAAGGTCGTCGGTTCGATCCCGATCAGCTCCACCGTGAGACAGTATAAAGGTGTCTCATAAAGTTTAAAAGACCCGCTGATGAAGCGGGTTTTTTGCTATATGGTTACTTGGTTAGACATGCCTGTATCGCATTTGACTTACCCCTAAAAACGGGGTAACTTTTGGGGGTAACAGCAACTTACCCGGAGAGGTTACCCCAAATGAAACTAAACCCAACTCAGATCAAGAACTTGAAGCCTGAACCCGGCAAAAAAGTTACCCGGCATTATGACGGCAACGGTTTATTTTTATTCATTACCGACAAGGGCCAGAAGTGGTGGCGCTTCAAATTTTCTTTCTCTGGCAAGGAAGGAATGTTATCACTTGGCACCTTCCCGAAAGTTTCGCTGAAAGAGGCCAGACAGCAGGCCGACGAACTCAAAGACATGATCAGGCAGGGCATTAACCCGGCCATGAACCGCAAAGCAACCAAAGCAGCGGAAAAGGTGAAAGACGCGAACAGCTTTGAAGTGGTAGCCCGTGAATGGTTTAACGTTAAACGAACTGGCAAGGCAGAGACAACCAGAATAAAAGAGATTGCCAGTCTTGAAAATGATGTTTTCCCATACATAGGTGAGAGACCTATATCAGAACTTACCCCGCCAGAGCTCTTAATGGTATTGCGAAGGGTGGAAGGCCGGGGGGCCGTCGATACGGCGCATAGAATAAAGAGCAGATGCAGCATGATATTCAGATACGCCATAGCAACAGGGCGTTGTATATCTGACCCTTGCCGAGATTTGATTGACGCACTTACCCCAATAGTTAAGGGGCACTTCCCGGCCATTACTGAAATGCAGCGGTTTTCTGAGTTGCTCAGGGCCATTGATAGCTATATGGGAACGCCTATTGTCAGGGCGGCGCTGAAACTGGCCCCGCTGACAGCAACCAGACCCGGAGAACTACGCCATTCTAAATGGTCTGACATAGACTTAGACGCCGGAGAGTGGCGGTATTTCGTTACTAAAACAAAGATTGACCAGATTGTGCCTCTACCCCGGCAGGCCGTCGAAATATTAAAGAGCCTGAAAAGCCTAACCTTTGCTGATGATGATTCTTTCGTTTTTCCACATATCAGCCGGAAAGACAGGCCCATGAGTGACAACGCTGTATTGTGTGCTTTGCGTGCTATGGGGTTCTCGAAAGAAGAAATGACCGGCCACGGGTTCAGAACTTCATGCAAGACCGAAATGCTCGAACTTGGTTACCCCTTGCAATGGCTGGAAAAGCAACTTGCACACGCACCGAAAGACGCTCACGGCCGGGCATATAATAGAACAGAATACCGCGAACAGCGCCACGCCATGATGCAGACATGGGCCGACTACCTTGACGAACTTAAAGCCAGCCCTAACCCTGACATTAAAGCGCTCAGAGACAAGTACAAGTATCGAGGTTGAGAATGTTACCCCCTGATGCTTGCTACTGCTACTATTGCTACTTTGCTACTGAACCGGGGTAAGTGTTACCCATGTTACCCAAAGTGTTACCCGTGGCAAGTTGCTACTGCTACGCTTGCTACTTTGCTACTGAAAATTTGAAAGAGGAAAAGATATGAAATGCTATACAACCAACAATGAGCCGGAAGAATTGGAACTGACACAAATCAGAGAAAGGCTTGTCAAAATGATCGAGCAAGTAGGAGGAGAACAGTCTGCAAAAGAGTTTCGATATTTTGAAATCTTGGTTTGCTCTAGGGCTTGCGTTGTTGGTTATGAGGGAGCAATGAGCGAAACCTTACCGTTTGTTTCGGCTCGACGGCTTGTAGAACTGATCAAACGGTCTGTTATCACGGAAGATGAAGCGCTGGCGGCAATCGACGAAAAGCAGACCCGGAGACGAAAACCCCGCGAAGCAGAAGCGCTGGCGGCGTGATCGGCGCGGCAAATTCGTAATTATTCCGTTTTTACTCAGTGGCGGCCGGTTCTTCGGCCGTCTTATGCCAGAAGGTGAACACATGACGCGCAAAACGAACAAACCAGCAGACGAACAAAAGAAACCTTTCGACCCGTGGACAGCAACAGTAAAAGAGGCAATGATAGCGGGGGGGAACTCCGTGTTTCAGTGGCAGGCCGCCAGGGACATTGAAGCGATGAGACCGCGGATTGAAGAAGCAGCCAAGATATTAACAGAGAAAAAAAACTATGGAAAAAAAGAAACTCAACTGATTGCCACAGCCGGTTTTGATGTTCTGCACTGCACTAAACTTGTCATGCAAAACAGCCTGATTGCTCCAGAATGGCTTGTATATGCCTTCTGCCAACGATATTACCCGGTTGTGAATTGCACGGCCGAAGGTTGGCACAGTGAGCGCTCTTTCGGGAAGCCATACGAAAACAAAAAACTGGAAAACCGAAGAAATCTGAGAAAAGCAAAACTTGAAGTCTGGCGTAGAATCTCAGGCATTATTGAAAAACACCCAAACATAAAGACGGCGCCAAACAGGAAACAGGGGCTAGACTTTTTCGACCTTCTTACAGCAGAGATAAACAAGGTTGAGGGGCTTGAGAACATAGGCAAAAGTACTATAAAGACAATCTATTATCAGGTATCAAAAAACTTTGGTAAAAACCCGCTGACAGGCAAAAGAAAGCACCCGCCAATTATTATCAAATAATTTTCTAAAACATTGCCGGGTTGTTTTGGAAAGATTAAGCCCGTCCAAACCCATAAGATAAAGGCATACCCAATACAAAGGAGCTTTTATCTTATGGCTAACACTCTACCCGAAACCGGCTTTCTCAGGCTTGCACAGATACTTAAACTGATACCCGTCAGCAAAGCAACCTTCTGGAGTGGCGTAAAAACCGGGCGCTTTCCAAAACCTTTCAAGAATGGTAATTGCACCTTCTGGCGCGTCGAAGATATTAAGGCGCTCATTGAGAAGATGGCCGGGGGTGCTCAGTAATGGAAACTTTGGCAATCGAAGAAGTCAGAGAGATCAGGGCAACCATTGAGAAACTCGGAGACGCTTTGAGACGGCGAAAGGCCGGCGCTGATAATGAACTGGCGGCGGCAGCAAAGGGCGGCTTTCCAACGCTCGACGAAAAAACGCTGGAGCTGATAACAGAGCACGAAAACGCAACAGACGTTAATTACTTGGTGGGGTTGTCTGTTTACGGTATCGGGCTCATGACAGACAGTATCATCAAAGACCTGAAAGAGCGCGTTTTTGAGCTCGAAGAACAGCTTTTGATGATGCTACAGCACAACTTGATTCAACACGAAATCATCGAGCACAACATGAATACAGGTAAGATCGACTGCCCGGAAAAACTCAGCGAGCAGGCTACCTTTTACCTGAATCGCAAGGGGGCGGCCCAATGAACCCCGAAAACAAAAGCCGGGCGGCGAACCCGGCAAACTCGCAAAACTTACAGAGAGATTATACCACAGAAAGCGCGTTGCAAGCCAGCTTTTCTATGTTTCGCAACAGTTTTGACACTGACCCGGCCGGAGAGACAACCCTTGAACAACTGGCGGCCGAGATCGGCGGGGGTAAGTGGCAAGTACAGGTTGGACGACTTCGGGCCATGACCGCCGAAGAATACAGCCAGAACAAGCGAAACCTGCCGGCCGTTGCCTTTGGTGGCATTTTCACCAGGCGCAAAAAAGATGCACTTGTTAAGCCTTCGGGGCTGGTTGTGCTCGACATTGACCACGTTACCGGGCCGGAGCTGTCAGAGATCAAAGGCAAGCTGACGGCAGATCGGCATACAGCGTTGTTATTCGTTTCCCCTTCTGGCGCTGGCCTGAAAGCGGTTTTTTCTGCTGACTTCTCAGATGATACGACATTCAAGCAGGCATACCGGGCAATTTCGAGCTATCTGAGCAAAGAATACAGCCTGAAGCTAGACGAAAGCGGCAAAGATGTATGCCGGCTATGCTATGTCAGCCATGACCCCGAAGCCTATTACAACCCTGATGCAGTTCAATTCTGTTATGAGGTGGCGGCCATTGATGAACCAGCGCCACGGTTAGCGGAAAGGCCGACAACACCTATTTTTATCGGCAACTATCAACAGCGGTATGTATTGAGCGTCATAAATGGCGAGATCGAGAGCGTTGAGACTGCCCCACGCGGCGGCGGTAACAGCGCCTTGAATGTTGCTGCAATGAAGATCGGGCAATTTTTCTATCTTGGCCTGTTCGACAAAGAAGCCATAAAACAACACCTTACGGCAGCATACTTGCGGCGCGGCGGTTCATTCAAAAATCAGGCCGAAGCCGAAGCGACATTTGAAAGCGGCTGGCTGGCTGGTGTGAAGTCACCGCGGGCATTACCGGAAAGGGGCCAGTCATGAATAAAATTACATCTTTCGAGCAGATCGGCGGCAAAGCCGACAACGAAAAAAACCTTGAGTTTACCCCGTGGCCAGAACCACAGCCGACAATAACCAGCCTGACACCGGAGCCCTACCCGCTCGACGCCTTGCCGGCAATGATTCAACAGGCTGTTATTGAGGTAAACAGCTTTGTTAAAGCCCCGGCAGCACTTACGGCAACTTGCGCGTTGTCTGCTATATCGCTGGCCATTCAGTCTAAGGTTGATATAGAAAGAATCGAAGGGCTGACGGGCCCGGTTGCGTTGTTTTTGCTTTCCATAGCGGAATCGGGAGAGCGCAAAACGACAGTAGACGGCTATTTCATGCGGCCGTTTTGGGATTATCAACAGCAAGAGGCTGACCGGCTCAGGCCGGTAATATCAGATTACTTTGCCGAGTATGACGCATGGGAAGCGGAAAAAGCCGGGGTTAAGGACGCAATCCGGCAGGCGGCAAAAACCAATAAACCCACGGCGGCACTTAAAGACAAACTCAAAGAGATCGAGCAACGGGAACCGGAGCGGCCAAGAGAGCCGAAACTGATTTATACCGATGTTACGCCTGAAAAACTCGTTGAAAGCCTTACCCGCTGGCCTTCTGGCGGCATTGTATCGAGTGAAGCCGGTTTAGTTTTCGGTTCTCATGGCATGCAACCAGACGTTTGCATGAGAAACCTTTCGACACTAAATCAGTTATGGGACGGCAAACCGCTGAACATCGACCGGAAAACAAGCCGCTCTTTCACGGTTCAGGGCGCAAGGCTGACAGTAGCGCTGCAAATTCAAGAAGATACGCTTAGAACCTTCTTTGAGAAAAGCGGCGAACTGGCCAGAGGTAGCGGCTTTCTTGCCCGTTTTCTTCTGGCATGGCCTGAAACTACGCAAGGGACACGCTTTCACGACACGGCAAACCCTGCCCCGGCTGGCTGGCCAAAGCTCAAAGCCTTTAACAGCAGAATCACAGAGATATTGAACAGCGGCGTATCATTTGCTGAGCACGGCGGCTTGCAGTTGGTAACAATGAAATTTGAGCCAGAAGCGCGGGCGCTTTGGGTTGCCTATTACAACAATGTCGAAAAAGAGCTTCGAGCAGGCGGCGAATTTTGCGACATTCGAGACGTAGCGAGCAAGAGCGCCGACAACGTGGCCCGGCTGGCGGCATGCTTTGAAGTTTTCGAGAACGGGATAAGCGCCACGGTAAAAGCGGCGGCTGTCAGATCGGCCATAAGGGTAGCACTCTGGCACCTGACAGAATCGCGCCGATTCTTCGGAGAGATCGCAATACCGGCAGAGATGGCAGTGGCGGCCCGGCTCGACAACTGGTTACAGAGACGATGCAAAGAACAGCATACCGACAAGATCAACTTTCGAGATATTCAACAATACGGGCCGGGGCCGTTGCGAAAGCGCCAGAACCTTGAGGCGGCATTACAGGAACTTGCAGAACTCGACCGGCTTAGAGTGGCGGCTGATGGCAGGAAAAGGCTTGCAATCATGAACCCCGCCATTGTCGGCAGTCAGGAGCCAACAGCATGAGCTTTCAGCAGGCTTTTCTTTCCGAGATTTTCAAGACGGCCGGTAGCACAGTAGCAACAGTAGCAGTAGCAAAGCCTACAGAAACACCACGCGAACCAGAAAAGGCCGTCGAATTGCAGGCCGCTGGAGCGATTCAAGACAGCCCGGCCATGCCTGAACATACCAGCGCCGAAACGAACGCAGCACAGACCACGCCAGCGCAACGGACAGAGAATGACGCTGAAAGGCTGGCAGCATGGGAGCGCGGCGAACTGGTGACGATACCACATACCGCTGAAGCGCTCGAAATATACCAAGCTATCGAGATCGAGCAGACGGCCAGACGGCGGCGGCTGTTTGTGGTTGCCGAAGGACTTAGCAAAGCCCTTAACACAATCGACCCTATCGACCGAGATCAGCGGCCCGATGATTATAGCTTTGCGTTGTCGGTATTGCGTTCACGTGTCGAAGATGCCCGGCCATGGCTGGCAAGGGGTAGCACATGACCAGGTTGATACTGCTTCTGACCATGGCCAGCCTTTACAGTTTGCTTGTGTGGCATGACGGAGAAGGGCCATAGCAGAGAG
>Ga0116143_10000120_pt1 | contig 104521 bp, 84 predicted proteins | sample AD_UKC034_MetaG_FD_89745 | JGI IMG/M metagenome (GOLD analysis project Ga0116143, IMG submission 89745) | Active sludge microbial communities of municipal wastewater-treating anaerobic digesters from USA - AD_UKC034_MetaG | ecosystem: Engineered > Bioreactor > Anaerobic > Digestate | place... | reverse complement strand
TTATCTTTTTTAATACAGGGAAAGTAACCCCATAGTTAGCCTTACAAAAGTTTGCTATTTCATCATCACTACCTGGCTCTTGTGCACCAAAGTCATTTGATGGAAAAGCTAATATTTGTAACTTATCGTTCATTTGCATATGCATTTCCTGTAGCTGAGCGTATTGTGGTGTATAACCGCATTCGCTTGCTGTATTAACTATTAAAATTTTTTTGCCCTTGTATTGGCTAAGAGTAGTTTTCACTCCGCTTTTTTGTTCATATTCAATTTCATAGACACTTTTAAGAGGCTTTACATTTTCTGTATTGGTTAAGACTATTCCCATTTTTAAATGTTTATTAAGTTTCATACGGGGCACATAAAAATAATTGATAATGGTTTTAAAAATGCCCATGTTTATATTTTGCGGTTGCAAGAATACAGTTTAAAACAAATATGAGGTATTAACGTTTATCTTTGCGATTATAAATATTAAAAATGAAAGTTACGATTGATCCCGGTTCAGGATTTTGTTTTGGCGTGGTTTACGCTATTCAAATGGCGGAAGAAGAATTAGACAGAACCGGAAACTTATTTTGCCTTGGCGATATTGTGCACAACAATATGGAAGTGGAGCGCTTGCGGACTAAAGGTTTGAAAATTATCAATCACGATGATTTAAAAAGCCTTAAAAACTGTAAAGTGCTTATTCGTGCTCATGGTGAGCCCCCATCAACTTACCAGTTTGCTATTGAAAATAATATTGAACTGATTGATGCCAGTTGCCCTGTTGTTTTAAAGCTGCAAAACAGGGTCAGAAACAGTTTTGATGATATTGAAGATGATGGGCAGATTGTAATTTACGGTGAACAAGGTCATGCAGAAGTTAATGGATTGGTTGGTCAAACAAATGGTAAAGCCATAGTTGTAAAGACAGAAGAAGATTTGACGCAGATTGATTTTTCAAAACCCGTACATTTCTTTTCGCAAACCACAAAAAGCACAATAGGGTTTGAAAAGATGGAGCAAATGATACAAGAGGGAATTGTAAAACAAAAAGGTTCTCTTGAGGAAGGAGATTTTAATAGCAATGATACTTTGTGCAGGCAGGTAAGCAATAGAGAGCCTCACCTTAAAAAATTTTCAGCTAATTATGATGTGATAGTTTTTGTTAGCGGTAAAAAAAGTTCTAACGGAAAAGCGCTTTACAATACCTGTAAAACGGTTAATGAAAAAAGTTATTTTATTTCATCACCCGATGAACTTGAACCAGCTTGGTTTAATAATATAGAAACAGTTGGAATTGCTGGAGCAACTTCAACTCCTCTTTGGCTAATGGAGCAGGTTCAGGAAAAAATTATTTCTTTCAATAAAGAGTTGGTTTAACTTTTTAACCTATTTTTTATAACTCTGCACTTTTAATTTTAACCATGCAGGATTTTAAAGCGGAAGAAAACAAGTCTTTAGAAATTTTAAGAGATGGCGGAGTAATTCTATACCCAACCGATACCATTTGGGGATTAGGATGTGATGCAACAAATGATGCTGCAATTGAAAAAATATACGCAATAAAACAGCGTAATGAATCTAAAAGTATGATTGTGCTTTTAGATGATGCAGGCAAACTTGTTAAGTATGTAAAAAATATTCCTGCAGTGGCTTACGATATAATTGAACTTACTGAAAAACCCCTAACTATTATTTATGATGGGGCGGTAAACGTTTCAAAAAAAATTATTAGTCATGACGGTAGCATTGCTATCAGAATTACTAAAGATGCATTTTGCAGAGATATAATCAGGCGCATGAATAAGCCGTTGGTTTCAACATCAGCGAATAAAAGTGGTGAGCCTTCTCCTGAAAATTTTGCTGAAATAAGTGATGAGATAAAATCTAAAGCAGATTATATAGTAAGTTTGCGTCAGCAGGAGAAACAACGTGATTTTCCATCATCTATCATTAAATTAAGTAGCAGCGGAGAAATTAAAATTATCCGTAAATAGTTGTTTCGGTAACTCATGCAAGCACATCCTTTAAGCGAAAATATTTTTAAACTCATTGCCGAATCGTGCAGCGATTCAGGCAACGAAGCATACATCATTGGAGGCTATGTGCGAGATTTTTTTCTGAAACGCCTGTCAAAAGATATTGATGTGGTGGTAATAGGTGATGGAATAAATGCCGCTAAAATTCTTGCAGATAAAATACCCGGATCACATTATGCTTTTTTCAAAAATTTCGGAACAGCAATGGTGAAAACAGAAGATTACGAAATTGAATTTGTAGGCGCGCGAAAAGAATCATACAACAAAGGGTCTCGTAAACCACAAGTTGCAGTTGGTACTTTAGCCGATGATCAGTTAAGAAGAGATTTTACCATTAATACACTTGCTTTTAGTTTAAATAAAGGAAACTATGGTGATATGATTGATCCATTTAACGGACTTCAGGATTTGAATGATAAAATAATAAGAACCCCTGATGATGCAGATTTAACATACAGCGATGACCCATTGCGAATGATGCGTGCAATTAGGTTTGCTTCTCAGCTTAATTTTCAAATTGAAAAAAAATCTTTTGAAGCCATAAAGCGAAATGCGGAGCGGATAAAAATTGTGTCACAGGAAAGAATAACTGATGAGTTGAATAAAATTATTTTGTCAGATGTTCCGTCTCTTGGGTTTAAACTTTTATTTGATTCAGGCTTACTGCAAATTATTTTTCCCCAGTTTGCTGCTTTGCATGGAGTTGAATATGTAAACGGTAAAGGACATAAAGATAATTTTTACCACACGCTTGAAGTGTTGGATAATATTTCTAAAACAACTAATGATTTGTGGTTACGGTGGGCTGCCATATTACACGATATAGCCAAGCCACCAACAAAAAGATTTGATCCTGAAAGCGGCTGGACTTTTCACGGACATGAAGATAAAGGAGCGAGAATGGTTTCAGGAATTTTTAAGCAATTGAAATTGCCTTTGAATGATAAAATGAAATTGGTGCAAAAACTCGTATTGCTGCATTTGCGTCCAATTGTTCTTGCACAGGATGTTGTTACGGATAGTGCCGTAAGGCGCCTTTTGTTTGAAGCTGGCGATGATATTGATGGCTTGATGTTGCTTTGCCATGCTGATGTAACAACCAAAAATGATTTTAAAAAGGAAAAGTACAGAAAAAACTTTGAGCTTGTTAAGCAAAAATTAATTGAAGTAGAGGAGAAGGACAGGGTAAGAAACTGGCAGCCACCCATAACCGGAGAAATGATAATGCAAACTTTTAATTTAAAACCATCGCGCGAAGTCGGGGTAATTAAAGATGCCCTTCGTGAAGCAATTTTAGATGGTAAAATAAAAAACGATTACAACGAAGCCATTCAGTTTGTTATAGAAAAAGCTAAGGAAATGGGATTGACACCAATATCCTGAAAATTATTTCCTTTTAAAATTTACTGAAACAACCAGCTCTTTTCCACCAGTAGTGTAATCGTAAAAACCCGCTCCTGATTTTTTGCCAAGGCTGCCGGCAGTAACCATGTTTACCAGCAAAGGACAAGGTGCATATTTGGGATTTCCAAATCCATCGTGCAAAACTCTGAGTATTGCCAAACAAACATCCAAACCAATAAAATCTGCTAATTGCAACGGACCCATCGGGTGTGCCATACCCAGTTTCATTACTGTATCAATTTCCTCTACGCCTGCCACACCTTCGTACAAAGAGTAAATGGCTTCGTTTATCATCGGCATTAAAATTCTATTGGCAATAAACCCAGGGTAGTCGTTTACTTCAACAGGAATTTTGCTGAGTTTTTTAGACATTTCAAAAACAAGGTTGGTTACTTCATCACTTGTTTTGTAGCCTCTTATTACTTCAACCAGCTTCATTACAGGCACTGGATTCATAAAGTGCATGCCTATTACTTTATCCGCACGTTTTGTAACCGATGCAATTTTTGTAATGCTAATGGATGATGTATTGGTTGCAAGAATGCAATACGCTGGGCAAACAGCATCCAACTCTTTAAAAATATTCAGCTTTATTTTCTCATTTTCGCTGGCTGCTTCAATTACCAAATCGCAATTAGCAATAGCATCTTTCAATTGTGTAAATGTTTTTATAGCAGCTAATGTTTGCACTTTTGCACTTACATCTATTACTCCTTTGGTAACTTGCCTCTCTAAATTAGAAGCAATTGTTTTTATCGCTTTGTCAAGCGCATCCTGAGATATGTCAACAAGATTTACGTTGAAACCATATTGCGCACAAACATGAGCAATTCCGTTGCCCATAGTGCCTGAACCAATTACTGTAATGTTTTTTATTGCCATTTTTTGTGAGTTAGTAGTTTGTTCTATTTAGTTTGTGGTATCTAGTGGGAGTACTGAGTTTAGAGTTGGTAGCATATCAAACTTTGAACTATTAATTCTATACTATTTCCCACGTCCCTGTACTATAATTTTAAGTGTGTAAAATAAAATTTTTATATCTAATGCAAGCGACATGTTTTCAATATAAATTATATCGTATTTCAGTCTTTGCACCATTTGTTCTACATTTTCGGCATAACCATATTTTACTTGTCCCCAAGATGTAATTCCCGGTCTTACTTTATGCAAGTGTCTATAATGTGGAGATTGCTGCATTATTTGATCAATGAAATATTGCCTTTCTGGGCGTGGTCCAACCAATGACATATCACCAATTAAAACATTAAAGAATTGTGGTGTTTCATCAAGCCTTACTTTACGCATAAATTTTCCGAATGGTGTTATTCGCTCATCATGCTTACTCGAAAGTTTGGGTGTGCCGTTTTCAGCATCTTCATACATTGACCTGAATTTTAAAATAAAAAATGGGTTGCCATGCAAACCTATTCTTTCCTGCTTAAAAATAACAGAACCCTTTGAGGTAGCTTTAACAATAATTGCAACAACTATATAAACCGGTAATAAAATAACGATGAGAATTATAGATGCGAAAATATCAATGAGCCTCTTCATATACTGCTGCCACGCTGGCATCAGGTAGGGATTTATTTCAATTAATGGTGCACCAAAAATCGAAGTCATTTTTACAGAGCCTGAGAGTATGTCATACATGTCAGGAATAATTTTGGCAATAACACCTGAGTCTTCCAGCTCATTTATTATTCTTCCAATATTTTCGTGCTCATGAGATTCAATAGCTATTATAGTTTCTTCTATCTCGTACTGTTTTATTAAATTTTGAAGATCTTTTAATCCGCCAAGATGTTTAAGATGGGCGTTAAGCAAATGCCCATTTGATTCGTCAACATGCACAAATCCTAAAAATTTATTTCCCTGACTTGGCTTTTGCAATTGTAATTCCTGAAAAATATTTAATGCTTTTTGATTGGAGCCAACTAATAATGTGTTAAAACCAATCTTACGCAATTTAATTTTATTTCCAACAATTGTAGTTAGTACCAATCTGAAAAAAACTGTGAATGAAAAATGTAAACTCAATAGTGTAATAAAAGTATGGTAGTAACTTTTATACGAAGTAATTACATCATCAAGCAGAAGGGTAAAGAAAATTATAAGCACCCCAATAACAGAAGTTAATCCAGTCTGCCCTAAATCTTTTAACCTTGATTTTCGATAAGGGTTGTTATAATAACCTGTAAACGCATAAAACAAAAGCCATGCAAATGGTATAAGAAGAATTCCAAAGTAAAATTTCTGGTCGGGTTGTATGGGCTGATAGAAGTTGAAATCTGTTTGCTCAACACATACCTTACGATAAGCAAAAAAAGCAGCCCAAGCCAGCGCAGCAGACAAGTAATCAAGAATAATGTATTGTAAGGCTAACTTTTTCCGGTTCATTTAAAGTGAACTACTTTAATGTTATCAAAAAGGATAAAGGCTTCAGGGGTTTCAGTCCGTATGGTACCAAAAATCAAACTGTATTTGTATCCGTTTGCAACTGAACCAATGGTTGGAGCTAATTCAATATAAATTTTGTTCCAATCACTTTTAGGATTAAGTTTTATGATAGAACTCTCAATTTTGTTTCCAAAAAAATCTTCGATTTGTAATCCCACATTAAATGCTATGTCACATTTGTAATTCATTTCTAAATAAACTAAAGCACCCGCATTTGGCAACTCTACTGGTATAGATTTTATTTCAAAATTAGTTTGTCCGGGTTCTAATTTTATTTTTCCTGAATACATACCCTCAAAAACTTCTGTTGATAAGTTGGTTGATCGAATAATGGTATCGGTAAAATATGTTATTCCAGCTTCAAAATCCTCTTTAATAGGGAATGTATCCGTTTCGTAATACTTGGTTACACAAGTGTCGAGGTTAGTAATTTCTCCTTCTTTTAACTCAACAGTTCGTGATATGCTTTTATAGAAAGGATAATTAAGGTGTGTAGCCGAAATCCCGTTGAGCAAAACTCCTGGTGCAACAACTATGTTATGATTTCCTTTTTCAAGCACAGGCACAACACATGGTAATTGATAAACGCCAACAGGATTATTGTCCACATACAACCACACATCAACAATTTTGTGGGAATTGCTCCCTTGAGTTGAAAAATCTGTAGCCAACGATATGCTGTCAATTTTAATGTAAGAGGGGATATCCTCATCAGGATTAATAAGATTGCACGATTGGGATGAGATAAGTAAGCAGCCTATATTAATGGCTGAAATAATTTTATTTATAAACTTGAATGACATTTTAAACTGAGCTGCTATTTTATCTTATTTCATTTTTGCTACCACCTCATGCGCCACATTTAAAGCTTGGTAACCTGCATCAATGTTTACAAGTGTATCTGTATCATTTAGTATGGCATCAGCAAAACTTTTTAACTCTGCTTTGATGGCGTTGACTTCATAAACTTCAGGTTTTTCAAATTCTATATATTTTTTCCCTTTTTCTCCTAAATCAATTTCCATTGCAAAAGGATTTTCGTTTATATTTTCATTACTCATTCTTATTACTTCGGTTTTCTTCTTTAAAAAGTCAACAGATATGTAAGCGTCTTTCTGAAAAAATCTGCTCTTGCGCATGTTTTTCATTGATAGTCTACTGGCAGTTAAATTTGCAACACATCCGTTATCAAACTCTATTCTTGCATTGGCAATGTCTGGTGTATCGCTTACTATTGAAACACCACTTGCACTTATTTTTTTTACTGATGATTTTACTACCGCCAACACTATATCTATATCGTGCACCATTAAATCCATAACTACCGGAACGTCTGTCCCTCTTGGATTAAATTGTGCAAGCCTGTGTGTTTCTATAAACATAGGGTTTTTAAGCGAAGGAAGTGCGGCAATGAATGCAGGATTAAACCGCTCTACATGCCCTACCTGAACTTTTACGTTTGCCTCAGCTACAGTTTTTATCAGTTCTTTTGCTTCGTCAATGGTGTTTGCTAAAGGCTTTTCAATAAAAATATGTTTCGATAACCTCAAACATTTAAGTGCATATTCGTGATGGAAAAGTGTTGGAACAACAATGTCAACTGCATCACATAATTCTATTAACTCATTTGCATCAGCAAAAGATTTAATATCAAACTCCATGCTAACCGCTTCTCTTACAAAACTATCGTTATCAAAAAAACCTACCAACTCAAAACTTTCAATTTCCTTTAAAAGCTTAATGTGTATTTTTCCCAGATGGCCCGCCCCAATAACTCCTATTTTAAGCATTCTTAATTTTATGAGGATGGCAAAAATAGACCTTTACAGCGTGTTTAAAAATTTTGATGCTATTAAGAATCTCACAAAATTGTATGAATAACTTTGCATGATAAATAGAAAACCGCGCTTGAATTATATGAAATGATTTTTAACGACACTTTTAAACACCACGGCAAACGCAAACTTTTGGTTGAGGAATTGAAACGAAAGCTCATAACAGATTTACATGTTTTAGATGCGATAGAGTTTATTCCACGCCATTTTTTTATGGATAATGCATTTACAGAATATGCTTATCAGGATAAGGCATTTCCAATTGAAGCCGGGCAAACCATTTCGCAACCCTACACTGTTGCCTTTCAAACGCAATTACTTGAAATTAAAAAAGGAGAAAAAGTGCTCGAAATAGGAACAGGATCTGGTTATCAGACATCAGTACTTTGTAAAATGGGTGCACGGGTTTTTTCTATTGAAAGGCATAAGGTGCTTAACAGCCGTGCCCAAAAAGTGCTTTCTCACCTAAATATGCACCCCAAACTTTTTTTTGGTGACGGATTTATGGGACTAGAAACCCATGCTCCTTATGATAAAATAATTGTTACTTGCGGTGCCCCTTTTATACCTCAGGAGCTTGTAAAACAGTTGAAAACCTATGGAAAAATGGTTGTTCCGGTAGGCTAAGATGTACAGGTAATGAAACTCGTTTACAAGCAAAATGATACTGATATACAGGTTGTTGACCATGACAAGTTCAAATTTGTACCCATGCTTGAAAATAAAGTTCCTTGAAATCAGGCAGTTGTTAACAATTTTTGTTTATAACCTATAGTTATTAACATTACACCCATACATTTGACCCCCATAAACACAAAAACCCAAAACAAAATGAGAAGAATTATTCTTTCAATGGCATTAGCCACAGCAGTGATTTCTGCAAATGCGCAAGACATGAACTCTAAGCGCGGAACACCTATCTTACCTGAAGTGAAAGACTGGACAATTGGCGTTGACGCTACTCCATTTCTTGATTATGCTGGTAACCTTTTTAGCCAGTATGGAAACAGTGCACCAAGTTTTGATTTTGCCAAAAACCCGTTAATTATTACTGGTGGTATGGTTAAAGACGAGACAACTACCTACAGAGTAATGGCTCGCATTGGTTTTAACAGTTCTAAAGATGAGGATTTAATTGATGCAACTTGGACTCCTGAGCCTAATGATCAGGCAACGGATGTTACCAAAACATCTTCAAGAAATATCACACTTGGTGCAGGTATTCAAAAAAACAGAGGTAAAGGTCGTTTACGTGGAATTTATGGAGCTGAAGCCATGATTATGTTTGGTGGAGGAAAATCAACGTTTGAGAATGGAACACCAGATACCTTATTGTTCACTCCAATTGATATTGAAACAAAACAAGGTTCTACTTTAGGATTAGGCTTACGTGCATTTATTGGTGCTGAATATTTCTTTGCTCCAAAAATCTCTATTAGTGGAGAATTTGGTTGGGGCTTGAGTATAAGCTCTCAAGGCGAAGGTGAAACCACATCAAAACAATATGGTGATGATCCATCAACTCCAAACGATCCTAACAACGTAGTTTATGAAACTACATCTAAATCAGGAAAATCATCTTCTTTTGGTATTGATACAGATAACTTGGGCGGTGCTATAATTATGCACTTCTATTTCTAATCAATAATCAAAATAAAAAAGAAAGCCGTTTCTGCTAAATAGAAACGGCTTTCCTTTTTTATTACTATCTCTTTTTAGAATATTGGGTTAATAAGCACCATTCTAAAATGTGGAATATTGGCTTCAAAAAACATTTCACCCGTACATTTAAAACCAGCCTTTTCAAAAAACTTTACTGTGGTGGTTTGAGCATGCAAGTAAATATTTTTACGCATAGGCAATATATCAGTCATCAACCTTCTTAACAAGGTTATTCCAACTCCGTTGTTCCGGTATTCTTTAAGGACAGAAAATCTTTCTAACCTTATACCTTCATCTGTATCGCGCCAGCGTGCGGTGCCCACTGCTTTGTGTTTGTAGTAAGCAATGTAGTGCCTGCAATCGTGTTCCACTTCATCAAACTCGTGAAGCGGATCAACACGTCCTTCAACAACAAAGACTTTTCGTCTTATTTCATGTACCAGGGCGGCCACGTGTTTTTCTTTATAACTTATTTCAAAAATGTCTATCATGTAATTTTGTTCTATGAGCATATAGTTTTTATCATTTAAATTCTTTCAATTCAAGTGCCATTAGTTTTTTGTTTTAAGAGGTCTTTTGTAAAACCTTACATTTTTTATGTAATGTAATAGTTGCACACTGCCAGAGCAATTGCATATAGTATGCCGTTACATTTTAAAAGTAAGGATATCAGAAATACAAGTGTTTAATACAATTAGTGAATTAATTTGTGAGAATTATATTTGCGTTATTATTAAAAAGTAAGTTATGAGAGAAATACAATTTAGAGAAGCGCTGCGTGAGGCTATGAATGAAGAGATGCGCAGAGATGATAAAGTTTTTTTAATGGGTGAAGAGGTTGCACAATACAATGGTGCTTATAAAGTGAGCCAGGGAATGCTTGAGGAGTTTGGACCAAGAAGAATAATTGATACTCCTATAGCCGAGTTGGGCTTCGCAGGTATAGGTGTTGGTGCTGCAATGAATGGGTTAAAACCCATTATTGAATTTATGACCTTTAATTTTTCTCTCGTAGCTATTGATCAGGTTATTAACTCCGCGGCTAAAATGATGAGCATGAGCGGTGGGCAGTACAAAGTACCAATTGTGTTTAGGGGGCCGACAGCAAGTGCTGGTATGTTGAGTTCTCAGCATTCTCAGGCATTTGAAAACTGGTATGCCAATTGTCCAGGGCTTAAAGTAATAGTGCCAAGCAACCCTAAAGATGCTAAGGGACTTTTGAAAAGTTCAATACGTGACGAAGATCCCGTAATTTTTATGGAGAGCGAACAAATGTATGGCGATAAGGGAGAGGTACCGGAGGGAGAATACATAATGCCGATTGGTGTGGCTGATATTAAAAAGGAGGGAAGCGATGTTACACTTGTATCGTTTGGTAAAATGATGAAGGTAGTAATGAAAGCTGCCGATGAATTGACAAAAGATAATATTAATGCCGAGGTAATTGATTTAAGGACCGTTCGTCCTATTGATTATGCAACAATTATATCAAGCATAAAAAAAACAAACCGGTTGGTTTTAATTGAAGAAAGCTGGCCTCTTGGGAATATCTCTACCGAGGTGGCTTTTAAGGTACAGAGGCATGCTTTTGATTATTTAGATGCACCGGTTATTCGTGTAACAGGGAAGGACGTGCCATTGCCGTACGCACCAACACTCATTGATGCTTACCTACCTAATGTGCATCGTATAATTGAAGCTGTAAAGCAAGTTATGTACGTTGCTTAAATCTTGATTTGTTTTCGATAAGAAGACTAATTATTGACCATTGCCCCAAGCCATTTCATTAATTCTACTGGCATCATACAATACTCCATCTTTTAAAACAGGAATAACACTGGCCTGGTTAGGTGTAAGACAATAGGTAATATCTTCTTCAATATGAAGTTCTGAAAGCCTTATGCGATGCGATGAGTTTTTGAGAAAAGAAAAAATATCGGCCTTTGCCAAATCATACAAGTGCATGGCAGCTATGGTAGAATCTCGATTAATGCTCATTTCAAAGTGCGGAAGTACTTGATGGGTTAAAGCACCGGCAAATAAAGTGTCTTCCAAATTAAAAGTGTCTTTCCAGCCACTGCATAAGCAAATTACATTTTTATTTTCCTTTACCAGCCAGTTTGCAAGCGCATCTAAATTGAGAAACGAACCTGCAACTACTTTATAAGAATCTTTGGCAATGTTCATGGCTTTGGTGCCATTAGTGGTAGTAAGCGCAATGTTGGCTCCTTTAATTTTATCATCCATGTAACTGAAGGGCGAGTTGCCAAAATCAAAACCTTCGAGCATTTGTCCATGTCTTTCGGCACCAATCAAAAACCCTTTGGTTTTATATGAAAGGCTTTCCTCTACTGTACTAACGGGTACTAAGCTGTTAGCTCCATTTTGAAAGGCAACACATATAGAAGATGTAGCACGTAATATATCTATAACCACCACTATGCTGTTTTTGTAATCGTAATGATCGAACAGGGCAGGAGTTAGGCAAACTTCTACTGTTGGTTTTTTTGAATGGTTATTCAAATTCAAAGCAGATAAATTATAAGAATAATTATTTATTAATTGAATTATGGTTTTTTAAGAAAAGGAACTTTTATAACTTTTGCTTTTAACATCTTATCGCGAACGTTTACAAATATGGTATTGTTTTCTGTAGCGTGTGCCGTAGCAATGTAGCCCATACCTATTGCTTTTTGAAGACTTGGGGATTGTGTACCAGATGTTACTGTACCTATATTATTGCCAGATTCATCACAAAGAGTATAGCCATGGCGTGGTATGCCGCGGTCTATCATTTCAAAGCCCATAAGTTTTTTGGTTACTCCTTTTTCTTTTTGATCCTTAAGCCATGCGCTGTTGGTAAACTCTTTGGTGAATTTCGTTATCCAACCCAGGCCGGCTTCTAAAGGGGACGTGTTATCGTCAATATCATTTCCATATAAACAAAAACCCATTTCTAGACGGAGTGTATCGCGTGCGCCTAAGCCAATGGGTTTTATACCAAACTCTTTACCGGCATCAAAAAGGGCATCCCATATTTTTTGTGCATCGGTGTTTTCAAAATAGATTTCAAAACCCCCTGCACCTGTGTAACCGGTGTTTGATATGAGTACGTTTTTTGCTCCGGCAAATTCTCCTTTTGCAAAAGAATAGTAAGGTATGGAGGCCAAATCTACAGCTGTAAGTTTTTGCAGCACTGCTGTTGCTTTGGGTCCCTGCACTGCCAGCAATGATGTTTTATCACTTATGTTGTGCATTTCTACATTCCACTTGTCATGTTGTTTAATCCAGTTCCAGTCTTTGTCTATGTTTGATGCGTTAACTACCAGCATGTATGTTTTTTCATCTATGCGGTAAACTATTAAATCATCAACTATACCACCGGTGCTGTTGGGCAGGCAACTGTATTGTGCTTTTCCATCGGTAAGTTTGGAGGCATCGTTACTGGTAACGGCTTGTATTAAATCAAGTGCGTGCTCTCCTTTTAATATAAACTCACCCATGTGCGACACATCAAAAACGCCCACCGCGGTTCTAACTGTTTCGTGCTCGGTGTTAATTCCCTCGTAGCTTACAGGCATGTTGTACCCTGCAAACGGAACCATTTTAGCGCCAAGAGCAATGTGTTTTTGGCTCAGAGCTGTGTTTTTTAGGGGGGTAGTAGTTTCAGTAGTCATGGGGCGAAGATAATGGGTTTTAGGTATAGTGTTTGGAGTTAGACGGGTTGATTGTATATTAATCCAAAGCCTTTTTATTAAATAATATGTACCCGAAGTGAAACATAAAGGTAAAGGAGTTTTGTTTTCTATCGTAATAATTAAGGTTTAGTGCTACAGGGCCAAGCGGACTTTGGTAAACAGTAGCAAGAGATGCAATATAATACCGCGTAGAAAAGGCATCGCTGTATTTAACCTCACCGGTGCTTGTTGAAGTAATTTCCTGAAAGGGTTGGTAGGCATAGCCTTCTAATCGTACTTCAATATTAGATTTGATGGTAAAAATGTTTTTAAGACCTATGCCTATGTAGTTGTGCGAGCGAAAGTTTTCTAAAAAAAGTGTTTTGCTTTCTTGCGTAGGTTCAAAGGCTGGGGCAAGCAGGGTGGTGGCGGTGTAGTTTTTAAAAAAGGGTTGTCCGCTAAAGTTCATTTCGGAATAAAACCCCAGCTTAACCGGGCCAAAAGATTTAAAATAATTATCATATACCATTTTAAGCTGCCACCAGCGGTGGTAGGCTGCGTAGTTTTGGTCAAGTGGCGATGTGGAGCCGGGGCGGGTGTCTTCATCACCTTCTATATATCTTATTTTAATGTTTAGAAGTGTGCCTTTGCTTGCATACATTTTGCGGTTAAGTGTGTTGCGGTCAAAGTTAAGTCCAATGGTAAAACCGTTAAACGTGGTTTCATCAGCAGTGTCTTTTACTGAAAAATCTCGCGTTTGGTAGTATTCGTTTTTAATGTTGAATATGCTACCATTTAAAATAACCTTGCCTTTGTTGCGGGCAGGTATGCCTATATTTAATCCATAAGCCAAATCGTTATACACCAAGTAGCTTGGTTTAATGTCTTCGTAAAAGGCTGTACTGCTTTTAAAATAATCGTAGCGGTTAATAGCAAGATAGGGCTCGGTAAAAAAATCTAACTGACCGGGGAAATCAATTCGGGCTTTGGTTTGTAGGCTGTTGTAAAATTTGCCTATGTAGGCGTTGGCGTTTAAACTAAGTGATTGCCTGCCGAGCATATTGTAATCCAACCCTAAATACAACTCACTAATGGGGCGTGTAGAAAAATTACCACCAACATCAACCCTCAAATCGCTTTCTTGTTTTACGTATAAATCCATATCGTAAAAGCCGGTTTGTTCGTTGTAAGTTAAGCGCGGAAAAATGCTGCGTATGTTTTCATCAGCTATCAGTTTAAAGTAATATGGCTTTAGTTGTTTTAGCCTTACGGGTTCATTGGTATTCTTTAAAATTTTTTTGATGTAATCGGCTTTGGCGCTGTTTACGCCAAGTACATTTATTTTATCTACAAGCACCGGCTTATATTTTTGAAGAAAAAGCAAACGTTGATCATTCAATTCATCAACAGGTTTGCGCCTTGCAATTTTTTCTTTGATGTCATCCATCACACGCATGGTGGCCGCATAGCCCGAGTCAATGGCGGCTTTAGAAGCATTAAAATCAAATACGCTTATGTTGCTTAGTTCAGGCGAAATCATAATATCATCAATTCCAGGTAGTGCATATACCTGCGATTGCATAATCATAGTTTTAAATTGTGATAGAATATTATCGTCTCCGGCAAGTTCAGGACCTGTGCCTGCGTTAACTCCAATAATAATGTCTGGTTCAAAATCATTGAGCATTACATCGCTGGGAAAATTGTTGTAAATGCCTCCATCAAACATAATTTTATCTTCAATGGCAACGGGCGAAAAGTATAATGGGTATGCAAACGAGGAGCGTATGGCTGTGCTTAAATCGCCACAATTAAAAATTACGGGGCGTTTATTTTTAATATCGCTGGCTACACAGCGGAAGGGTACAAACAAATGATTGAAATCGTAGCCCGATGCCTGCGATGCGGCAGTAGTGCTTTCCAACAATGCAAAATCTACAGCGGCAGAGTTTACTATGCTTGATGGCAGGTGTGTGCGGATAATAGAATCGTAAGAAAATTTTAGCGTAAGCCACGATGCATCCTCATCAGTTTCTTTAAAGTAATAATGTAAATCTTCGTCATAGGCACCCGTTGCATATTCTCTAAACTCATCACTTAAAGTATTAAGCTCCATTTGCTGCGGAGTAAGTCCTGTAGCATACATACTGCCCACTAATGCACCTGCCGATGTGCCTGTAATATAATCAACCGGTATGTGGTTTTCTTCCAAAGCCTTAAGCACACCAATGTGTGCAAAGCCGCGCACGCCACCACCGCTAAGCACAATGCCTACACGCTGCGCCTGGGTGGCACACACCATCAAAACAAAAAATAAAGTGCAGGACAAGCTGCGGATCATATGGGGCGAAGTTAAGTAGAATAAAGAATTAAGAATGATGAATTAGCAATTATGAATTGAATGTTTGGGAACCATTAGTGTTTTTTAAAACCTTAAAGATTTTGCATTATAAATAAAGACCAATGTTTGCCAATGAGTTTGACCAATACCAGTGAAAGAAAAGGAAAAATAACAGTTGAAGGGATTACGTTTCAGAAAGCGCCAAGCTTTCGGAAAGTTGGTTACCTAACTTATTGAAATGCAAATTTAATTTACAAAGCTGCTTATATAACCAACATAATTACGGAGGTAGTTGAAAAGCTTACAGAAGCAAATAAGCGGAAAATTACTACAAGTTACGCATTGGCTTAACCAATTGAGCCGCTTATTTAGCTAAGCCAGCCATTTATTTAAACTAATTTACCACGTATTTAAGACTGTAAGCGGTTTATTTAAGACAATAAATTCTTCACTGTCTTAATTGAGAGACTTATTTAGGACAATAAATTGCTCACAGTCTTAAATGGACCGTTTATTTAAGAAAATAAATTTTTAAGGAAAAGTAACTGTGAAACTCGCTTCGTACTATAAGAGGATTTTATTGGTAGCCGTTTTATAAAATTTTTTAGTGCCTGTTTAGCTTACTCTTTTAAAGATGTATTTAATAAAACAGACTATAAATGGCAGTTAGTTAACATGTTTAGCAGAGGTAAAATAAAGTTACAATATAGAAACAAAAAATCCCGCATTCAAGCGGGATTTTTTGTTTTATAAATTTATTTAATTACTCTATAACAAGCTTTTTAGTGAAGTTTGATTTTTCACCTTTAACTTTAATAGTATAAACACCACTAGCAAGGTTTGATACATCAATGTCTTGCTTGGTTGCTTTTGCAAGAACAGTTGAATAAACTTCTTGTCCGGTTACGTTATAAATAGATACGGTCAAATTACTTTCCTGTATTTGACTTGAAATAGTTAAATAAGAACTTGATGGATTAGGATATACAAAAAATAAATCAGAACCATCTGGGTTACTAACGCTTGTAACCACTTCTAAAGAAATATCATCAACACGAGTAGAGAAAGTTGGATTTGTTCCGAATAAATTAAATCCAAAATAATAAATACCGTTTGCAGCCACATTAATTGGGTAGCTTGCAAATTGATAAGTGGTATCAATTGGTTGTGCCTCAATTGCTATATTATTTGTCATTCCAGATGGGTCTTGTATTGAACCATATCTTGTTTCAAGTTGATAAGGATTACCTGTTACATCAAATGCTTTGTAGTAATATTTTAAAACGTAGTTTGTACCCGCTACTAAATCAAAGCAAGGAGATATTAACCAGTTTTCACACACAACAGCAGCAGTTCCTGCAGGGAAGCCAACACGAGCACAAACGGAGCCTGTATGCGGATATGTAGTTGGAAAATCCCAATTGTTGCCATCTGCATCAACATCAAATGTAGCCCAACCAGCAGGTGGGGTAGTAGTGGCTGTTTCAAACCCTTCATTAAAAGGAGCACCTAAGGTTACTGAAACTGGAGCGGTATTAGTTACACTAGTATTGGATGCATCATTGGCAGCATTTCCGTCACCAGTTATAGCTGTAGTAGCAGTAATATTAAAGGTATTAACAGCAGAAAGATCTGCAGTTTGAGTAAACGTGTAATTTGCAGTAGCTCCTGCGTTAATCGTTCCTGTATAAGTTTCATTAACAGGTGTTCCTCCATTAATAGAATAAGAAACAGGGAAGTTGCTTAGTGCAGAACCACCGTTGTTGGCAATTGTAATTTCAATAGCTGTGGTAGCGCTTAATCCGCAACCTGAAACAAGACCATTAATACTTGTTACACCCCCATCAACAGCAGCAGGAGTAGCAATCTCCAATTGGTCAATTCCAATATAATTTGAGTTTGCTCCTAAAGGTCCGCCATCAACAACAGCGTAACGTATAGCAAAAGTTGCTGTAGCACCTCCTGAAGTAACTGAATAAACACTCTGTGCCCATGTAGCACCAATTGTTACAGCAAATCTTCCTAACTCAACCCAGCTAGGGTCGGCATTTGTTAAAGCACCAGTGGCTGAATACATAACACGAATGGAATCAGGGTAAATTGAACCTGTTGGTGCTTTTGAATAGAAAGAAATTACATCACCTGCGGCAACATTCTGTGGAGGAGTAATTAACCAGTTATCAATATCTCCAGAAGCCACTGTGTTATAGTTAGCAGCAACATAACTGGAATCAGAACCGTTATAAGCAACAAAAGTTGCAGGGTTTCCCTGAAAAAATTCTTCAGTTGTACCAATAGGACCTGTTCCTACTCTTTCTACGGTATATCCTCTTGTCACTAACCCAAGAACAGAATTGTCACCTTCAAAATCATCAACGTAAGATACATTGATAAAACTTAAGCCATTTTTTAAAGAAGAACTTCCATTAGGGGTTGCAAAAGTAGTTTGCGATCGCGCCCCAAATACAGACGTGTTTTGTTGCCCAACTCTGTCGCCTTGAGCAATCAAAGCTTGTGATGCTATTATTCCAATAGCAGATAGTAAAGTAAATTTTTTCATTTGATTTTTTTTTGTTATTTGTTTAAAGTGTGGCGAATATAGAATTAATATCTTTTATACAACTATGAAGATTTAAGAATTTGTAAACCATATTTTAGCACGTTATAATTTTTGAGTTAATGAAGACAATAGGTGTATTTACATCAGGTGGCGATAGCCCCGGAATGAATGCATGCATACGAGCCGTGGTGCGTAGTGCAATCTTTCACAAGAAAAAAGTAATTGGCATTATGCGCGGCTACGATGGAATGATTCAAAATAATATGGCTGAACTCAATTCACGCTCAGTTAGTAACATCATTCACCGTGGCGGAACTATCTTAAAAACCGCGCGCAGCAAAGATTTTATGACAGACCGTGGAATGAAAACCGCCTATGAAAATGTGAAGAAAAATAAAATAGACGCATTAGTTGCGATTGGTGGCGATGGCACCTTTAGGGGGGCTGTTGAGTTTAATACCAAATATGATATACCTTTTATAGGAATACCTGGAACTATTGATAATGATTTAATGGGAACTGATTTTACGTTGGGTTTTGACACGGCTGTCAATACTGCAATAGAGGCTATTGACAAAATACGTGACACAGCTGCAAGCCATAACCGACTCTTTTTTATTGAAGTAATGGGACGAGATTCAGGTTACCTTGCACTATGGGCTGGCGTAGCGGGTGGTGCAGAAGATATTTTGTTGCCGGAGTCAAAAACCAATGTTGCTGATTTGGTAAACAAATTAGAAGAAGGGGTAAAAAAAGGAAAAGAATCAAGCATAGTAGTGGTAGCTGAAGGTGATGAAGGAGGCGGGGCTATGAAAATAGCCGAAGAAGTAAAAAAGAAGTTTAATTATGATACACGAGTTAGTATTTTAGGACACATACAACGCGGAGGAACTCCTACAGCTTGTGACAGAATATTAGGAACAAAATTTGGCGTGTTTGCTGTAGAAAGTCTTTTAAAAGGTGAAACAGATAAGATGACAGGAATTCAAAAAAATCAATTAGTACTGGTTGACTTGAAAAAAGCCATTAAACATCATTCACCATTAGATAAGCATTTAATAAGATACAGCAGGTTTTTGTCTATTTAGTTGTAAATAGTGAATGGTTGTAATCGCAACGCATTCCCCTCTGTGTGTTTGCTACTGTGTAAGTGAGAGGGGGCTGGGGGTGTGTTTAATAGTGAATGCTCATAATTATATCCAGCCATTTTTAATTTTGCACAACTTCAAACCACATACTCTCAACTTCTCCCGAAACTTCGGGACTAAAACTCCAAACAAAAAATGCTTCTTATTGCCGATTCAGGATCCACCAAAGCCGACTGGCTGTTAAGTGATCGTAAAGATTTTAAAATGGAATTTAATACGGTTGGGTTTAATCCGTTTTTCCATGACGAAAAATTTATTATCAATGAGCTTACCCATAACCGTGGGTTAATGCACTATGCAAAAGATGTTAAAGTATTAAAATTTTATGGGTCGGGATGCAGCCATGAAAAACGCAATCAGATTGTAGCAGGTGCTTTTAGAAAAGTTTTTACCAATGCCAATGTTTTAGTTGAACACGATATGCTCGGAGCATGTATTGCTGCATGTGGTAATAAGCCTGGGGTAGTTTGCATTTTAGGTACGGGCAGTAATGCTTGTTCTTACAATGGAAAAGATGTGGTAGCAAGCCATCATGGATTAGGTTATATAATAGGCGATGAAGGCAGCGGAAGTTATTTTGGAAAAAAAATTCTGTCTCACTATCTGTATAAACTTTTGCCACTAGAGTTGGAATCTCAGCTTAGAGATCAATATCACCTTACAAAAGAGTCGATTATCGAAAGTGTATATCATAAACCTGATCCTAATGTTTATTTGGCTTCGTTTGCAAAGTTTTTATCGTCACACAAGGAAAGCGATTATGTAGTAAATATGGTACGCAAAGGGTTTACCGAGTTTTATGAAACCACAATTGTAGTTTATCCTGAAAGTAAAAAACACCCTGTTCATTTTATTGGAAGTATTGCTCATCATTTCAGCCATATATTAAAAGAGGTGGCAAACAAAAATGGCTTTTCAGTGGGCAAAATATTAGTAAAACCTGTAGAGGATATTATGGAGTATTTTAAAAGCAATCCATCTTAAAAGTTATTACCCTATTACATCATATCATCTTTTAATTATGTGCAAAGCAGCCAGCAGAGTTAATGCTTGCCCATTCTTCTTTGTTATAATGTATTTTGTAAATGTAAATAGTAAAGTTAGAATTACGTGGGTTCAATTTGTGAAGTAAAGCATCAATAAAACCGGGTTTTATTTCTGTTTCAAATGTTATGTTAGGAAAATATTTTTTAAAGGCACTAATTCTTTTTTCTAAATCGTCATTCTGATTAAAGAGAACATATTGAGGAAGGTTTTCTTTAAGTTTTGTCTTTTGCAAATCGCACAGCAGGTTTTGTATAGTTCGTGATGAAGACAGATCGTAAACAGTGCCCCAACTGCCTAAATAAAACTGTGGCGGAAGTGTAATATTGCTGTGGATGCTTTCTTCAACGCAAATGGTTTTTGTATCGCCTTTTCTATGCAAGTAAAGCATTGATTCAACACGACTTCTTTTACTATACGACACACTTACTACGATAAGAGGAATGGTGTTAAGTATAAAAAACAATATCCATGTAATGCGGTTAAATTTTTGTATCCAAGTTTTGGTGGAGTTTTGCAACAACTGCTGCCAGCCAACCATCCCCCCAACAATTATAAAAGGAATAACAGGCAAAATAAATCTTTCCTGCTTATTTGGAAATGATGAGTGAAAAACAAAAAACAAAAAAGCAGGTAAAAAGATGATAAGATGTTTCCTCCAGATCTTTAAATAACCAAGCATGAGTAAAATGCTCATTGGAGGTATTAAAATTCCGCTTACAAGAAGCAGGAATTTGTACCATGAACTTACACCATACGTTTCGCTGTTTTCCAAATTGTAACGCACATATTCGGCAAATTCAACAAATGGCTTTTTCCATATCAATACATCTGTAAGCATTTGCACAATTCCAACACTTAAGACAAAACCGATAATAAGCCAGGCAATATTTTTCCAGCGTTGCATCAAAATCAAAGCTAATCCAAAACCAGAAATAAAAATGGCTGTCTGAAAGCGAATACAAAATGCAAGCCCAAGCATAATACCTGCATACATCCCTGCTCTGTAATTTTCTTTATCATACTTTATAATATACCATGTTGCAAGCATTAAAGGCGGAATGCAAACCACTTCAACCAAATTACGCACGCTCAGCCAGGGCATAAAAAAATAGATAGCTAACAGCAAGCCCGATAGCCTTGCAGTATTTTTATTGGCAATTCGTTCAGTAATTTTAAAGCCTATTACTATTATTATTAAAGAGTATAGCGCATGTAACAAACGAACTATAATCATTTTAGTATCAGGGTTTACAATTCCAATAAATTTAAACAGATAAAACAAAATATAATGCAAACCCGGATATAATAAACTATGCCCGCTTGCCTGGGTTAATCCCTGTGTAATTACCGGTAACCATTTGTTGTAATCGTATCCATCCACCCAAGATTGTGATGGTTCAATAACCAAAAAATGGTCATCACTCATGCCATAACCTTTGGCAAAGAAAGCGGAGAGTAGTCTGAAAATTCCACCAATAATTAGTAGAAGAGCAAGAGGTTTCTCATCCCAATATTTTTTTAAAAGCTGCATCAAAGAAGTTGGTTGCAATTTAATGCGCTAAAATTAGTTATATAAAAATACTTAGGAGAAGAGATTTTTTCACATTTATTAATGTCAGGGCAATAAAATTTACACTGCAACACCTTAGAAGATGTGCCGCTTCCGATAAAAAAATAAACAATAAAAGTTTATTTAACCGATGCCCAGTTCTCGCCTGATTTAATTCTGAAAACCTGCATATCACTAACACGAAATTTTTTGGCAATAGCTTTTAAGGTGTAGCCTTTTTTATCGCGTAGCATCTTTTTTATTTCTTTTACCTTACCCACATTAAGTTTAAGCCCTTTGGCAGTTCCGGTTTTTGTGAGCAGGCTATTAAGGTGTTTTTTAATAAGAGGGCTTTGTCTGTGGTGTTTGTACATTTCATCATCAGTAACAAATTTAAGGTTGGAAGATTTGTTATCCTTTTTGTTATGATTCAGATGTATTACGTTTTTATGTTTAGGTGAGGCTTTTTTTGAAAAGTTTTGTGCCACAACTTTGTGTACATAGATGGTTTTATCCTTTCCATCTGGCTTTACTTTTAAAGTAATGTAACCACCAATTGAGGTACCGGCAAGTAAATCGCCATCTTTAAAAATTTTGGTATAGCTTATTAAGCGACCATGGTTACTAACTGCATATTTCTTTCTTAAAGAGCCTTTAGGAAACGAAATGGCAGCGAATTTTTCTCCTGCATTAAGTTTAAGCATAGCGTTGAGTCTTAATTTGTTTACAGCAATCAAAAGTATTTATTTTTTAATACACCGCAAATCATTCTTTCATTTTCGTTCAAATCTTTTCTAACTATTATATCAACAAACCCATTATCAGCCAAAATTTGCCGTACCTCGTTTGCTCCATTACTATGTATCTCAAAATAAACTTGGCCCCCCGGTTTTAATAATATTGCGGCTATTTTGGTTATGTGGTAATAGAAGGTATATGGGCTACCCGGGGCAAATAAAGCTATGTGCGGTTCAAATTCCACCACATTTTTATCTAACAACACCTTTTCTACTGTAGGAATATAAGGGGGATTAGCTACTAAGATATCAATACCAACTGGGTATTTGGAGATATTAAAATTCAATGCATCATCTTTTATGAAATTTATTCTTGTACTATTTAAGTCAGCGTTTTCTTTGGCAACAGAAAGCGCTTTATCGCAAACATCCGTAGCCCATACTTCTGCTTCAAATTTTTTTTTGGAAAGAGAAATTGCAATACAGCCGCTGCCTGTACATATGTCCATAATTATCGGATTAATTTTTTTGTTGCGTTCAAGTATCCAATAAACCAATTCTTCAGTTTCGGGGCGAGGTATTAAAACTTGATTGTTTACTTTAAAGGGAAGCCCACAAAAAACAGTTTTACCTGTTACGTATTGAATGGGTTCATAATTTTTTAGTCTCTGCAAATCATCTTCAATAGAACCCATTTCGGTTTTTGAATTAATATGATTAGACTCATTCAATAAAGGACTTTTAACGTCTAAAACGTCTTGTATGTAAATACGTGCAATAACACGGGCTTCTTCCGTATTATATATAGAACTTAGTTCGGTAACTATCTTGTTATAAATATCTTTAACTAACATTTGCTGTAAGGCATCAAATGTAAGTATCTCAATTAAAAATGTTTTCTTTGGCAACATGCACGAGTTGTATATGAGACGCTGCGTAGAACTTGCATCTTTAGGTTTGGGTAATATAGCTCCAAATCCAATGGTTGGTTCATTAGTTGTGCATAACAATAAAATTATTGGCGAGGGTTATCATAAAATTTATGGCAAGCAGCATGCTGAAGTAAATGCAATAAGTGATGTGGAAGATAAATCACTTTTGAAGGAATCTTTGCTATATGTTAGCCTCGAACCTTGCAATCATCATGGCAAAACCCCGCCATGTGTAGACTTGATTATTAGTTCCGGTATTAAAAAAGTTGTAGTTGGTTGTATTGACCCGTTTGAAAAAGTTAATGGGAGCGGAATAAAAAAATTGCGCGAAAATGGTATTGAAGTTATTGAAAATGTATCAGAATATGAATGCATTGAACTGAACAAAAGGTTTTTTACTTATCATATAAAGAAACGTCCGTACATTATATTAAAATGGGCGCAAAGTAAGGATGGATTTATCGCTCCACTTCATCAAAATGAAACCAACCGTTGGATTAGCAACGGGTATTCACAAAAATTGGTGCATAAATGGCGTAGTGAAGAGCAAGGAATATTGGTTGGTGCTAACACAGCCATAAAGGACAATCCCAGTTTAAATGCAAGAGAATGGCATGGAAAAAATCCTTTACGAATTTTAATTGATAAAGATTTAAGAACCCCACTAACACACCATGTTTTTTGTGATGGCGGTAGAACAATTGTTTTTAGTAATAAGGAGATAGTTTCAGAGAAGCTGGAAGTAGTGAAAATTAATTTTGAAAAAAATGTTATTACTCAGGTACTGTATAAACTACATGAGAGAAATATTCAGTCCATTATAGTAGAAGGTGGTGCCGTTACACTGAATAATTTTTTCCAACTAGGATTGTGGGATGAAGCAAGAGTTTTTGTTGCACAAGAAAAAATTTTAACCGAAGGAATAGCAGCACCTGTATTAAAAGCTGCTCATTGGCAAGAGACAAAAATCAAAAACGACATTCTTTTAACCTACAAGAATAAAGATAAATGAGTATGAATTTAACCATGAGTATAGTAACAACAGTTTTGTTGTATATAATATTAAAGTACTTTGAAAAATGGAGGGTAGATAACTTACAGGGGTTGTTTTTTAATTATGTAACCGCAAGCATTTTCTCTTTTATGTTTAATTATTCTGAAAACATTGGATTATTACCGGATATAAAAAATTTTTATTATGCCAGTCTGTTTATTGGTCTGTTATTTATTGTGGTTTTTTTTCTAACAGCTAAAACTGCTCAGGAAGTTGGAATAGGCACAACTTCAGTGGCTTCAAAAATGTCGGTAGTAATACCAATGGTTGCAGGAGTTATGTTATATGATGAACCTTTAACCCTGCAAAAGGTAATAGGACTAATTCTTGCTTTAATTTCGGTGTATTTAACCAGAGGTGGTAAAAAAGAACCCGATGGCAAAACGCATACTGGCTTTATACTAATACTTCCGTTTATACTTTTTATTGGTGCAGGATTGGTTGACACTAGCATAAAATACTCGCAAGCAACTTTCATTAATGCCCAAAACCAAAATTTATTTGTTTCCACTCTTTTCGGTTCAGCTGCTTTTTTTGGAGGTATCCTCATAGTCAAGCAAATGATAATGAAGGAAGCCACCATACAAATTCAAAGTGTACTGGGAGGAATTCTTTTGGGATTAGTTAACTTCTTTTCTCTTTATTTTTTAATTCGAGCATTAGCAGAACCCGGTACAGACAGCGGTAAACTTTTCACCATTGTTAACATTGGAATAGTGCTTGTATCGGTTGTAGCATCATTTTTGTTTTTTAAAGAGGTGCCACAAAAAAAAGGGATTATAGGAATTGTTGTAGCTGTAATAGCAATTTATATTATGCTTTAAAAGCTTGGTAAACTATAACTAATTATCTCCAGCAAACGCAATTTCATAATCAATGCCCGCAATACTATTTAGCTCCTTTAGCTCAGCAAGCAGCATTTCTTTAGTAATCATATTGCTGTCAAATATTATTTCATAAATACCATCATCATTCATGTATATGCCTTTTGGCAATTCTACATCTTCGCTGAGTGCAATTTGTAAAACCAGTTCGCCATCTGCATCTGTTATATTATCACGTTGGCATGGGTAGGAGAAGGTGGTGTAAAGTGTTTCTTTTATTTCCATTTTAAGAATTATGTGTTTTTAGATTAATTATTACGCTTTTGCTGGTTGGAGTGTTACTTTTTTTTGCAACGCTGTCAATAGGTACCAGCACATTTGTTTCAGGAAAATAAGTGGCACAACATTTTTCAGGAATATTGTATTTAACCACAATAAATTTTTTAGCAACTCTCTCAGTGTTGTTATGGTCATTATAAATATCAACCACATCACCCGGTAAAAAACCCAACGCTCCAAGATCTTTCTCATTCATTAAAATAACCCTGCGCTCATTGTTTATTCCCCTGTACCTATCATTCAATCCGTAAATGGTGGTATTAAACTGATCATGGCTCCGAATGGTCATCATCATCAGTTCGTTTTGTTTGAGCGATGGTTGTTCACTTTTAGCAATATTAAAATTTGCCTTGCCTATAATGGTGTCAAACTTTTTTTCCCTTGCACTGTTGGGCAAATAAAATCCTCCCAGCTTTCTTACTTTTTTATTGTAGTCCTTAAACCCCGGTATTGTTTTTTCAATATCATTTCTGATGTTGTCGTAATGCATAAGGTATTTATCCCAGTTCACTTTACTTTTATCAGCAAGTGTTGCTTTGGCAAGCTGGCAAACAATTACCGGTTCGCTCAGTAAATCATCAGACACTGGCTTCAAATTTCCTTTACTCATTTGTATAACCCCCATGCTGTTTTCTGTAGTAATAAATTGTTCTTCTCCGTTCACTACATCTTTATCACTTCTGCCTAAGCACGGAAGTATAAGTGCTTCTTCACCCGTAATTAAATGACTGCGGTTTAATTTGGTACTTATCTGTACCGTAAGCTTGCATTTTTGCAACGCCTGTGCTGTGTACTTAGTGTCAGGTGTTGCAGAAAGAAAATTACCACCCATGGCAATAAAAACTTTAGCCTTGCCTTCCATCATTGCATGAATACATTCAACTGTGTCATATCCGTGCTTGGCGGGCGGTGTAAAACCAAAGGCTTTTTCAATGTTATCTAAAAACTTCTCCGAAGGCTTTTCATAAATACCCATTGTTCTGTCGCCCTGCACATTGCTGTGCCCTCGAACAGGACAGGTGCCTGCGCCTTCTTTACCTATACTGCCTTTCAGCAATAAAAGATTTACAACTTCCTTAATGGTGTCAACAGCATTTTTATGTTGCGTTAAACCCATTGCCCAGCATGCAATAATCTTATTTTTTGATGCAACTATATCTGCAACTTCTTTTATTTGGTTAAACGAAAGTCCTGTTTGTTTTATTAACTCCTCAAGATTTTGATTCCTGATGTGCTCAATAAAATTTTCGTAGCCGGATGTATGCTCTTTTATAAAATCTAAATCAAATACAATTTTGTTTTGTTCCTGTTCTTCCAATAAAATTTTAGCAATGGCTTGAAGCAACGCCATATCACCATTAATTTTTACCTGCAAAAAAATATCGGTCAGCTTAGATTTAATTCCCAATATGCCTTTTACTTTTTGCGGATTACTAAAGCCTATTAACCCGGTTTCTTTTAAAGGATTAATAGAAATAATAGTGCAGCCATTTTCTTTTGCCTTTTGCAATGCACTAAGCATACGCGGGTGGTTGGTGCCGGGGTTTTGCCCAAGAATTATAATCACTTCGGCTTTATAAAAATCGGTAAGCGTTACGCTGCCCTTGCCAATTCCTAAACTTTCTGTTAACGCCACACCACTTGATTCATGGCACATGTTGCTGCAATCGGGAAGATTGTTGGTGCCAAACTCGCGAACAAATAACTGGTACAAAAATGCTGCTTCATTGCTTGTCCTGCCTGATGTGTAAAACACGGCTTCATCAGGAGAGTTTAAAGTGTGAAGATGATTAGCTATTTTAATAAAGGCATCATTCCAGCTAACGGGTGTGTAATGTGTTGCGCCCTTTGCAAGAAACATAGGTTGTGCTATTCTTCCTTTTTTACCAATCTCATAATCGTTCAAGTGAGAAAGTTCTGCAACAGAATTATTAGCAAAAAAATCGGCAGTTAGTTTTTTTGTTGTTGCTTCCTCAGCAATTGCCTTAGCGCCATTCTCGCAATATTCTGCAATAGAAGAGCGGTCTTTTTCCTCATCAGGGTCAGGCCACGCACAACCGGGGCAATCGTATCCATCTGTTTGATTCAATGCAAGCAACGCTTTCATCCCTCTGCCTGCATCCATCTCACTTAATATGTGTGCAGCACTCGAAATAACAGCTGGAATTCCTGCTGCTACATTTTTTGATTGTTCCAGCTTAATACCTGTAAACTCTTCAGGATTTTCTGCGGAAACATTTTCGGAAGATTCAGGTATGTTTTTTTTTTCACTCATTTAGCTTGCGCAAGAGGGTTGTCATAATTATCACTCTGGTCCTCTATCGTTTCATCCAAACATTTAAAATCTTTTTCTATCAGGATAAATAGTTTTTTATCGTTGCCCACATCCATATCATTACTTAATCCAACCAAATTACTGCTGGTCCACTTTAAGGAATCTTCCGAGGGAATATGTACCGATATACAATTGTTTTGTAAAGTAGCTTTAATCGAACCTGCATTTACATCGTTTACCAACTGATATATAAGGGTGCTGTTGCCGAAATTAGTTTCTTCGCTAATCTGTTTTTCTTTTTCAAAAAAAGCGACCTCGCTTTTTGAAAGTCTTAACCTGATGGTATTTCCTTTAATGCGGATTTTCATTAGCTGATATTTTTGATTACTACAAACCTAAAATATTTAACCGAAGAGTACCAAAAGTCCTGGAGGTAAAAATGATAACGGAAAACTATGCCCTTGGATGAAACTGCATGATTGCCTGTCTCAGATAATCTCTGTCTAAATGCGTATAAATTTCTGTGGTGGTGATGCTTTCATGCCCAAGCATTTCTTGTACTGCACGTAAATCGGCACCACCTTCTAATAAATGTGTTGCAAAGGAATGCCTGAACGTGTGTGGACTTATTTTTTTCTTTATTCCGGCTCTTTCTGCAAGCTCCTTTATAATCATAAATACCATAATACGCGATAATTTGCTTCCGCGTTTATTCAGAAAAAGAAAATCTTCCTGGCCTGCTTTTATTTTTAAATGCACGCGCATGGCTTCTTCATAAAGATTGATGTGCTTAATGGCTGAATCACCTATCGGAACCAATCTCTCCTTATTTCCTTTGCCGTGTATTTTTAAAAAGCCAATGTCTAAGAATGAGGATGACTTTTTTAGAGAGATTAATTCTGTAACACGCAAGCCAGAGCTATACATGGTTTCCAGTATGGCGCGGTTGCGTTGCCCTTCAGGTTTGCTCAAGTCAATAGCTGAGAGCATGGCATCAATTTCATGCACTGCTAAAAAATCCGGAAGTTTCCTACCGATTTTTGGTGCTTGTAAAAGTTCTGTAGGATCATCGGTAACTAAATTCTCGAGGAGAAGATATTTGTAAAAAGCTTTTATGCCTGATATGATTCGTGCTTGCGAGCGCGCGCTCATTCCTTCCTCGTTAATCCACTTGATAAAATCCTGCAAATGCTCAAGTGAGATTTTTTCCGGAGATACATTCAGCGCATTGTTGTTCAAAAAAGTAAACAGCTTTTCAATATCATGCACGTAAGCCTCGTTGGAATTAGACGAAAGTGATTTCTCTAATTTAAGGTACGATGAAAATCCTTTTATATATGATTGCCACGACATTGTTTAAGCAACAATTTTATTTTTTACAGCATCATAGACTAAAAATGAATAACTGTATTTATTCTTTTCATCAGGACTGTGTTTTTCTTCCGAAATCAGTTTCCAGTCAGCATTCCTAATTGCAGGGAAGTGCGTATCCCCTTCAAATAAATCATGGATTTTGGTGAGATATAATCTGTCGGCTATTGGTAAAGCCACCTTAAATAATTCTGCACCTCCAATTACAAAACACTCTTGGTTATTACCGCAACTTTTAATTGCGGCTGTCAAATCAAAAAAAACATCACAACCTTCGGCAGTAAAACTTTTATTTCGGGTAATGATGATGTTTCTTCTGTTGGGCAATGGCTTTCCTATAGACTCGAAAGTTTTGCGTCCCATAATGATAGGATGTCCGGTGGTTAATGCCTTAAAATATTTTAGATCGGCAGGCAAATGCCAGGGTAACTGGTTTTTGTTTCCAATTAAGTTATTCTCATCAACTGCAACAATCAAAGATAACATGGCAAAATATTTTAAACCGCAACCGGTGCTTTAATAGCAGGATAGGGGTCGTAATTGTTAATAGAAATATCCTCAAACTTAAAATCAAAAATACTTTTAATGAGTGGGTTCAGGTTTAAGACCGGCAACGGTTTTGGTGTACGTGATAATTGCAACTGCACTTGCTCCAAATGGTTATTGTAGATATGTACATCGCCAAAGGTGTGTACAAAATCTCCAACTTTAAGATTACAAACCTGTGTTACCATGTGAGTGAGTAAAGCATAAGATGCAATGTTAAAAGGCACGCCCAAAAAAACATCGGCACTGCGCTGGTATAACTGGCAGGACAATTTACCATCAGCCACATAAAACTGAAACATGGTATGGCAAGGAGGCAATGCCATGTTCTCCACTTCGGTAACGTTCCAGGCGCTTACAATTAACCTTCGTGAATCCGGATTACGTTTTATCTGCTCAATCAATTGTGTAATCTGGTCAACAGTTTTTCCATCGGCACCTTTCCAGCTTCTCCATTGCGAGCCATACACAGGACCCAGGTTACCTTTTTCATCAGCCCACTCATCCCATATACTTACTCCGTTTTCTTTTAAGTACTGAATGTTGGTTTCACCTTTTAAAAACCAAAGCAACTCATGTATGATTGATTTGGTATGCACTTTTTTTGTAGTAACAAGGGGAAAACCGTCTTTCAAATTAAAACGCATCTGGTAACCAAACGTGCTGATAGTACCTGTGCCGGTTCTGTCATGCTTTTGGGTGCCGTTGCTTAAAATATATTTTAATAAATCGTGGTATTGCTGCATTTGATTATTGGAGTAATAAAAAACCCGCCTTGACAAAACCAGACGGGATCTTTAGTTGTATTCATTTTTGCTATTTATTAATAACACAAAGTTTTATGCATCAACCTTTGCGTATTTGGCATTTTTTTCAATAAACTCTCTGCGAGGCGGAACATCATCACCCATTAGCATACTGAAGATACGATCGGCTTCGGCAGCACTTTCAATTGTTACCTGGCGCAGCGTACGTTTAGTCGGGTTCATGGTTGTCTCCCACAATTGCTCTGCGTTCATTTCTCCCAAACCTTTATAACGCTGTATATTAACACTTGATTCTTTTCCTTCGCCTGCCAGTTCTTTTACTGCAGCCATCCGCTGTTCATCATTCCAGCAGTATTGTTCTTCTTTACCTTTTTTAACTAAGTACAATGGTGGAGTTGCAATATAAATATATCCTTCTTCAATTAATTCTTTCATGTGACGGAAAAAGAAAGTTAATATCAATGTGGTAATATGGCTACCATCCACATCGGCATCGGTCATAATTACAATTTTGTGGTAACGCAGTTTGTCAAGTATTAACGGGCGACCTTCTTGTTTATCATCACGGTAAATACCAAATGCCGTGTAGATGTTACGTATCTCTTCGTTTTCGTAAATCTTATGCTCCATTGCTTTCTCCACATTCAGAATTTTACCTCTTAACGGAAGTATTGCCTGAAAATTTCTATCACGCCCTTGCTTAGCTGTTCCACCTGCTGAGTCTCCCTCAACCAGATAAATTTCACATTTACCAGGGTCACGCTCACTACAGTCAGATAGTTTACCAGGTAATCCAGTACCAGTTAAAACATTTTTACGTTGCACTAATTCGCGTGCTTTACGCGCTGCATGGCGAGCAGTGGCAGCCAGTATAACTTTGTTTACAATGGCTTTGGCATCTTTAGGATTCTCCTCCAAAAATTTATTCAATGCATCGCCAACTGCCTGGTCAACCGCACCCATTACCTCATTGTTACCAAGTTTGGTTTTTGTTTGTCCTTCAAATTGTGGTTCGGCAACTTTAACAGATATAACTGCTGTAAGTCCTTCACGGAAATCATCACCATCAATATCAAATTTCAGTTTGTCAAGCATTTTTTGCTTTTCGGCATAACTTTTTAAGGTACGTGTTAAGGCACGTCTGAAACCTGAAAGGTGTGTTCCGCCTTCGTGGGTGTTAATGTTATTAACGTAAGAGTGAATATTCTCAGAAAAAGAAGTGTTGTATTGCATTGCCACTTCAATAGGAATACCAAATTTATCCGTTTCAAAATAAATACATTCGGGAATTAATTTTTCACGTGTTACATCTATATACTCAACAAATTCGCGCAAGCCTTTGGTGCTATAAAAATTTTCACCAAGGGGTCTGCCTTCAGCATCTAACTCTCTTACATCAATAAGCGTAATGTTTATTCCCTTATTAAGGTAAGCAAGTTCGCGCATGCGAGATGCAAGCGTTGCAAAATTGTAAACGATTGTTAAAAATATGGAAGCGTCTGGCTTGAAAGTCACAATGGTTCCTCTGTAGTCAGTATCACCAACCTCACGTACATCAAACAAAGGTTTGCCGCAAGAGTATTCCTGTTCAAAAACTTTTCCGTTGCGGTGTACCTCTACACGCAAGTGAGTAGAGAGAGCATTTACACAGGATACACCTACACCATGTAAACCACCTGAAACTTTGTAACTATCTTTATCAAATTTACCTCCGGCATGTAAAACGGTCATTACAACTTCCAATGCACTGCGTTTTTCTTTTGGATGCATATCTGTAGGGATGCCTCGTCCATCATCCTTTACAGTAATAGAGTTATCCTCGTTAATAAATACCTCAATGTTTTTGCAATGCCCTGCAAGTGCTTCATCAATTGAGTTGTCAACCACCTCATAAACCAAGTGATGTAAACCTTTAACACCTACATCGCCAATATACATGGCTGGGCGTTTTCTTACGGCTTCTAATCCTTCTAATACCTGAATGCTGTCGGCATTATACTGTTGTGCTTTTACTTCCATTTCGGCTACGTTATCGCTCATTTTTTAATTTAAAAGTTTGATTTTTTTAATACTTCGTAAAGATAAAATAAAGGCTGCTGCCATCCTAAAAATGAGAGTGAAAACAGCATGTATTTATTAACATTTTTTAGTGATAAAAATAGTGTCTTAAACCTGCATTTTCTTTCTCTTAAATTTGGAGGATTGAAACAATTTTAATATTTAACTCGGTGCTTTTTAACAAAGACTGTTGTTAAATCACATTAATTATTCATAAAAACAAGTCTATTAAATTTAGCTTTGCCTCCTAAATAACTAAAAAATTAAATAATATGGACGTAAACTTTATCTCAGTATTTGTAGCGGCACTTATACCGCTGGCGGTGGGTTTTGTATGGTACAACCCAAAGGTTTTTGGTAATGCCTGGATGCAGGCTTCTGGTATGACAGAAGAAAAAGCCAAAGGAGCTAATCATGCTTTGATTTTTGGATTAACCTATGTGTTTGCTGTGTTGGCAGGTATGGCTTTAATGCCCATTGTAATTCATCAGATGGGAATATTTTCTGTTTTGGCTGATGATCCGGGTATGAAAGATCCAAACTCGGAGGTTAGCATTATGTTTAATGGCTTTATGCAAAAGTATGGTGATAACTTCCGTACTTTTAAGCACGGAGCATTTCACGGAACACTTCTCGGGATTTTTATGGTTCTTCCTATTATTGCTATTAACGCTATGTTTGAAAGAAAAAGCTGGAAATATATTTGGATTAACGTAGGCTACTTCACAGTTAGCTTTGCTCTTATGGGCGGGGTAATTTGCGCTTGGAAGTAAGTTTTTTAAATGGTCACGCAGAGGCGCAAAGAGCGCAAAGGAAATTTAAGCCTAGTCCTTTGCGCTCTTTGCGCCTTTGCGTGAAATATTTTACTCCAATGAAATATTCTCATCACCCTTTTTATATTCTAAATAATTAAAAATAAGCTGAAACATTTCATCAGTTGTACGCATACTTCCTTTGCGTTCACCGATGACTCTTGGTGGATAAAATGGATTATTGGGATTTTGCTCAGTGTTATCATATACGCCTTCTGCTCTAACCTTACTACCTGCCGGAATTTTTAAAAGCGTTTTGCATTTATAAAAATATTGCCAACGAAAATCCCAATTGTTAATTCTAATTAAAGGAATAGTATCTGATTGTGGAGTTACTGCATAAGCCGTAAATTTTTTTCCAATCAAATGCATGTGTGGTACTATGGTGGTAATAGAAATGTCTTTGTTGATTACAGTTTCGGTATAAAATGTTTTAACCGTATTGGGTGGAATCACAAGTTCGGGTACCACAGGTGCAACACCAATTGTGCCTAAAATTAATTCGCGCAACGGGCGCTTGGGAGGGGTAGAGGTAAAAAAGAAATTGAAGTAAGAACTATCATAGTCATTAACAGGTGACGGGCCGTAGTGCATGGTGTTAATATAGATCACTCCTTTTTTTGTTAAGACCCATCCGCCAATGCCATCGGGATATTTATCGCTATAAACACCCGGTAAATAATTAACCACCGAAGGAATAAGCATAGGGTAAGAGTTGTCGTCATGCAACAAACCAATCCGCGCGTGCATATCATGGCTGTCAAAAGAGTCTTCGGCATTTACGTACCACTCACCTGTGTTAATGTTTTTTTTCTTTTCAGGATTAAACACAACTAAGTTACCATTCATATGGTGCAACAGTTTTTTATTACCGGGGATAAATTCAATCGTTTTTATAAAAGTGTCTCGTGGTAATTCATAGGGTAACTTGATAACTAAAAAATTGTCTTTGTTATTTCCTTTAATGAAATATTTTGATGGAAATCCTACGGATAAATCAGGTTTGCCAAGCTTTGAAGTTTTATCATTAAATACGGGAAGGGCAGGAATACTTAAGCTATCGCCAATGGGGCAGCCATTCTCAACCCATGCAGAAATCATTTCTATTTCCTCATCGCTTAAAATTTTTTCATCGGCAAAGTGGCGGTAAGTTGGATCGGCAGGCCAAGGAGGCATGGTGCGCGATTGAGTTACAATAGCAATAGTACCAGCTTTCTTTCTCACATCATTATAAGTAGCCAGTGGAAATCCTCCACCTTCTCCATCACGATGACATGATGTGCAATTTTTATAAATGATTGGAGCAATATGTTCTGAAAAGGTAATTTGATTTTTTTCAGACGTACATCCACAAATAAAAAGTACAATAGAAATTATGATTAGTATTCTATAATGCATCCGTATGCTTTGTTCCTTTTTTTCTTTGGTACTTTTCCTTTGATTATTTCACTTAATACATCATCCAAATAAAACTGTGTTACCACTTTTCTTTTCTTTCCGGTTTCGTACATCCAGTTATCAATGGCACCGCTGTAAAGTAATGCTGCTTCTGAGTTAAATACAAAAACTTCCGGGGTTACTTTTGCTTTAAGAAGTTTAAGTAATTCGTGCTTGCTATCGCTAAGCGTTATAACATTTAGCTTATAGTAATCTCGGAATATTTTTATTAGCGATGCGCTTGTTTGTTTGTCAGGAAAAATTAAATAGAACTGCACATTGTTAAACTTGTATTTTTTTGCAAGTTCGTTAACGGTTAGTGTGTAGTTTTTGCATAGTGGACAATCAGTGTCAAAAAAAATAACAACAGAAGTTTTATTGTTTTTAATTGATGAAAGCGGGTAGGAAGTATTGTTTTCGTCAACAAGATTTATTTTATAAAGTTCCTGTGAGGAACCCCCTTTGGTAAACAGTAGAAAAATTAAAAATATAAAGCGTGGCATTGCTTTGTAAAAATAGCAAAGAAGAGTTTCCCACAAAGACGCTAAGAAGCACAAAGCAAAAATTGTAAAAAGTCTTTGTAATTCTTTGTGTCTTTGTGGAAAAAATTTTAATCTATGGTGCTTAATTCACATCCACCAATTCCACATCAAAAATAAGAGTGGCTTTTGCTGGAATTACCGGAGGATAACCCTGCTCTCCATAACCCAAGTTGTAAGGAATAATCAAGCGTGTTTTTCCCCCAACATTCAACAACGCAATTCCCTGTTCCCAACCTTGTATCACTCGTCCTTCTCCCAAACGGAAAGTAATAGGTTCACCTCTTTCAACAGAAGAATCAAACTTGGTGCCATCGGTTAAATAACCGGTGTAATGTACAGATACACTTGTGCCCGGTGCTGCTTGTTTGCCCGCACCTTTTTTTACCATAATATATTTTAAGCCCGATTTAGTTTCAATAGTATCGAAGCCATCAACATTGTATGGCACGGCTGCTATTTTTTGTTTAACCGAAATCAGTTCTACATTAAAAATTAAAGTAGAGTTGGCAGGAATTTTTCCGTTTGCATGGCTGCCGTAACCTAATGCCGGAGGAATAATAATTTCTGCCTGGTCGCCTGTTTGCATCATGGCAAATGCATCATCCCAGCCTTGTATTACCTGACCCGTTCCAAGCGTAAATGAAAAAGGTTGGTTTCTGTCGTAAGAACTGTCAAACACCGTTCCGTCAGTTAACCTGCCTTTGTAATGCACTGTAATTTTATCACCTGTAGATGGCTTTAATCCATCACCCTTTTTAGTAAGTTTTATGGTAACACCCGATGGTGTTGTAAGAACAATATCTTCTTGTGTTTGTGGCATTGTGTTATTATTAGCTGTTGTTTGTTTTGTGTTTTTGCATGAAAACAAAAGTGCGGTAAATAAAATGCTAAATAGAATGCTATTAAGTTTACTGCACTTATTCATCGGCAAAAAAAATTTACTTCTAAAATTTTTTACAAGGATTTTCCTTTGTTGCTTATTGAATAACTTTTGCAAGCTCTACTTCAAAAACAAGCGGAGAATTTGGAGGGATAGGTCCGTTGCCGCGTGGTCCGTAACCAAGGGTTGAAGGAATAACCAACAACGCTTTTCCGCCTTCATTCATCATGGCAATGCCTTCGTCCCAGCCGGGTATAACCTCGCCAACACCAAGCGTAAACTCATAACCCGCATTGTCTTTGCTTTGGTCGAACACGGTTCCGTTCAGTAACATGCCTTTATAAATAACGCTAACCTTTTTCCCTTTTTCAGCTTTTGCTCCTGTGCCTTTTGTTTTTTCTACGTAGTATAAGCCCGATGGATTAGGTTGTGCTGTAATGTTGTTGTCGGTAATATATTTCTGCGTTGCATTAGCTTCATCCATTAAAGCCGCTTTGCTTTTTTCTTCAGTTTCTTTTTTATAATCAGCTTCGGTTTGAATGTTTTCCATTTTAATATTAAAGGTTAACATACTTCCTTTTTTTATGAAAGCAGGTAACTGCGCCTGGAATATTTTTTCAAAAACAGAATCAGCCACTACTTTAAATTCAGCACTATCACCTGCAGCCATCATGCCAAAACCTTCTTCAATGCTTCCTTTGTAAGCAGGCTCTTTTAAAGCCACTTTAAACTTATCACCAGCCATCTTTTTAGAATCAAATAAAACAGAATCGGTTTCTGTTTTATAAATCATGTGCATGGAAAGAATATCGCCTTTAGCTGGTTTTTTTCCTTTAGTTTCGGTTATAAAACGGTATTGTAAACCTGTTTCTGTTTTTTGTACACCATCGCGCTTGCACGATGTAAAAGTTGCAGCTGTTATGGCAACAATTGCTAAGTATTTATACATATTTTAAATTTTGAGGCGGCAAAGAAATAAATAAAAACAACAGCCGAAAGCAAAGTTTAAAGAAAGATATTAATAACCCGAATTAGCCTTAATTACACTGCCCAAGCAAATAGTAAATAACAATAAAAATAATGATGGTGGAAATACAGCCACCTCCTAATTTTTTAGCACCGTAACCGGCTATGAGAGCTCTTATGAGTTTGTTCATAGTTTTTTGTTTTTTCTAAAGTAGAAAATTTTAAAACACAAAAGAATAATTTCATTTGTTGTTTATAATATTTTTAGAATAGTCTATTGTTTAGTTTTGCAGATAAATGAATAGTGAAACATTAAATTCAGATAAAATTGCTGAGTTGCTATCGCAAATTCCCGACCCTGAAATTCCGGCAATTAACATTGCTGAATTAGGTGTGTTGAGAGGAGTAGAAGAAAAGGATGGAATGATTATAATTACCATTACTCCTACATACTCCGGCTGTCCTGCACTACATGCCATTGAGGATGAAATAAGAAGGACACTGTTGGAGAAAAATATCAATAATTTTAAAATAGTCACATCACTTTTTCCGGCATGGAGTACAGATTGGATGACACCGGATACACGAAAAAAACTTTCAGATTACGGTATAGCTCCGCCAGAAAAAAAGCAAAAAACTGAAAATACAATATGTCCCTTTTGTAAATCAGACAATACAAAACTTACCAGTTGGTTTGGCAGCACCGCCTGCAAAGCATTGCATTATTGCAATAACTGCCATCAGCCGTTTGAAGAATTTAAATGTATTTGATTTATGGGGCTGAAATAAATTCTGCCGGACCTATTTCATAAACATAATGCAAACTTGGATTTTCATCTGGAAAATCAATCCGTGTTTCATCAATTTTTCGGGCGCCCAATTTTTCTGTTGCTTTTTGAGAACGAATGTTATTTGCACCTATTTGTAAATGCACTTTATAACCATATGCGAAAGCATGATTAAACATTAATTTTTTAAGATGTAAGTTGTACAATCCTCCCCAGTAAGGACGGGAAAGAAACGTGTAGCCTACCATTACTGTCTTAGTGCCTTCATCTAAATTGTAGTAACGTGAGCAACCAATTACGTTATTTGAATCTGCGTTGCATATTTTAAATGCACCATTAGATTCAATGGCGCTATTAAAATAAGTTTGAAAAACTTCTTTTTTGTATCTGTTCTTTTCGGGGTGTTGCTCCCAAATTAACGGATCGCTGGCAGCAAGGTAAACACTTTCAAAATCAACTTCAGTTAATGGTACAAGCGAAATTAAATCTGACTTTAAAAAGTCTGGCTGAAGATTCAGCATTAATAACCAACTGAAATATTATTAGGGTCAGAAGCCTTTGGATGTACACACATTACAGGAACCTTACTGTGGTTTACTACCTGGGTTGCATAAGTTCCTAAGAAGAAGCCGGTAATGCTTGGTTCTTGTTCTGTCATAATCACTATAAGATCGCCATCTAATTCTTCAGCAACAGTCATTGTCATTTTTGCAAGATTATCACCATTAATATACTTGGTTTCACAGCTTACTTCGTGCTTGGTTAGCCATTCATCTACCTGCTCAACCTTTATTGTAAATCTTCTCTTAATGTCCTCATTACTCATATTCATTAAACCAACAACAATAATATGCGAGCCATAAGCTTTTGCAAGTTCCATAGCGAAGTTAACTTTTTGACGTGATGCAGCAGTATCATCTATTGGCAAAACAATACGTTTAAAGCCCAACCTTTTTGCGTGTTCTTGCACTGAAATTACAGGACATGAAGCTTCCTCAACAACCTTTGAAGTGTTTGTGCCTACGTTAAAACGTTTGTATCCGCTTACACCATGAGTACCCATAATAATAACATCGGCATTTTCCTTTTCAGCAGTGCTTACAATGGTTTTGTATATTCTTCCTACTTCTGTTTTGTAGGTAGTAGTAATTCCATTTTTTGCATGTATATCCTGTGCAATTTTAGAAAGCTTTTCATTTGATTCCGTTTCAATTTTTTTGTCAACACCTCCAAAAGCTGCGCCTAAAGCAGAGGTAAACGAAACTGATTCGAGAATGTGTAAAAGCATCATTTCGGCTCTTAAAAGTTTTGCCATAAATACGGCATGCTCAAGGCTTAAGGCCGCTGTTTCGGAAAAATCGTAGGGGATTAAAATCTTCTTAATTTCAAAATCTTTGTTTTCCATATTCTGAGATTTTTATTGTTGATGAGGATTTATGATAAAACGAATTCTGTAAGGTCTTTCTTCTTTACAGGGCGGATACAAAGAACCGGAATATCTAACAAGTTAATTAGTTCCTGTGCTTTTGAGCCGAGAAACAAATCGGTAAAGTTTGATTCCTGCTGAGTCATAATCACAACCAAATCGGCATTTACCAGTTTTGCATATTCATGAATCCCTTCTGCCACTTCATCATTTTGAATACATGCTGTAGAGCATTTAATATTTTCGGCTTCAACAAATTCTTTTACCTGATCCATCTGCCGTTCTAATTTTTTGATGATAAACTCATCATCATTTTCAAGAATTGTAACTATATGAACATGCGATTTATAAAGTCGTGCTAGTTCTATTGTTTTATTTACTTTTTCTTTTGTTTCTTTGGTTAAGTCAAGCGGCAATAAAATATTCTCACACCCTTTGCGGTGTGCAGTACCTTTTATGGTAATTACAGGGCACTCAGCTTCTCTGATTACTCTTGAGGCATTGGAGCCCAGAAATTTTTTTACCAAGGTGGAACTTCCCATCGTCCCCATTATAATTAACGAAGCGTTGCAATCTTTTGATTCTTCAATAATCTCATTGTAAATTTTACCTGTACGTACGCTGGTTGTGGCAATTATGTTTTGCTCATCTTTTAACTTAACGGCAATCTCGTCAAGCTTATTTTGCAAATCTTCTTTAATAGTATCGCCATAATTGTATTGAGATAAAAATCCCTCGGTTAAACTGCTTAAAAAATCCTGGTCAATTACATGCAAAAGCCTGAGAGGCGAGTTGGTTAGCCTGGCAAGATTATATGATTGGCTTAAAGCAATAAACGACTGTGAAGAAAAATCAAGGGGAACTAAAATAGGGCCATTTTCACTACTCATACATCAATTACTTGGTTATTGCAAACCTAAATGTTTTTTTGGAACATTATTGACAAAATTCTAAAAAGTTTGCAGTAATATTTTCAAGTCTGCTTATAATTTGGTTTTGATACTAATAGTCTAAATCTAAATCGAAGCGTTTTTTTAAGTTCTCAAGAGCAGGATTCTTTTCAGCCATTTTTTTAAATTTATCCTTAGCGGTGTAGGCTTTTGCTGGCTCTTCGGAAAACTCAATAATGCGCGTTTGAAGTTGAATGTTGCTGTTATGTAATTGGGTTTTGAGGAATTCAAGAAGGTCAACTTTTAAAAGTTTAAGTTCTTCTTCCTGTACCTTGTTTGTAACGGCAAACTCAATAAGGTTATTATCTCTAAGCTCTGGTTTTCTTGATAGTAGTGTAACAGAAATATTTTTTCTACCTTTTTCGTCCATTATTTTTGCAAAAGCATTCCATGAAGTGTAAACATTGCTTTCGGTTATAGGCTCGTCTTCAACTATAACATATGAGGCATCAGTTATCTTTTTTTTTTCGGTATCGCTGTCAGCAGGTTTTGCTTTGTTTGCCAACGATGAAAGGGAAATGCCTGTTAGGGATGTTTTGGGAGCAGAAGGAGGTGTGTTTTGTGGAACCGGTTGAGCAGGAGAGGATGGTTTTTTTATTTCGTGCTGCGGCTCATTTGCAGCAGTAGGTTTTGCTTGTGAGGTTACATTTACTTGTTGGGAATTTATAGTTTGTATGGGTTTTACTGAGGCCAGTGGCTGTGTTGATTGCTGAACTGCCAAGGCATTAACTGTACACATTTTGAGCAATGCAATTTCAACATGCAGGCGTTGGTTTTTGGCATTGCGGTATTCAACATCGCAACGGTTACAAATTTCAATCAGTTTTAAAAGATGATGTACATCGCATATTTTACTCTGTGTTTTGTATTTTTCTTTTATCCCTGCGCTTACGTCAAGTAGTTGAAGTGTCACTTCATCTTTACACACTAATAAATCACGGAAATGATTACTTAGCCCGTTAATGAAATTGTGTGAGTCAAATCCTTCGCTCAACAATTCGCTGAATGTTAAAAGAATTTGAGAAACATTTCCATTAACAATATCATCGGTCAGGCGGAAATAATAATCGTAATCTAAAATGTTAAGGTTGCTGATGACATCTTTGTAAGTGATTTTATTTCCAGCATAGCTAACTATCTGGTCAAAAATGGAAAGTGCATCACGCAAAGCACCATCAGCTTTTTGTGCGATTATGTGCAATGCATCGGGTTCGGATACAATTTCTTCTTTATCGGCAATTTCTGCAAGATGTTTAGCTATGTCTTCAATTTGTATGCGGTTAAAATCAAAAATCTGACAACGTGATAATATGGTTGGAATAATTTTGTGCTTTTCTGTAGTGGCAAGTATAAAAATGGCATAGGAGGGAGGTTCTTCCAACGTTTTAAGAAAAGCATTGAAGGCTGCGGCAGACAGCATGTGAACCTCATCAATAATGTATATTTTAAATTTACCCGAAGCAGGAGCAAAACGAACCTGGTCAACTAAGTTTCTTATATCATCTACTGAATTATTTGAAGCTGCATCTAATTCAAAAATATTTAATGACTGACCCCCATTAAATGATATGCATGATTCGCAATTATTGCAGGCTTCTGTGCCATCGGTAATGTTTGTGCAGTTAATTGTTTTGGCAAGAATACGTGCGCAGGTTGTTTTACCTACGCCACGAGGCCCGGTAAATAAAAAAGCCTGTGCAAGGTGATTATTTTTTATTGCATTTTTTAAAGTAGTAGTAACATGCGTCTGTCCCACAACACTATCAAACATAGCCGGACGGTACTTACGTGCCGAAACAACAAAACTGCTCATATCTTTTGTTCTAAAATTCTCTTTACAAACTTAAGAAAAATTGAAATGGGAAGATTGATCAGGGCTTTTTTGTATGATTACACCATGAATCAACTTTTAATTTTTTTGCAAAATCAGGTAAAATTTTTTCTTGCTTTTGGTTTGATTTTATTTAGCCTTGAGGGTAATGCTCAGGAAACAAACTTAGATGTAGTTTATAAAAGAGATGGAACAATAATTAAAGGAACAATTATTGAAATTATTCCTAAGAGGGAAGTGAAGATTAAAACTCAGAATGGAGAATTGGTAATTGTGGATTTAAATGAAGTAAAAAACATTGGAAAGGATGAAGGGGTTGATAAAAGAAAATCTAAGTATCAGATGATTTTTGATTTTGGATACAATATCGGTGTTGGAACTTTAATATCAAGTACCGGAAACACTAAAAACAAAGATGCCATTTATTCTTTCAATATTATTCAGTCAGGCTTTAATTTTAAGCAGAAGTATTCCATAGGATTAGGGTTTGGTTTGGATGTATTTAAGGAGACAACGCAACTGCCTGTGTTTTTAGATTTCAGGCAACAGATTTTAAAAAGCAGGCTAAAGGTTGCTTTGGTTGCTGACTGTGGTTACAATTTCGGACTTGAAAAGGAAGAAGATGCTTATTTGACTGTAAAAGATAAAGGCGGTATCATGTTTAACGCCAACATTGGTTTTGAATTTGATTTTTCAAAAACCAGTGCTGTTTATTGTACAGTGGGGTATAAATTTTTGGAAGATAAAATTACAGGAACTGACCGGAGGGGCACACCGGTTTTTAATGAAAATAAAAGGGGAGGTTTTTTAGTATTACGGCTTGGGTTTGCTTTTGGTTAGCTATAAAAAAATAAAGTTTGTTTTAAAATAAGGAAGTATTTAAAGCAGAAAAATTATTTGGTTGTTTTAGCATTAATCTGCTGCCCTAATTTTTCAAATTCAATATCATTAGGTTCCCACAATTCAATTTTATTTCCTTCTATATCCATTATGTGTACAAATTTTCCATAGTCATAAGTTTCAATAGTATCGGTAACGGTTACTCCTTCTTTCTTTAACTCTGCTATAAGAGCGGTTAAATTTTCAACCCTGTAGTTAATCATAAAATCTTTTTGCGAAGGCTCAAAATACTTTGTTGTTTCTTTAAACGGGCTCCATTGCGTAAAACCTTTTTTGGTGCTGTCAGCGCCCTGCCACCACTCAAAAACCGAACCGTATTGATTTACTTGTAAACCAAGATGCACCTGATACCATTCCCTAATTTTTTTTGGGTCGTTGCACTTAAAGAAAATTCCACCAATGCCCGTTACTCTTTTTAAGTGGTTTTGGTTATTAGGTTTATGACTGATAAAACTATTGAATGCATAACCAATTAGAAAGGATACTGCCAGCGCAAGTGTAATGATTAATTTTTTTTGCATGTTGTTTTAGATAGATGTTTAAGAGTATGTTTTTAAAAAGAGCATTTAAGTATTGAACAATTAAATTTTCGTAGCATCTTCCCTAAAATCGAATAAAGCAAAAACAACGTTCTATAACTATTTCCTTTCAAACCTTTTTATTAACTCATCTTTTGAAAGGCTTACAATAATAGCCTTGCCATTAAACGTGTAATTGTGCGATTGACATTCAAACAAATTATCACACAGCGTTTTCATCTCTTTGTGTGTAAGTGTTTGCCCCAATTTTACCGAGGCATTTTGTGCAAGTGAGCGTGCTGTTTTTTCTAGCAGTTGTTTTTTGTCAATGGTTACGCCCGAATCAAAATCTTCAACTAATTTTTCGAGCAGCCATTTTTCTTTTCCCTTTTCAACGTAAGCGGGTGTGGCATGTAATACAAAAGCATTCTTGCCAAAATCGCGTATGTCAAAACCAAAAGTCTTTAGCGTTTCAGCAATTTGTTGCAGTGCATGAAAAGATTGCGTGCTCAGTTCAATTATTACCGGAAACAATTCCTGCTGGCTTACAGCACTGCTGTTTTGCAGTTGCGCTATATTTTTTTCGTACAACACCTGCTCATGCGCAGCCTGCTGGTCAATTAAAACAAGTTGGTTTTTGTGGTAAGTAAGAATATAGCTGTTATAAACCTGTTCAAAAAAATGAACGTGCTGCACGGCATGAGAGAATGGCGCTATTACTTCCTGTTTTTGTGACTGAAAATTTTCTTCGGGTTTAATTTTTTCGGCAATACGTTGCTGCCAGTCGGTTTTAATGGAAGTGTTTAAAGTTGCGCCCTGCTGCTTTTCTTCTTCTTTAAAAGGATTGTAATGCGGGTTAACTTTAATGGTAGGTTGCAACGGTATTCTGTCGCCCTTAAAAACGGGGATGTTGAATGACTGTTCTTGGTCAAAATCTAAGGTTGGGGCTATACTGAATTTGCCCATAGCACGTTTTACGGCAGCACGCAGTATGGCATAAATAGGTTTTTCATCTTCAAACTTAATTTCCGTTTTGGTGGGGTGAATATTTATATCAATTCTTGACGGATCAATTTGAAGCATTAAAAAGTAGGTGGGAAAGCTGCCGTTAGGGAGCAACTCTTCAAAAGCATTTGTTACAGCATGATTAAGGTATCCATCGCGTATGTAGCGGTTATTGATAAAAAAATATTGCTCGCCCCGCACTTTTTTTGCAAACTCTGGCTTACCAACAAAACCTGTAATGTTAACCACAGTGGTGTTTTCTTCAACAGGCACTAAGCGCTCGTTATAGTTGCTGCCAAACACGGCACAAATGCGCTGGCGCAAATTGCTAATGGGTAAATTGAAAATTTCAAGCCCGTTGTGGTGCAGTGTAAAAGCAATTTCCGGATGTGGCAATGCCACCCTTTGGAACTCTTCAAGTATATGCCTGAACTCGACTGGTGTTGACTTTAAAAAATTTCTGCGTGCAGGTACGTTGTAAAAAAGATTTTTAATTGCAACGCTTGTGCCATGCGGAGTTGCACAAAGTTGCTGTGAAACTACTTCAGAGCCTTCTATAATTATTTCTGTTCCTGTTTCTTTATCGTGCAATCGTGTTTTAAGCTCAACTTGCGCAACGGCAGCAATTGATGCCAATGCTTCGCCTCTAAAGCCTTTTGTTTTAATAGAGAATAATTCTTCGGCAGTAGAGAGTTTACTTGTTGCATGTCTTTCAAAACTCATTCGCGCATCTGTCTCACTCATGCCAATGCCATTATCTATTACCTGCAAAAAGGTTTTGCCAGCTTCTTTAATTATCACTTTTATGAAAGTGGCTTTTGCATCAACAGCATTTTCCATCAACTCTTTTAATGCAGAGGCAGGGCGTTGTATAACCTCGCCTGCTGCAATCTGGTTGGCAATGCTATCGGGCAATAACTTTATTATGTCGGGCATGGTTTACAAATGTATTATTTTGAGCGAAGAATTTGCTGAACTCTACCGGGCAAACTCGCTCAACTCTAGCCATCGAATGGTTTTTTCTTCAATGGTGTTGCACACTTGCAGGTACTCATTAGAAACAGCATTTAATTTATCGTGTGCTATATTTCCAGAATTCATATCAGTAAGTAGTTCCGTTTTTTTTGCCTCCAGTTTTTCAATCTCTTTTTCTAAAGTTTCAAACTCCATTTTTTCTTTAAAAGTAAGTTTATTTTTAGGCTGGTTATTTTTTGAGAAACTGTTATCTGTAATTTCTTTTTTCTCTTTTACCGCTTCTTTCTTTTCTTCTTCTTTCTGCTCGCGGTAATCGGTGTAGTTTCCGTTAATGTCTTTTATTTTTCCATCGCCCTCAAAAACTAAAATATGATCAACCAATTTATCCATAAAATAACGATCGTGCGTTACCAATAACATACAACCTTCATAGCTCATCAAAAAATCTTCAAGTGTGTTAAGTGTAACTATATCTAAATCGTTTGTTGGCTCATCTAAAATTAAAAAGTTTGGATTTTTAAGCAGCACAGTCAGCAAATGCAGGCGGCTTCTTTCTCCGCCACTTAATTTAGAAACATAGGTATGTTGTTTGGAACCGGGAAAATTCCATTTGGTTAAAAACTGCGCAACATTCATATAGTTTCCTCCGCCAAGGTCAACATAGTCGGTAATATCTCGCACTATATCTATCACACGTTTGTCTTCTTCCAATATCATTTTCTCCTGAGAGAAATAACCAAATACCACTGTTTGCCCTGCTTTAATTTTACCGGCATCGGGCTTGTCTAAACCCATTACCAAATTTAGCAGTGTTGTTTTGCCTACACCATTTTTCCCAACAATTCCAATCCTTTCGCCACGCTTAAAGGTGTAAGCAAAATCTTTTAAAAGCACTTTATCGTTATATGCTTTGCTGATGTATTCAAACTCTAAAATTTTGCTGCCAAGCCTGTTCATTTGTAATGTGATGTTCAGTTTGTCATCACCCTTTTTTTGCTTGGCAACTTTCTCTGTTTCGTAAAAAGAATCTTCGCGCGCTTTTTGTTTTGTGCCACGCGCCTTGGGTTGCTTGCGCATCCATTCCAACTCACGCCTGTAAAGGTTACGTGCTTTATCAATTTCACTTTCTGATACCTGTTCGCGCAAAGTTTTTTTCTCTAAGTAATAGGCATAGTTGCCTTTGTATTCAAAAAGTTTTTGATTATCTAACTCAATAATTGATGAGCAAACACCATCAATAAAATACCTGTCGTGCGAAATAATAAGTATGGCTTTGTTTAAACCATTCAAATAATTTTCGAGCCACTCTATCATTTCTATATCAAGGTGGTTGGTGGGCTCATCCAGCAAAAGAATATCGGGGTCTTCAATTAAAAGTTTGCTGAGCATTAACCGTTTTTTTTGCCCACCTGATAAATATTTAATTTTTTTATCAAAGTCATGAATGCCCAGCCTGCCCAAAACCTCGCGCACGCGTGCTTCAAAAGTCCATCCGTTTAGCGCATCAATTTTTTCAATCAGGTTTTGCAAAACAGAAGCATCGGCATGCAATGCAACCGCTTTTTCGTAATCGCCAATAACTTTTAAAACTTCGTTTTCATCTTTAAACAAACCATCAAGCACGCTTAACTCTTCGTTAAATTCAGGTTGTTGAGATAGGTAACCAACCGTGTAGCCTGATCTTACAGTTACCGTTCCGCTTTCGGGAGTTTCAGTACCTGCAAGTATTTTCATTAGGGTGGTTTTGCCGGTTCCGTTTGCAGCTATAAGTGCGCATTTTTGGTTTGCACTTAATCCAATAGTAAGGTTCGTAAAAAGAGGTGTTTCGTGAAAAGATTTACTGAGCCCTTCAGCACTTAAAACATTCATGCCGCAAACCTACATTTTTTATGATTAAACTCTTGATGCGATTAACTTAAGTCTTGTTACCTGAAATATGAAAAACTATCCGATGTTAGAATATTAATTTCTAATAAAGTGAACCAAATTTCCTTTAATAAATTTTGAGTTAACATTATTAAAAACTTCACAAATTAATTCATCATGTGATCTTATAAAGGGCTGATCAAGAATGGAAGCGTTTAAAATTATTGTTCCGTTCGTGGATAGAACTTTTTTGCAGTTAAGCAGAAACTCATGTTTAAAAACTGCATCCGGCACTTTATCATCAATAAATAAATCAATAATTATCAGGGTGTAAGATTGATTACAACTTTCAACAAAAGAAAAAGCATCAGCCTCTATAATGACCAGGTTAGGGTATTTACCAATGTCAAAAAATTGGTAAGCAGTATTTATTACAGCTGTATCAAGTTCTACTGCATCTATACTTATTTTTTTATTGAGATTGTGTAAGATGGTAACAGCACTTCCGCTTCCTAATCCTAACAGCAGGACATTAGCAGGGTTGCTTATTTCTATTGATGAAATTGCCTCAAACATAACTTCATGCAATTTGCCAAAAGAATAATTTGAATGCTTTGCGTTTAAAACTTGCTTGCCGTTTTCAATCCTTACTTCAAGCCCGGGAGTAATTTGTGAATTGATTTTTGCAACTGTAATAGGGTAGAGGTAGCTTAAAATTTTTTTGATCAAAAGCATTAGAATAGTTTACATGCGTTTCACTTTATAATACTTACGCTTGAATTTTTGCGGGTTGTTTATAGCTTTTTTCTGTTCTTCCTGCTGCTCTTTAACTCTTGCTTCGGTAAGTTTTTCTAAATTAAAATTGATAAACGTAATGCTGTTTTGTTTAATGTCACTAAATAAAATTTTATATGCTTCATATCCTTGTTTGGCAACTAAAAAACTAAGGTTTTTGTGTATGAGTTTAAACTTTCCGGTGTCGTATCGTCCAGCTGTATCGCTCTTAATTATTTTATATAACAAATCGCCTTCGTACACCTCAATTTTTACTTCGCTGAGTTTTTCACTTGTTTCCTTGCATACAATAGTGCCTTTTATCTGACATTCCTGGCTAACAGAAACGGCAGGCAGTAAAAGCATTAAGCATACCAATAATGAAAGATGTTTAAGCGGTCTTATCATTCTAAACTGAGCCTCGTTGTAAAGCTAAAAAATTTATACGCAAAAAAAGGCAAAAGGATATATGCTTGCATGAAGATTTATAACAGCGTGCCGCTGAGAATTGCTGCGGCAATACTGAAATAAATAACCAGCCCGGTAACATCTACGAGTGTTGCTATGAAGGGTGCCGATGAAGTTGCAGGATCAGCCCCGAGTCGTTTTAGTAATAGCGGCATTACTGACCCCATAATGGTGCCCCATAAACAAACGCCTACCAACGTTATGCCTATTGTAACGGCAATTAGTAACCAGTGAGGTCCGTAAACATCGGAAAAGGATGCCCATGCTGCCACTCGTAAAAAACCGATGGAGCCAAGTATTAGTCCGAGCATTAAACCGGATAAAGCTTCGCGCCTTATAATTAACCACCAATCTTTAATACTAACATCACCTACCGCAAGTGCACGAATAATCAGCGTTGCCGCCTGTGAGCCCGAATTACCACCGCTTGAAACAATTAGCGGAATAAACAGAGCAAGCACCACAGCTTTTGCAATTTCATGCTCAAAAAAACTCATGGCAGATGCTGTAAACATTTCACCAATAAAAAGTACAATCAGCCAGGGTGCGCGCTTTCGCATCATTTTCCCAAATGGCACTTCAAGGTAAGGCTCTTCTAATGCCTCCACCGCTCCTAACTTCTGAATGTCTTCAGTATCCTCTTCCTCTGCCAGTTGTAAAACATCATCAACTGTAATAATTCCTAATAACACGCCAGATGAGTCTATTACGGGTAACGCAACGCGGTTATGTTTTTTAAACTCGTTAATGGCAACTTCCTCATCACTTAATACTGACAGCGAAGCAAACTTTCCATCTATAATATCTTCAATTTTTGTGTCAAGCTCGGCAAGTAAAATTTCTCTAACCTTAATGTCATCAATCAGTTTCCCTTTTTCATCAACTATATAAATGATATTAAGCGTTTCGGAGTTTTCACCATTTTCTCGAATATAATCCAAAACATACTTAACTGTCCATTCTTTTCTAACGGCTATGTAATCGGGTGTCATCAAACGCCCGATAGAATTTTCAGGGTACCCCAATAATGAAAGCGCTACACTTTTTTCTTTTTGTGTAAGCAGCTTTAACGATTTGGTGAGCAATTCAGAGTCTAACTGCTCTAAAAGTGCAGTACGGTTATCCGGGCTCATATCATTAAGAATTAACTGCATAAGCCGTGCAGGCAAAATGCTTATTAACTCCTCCTGTAAGGTAAGCTCTAATAACTCAAAAGTTTTTACGGCCAAATCGCGATCTACGCTTTTAAAGACAACAGCATGAACCTCCTCTGCATCTTCTTCGGTATAAGCGGTAAGCAATTCAGAAAGTTCTTCAGGAAGCCATTCTGCAAATGCTTCCTTTAAATTGCCAAAGTTTTTTTCTTTCAGCAATAAAGCAACTTCTTCCTTGTTATGATGAGTTATTTGCTCCATTTCTAATTAGAGTACTTACCAAAAAAATAAATTGATTTGAACCGGCCGCGAAGGTATGTTTAAATTTATTTTAAATAGAGAGCAAATAAGCTTTAAAAATGTTTTTTAGGAATATAAAGAATTTAATTAACCTTTAGTTGATGTGAGAAGTGAATGTAAGTACTCAGATGTTTAACAAGAGTATACACAAGTGATTTAATAGTTGCTCTTTTAGGAACACCGATTAACAGATTAATAAATTAATTATAGATTTCGTTTTAATATTTTCAAAGATGGTGTTACAAAATAAAACAGTGTTAGTAGAAACCCATTAACAATTTTATTAATCTGTTAGGTTGTATTCTAACTAAGATAAGTTCTCATTTTCCCTGAAATTTTCACCCACTCAAAAATACCTTTCGCCTAAAATGCCACTTCTGAGGGTATTGCCATAGGTACTTTGGTCTCGTTATTTAAAAACAGAAATAATGAGAACCGCTAAACCACACTTTATTTACTCACTGCTGCTTATAATAGTATTTAACGGAATTTTTAACAGCAAAACCTTAAATGCCGAAGGTGTTAAACCTTTGTCAGTTTCCATCAGCAAATTTAATTTGTTGTGCAACGATGATAATTCGGGATTGATAGACATGGAAGTAAGAGGCGGTGTTGCGCCATATACTTTTAAATGGAGTAATGGTGCCGCCACAGAAGATTTAAGCGGGCTACCTGCCGGTGTATATACCGTGCAAGTCAAAGATGCTATTGGAAATGTTTTTTATTCCTCTAGTGAAATAAGTCAACCCGAAAAAATTATAATTGATGCTGTAGTTATTGAAAGTAATGCAGGTAAAAATGACGGTCGAATTCAACTCAATGTAACCGGGGGCGAAGGCAAATATGATTATTTGTGGAGCGATAACTCAAACAAAAGTTACGTTGCAAACCTTGAAGAAGGTGTTTATGTAGTAAAAGTTTCGGATAATAACAGGTGTTATGAAACTGCTCTTTTTAGAGTGCGTGAAGTTTTAAAATTGAATATTAAAGCTGATGTATATAATTTGTTATGCTTTAACGATGCTACGGGGGCAATTGATTTGTCGGTTAAAGGCGGTAAACAACCTTATAAATTTGAGTGGTCAAACGGTGCAACTACCGAAGATGTAACCGGTTTGAGTGAAGGGAAATACAATGTTAAAATTTTTGATGCTGACGGACAAAGTCTAGAAAAACATTTTAGTGTAACACAACCTGAACAACTTACTGTAATGGCAAGCGTTACTGATGAAACTTACAAGAGTGCTTCTAATGGAAATGCAGTAGTTGAAATAAGGGGCGGCTCGCAACCTTATTTAGCAAAGTGGGCTAATGGCTGCACTGAGTTAATGATAAAAAATCTACCATCGGGTTTATACCAGGTAACCGTAACTGACGCACACCAATGCCAATCGGTACATGATGTGCTAATAAGTCAATCAGTGGCAAGCGGTATTTCTATGAAAAAACTTTTACCTGAAGAAGTAAGTGTGGTGTCAGTTAATCCAAATCCTGCCAAAGATCATGTTAATATCAATTCTGTAAACGAGAAATTGATTTCTGTTACACTTTATGATACAAATGGTAAAAATGTTAAATCTGCTTTCATCAATAGTGAAACATACAAAATGGATATTAAAGATTTAACTACAGGTTTTTATACAATGATAGTTGTTACCCAATCGGGTACACAGTTGCAAAAAATTGCAAAGACCAATTAGGTTTTTGCAAGGTTGGTTGTTTCTTTTTCTCAGGCGCGGTTGGTGGTTCTCCGCGCCTTCTTTATTAAAGAAAATGCCGACCGGTTTGAGGCGGGTCGGCATTTTCTTTTTTGCGAAAAAAAGTTACTTCACTTTTTTAGAAAGCTCAGCACCTGTACGGAATCTCACAACCTTACGTGCTGCAATGTTTATTACTTTACCTGTTTGTGGATTACGTCCTTTCCGAGCTGCCCGTTTCGTTACCATAAATGTTCCGAACCCTACTAATACCACACGCTCGCCTTTTTTAAGTGCTGTAGTGGTGCTGCTTAAAAAAGCATCAATGGCTGCGTTAGCCTGCACTTTTGTGATTTTAGCTTCTGAAGCTACTTTGTCAATTAGATTGCCCTTGTTCATGAGTTTTTTGTTTGAGTGTTTGTAATGCAAATATAATTTAGTAGGTAAAGGGCTAACGTTTTTTTATTACAGTTTTTCAACAAGCAAAAAGTAACAATTCGACCTTCTCTTAATAATATTTTTCTCTTAATAAAATTCCCAAAGGCAAACTATTAATAGAATGTAATCGCCTACTTTTGGAATGAAATGAATTGGAATTATATAGAGCAATTAAACGAGCCGCAGCAACAGGCTGTGCAACACATTAAAGGACCTGCTATGATTATTGCCGGTGCAGGATCAGGCAAGACACGTGTGCTAACATACCGCATTGTGCATTTAATGCAACATGGAGTTGATCCTTTTAATATTCTCTCACTCACTTTTACCAACAAAGCTGCACTTGAAATGAAAAATCGTATTGCAGAAATTGTAGGAGACGAGGCGCGCAATTTATGGATGGGAACTTTTCACAGCGTGTTTGCAAGAATACTGAGAGTAGAATCCGAAAAAATAGGTTATCCCTCCAGCTTTACCATTTATGATACGGATGATGCCAAAAGTCTTATAAAAAAAATAATTGCAGAGCAGGAATTGGATGATAAAGTGTATAAGCCATCATTGGTTTTAGGAAGAATATCATCAGCTAAAAATAATTTGTTTTCGTGGCAGGATTACGCGAACCATATTGAATTGCAAAACGAAGATAAATACTCCGGCAAACCCAAGCTTGGTTTGTTGTTTGAACTCTATGCAAAACGGTGCTTTAAAGCGGGCGCAATGGACTTTGACGATTTGTTGTACAACACGTACATTCTTCTTAAAAATTTTCCCGATGTGTTAAATAAATACCAAAACAAGTTTAAGTATGTAATGGTAGATGAGTTTCAGGACACCAACTTTGCTCAGTATGTCATCTTAAGAAAGTTATCTGCACAACACGAAAATATTTGTGTAGTAGGTGATGATGCACAAAGTATTTATGCATTTAGAGGAGCGAATATTCAAAACATTTTAAACTTTGAAAAAGATTATCCCGATTTAAAAACATTTAAGCTGGAGCAGAATTACCGCTCCACAAAAAATATTGTGTCTGCTGCCAACAGCGTAATTGCAAACAACAGGGCGCAATTAAAAAAAGAAGTTTGGACTGATAATACTGAAGGAGATAAAATAAAAGTGCTTCGCGCTATTTCAGATAACGAAGAAGGTAATGCAGTTGCCCGCCAAATTTTTGAGAACAAAATGAATGACCGGCTGCTCAATAAAGATTTTGCCATTCTTTACCGCACCAATGCGCAATCACGTTCAATGGAGGAGGCTTTGCGCAAACTGAATATTCCTTACCGGGTTTATGGTGGCGTTTCTTTTTTTCAGCGTAAAGAGATAAAGGACCTTCTGGCTTATTTCAGGCTAACCATAAATAATTACGATGAGGAAGCATTAGAGCGTATCTATAATTATCCCACTCGTGGTATTGGAAAAACCACCTACGAAAAACTTTTTATAAAAGCAGATGAATGGGGTGCAACAATTTGGGATGTGATGGAGAAAATTTCGGAACCCGAAATTGATATTGCAAATAACACCAAACAAAAAATTGCTGATTTTGTAACTTCAATAAAAAGCTATTCTATTTTAGCTAAGAACCAAAATGCCTATGAGGTTGCAAGTCATATAGCACAAAGCAGCGGATTATTAAGAGAGCTGTTTAATGATAAAACATCGGAAGGAATCAGTCATTACGAAAATATTCAAGAGTTGTTGGCAGGTATTAAGGAGTTTACAGAAAATGGCAATGCACCATTAAGCGCCCCATCTCTTGAAATAGAAAATGCAGAAGCAACTCGCCTGCTTACGGATTACATGCAGGATATTGCATTATTAACCGATGCGGAACAAAAAGATGATGGCTATAACGACAAGGTATCCCTTATGACCGTGCACTCTGCAAAAGGTCTTGAGTTTAAAAATGTTTTTGTTGTAGGTCTTGAAGAAAATTTATTTCCATCTCAACTTAGTGTTAACTCACGAGAAGAATTGGAAGAAGAGCGCAGGTTGTTTTACGTAGCTATTACACGTGCCGAAAATAAACTCATTATCTCCTATGCAATGAGCAGGTTCAGGTGGGGTAATTTAATTTCGTGCGAGCCCAGCAGATTTTTAGAAGAAATTGATCCCAAATATCTTTCCGCTCCCGAAACTGTAATGAGTGAGCCTAAGCCCAAAAATAATTATTCGAAAAACAACGGATGGAAAGCAACGAATGGCTACGAAAACTTTAATGAATCATCAACTCCGGTTTTCTCTAAAAATTCCTTTACAAAAAATAACCTTAAGCCTGTTTCAAAAACACCTAAACCAGCAGCCTTTAAAGCGCCAACAGATTTTTTACCCGATAACCCCAGAGACATTCGCGAGGGCATGAACGTAATGCACGTAAAATTTGGCGTAGGTAAAGTGGTTAAGATTGAAGGTAACTTTCCTGACAACAAAGCCACCGTAAACTTTCAGGGGCAAGGCGATAAACAGTTACTTTTAAAATATGCGAGATTGAAAATTGTTGAGAGCGTTTAAAGCTACCTTCCAAAAACTTGTTTCAGAATATCATTTATTCTTGCCTGTGGATCGGTTCTTATTTTCAATTCTTCCTGAGCTATGAGTTTAAACAAACCTTCGGTTGCACGTTGCGTTACATAATCGTTCAAGTCTGTATTAACTTTATTTGACAGAGGCAGTTTATTGTATGTTTTAGTAAGCGGTGTCCAGTATTTCGTTATTTGAACTTTCTCTAACGATGCTTTTACTACCGGTAAAAATGCTGCTTTAAGTGCTGCACCCGATGCACCTTTTAAATAATTTGTTGCAGCATCGTTTCCCCCGTTTAAAATTTGTAAGCCGTCATTAATTGTCATTTTTGTAATGGCGTCAACAAAAATGGGTGCAGCTTTTTTTGCCGCATCTTCGGCTGCACGGTTTAGTGTTTTTGTAAACTTATCTACCTCTTTACCCATACCTATTCCACGTAATTGTTTCTCCATATTTTTTGCCTGAGGCGGAAACGGAATTTTTATTTTCGGATTTTTATAGAAACCATCCAACTTTGATGCTGATGCTGTTGAGTTATTAGTTCCAACATTTAAAGCTTCTTTTAAGCCTTTAATGATTTGATCGTTAGATAAACCGCCACTACCTGTAACACTGTTTACCACCTGATTTAAAATGTTGTTTTGCGCTTGTGTAAACTGAACGAACACTATAAGAGTCATTAATAAAAAATACTTTTTCATAAATACTTTGCTTTTGTTTAATGCTGGTTTTCAAATTTCCTGCCACACAAAAGTCTTAAATAAATTGATTGGATTAATATTGCACCTTTTAATTAATTGTTCATAGAGGGAAGCCAATAATAAAAGAATAGGATAAAATGATAAACATTGAAATAATAACGATTGGGGATGAAATACTAATAGGTCAGATAGTTGATACCAATTCTGCATGGATGGGCTCAGAGTTAAACAACAATGGCTATAACGTAAAACAAATTACCAGTGTAAGCGATAGCAAGCAACACATTATTGATGCATTAAATGAAGCAACTAAGCGTGCTGAGGTAATTTTAATTACAGGCGGCTTAGGTCCCACTAAAGATGACATTACAAAATATACCTTATGTGAGTACTTCAACTCCAAGTTGATTTTTGATGAAGTTGCTTTTAAAAATATTGAAAGACTTTTTGCAGCACGCAACAGAACGGTGTCTGAAACAAACCGCAAACAAGCTGAGTTGCCTGATAAATGTACTCCAATATATAACAAGAATGGCACTGCTCCAGGTATGTGGTTCGAAAAAAATGGAAAGGTATATGTATCATTGCCCGGAGTTCCTTATGAAATGAAAGCAATGATGACCGATAGTGTAATTCCTAAGCTAAGAGAAATTTTTCCTCCGACACAAATCATCCATCATACTGTATTAACTCAGGGAATTGGCGAATCTTACCTTTCCGATTTAATTTCTGCTTGGGAAGATGCCTTACCTCTTCACATGAAACTTGCGTATTTGCCGCAAACCGGAATGGTTCGCTTGCGTTTGTCGGCACGTGGAAATTTTCCTGATTTACAGCAACAGGTAAGTACACAACTAGAAAATTTAAAGCCTCTGATTAAAGATTTTATTTTTGGTGAGGATGAAGATAAAATTGAAGAAGTGGTTGGCAGATTGCTTAAAGAAAAAAAACTCACGCTTGCCATTGCTGAAAGTTGTACAGGTGGTTATATTTCTCACCTTATAACATCGGTGCCTGGATGCAGTAATTATTTTACTGGCTCTGTAATTAGTTACGATAATAAAATCAAACTGAACGAACTTTCAATTAATGAATCATTACTCAAAGAACATGGTGCAGTATGTGAACCTGTTGCCAAAGAAATGGCAATAGCCATCCGAAAAAAATTTGGTACTGATGTTTCTATTTCCACCACCGGCATTGCCGGGCCTACTGGTGGCACAGCACTAAAGCCAGTTGGCTTGGTCTTTATTGGAGTTAGTGTTGGTGACAGAACAGAAGTAAAGAAATTTAATTTGGGAGAAAATCGCTCAAGAATTATTCAGGCAACCGCCACCACTGCATTAAATATGCTCAGGAAAATGTTGATTTAAATTTTAGATAAACTTGAATAATCAATATGTCAAGACAATTGATATGAAAGGTAGAATCAAGCCACACTTATTCATAATGTGTTTTTATTTCGCAGTAATAGCAGAAGTAAGTGCTCAAAGAAAAACCTATCACCCATTACGTATAACCCAACCCGTAAAACTCGATGGTAAATTTGACGAGCCTTTCTGGCAACAGGCAGAAGTAATGAATGATTTTGTAATGGCAGACCCACAACCTGGCGCATCACCAACAGAAAAAACCGAATTTAAAATTGCTTACGATGATGTAAATCTCTACATAGCATACTCGTGTTTTGACAGCGAAGCAGGCAAAATAGTGCACAACAATATGGAGCGTGATTCTGATCCAGCAGATGATGATGGTATTGCCATTTTAATAGATACCTATCATGATAAATCAAGCGCAATTGGTTTTGCAGCATCAGCAAGCGGTGCAAGGTTTGATGTAGAGTTCTCTCAAAACGGCAGCAACCAAAACCCATCTTTTAATACTTTCTGGAATGTTGAATCAATAATAAACGATAAAGGCTATTTTCTAGAATTTCAAATACCTTTTTCATCACTACGGTTTAAAACTGCCGAAATAGTTTTAATGGGAATTAAATCTACCCGTATCATTAAAAGAAAAAATGAGTTTTCTGTTTTCCCGTCTTATGATATAACGGTTTTGGACCCTTACAATAAAATGTCGTTAGCTGCCGACATGGAATTTAAAAACCTCAAAAGCAAAAAGCCATTTTACCTTATTCCTTATGTCATTGCCAATTTTAATGAGTATAAAAATTTAAAAGAAGATGGGACTGGGTATGAAAGCAACACAGAGTTTATAAGCAGAAAAAACTTTGTAAAGGATGAAACTTTTGATAAAATAATTTCAAACCTAGGTGTAGATGCTAAATACGGAATAACCAAAAACTTTACACTTGATTTAACCGCCAATACCGATTTTGCCCAGGCTGAAGTGGATAACCGAATTATAAACCTGAGTAAGTACGAAGTTAATTTGCCTGAGAAAAGAAGCTTCTTTTTAGAATCGAGAAGTTTTTTGAATTATTCAATGGGGCAGGGTACACAGCTTTTTATTTCCAGAAAAATTGGACGGGAAGGTGATTTAGTGGTGCCAATTATAGCCGGTGCAAGATTAACAGGTAAACAAAATGGATTAGCTATTGGCGCCCTCAATATGCAAACTGCGCCTGTAGATGCTTCGGGAGTTGATCCTCAAAATTTCAGCGTAATGCGCTTTAGAAAAGACATAGATAAGCGTGGCAGTTTTTATGGTGGAATAGTTACCAATCGTTTAAACACCAAAAAGCAGGACGAAACTTTTCAAACGTATGCGCTTGACTATGTAAAAAAAATTACTGAGCAATGGATTTGGGGATGGGGTATTGCCTCAACAAATGAAAAGGGCATTAAAAAATTTTATGATTCAAATGTTTACTACAACCTGTTTGCTTTTCACCAAACCCCCGAAGGGCACAACGGCAACTTTGACTTTGGGATAGTAGAAAAAAACTTTAATCCTGCTATGGGTTTTAATGACGACAGAGAATACGGACGAATTACCATTGGGAACTCTTATCGCAAAAAAGTCAAAAAGGATATTAAGTTCAATTATTGGAACATTGGCAATGCAGTGCAATACAAATGGCGCATAAATAATGGCGAAACAGAAACATTTACAACAAGCGTCAATCCTGTCATCGAGTTTAAAAACGGCTCCCTCATTGATGCTTATGTCATACGTTTTACACGCGATAAACTTTTTAATAACTGGCAATTAAATGATGATATAATAATACCAGCTAAATCATACGATATGTTTGATTACTCAGTGTATTACCAAAGCAATCAGTCAAAGCAGTTTTTGTATGAAGTCTTTTTACGACATGGCGATTTTTATGGCGGTAAAATTGCTGCATCCGAAATAGTTTTAAGTAACATCTTAAATAAATATATCCGTTTCGAAATTATTTATGAGCATAACCAAATCAGGTTCAACGATGATTTTTCTGCCACTGGAAAACCTATCTATAAAAGCAATTTGATTAACCTCAATGCAATTTTTGCTCTCTCAAAATCTTTTTCAATAAAACTTTTAACGCAATATGATGACCTAAGTGAGCAAATTGGTGGCAACCTTCGGCTGCGTTACAATCCTAAAGAGGGAACTGATTTATACATAGTATTTAACCAATTGCAAAACACAAATCGGCTGCGTAAAACACCTGAGTTGCCCATAGTGGACAATCAAGCCGTTGTAGTAAAATTTGTGAGGACGTTTGAGTTGTGATCTTTTTATTTCCTGTAATGATAGCCACTTTTATGCAGAGAAATAAATATAACACTGCAAATTATTACAAAGTGTATATTCGTACCAAATGGAAATATATGTATAAACTTCACGCTTTACTATTTCTTCTTTTGTTGGGCCTTTTAAATGTTAACGCCCAACCAACTTTTAATTTGTATAGCGAAGATGCCGATGCGCAGCAGCAAATTTTAGATGCAGCTAAACTGGCACGCGAACAAAATAAAAATGTTTTTCTTTTTGTAGGAGGCAGCTGGTGTAAGTGGTGCCGCATATTTAACGAGTTTGCAAAATCTGATGCGCAAATTGACTCTGCGTTTAAAGCGGGTTACATTACCGAGCATATTAACTTTAGTAAGAAGAATAAAAATTTTGAAGTAATGAAATTGCTTGAGTTCCCTCAGCGTTTTGGTTTTCCGGTTTTTGTTATACTTGATAAAAGTGGAAAGCGCATACACACACAGCGTACCGATTATCTTGAGGAAGGAGAAGGGTATAGTAAACAAAAAGTGCTTGAGTTTTTAGAGCAATGGTCGCCAATGGCAATAGAAGCAGATCAGTATAAGTAAAGCACATATTGTTTTGAAAGAAATATTCAGGTGAGTTTTTAATAGTAAGTAATTTTTTTAATGACCCGGGCATTCTTAGTTTTATTTTCAGTTTTATTTAGTTTAACTATAAGTGCTCAGCCGAAACATCAATTCACTTTTTCTAAAGACGAGTTTTTGCTTGATGGAAAACCATTTCAGATAATAGGAGGAGAATTGCACCCTTCAAGGATTCCTCAACAATATTGGAAGCATCGTATTCAAATGGCAAAGGCAATGGGGTGTAACACCATTTCCATGTATGTGTTTTGGAACTACCATGAAACAGAGGAAGGTGTTTTCGATTTTAAAACCGGCAATAGGGATATAGCAGCTTTTATTCGTTTATGTCAGCAGGAGAAGATGTGGGTGCTATTCAGACCCGGACCATACGTATGTGGCGAATGGGATTTTGGCGGATTGCCTCCTTACCTTTTAAAATATCCCGATATAAAAATACGCTGCATGGATAAAAGGTATATGGAGGCGGTTGCCCGTTATGTGAAAAATATTTCATTGGAAATTGCACCTCTCCAATGTACAAATGGAGGACCTGTACTTATGATGCAGTTGGAAAACGAATACGGCAGTTATGGAAACGATAAAGAATATTCTAATGAATTAAAGAAACTCTGGCAGGATAACGCCATCAACATTCCTTTTTATACTGCCGATGGACCTGCTGCCCATCACCTTGAAGCAGGAACTCTTGAAGGTTGTGCAATTGGTCTTGATCCGGGTGCAAACGATGCCAATTTTGAAGCTGCCCAAAAGCATAATCCAAATGTTCCTTCTTTTTGTTCTGAGTTATATCCAGGTTGGTTAACCCACTGGGGCGAAAAATGGCAAAAGCCCGATACAACAAACCTGCTTAAGGATGTGCGATATTTACTTGAGCAAAAAAAATCTTTTAGTTTTTATGTTTTACACGGTGGGACTAATTTTGGTTTTACTGCCGGTGCCAATGCTTTTTCGCCCACTCAATACCAACCCGATGTTACCAGTTACGACTATAATGCGCCTATTGATGAACAGGGAAATCCTACCTATAAATATCATGCATTGCGAAAGTTGATTGCCCGATATGTAAACTACAAATTGCCTGATGTACCTGCACCCATTCCTGCAATTGAAATTAATCCTTTTAAGTTGTTGCCTTACACAAGTTTGTGGGATAATCTTCCTGAGCCTATTAATACAGTGCAACCACAACCAATGGAAAATTTTGGACAGAATAGTGGGTGCATTTTATATAGGACAAAATTATTCGGACCAAAAAGTGGTACTCTTACCATAACCGAGCCACACGATTACGCTTTGATTTTTTTAAATGGTGTATATGTTGATTCTGTTTATAGAGATGGGGGAAGATGGAGTATTGATTTGCCAAAAGTTGATAGCAAAGAAATTGTTTTGGATATTTTAGTAGAAGCAATGGGTCGAATAAATTTTGCACAATACATGATTGACCGAAAAGGAATAACGGACAGAGTAACACTGAATGGAATTACACTAATGAACTGGGAAACTTTTTTGCTGCCTATGCAGGTAAATTATATTTCTGATTTAAAACCGAAAAATGAATTTAAACCAGCTATGTCGTTTAATGAAAACAAAAAAGGCGAGGGAGTATTTTTTAAGACCGAATTTGATATGGATAAACCTGCCGATACTTTTCTGGACATGAGTAATTTTAAAAAAGGAATTGTATGGGTTAATGGAAATAATTTGGGAAGGTATTGGAACAGAGGTCCGCAAAAAAGTTTGTATTGCCCTGCAAACTTTTTAAAGGAAGGTAAAAACACTATCGTTGTATTTGATTTGCATCAGCAACAGGCTGCAGAAGTTTCCGGCAAAAAAACTTTAGAATAACATTTTTTAAAAATTATATGAGCGTATCAAGGGTAATTTGTAAAATAATTTTTATAGCTGCTTTTAGCATTGTGTCAAATTTTCTTGCAGCACAAACATACCAACCTAACTGGCAATCGCTAGATAGCCGACCCGTGCCGCAGTGGTATAAAGATGCCAAGTTCGGAATCTTTATTCATTGGGGGGTATATTCAGTGCCCAGTTGGTGTACCAAAGGAAATTATGCAGAGTGGTATCAGTATGGGTTAAATAATGGCGATACTGCGCGAATAAATTTTCACAAGAAAAAATTTGGAGACATCACTTATTACCAATTAGCCGATCAGTTTAAAGCCGAACTTTTTAATCCTGATGAGTGGGCTGCTGTCTTTGAAAAAGCAGGAGCGAAATATATTGTGCTCACTTCAAAACATCACGATGGTTTTGCCAACTGGTCAAGCAAGGAAGCTAGCAAGACATGGGGATTCCCATGGAATTCAACAGAGGTTGGTCCGCACAAAGATTTGCTTGGAGATTTATTTGCAGCCGTAAGAAAGACTACTGTTCGGGCGGGCATGTATTATTCTTTATACGAATGGTTTAATCCCTTGTGGAAGACAGACAGAAGTAAATATGTGAACGAACACATGCTTCCACAAATGAGAGATTTAATAACTACGTATGAGCCTGACGTTTTTTGGACAGATGGTGATTGGGATGCAAAAGACTCTGTTTGGAAATCGCAGCAATTTTTGGCTTGGCTTTATAATGAAAGTCCTGTAAAAGATAAGGTGGTTACGTTTGACAGATGGGGTGCGGGCATTCGCTTCAAACATGGTGCTGTTTTTACACCGGAGTATCAGCCCGATTTAAGTTTTGAAAATCACTATTGGGAAGAGAGCAGAGGGATGGGACATTCTTATGGCTACAACCGCGAAGAAGATGCATGGGATTATAATTCAACACAAACACTAATAATCAACTTGATTGATAAAGTAAGCCGTGGTGGAAATTTTTTATTGGATATTGGTCCTGATGAGCACGGAAAAATTCCGCCTATTATGCAGGAACGCCTGCTTGAAATGGGAGAGTGGTTAAAGACAAATGGAGAAGCCATTTATGAAACTAATATCTGGCGCTACAGTTCGCAATGGGGTGATGGACGAAAGGACTACAAATCTCAAACCAAAAGTGGCGATTTACTTTTGAAACTTACCATTGACCCGGATCCAGATTACGCAGTTAAGGAATGTTTTTTTACCTACAACCCAACAAATAATAATTTATATGTGCTGCTGCCTAAATGGGTAAAAGAAAAAAAGTTTGTGGTGCACGATTTGTTTTTAAATCCAGGAACAACAATTGAGTTATTGGCTACTAATCAAAAACTAAAATGGAATCAAACGGGAAAAGATGTTGAAATTATTTTTCCTGAATTTGATCCTGAAAAGATAAAGGACAGAAACCCTTACGTCTTGAAAATTAACAATGCCGGTGCATTCGCTTCAAAACCACAAATTAATTTTTCTTACCCCGGCAGTTCTTTAAAACCATTCGTTTCTGTTCAAGGTAATAATTATATGTGCTTCTATACATTGGATGGTTCTCAACCAACAGAAAAATCTTCTTTATATACCAAACCGTTTTATATTGGTGCATCTTGTGTATTAAAGGTACGTGCATTTTCAAAAAATGTATTACCATCTTCAATTGTTGAAGCACCTGTGAAAGTTTATGAATGGAATAATCCGGTAGAAATAAATAATTTAAAGCCTGGCATTAAGTTTTCCTCTTATGAATTAAGGCCTGATTCTGTTAACGATATTGATTTTGTAAAACCTGTAAAGTCAGGAGTTGCAAAAAATATTTCTACAAGCCAAGCTACCCGATTAGAAAATTATGGTTTGCAATTTGAAGGATACATAAAAATTGCAGATGATGCGGTATATAGTTTTTACCTGTCATCTGATGATGGCAGCAAACTTTGGATTGATAATAATGTGGTGATAGATAATGATGGCATGCACAGTGATGAAGAAAAAAACGGAAGTATTGCTTTGAAAAAGGGTTACCATCATTTTAAGCTGGCATTTGTTCAGGGCACAGGCGATGCTGTTTTAAATTTATTATTCAGTAATGGAGGTAAATCAAAAAAAGTAATTCCTCCAACTATGTTTTACTATAAATAATTTATGCAGAAGATATTTCCCTTTGTACTGTTCTTAATTATCTCAACCTTTATTCAAGGACAGAAAATTGAACCATTAAAACCATTGCCAACCAAAAGTCAGTTAGACTGGGCAGAGCTTGAGTTTTATTTATTCGTTCATTTTGGACCTAACACATTTACAAATCTTGAATGGGGTCATGGAACCGAGAAAGCTGAAATCTTTAATCCTGAAAAATTGGATTGCATGCAGTGGTGCCGAATAGCAAAAGAGTGTGGTGCAAAAGGAGTTATAATTACGGCTAAACATCATGATGGATTTTGTTTGTTTCCGAGTAAATTTTCTAATCACACTGTTGCCCAAAGTAAATGGAAGGATGGAAAGGGTGATGTGTTGAGGGATTTGAGAAACGCTTGCAATGAATATGAACTAAAAATGGGCGTTTATCTTTCTCCGTGGGATAGAAATCATCCCAAGTATGGAACTAATGAATACAACAAAGTTTTTGTTGACATGATGAATGAAGTAATTGAAAATTACGGACCGTTGTTTGAGTTTTGGTGGGATGGCGCAAACGGTGAAGGGCCAAGTGGTAAAAAACAAGTGTATGATTTTGCATTGTTTGAAAGGACCATTAGAGAAGTATCGCCATCAACTATTGTGTTTAGTGATATTGGACCAGATGTGCGTTGGGTAGGCAATGAAAGCGGAATTGCAGGAGACCCTAATTGGAACTTGTTGGATACAGCAGGGTTTGAAAGAGGCGCTCTTGCACCATCAACCGATACATTAAACCACGGGAATAAGTATGGCAAAAACTGGATTCAAGGAGAATGTGATGTGAGCATACGCCCAGGATGGTTTTATCATAAAGAAGAAAACGAAAAGGTAAAAACTTCTGAGCAATTATTCAGATTGTATTTAAAATCGGTAGGAAGAGGTGCAAATCTTTTGCTTAATGTTCCTCCTGATGATAATGGGTTGTTTACCATGTATGATTCTACGAGTTTGATTGGATTAAAAAAATTAGTTGATGAAAATTTTAAAACATCTCTAATAGATTATAATACCACTATTTCTGTTTCTAACAAAGCTGATGTTGCAATGCTTACCGATAAAAATTTGCTCACTTATCTTTCTCTTTACAATAGGGCTCAGGATTACATCCAGGTAAAATTTAAAAAACCAACTTCAATTAATTGCATTGTGTTACAAGAACCCATTCAAATGGGTCAGCGTGTAAGTAGTTTTAGTATCGAAATTGAAAATGCTGATGGTTCAATATTTGAAATTAAAAAACACACAATTGGGAGAAAAAGAATAATTACGTTTCCGGCAAAAACTGCAACTGTAATTAAAATAAAAGTAACAGATGCAAAAGCAACACCACTAGTAAGTACAGTAGACGTATTTAAAATTGATGATTCATTGATTGAACAGGACTAAAAATTTTTACGCGCCAATCATTTTTACTAATTCCGCCAGACGATTGGAGTACCCCATTTCATTATCGTACCAGCCCACAACTTTTACCATTACTCCGTTGCTTGAAGTAAGCTGAGAATCAAAAATGCAAGAGTGGGTATTTCCGATTATATCAACTGAAACAAGCGGCTCGTCAGAATATTCAATTATGCCTTTCATATAACTTTCCGATGCTTTTTTAAAAACCTTATTTATTTGGTCAGGAGTAGCGGTTTTTTTTACAACACAAGTTATATCAGTTAGCGAACCACATATAACAGGTACTCTTATTCCGGCTCCTCCAATTTTTCCTTTCATTGCAGGGAAAATATCTGTAATTGCTTTTGCGGCTCCGGTAGTAGTTGGTATGATTGAATGCGCTGCAGCACGAGCTCTTCTTAAATCTTTGTGAGGAGCATCGTGCAAACTTTGGTCACCTGTGTAAGCATGTACTGTTGTTATATGCGCTGAAACAATTTCCCAGTTATCATCCAAAATTTTAATCATGGGTGCAGCATTATTTGTTGTGCAGCTTGCGTTGGAAATAATTTGCTCGCTGCCATCTAAAATACTTTCGTTTACCCCAAGCACTACAGATTTTACATTACCACCACTACAGGGTGCTGATATTATTGTTTTTCTTGCACCCGCTTTTGTATGTGCAGATGCTCCGGTTTCATTGGTAAATCTTCCGGTAGATTCAATAACCACATCTACTTTTAAATTTTTCCAGGGCAGTAGCGATGGATCTTTTTCAGCAAAAATTGGAATGTTATTGCCATTAACAACAATACCGGTTGGGCTGGGCGATACGGTCCCGGCAAACCTACCGTGTACCGAATCGTATTTCAGCAAATGTGCAAGTGTTACAGGGTCGGTTAAATCATTTATAGCAACAATCTTTATACCCTGCATTTGTACCAGCTCTTTAAAAACAGTACGACCAATTCTGCCAAATCCATTTATAGCTACGTTAATCATAATTTTTTTTCGTTTTTTACTGTCCAGCAAATTAATTTATAAGTTATATCAATTCAAAAAAATATCTTCTTTTCTTAATGGTCTTCTATCTTCCTGCCAGCTAAAACCTTTTAATATTAATTCGTTTGGCTGTAATTCTTTTATCGGGTAAAAGGTTGCTTCCGGTTTTTCTATCATTTTAATCCTGCTTACTTTACTTTCTTTAACAAAAATTTCCATATTGCTGCATTCAGCCCTGTTTACTCCTGTAAGCTGTTTCTTTTTGTTTCTTCCATAGTAGATACTTTGCCCGTTTCCGTTCACATCAATTTTATATAACTCATTGTTCTCAAAAAATCCCATCATTGTTTTTCCTTTTACCTGGTTGTAACGAGCGCTATCTTCGTAGCTTGTCATAAAAGCTGCATCTTTCAAAAGGAGTTTATCAATTTTATTGTTGGCAAGTTGTATGTAAATACTGTCTGCAGTCATTTGGTTTTTATCACTCCACAAAATTGGAAGAGAAAAGAGTCTGACAGTTGAATCGGATGAGTTATAAACCAGCGAGTCGCATGCGCCCTGCAAATCACTCTTAAAAAGTTTAACACTGTGATAGGCGAAGTAGGTTTTGTTTTTGCTAACAGTATCGTTAGTTGCAAAGAGGGTATCGGCATGCATAAACAGCGAATCGTCATCAAGCAACTGTGTGAGCAATGTTTTTCCTGTAACAAAACTTTTTTGCTTTAGTTCGTCATAATATCCGGTATCTCCGCTTATGATTACTTTTTGCACAGAATCTTTAATGTTTACATTTCCAAATGCTCTTCCAATTCCGTTTTTTCTGTCATACAGTAAACTATCACCCCACAGTTTTTGCTCTTTGCTTTTGAGCCAAGCATTTTTTCCGAAGTAAGATTTTTCGGTGGTGGTATTGTACCAGCCGTTCTCACAATAAATAACACTGCTATCTTTTCCGGTAGATGTTATCGTACATGGCCCATAAAAAAAAGCGGTTTTGGTTAAAGTAAAATAATGTAAGGTATCCGTATTCATTACGTATCTTGGATTGGTTAGGACAACACTATCTCTAAACAAAAGTTTTTTTTCTTTTGAAAGATAATTGCCACTCGAACTAACTAAAACATTTTCTTCGTCAACAATTTTTCCTCCGTTAATATATTCGGCTACTTCGGTGGCCAAATTATAATTTAGTGTTTGAGTCGTTAAAGTCATCTTCCTATCGCGGAAGATGATGTTATCAAACATGCGCGCTGTTTTTGTATTTCCATCATACTTTAATAAATCTCCAGTTAAAGAAATGGTGTCTCCCTGCAAAATTCGCACATGACCGAATGCATCTAAACTGTTTGTAATAGCAAAAAGATAAGCGCTGTCGCAGTACATTAAAGCGCTGTCGTGTTTAAACTGCACATTTCCTATTAATCTCCTCACATCTTTTCCAAATTCTTCGTTGCCTTCTAAAAAATCAGCATGTATGAGTTCAATCTTAGTTGGGGATTGTGCTCCTACATAACAACTGAAAAGCAAAAAGAAAAATACAAACAGGTTTTTAAAATTCATGGTGGCTAAAATAAAATTTCAATACCTACTTTTGGCGATATTTTTAAGAACAAATATTAAACGAAAATGAATACAGGAGAATTGGAAGTGATTACACAATCAGCAATTGAAGTAGTTAAAGAAGTTGCAAAGTTTATAATTAGCGAGGCACGGATGTTTAAGCAAAGTTCAGTTGAGTATAAAGGCACAAACGATTTAGTGAGCTATGTTGACAAGACTTCTGAAGAAATGTTGGTTAAAGGGTTGAGTAAAATTTTACCGGGTTGTAGTTTTATCACTGAGGAGAATACCGTTAAAGAAACAGATGCCGTATATAAATGGATAATTGATCCGCTGGATGGCACTACAAATTTTGTACATGGTGTGCCCTGCTTTTGCATAAGTGTGGCATTGATGAAGAATAAAAAATTAGTGGCAGGAATTATACATGAATTGAATTTGGATGAATGCTTTTATGCCTGGAAAGGTGGTGGCGCATTTCTTAATGGCGCATCAATACGAGTGAGTGAAATTAAAGAGCTAAAAAAAAGTTTACTTGCTACAGGTTTTCCTTATTCTAATTACGGCAGAATGAAACCTTACATGGAAGTGTTTGACTGGTGCATGAGATACACTCATGGATTAAGAAGATTAGGAAGTGCTGCTGCCGATATGGCTTACGTTGCAGCAGGACGGTTTGAAGGATTTTATGAATATGGTTTAAATGCCTGGGACGTGGCGGCTGGAATAGTTTTGATTGAAGAAGCAGGAGGGAAGATAGGAGATTTTTCGGGAGGAGATAATGCACTTTTTGGTAAAGAAATAATAAGTACTAACAGTGCTGTATATGATGAATTTTTAGACGTAGTAAAAAGCAAATTCTCCTGATCGAATTTGTTTGCATAGGCAGGCTCAATAATAATAAGAGCCATTTCTCCAGAAGGAAAGACGGCTCTTAATAAATTATTGTTGTGTTATTTACCTTAAAGTAATATTATAGGTATTGCCATTAATAGTTGCAGTAGCAAGATTATCGCATGCACCTGTACCAAAATCAAAAGTACGTGTTGCTTTGCCTGATGGAACTAAATCAAAAGTTCCGTTGGTTATTAATGATGAGCCAGGATTTGTAACAAAACAGTTAAACTTAACGTGGAGCGCACTTGTAATTGTTGCGGTAAAGGATGTGCCTGCAAACGAAGTTCCGTTGGCTGATCCTGTAATATCATATTCATCATTTAAAACACCAAGTGTAGTTTCACCTGCAACCCATGTGCGGGTGCGCTGGGAAGACCATGTCATGGTTTGCCCGGATGGATTAATAATACTTCCGTTTACAGCAACAGAATAAACCAATTGATTATTGCTGTTATGCCCAAGATTTGTTACCGTTTTTGTTCCGAGCACTTTATAGTCATTCACAAAATAGTTGTCAAATGAAAAGGAATGAGTACTTCCTGAATCTCGGTAGGCGCCTTGATAAGATATAATAATTTTTCCTCTGCGGTTTTTTCCATCATTGCACAAACAATTGGTAGCTCCAAAATCAATTGTAAGTATGTGGGGGTTAACTGTGGTATCGTTTGTAATAGTTGCGCATGAACTCAATAGGCCAGAGTTGTCTCCGACTCTATAAGTACTGAGTGAGCCGTTATCACCAGCCTGGTCTGACATACTTTTTACATCATCGTAAGTTCGCTCGGCAAATGAGTTGTCATTGGCAACATCAGTATCTGTATCAGGTTCGTCTTTATCTTTTTTGCATCCTGAAATTGCAACTGCGCCAGCTATTGTTAGCATCAGCATCAGTTGGCTTAATTTTTTTGTATTCATGTCTTTTTATTTTTTAGTGTTACTTGTTGTTATGATATGCAAGTGTTAAAAAGGTTTAACGTCAAAATGATTTTTTATTATTTCTTTTTTAAAAGAATCTTTCATATTACTTACACAATTTGTCAAAAATTGTAAATCATTAATTTAAAAATCATTTTCATCTTTTCCGTTATCATCATTTTATTGTTCATAAAATGAGAGGTAAACTAAAATAATGAATGAAGGTCTGCCGTTTGCAACAATAACTTTGACCGTGATTAAGTTTTCCTTCCTCAATTCTGTAAAATGATAAAGACTTTGAAAAGAAGCCAAGAGTTTTTTTTGTTGATAATGCTCGTAGCAGGCAGCATAAATTTAAAAGCACAGCAAACAGCCATTTGGCACGATCCTGAATTTAATTACAAATTAGCCTACGAACTTTTTGTAAAAGAAAAGTACAGTGCCGCAAAAAATGAGTTTGAAAAGGCATTACAGAATCCAGATTTGCCTGCTGCATCGCGCCAAAATGCACAGTACTACATGGCTGTGTGTTCAGCGGAACTATATCATACTGATGGAGAAAAAATTCTTGAAAAATTTATTGAAGAAAATCCTCAAAGCATAAAAATCCCATTGGCGCATTTTCAGCTTGGAAGAATTTATTTTAAGCAGAAACAATACATTAAAGCAATTGACAACTTTGAAAAGGCCGATGTTTTCTATTTAAAGAATGATGAAGTAACGGAGTATTACTTTAAAACGGGTTACGCATATTTTTCACGGAAGAATTACGACAATGCGGCAAAACAATTCAGGCAGATTACCGGTGTAGAATCAAAATACAAAACTGCTGCTCAGTATTACTACGCCCATACTGCTTATGAAAAAAATAATTCAAAGGAAGCTTTAGAATATTTTTTAAAGTTAAGAGATTCAGAAACTTTTGGCCCGTTGGTTCCTCTCTACATAAGCCAGATTTATTTTGAACAGCAGAAGTATGATGAGTTATTGGAATATGCCATACCTTCTCTAGAAAAAGAAAAGACCCAAAACAAAAATGAAATAAAACGTGTAATTGCTGAGACGTATTATAAAAAAGGGCAGTATCAACAGGCATTGAATTTTTTTGAGGACTATGCTAAAAATACAGCAGTACTGAACCGCGAAGACAATTACCAAATTGGTTATGCCTATTATAAATTGCAACAGTTTGAAAAAGCATCAACCCATCTTAAAAAGGTAACCGATGTAAAAGATGCATTGGCTCAGAGTGCATATTTTGTTTTAGGTGATTGTTTTGTTCAGGCCGCAAATAAACAAAGCGCTCGCAGCGCTTTTGAATCGGCTTCGAAAATGGATTATGATAAAGAGTTGAAAGAAGAAGCTCAGTTTAATTTTGCCAAGCTCACTTACGAATTGAATTATCAATCTGCAGCCATCAGAACACTTAATGATTTTTTAAAGACCTATCCTCAATCAAAACATAAAGACGAAATAAACGAATTGCTCGGCAATATTTACCTGGGTACTAGAAATTATAAAGATGCAATTGAAGCGTTAGACAAAATACAGAACAAAACCGCTACCGTTAAATCCGCTTACCAAAAGGTAACATATTACCGGGGCACTGAATTTTACAACGACAGAGACTTTGATAAAGCCATTGGCATGTTTACAAAATCTATTGTAAACAAAACTGATGAGCAACTAGCCGCTCAGGCAGGATATTGGAAAGCAGAAGCATTGTATAATCAAAGTAAGTATGACGATGCCATAAAGCAGTATCGCATTTTTATTTTTTCTCCTGCTTCTTTAAAATTAGATAATTACAATACAGGAAATTATAACATTGCTTATTGCTATTATAAAAATAAAAATTATGGAGAGGCAGCAACATGGTTTCGTAAGTACACGCAAAATAAAGAACAAACAGATAATGCACGTTACAATGATGCTCTTACGCGAATTGCCGATTCTTATTTTGTAACAAGAGATTTTTCGAATGCCGAATCTTTTTATGCTTCGGTGGTTAATGAAGATGTAAAAGCCGGAGACTATGCGCTGTTTCAGAAGGGAATTATACTTGGCTTGCGTGGTAATATGGCAGGAAAAGCCCAAACCATGCAGCAGGTTATTGACCGCTATTCTAAATCACAGTATGTTGATGATGCTACTTTTGAAAAGGGTAACGCATTGATGGCAAGCGGAAATGAGGGCGAAGCGAAACCGTATTTTACCAAGGTTATAAATAGTTATCCTCAGAGCCCCTACATAAAAAAGTCATTGCTGAATATGGGGCTTATTTATTTCAACGAAAAAAATGATGCTGATGCCTTACGTACTTTCAAACAAGTAATTTCCAAATATCCGGGCACAGCAGATGCATCGGAAGCCTTGGTGCAAATAAAAAACATTTACGTTGCCAACGGTAATCCCGATACATACTTTGAATATATTAAAACAGTACCCTTTGCCAACGTAAGCAGTGGCGCGCAGGACACTATCACTTATGAGGCGGCAGAGCAGCGTTTTATGAAAGGAGATTATTCCGCTTCAGCTAAAGATTTTGAAACTTACTTAAGAAGATTCCCGCAGGGTAATTTTGTTTTGAATGCAACTTTTTATAAAGCCGAGTGTGATTTTAAAGCCAAAACGTATGAAAGTGCAATTACAGGTTTTGAATCAGTTACTGAAAGGGATAGGAATATTTTTACTGAACGTTCATTGTTAAGATTGGCTTTCATTTACTATATAAAAAAGGACTACACTAAAGCACTTTCCAATTACAGCAAACTGGAGGGCAGTGCAGATTATAAGGACAACATTACTGCAAGTTACATAGGGCAAATGCGTTGCAACTATTATTTGAATAAGTGCAATGAGGCTATAGCTTATTCGCTAAAAGTTTTGGAAGCAGAGCAAAAGGATAATTCCATTCGAAACGAAGCGCACCTTATTGCGGCACGTTGTGCCATAAAGGCTGATGATTTGACTACTGCGCAAAAAGAATTTAGTGTTTTAGCTAAGCAAGGAAACAGCGCCATTACTGCAGAAGCAAAATATTCTCTTGCACTTATTCAGTTTAAACTTTCCAACTATAAAGATTCTCAAAAAAAATGCTTTGAAGTAATTAAAGAATTGCCTTCGTATGATTTCTGGAACGCAAAGTGTTTCATACTGCTTGCTGATAATTACTATGCACTTAAGGATAATTTCCAGGCAAAGCAAACATTACAAAGTATAATAGACAACTACGAGAAGTCTGTTGATGATACTGAAGATATTAAAGCTATTGCGCTACAGAAGTTGGATGTTATCCTTAAGTCAGAAAAAGAAACATCCAACAAGGAAATTTTGGAAAGACAACAGTTAAATGCAGTCCAGAATGATTCACTTGAAATTGGAAACTAAACTATAAACTTTTAGAAGCTTTAAAAAAAATAGAAAAAGAAAAAATGTTCAGAAATAAAATAATAGTCGCACTGCTGGTTTTAATCGCATCAGTTGCAAATGCTCAAAAGGATAGTATTGTTAATACGGGTGACGAAACGGTAATAGTAGTAAAGGACTACGTTCCTACATTAATTGATGCCAACAAAATAAGTGATGCTCCCTCGGCAGATACAACTTCAATCTTTACACCTGTTTTTAAGTATGATGTAGATGTAAAAAAGTATAATACCGTGTTTACGTCAACTCCTATTAAGCCCGTTAGAATTAAAGATGATAACATAAAGAAACTTTACAGAGGGTTTATTAAAGGAGGCTACGGAACACATAACACACCTTATGCAGAGGTATTTTACAATGCGCTGCGCTCAAAAGAATTTAATGCGGGGTTTCATTACAGACATTTATCTTCAATGGGTAAAATAAAAAACTATGGCGATACCGATAACAGCAATAATGGATTTTCATTGTTCGGAAAAAAATTTATTGATGCGGGCATATTGAGTGCAGAACTTGATTTTGAACGCAACGTGTTTCATTACTATGGATTTGACAGGAGAGAAATAATATTTTCGAAGCGCGAAACCAAGCAGCGGTTTGCTGATATTGCTGGAAAAATTGATTTCACTAATAACAACACCGATAAAAATAACTGGGATTTTGGTTTAGGATTAGGCTTTAATAACTACACTGCAAAAAGACATGCAGATAAAACATCTGAAACAGGTTTTAACTTAAACGGTAATCTTGGAAAATATTTTAATGAGAATTATGCAAACCTTAACCTCAATGTAGAGTACAACAAAACAGAACAACCTGATGGAATTTACCAGTCGGGTGATTTTCCAAATCCGGTAAACAATCTTGTTTTCAGGCTGCACCCTCGTTACAAGATAAAAGTGTATGATTTTGATTTAACTGTAGGTGTAAATTTTGAAGCAGAAAGTGTTGAAGAATCAAAAATGCATTTATATCCTTTTGCAGAAGCAAGATATAAAGTGGCTCAGGATGTTTTGTCTGTATATGGTTCTGTTTCGGGGGGTGTGATTAAGAACTCATACAAATCAATTACATCTGAAAATCCTTTTACCACTAATTTTATTTTTCCCGGAAACAGCAATAACAAATTGGAGTTTAAAGCTGGTACGGATATTAAACTAGATAAAGAAATTTCGTTTAACGGATATATTTCTTTTTCGAGAGTAACAGATAAACTTTTTTTCTACAACATTCCGCGTGAAGGAGCAGAGTATGTAACTTTTATAAACTTGTATGACGATGCTGATGTTTTAAAACTGCACGGTGGTTTGCAATTTTTGCAAAGTGATAAAATGCAGTTGGGATTGTATGCAACTTATCAGAACATAAAGCCGGATGAGTTTGCAAAGCCGTGGTATCTGCCAACGGTTACTACAGGTTTAACTGGTAATTACACCATGCAGGATAAAATAATTGTTAAAGCCGACTTGTTTTTTAACGGTTCTCAATTTGCACCTGATGAAGCTGGAGAGAAGGAGTTTGTTAAATTAGATGGATGGATTGATGCGAACCTTTGTGTAGAATACCGACACAGTAAATTGCTGTCTGTTTTTGCGCAGGTTAACAACATCGCATCCCAGCAATATTTCAGATGGTATAATTATCCATCATACAGGTTTAGTACAATGGGAGGATTTACTTACTCTTTTTAGTTGTAGGTTTAATTTTTGTTGAGCGCATCATAAAAAACCTGCTGAATGTTTGTTCGCACATTCAATTCAGCAAGTTTGTTACTTGCGGCAGACGGATGAACTCTATTTGATAAGAAAACAAATACAAGATTATTTGCTGGATCAGCCCACGCACATGTGCCTGTAAAACCCGTATGACCAAATGTAAGAGGAGAACAACTTTTTGCAGCCGGGCTTTTTCTGCCATCGGGTGTTGGCTTATCAAAAATTAACCCACGCCTTTCAGATAAACTAACGTAACGTTGAGTAAACAGGTTAACCGTTTCGGCAGATAAATATCTTGTACCTCCGTATTCACCACCATTCAAAAGCATTTGCATTAAAATACCTACACAATTTGCATCGCTGAACAAACCAGCATTACCGGCAATACCGCCCATCATTGCTGCTGCAGGGTCGTGAACGTAGCCCCTCACAGTTTGTTTTCTGAATTCTTTATCATCTTCGGTTGGAGCAATTACACTTTTAGGAAATTTAGTTATAGGATTGAAGGTTAAATGAGATAAACCCATCAAACTGTAAAAATTTTTATCCAGGTACTCATCAATCTTATCACCTGTTACTTTTTCAACTATGCGTTGCATAATCAGTAAACTTAAATCGGAATAAACATAAGAGCCTCTTTTACCAAGTGGAGATGAGACAATTTGTTTCCATATTTTATTTGAATAAGATTTACTCATAAATAAACTGTCAGCCACTTGTAGTTGAAAGTCGCCTTTGCGTTTATTGGAAAATATTTTTTTTGAAGGCTTGCCGTTTACGAGAGCTGATTTGTAAAACGGAATCCATGACTGAAAGCCTGCTGTGTGTGTCATCACTTCATCGAGCCGTAAATCTTTCTTATTTGATTTTCTGAACTCTTTCAAATAGTGTCCAATGGTTTCTTTCAAATCTATTTTACCTTCTTCGTAAAGCTTCATTACTGCCAACGAAGTGCCTGCAATTTTTGTAACTGATGCTATGTCGTAAATATCATCCTCTAAAACCGGCTCATTTGGATAATACATTTTACTGCCGAAGGTTCTGTTGTAAAAAACTTTTTCGTTTTGTGCTACCCAAATCTGGCAACCCGGCATGGCTCTTTTATTGATGGCATCGTTTACAATTGAATCAACACGATTAAGTAAACTATCGTTTAAATTGATGGAGCGGGTTGGCACATATTCCAATCTTATTTGGGTAGAATCTGAAGGAGAACTTGTTCCTCTCTTAAATTCATTATTGGCTGTAACAGGAAGTTTGCCCCTAACAGGCATTCCACCAAAAATTATTTGGGCAGTAATAAATTGTGGCAGATAGGTATCTTCATAACTTATAATTGATGCTTTTGAATGGCTAATGGATGGCAATTTATTGAGGCAGTAAGTATTTCCAAAAACCACCACCACTAAATTTGTTTTATCTGCAAGCCGCCAAATAATTTTATCCATTGCATCGGTAATGCCAAAATTTTGCTGCGGTTTAGTTGTGGTATTATGAACGGAAATAATAACAGTTTTGAAATTGGATAACTTAGAAATTATATCATCCATTTTTGCATCCAGGTTTTCTTTAGACACAGAAAGGCAATTTACATTGCTATATCTTTTTAATATTTTTTGAAAAGTATTATTGAGCGAATCATTAATTACCAAAGAAGCTACAGAACCAATTTCTACATTTTTAACCGGCACAGTCGCATCTTTATTTGAAACAAGCGTAACAGCATGTTTGTACAATTCAAAATTTAAGGCCGATGCTTCTTCTGTATTTAAATCACGATATAGATTTTCTAATTGCACGGGCTGGTAGTTGTTTAAACCACACCAGTACTTAAGCATCAGTATTTTTTTTACACGGCTGCTTAAGTCAACAGAATCTAATATTTTGCTTTTTATTGCTTCATTTATTAATTCAATTGATTTGGGAACATTTTCGCTCATCAGTAATATATCTGCACCTGCTTTCAGTGCTTCTACTTCAATCTGTCCTGATGGAAAATATTTGGTAACGCCCTTCATAATAAGTGCATCAGTAATTATTAAACCATTAAAGTTAAGTTTCCTTTTAAGCAAATCTGTTACAACATTTTTTGATAAAGAAGAAGCACGGTTTTCAGAAGAGTCAAGAGATGGAATATAAAGGTGGGCAATCATTACGCTGCCCACACCGCTATCAATTAATGCCTTGAATGGATACAACTCCAGGGAATCTAATTCTCTCACCGTTTTTTTTATGATTGGAAGTGAGTAGTGCGAATCGGTATCGGTATCGCCATGACCCGGAAAATGTTTTGCGCTTGCCAAAACCTTATTGTCTTGCAACGCCTTTGCGTACATGTATCCGTAACGCATTACCTGATCTTTATCATCACCAAAAGAGCGTGTACTTATTACCGGATTATTCGGGTTATTATTAATGTCAATTGCAGGAGCAAAGTTTATGTGTATGCCCAACCGGTTACATTGTCTTGCCACTTCCTGTCCAAAAGCATAAACAAGTGAATCGTTATTCATTGCGCTTAATGTCATTTGCCTCGGAAAACGCATGGTACTGTCAAGCCTCATACTCAATCCCCATTCGCCATCAATGCTAATAAGCATTGGAACTTTTTTTGAAATGCGCTGGTAATAATTTGTTTGATTGGCCTGCCTTAACGGACCTCCTTTGAAAAAAATCAAACCACCAATATTGTATTTTTCTACAATAGCTGCCAATGAGTCAATATCTTTTTGCGGCCAACTGCTATTGGCTTCCAACGTAAATAGTTGTCCGAGTTTTTCTTCAAATGTCCATGTGTTTAAAATGGAATCTGCCCACTGAGCTGCAGCTCTGCTTTTCATAAAATCGGGCGATTGTGAAAGTATTTGGTGGTTTAATGAAACCAGAAAAATGGTGAGGAGAAATTTTTTAATCATTTTTCAAAAATAGAATAGGAGTCAAGTTAGATTAGGTGGATTGCATACAATAAATAACAAACGTTTGTTAATTGAATAGGCTGATAAAATAGGTGAGAACTATTACTTACTTGCTAACTACCTCATAAATTTGCACAACTATAAAACTATGCCCAAAGTACTACGCATAATAAACCGATTAAATATTGGAGGACCAACCTATAACGTGGCTTACCTGACTCGTTATTTGCAGCCTGACTATGAAACACTACTGGTAGCAGGAACAAAATTGGATGACGAAGAAAGTTCTGATTATATCCTGGAAAAACTTGGCATTGGCAGCAGGCAGGTTAGCGAAATGAAAAGAGAAATTAATTTATCATCTGATTGGAGGGCTTACAACGAGTTAAAAAAAATCATTAGAGAATTTAAACCTGATATTGTGCATACACATGCAGCTAAATCTGGCACATTGGGCAGGCTTGCCGCTATTCATTGCAAGGTGCCGGTTATAGTACATACTTTTCACGGGCATGTGTTTCACTCTTATTTCAGTCCGCTTATGACAAAAATATTTTTAGCAATTGAAAGATATCTTGCTTCAAAATGTTCGGCCATAGTTGCTATTAGCGATTTACAGAAAAAGGAATTGTGTTACGATTTTAAAGTTTGTAGTCCTGATAAAACGGTTGTTATTCCTCTGGGCTTTGACCTTGATCGTTTTACCGAAGACATAATAGAAAAGCGTAAAGCTTTTCGTGAAAAATATTTATTGGATGATGAGATTGCGATTGGAATAATAGGAAGGTTTGCTCCCATAAAGAATCATGATTTGTTTTTAAAAGCTTTTAAAAAACTAACACAACAAACCATTAAAAAAGTTGTTGCTGTTTTAGTTGGCGATGGCGATGACAGGACTAAACTTGAAAACCTATGTTCTGAGTTAGGATTGACTTACGGTAATGGTAAAAAAAAGACACAGGTGATTTTTACCTCATGGATAAAAGAAATTGACGTGGCTCTTGCTGGCATAGATATAGTTGCAATGACTTCATTAAATGAAGGAACTCCGGTAAGCTTAATTGAAGCTCAAGCAGCAGGAAAGCCCATTGTATCAACCAACGTGGGTGGTATAGAAAATGTGGTATTGCCAAATGAAACAGCCTTTTTGAGCGAAAGTGGAGATGCAGATGCTTTTGCTAAAAACATGTTGCAGCTTGTGGATGATAACGATCTAAGAAAAAAAATTTCTGAAAAGGGATGGGCGCATGTAAAAGAGAAGTTTCATTACCTACGTTTAGTTAGTGATATGAAAGAATTGTACAAGCGGTTATTGCATTAAAGTTTTTTTTAATACTAAGTTTGTGCTTTGTATATAACGTGGCTACCAAACGGACAGATATATTAATCCAAAATAAAAAAGCTTCGCACGATTATTTTTTTGTGCAATCGTGGGAGGCTGGCGTTAAGCTAAGCGGTACTGAAGTTAAATCAATCCGTAACGGACAGGCAAATCTAACCGATTCTTATTGTTATATAAAAGATGGTGAAATGTTTGTTAAAAATATTCACATATCAGAATACAAACAAGGTGGATATGCCAACCATGAACCAAGGCGCGAACGAAAATTATTACTGAAAAAAAGTGAAATTGCCAAAATTCAAACCAAAGCCAAAGAAAAAGGCACAACCATAATTCCGATAAAAATTTATTTTAATCAAAACGGGTTTGCTAAAATTGAAATAGCGCTTGCACGAGGTAAAAAATTATTTGATAAACGCGAAACGCTTAAAGAAAACGAGGCGAAGAGGGAAATGGACAGGGCAATGAAAAGAGAAAGAGGGTAAAGCCCCACCCAACCCTCCCCGAAGGAGAGGACTTTAACAGCGGGAATTATTTTTTCACAAATGTTTCCATCACCTCTTGGCTTACCCCCGTATAAGAAAATCCCCCATCATGAAATAAATTTTGCATGGTAACCATTTTGGTTAAGTCAGAAAATAAAGTAACGCAGTAGTTAGCACAATCTTCAGCATTTGCATTGCCAAGCGGAGACATGGCATGAGCGTAGTCAACAAAACCATCAAAACCTTTTACACCACTACCGGCAGTAGTTTTAGTTGGTGATTGGGAGATGGTGTTTACTCTTACTTTTTTTGCCTTACCATAATGATAACCAAAACTTCTTGCAACAGATTCTAATAAGGATTTAGCATCAGCCATTTCATTGTAATCAGGAAAAACACGTTGAGCAGCTATATATGTAAGTGCAACCACACTTCCCCATTCGTTAATAGCATCTTTTTTCATACAAGTTTGCAACAGGCGGTGTAAAGAGATGGAAGAAATATCAAAAGTCTTTTTCATAAACTCATAATCTAACTCATTATATGCTTTCCCTTTACGAATGTTTAACGACATACCCACAGAATGTAATATGAAATCAATCTTGCCACCTAATATTTCCATCGATTTATCAATAAGGTTTTCCATATCAGCATTAATAGTAACATCGGCAGGAATTATTTGAGCATTGCACTCCAGCGCCAACTGATTAATTGCGCCCAAACGCATGGCAACAGGAGCATTGGTTAAAGTAAATATTGCACCTTGTGCGTGGCATTGTTGGGCAACTTTCCAGGCTATAGAGTTAGAGTCTAACGCTCCGAAAATTATTCCGCGTTTTCCTTTTAGTAGATTGTTCATATAAGTGTTGTTAGATAATTTGATGGACGAAATTAGAGATTAAATTGTTTGGGCGAAATGATAACGTTAATACTTACTTGTTCAACAATTCCTTCGCATTTTTCAAAGATGCCTGAGTAACTTCATTGCCACTAATCATTTTTGCAATTTCGTTAATGCGTTCTTCCTTATTCAGCAATTTTAAACCAGACGTGGTGGTATTGCCATGCGTATTTTTATAAACTAAAAAGTGTGCATCGCCTTTGCTTGCCATTTGCGGCAAATGCGTTATTGCAATTACCTGGTGGTTGTCTGAAATTTTTCGCACAAGGTCGCCTACTTTATTGGCAACCTCACCACTAATGCCGCTGTCTATCTCATCAAAAATAATGCTAGGCAATGCAACCAATTTTGCAATTAATGCTTTTATTGATAGCATCAGTCTCGACAACTCACCACCCGATGCAACCTTACTCAAAACCTCAAGCTTTATTCCTTTATTGGCGGTAAACAAATATTGAATAGTGTCTATGCCTGTTGCCGATAAATTTTCTTCCTTGCTGTTTATTTCAATTTGCAGTTTTGCATCAGGCATAGCCGTGGAAGCAAGCATTTCTTTTATTTCTTTTTCAATTTTAGGTGCAGCTTTTTGACGCTTTTCACTTAGGAATTTTGCTTGTTCAAGCAATTTGTTTTTTTGCTGAATAATTTCTGCTGTTAGTTTTTGAATATCGGATTCTAATGTTGTAAAGACGGACAGTTTATTCTCAAAATCGTTTTTTATTTGAATTAATTCGGTTACTGATGATGTGTGGTGCTTTTGTTCCAAACGATAAATTGCATTCAATCTCTCATTTAAAATTTCTACACGCTCTGGGTTAAAAACAAATTCGTCCTGAACATTTTCTAATTCCTGTGCAATATCCTTTAATTCAACCTGTGAGGCTTTAATACGGTTTGAAAGTTCATTAAGCGCTGGATGGAATTTTGAAACAGCATTCATTGAACTTACCAATTGTGCAATAGCAGAAATAATATTTGCATCACCGTCTTTTAACAAATTAGTTGATTGACTAATGGCAGTTTTAATTTGCTCAATATTGTTTAATGCTTCTAATTCCTGCTCCGCTTTTTCTTTTTCACCTTCAATCAAATTAGCGGTGCTCAATTCATCAAACTGAAACTGCCAGTAATCGGCATCCGCTTTTGCTTTCTTCTCTTCTTCAATTAAAGTGTTTAGTTTATCCTTTAGGCGGCTATATGACAAGAAATCTCTTTTATACACAGTAACTGCATCTTTAATTCCTGCATAGATATCCAGCACATCTAACTGAAAAGAGGAATTATTAAGGGTTAATGTTTCGTGTTGCGAATGCACATCAACTAAAAACCCTGATAGTTCTTTAAGAACCGAAAGATTTACTGGAGAATCATTCACAAAAGCGCGTGATTTTCCTTCGGCATTTATTTCACGTCTAATGATGGTTTTACTTTCGTAATCCAGTTCATTAGCATAAAAAAAATCTTTGAGGTTGTAATTTAAAATATCAAACTCAGCTTCAATAATGCACTTATTGTTTTTATTAAGCAACGATGACGAATCAGCCCTGTTGCCAAGCACCAACCCCAATGCACCAAGTAATATTGATTTTCCGGCACCGGTTTCACCGGTAATAATGCTTAATCCTTTATTGAATTCAACATTAAGAGAATCAATTAAAACGTAATTTTTTATATGTAAGCGTGAAAGCAAATTGATTTCGGATTTGGAATTGAGATTTCGGATTTAGGTTAATTCATACCCTGAAGTTTCGGGGCAACATTCATAATTCATAACTTCAAAGTATGCCCCATTTTATCCCTTTTGGTTTTTAAATAAAGCTCGTTGTGTTTATTTGATTTTATTTCAATGGGCACAATGTCTGTTATCTCTAAACCATAGCCAATCAAGCCCGCCCGTTTGGTAGGATTGTTGGTCATCAGCTTCATTTTTTTAACTTTTAAATCGCGCAATATTTGTGCTCCCACACCATAATCTCTTTCATCAGGTTTAAATCCTAATTCTTCGTTGGCTTCAACAGTATCTTTTCCTTGCTCTTGCAATTTGTAAGCGTGTAGTTTACTAAGCAATCCAATACCACGGCCTTCCTGGTTCATGTACACAATTACGCCTTTTCCAACAAAGTCAATCATCTCCATTGCTCTGTGCAACTGAGGTCCGCAATCACAACGGCACGAACCAAAAATATCGCCAGTAATACACGATGAATGTACGCGTACTAACACAGGCTCGTTTTCACTCCATGTGCCTTTAACTAAGGCAAGATGTTCTTGTCCTGTTGTTTTTTGTTTGTATGCGTATAATTCAAAATCGCCAAGAGCGGTAGGCATATGTACGTTGACTTCTCGCTCAATAAGACTTTCATTTTTTAAACGATATGAAATTAAATCTTCAATTGAAATAATTTTCATATCAAACTTTTTTGCAATCTCTACAAGGTCAGGTAGGCGAGCCATACTTCCATCTTCATTCATAATTTCAACCAACACACCTGCAGGTTCAAATCCAGACATCTTTGCCAAATCAACCGTAGCTTCTGTATGTCCGGCTCTACGCAAAACACCACCGTTTTTTGCTTTAAGCGGAAAAATATGTCCGGGTCTTCCCAAATCTTCAGGCTTTATGTTTGGATCAATCAATGCCTGAATAGTTTTACTTCTGTCGCTCGCACTAATTCCGGTTGTGCAGCCATGTCCTAACAAATCAACGCTTACGGTAAAATTTGTTTCATGTAAAGATGAGTTATTAGGGACCATCATTTCTAAGTTGAGTTCCTCGCAACGCTGCTCGGTTAAAGCTGCGCAAATCAAACCGCGTCCGTGTTTTGCCATAAAGTTTATAACCTCAGGTGTACAGTTGCGAGCAGCGGTTAAAAAATCGCCTTCGTTTTCGCGGTCAGCATCATCAACTACTATTACAATTTTTCCGTTTTTAATATCACGTACAGCTTCTTCAATACTGTTTAATGTTATATCGCTCATTATTTTTTAAGAGATGACAAATTTAATCAAATAAAGTTTTGCGTTCAAGAGCAAAATCAACCATATTCTACATGCATTTTTCTAATTTTACATGCGTTTTCACAACAAATAATGAATTTTTTTTCTTTTTCCGTAGTTGTAATTTATTTACTGATAGCCTCTTGTTGCACTAGAAAAAATGCAGGCTCGGCTAACGTTTCTGATAATGATGCGGGATATGAAACTTTAATTGTAATTGATTATTCAGACCTATCGGGTTGTGGTTTTATTTTTTTAAGGAATGATTCCAGCAAATTAATTCCTGAGAATTTGCATGAAAGTCTAAAACATAATAATTTGAAAATAAAGGTTAAGTATACAGTAACCAACAAACCCAATATTTGTATGGCAGGAAAAACTATAGATATTATTGATTTAAAACGTGAAGACAAGCCTGCACAATAATTTATGAACGAATCAAAAATTATTTTTTTTGGAACACCTGATTTTGCCGTTTCATCATTAAGGGAATTGTTAGATGCAGGTAAACAAGTGGTAGCAGTTGTTACCGCACCTGACCAGCCAGCAGGCAGAGGATTAAAGATGAATGAGTCAGCCGTCAAAAAATTTGCTCTGAGTAAAAACTTACCCGTCCTGCAACCTGAAAAATTAAAAGACCCTGACTTCCTTTTAAGCATAAAAAGTTATAATGCCGATGTATTTATTGTTGTTGCGTTTAGAATGATGCCCCAAGTTTTATGGAGCATGCCTCCTAAAGGCACATTTAATTTACATGGCTCATTGCTTCCCCAATACAGAGGTGCTGCGCCCATTCATCATGCTGTTATTAACGGTGAAACAGAAACAGGTGTAACAACTTTTTTCCTTAAGCATGAAATTGACACAGGGAGAATCATTTTTTCAGAGAAAATTAAAATTGAGCCAACCGACACTACAGGCACTGTGCACGATAAATTGATGAAAATAGGAGGAGAGCTTGTTGTTAAGACAGTTAACGCTATTGAACAAAACAACGTTTCTACCATTGACCAAACTAATTTAGTTGCTGATGGAAGCAGTTTAAAACACGCACCTAAAATTTTTAAGGAAGATTGTTTAATAAAGTGGAACAATGCCGTAGAGCACAATTATAATCATATACGTGGGTTATCACCTTATCCAACAGCTTTCACATACTTAACTAATGCTGACGGGGGCACATTGCAATTGAAAATATTTTTTGCAATAAAAGAAGATACTTTTGATCCAGCGGAATACGGTATAATAAACAGTGATGAAAAAACCTATCTAAAAATTTCTTGCAATAACGGTTGGCTTAGTTTGACCGATGTGCAATTAGAAGGAAAAAAAAGGATGACTGTTTCCGACTTTTTGCGCGGATTTAAAATAAACAATTACACTGTTAAAAAGTAGTTTCTTTTAAGGGCCAAATTTGCACTTCGTTATTTCTATTTTAAGAAATTTGCAACTCTTAATTAATGAAACGATTAGTTGTATTTACTGGCGCTGGTGTAAGTGCCGAGAGTGGTATCAATACCTTTAGGGATAGCAATGGTTTGTGGGAGCAATATCGGATAGAAGATGTGGCTACCCCGGAAGCATTTCAGCGCGATCCTTCCCTTGTTTTAGAATTTTACAACCAACGCAGAAAGCAAGTAAAAGATGCTAAGCCTAATGCAGCACATCGTGCATTGGTTGAACTTGAAAAATATTTTAAAACGCAAATCATTACCCAAAATATTGATGACTTGCATGAGCGCGCAGGTTCAACAAATGTTATTCACCTGCATGGACAAATAATGCAGGCACGAAGCACAGGCGATGAGTCTTTGATTTATGATTTAGAAACGACAGAACTTGTAATTGGAGATAAATGTGAAAAGGGATTTCAATTGCGCCCGCATATAGTTTGGTTTGGCGAAATGGTTCCTGAAATGGAAAGAGCAACATACTACGCTTCAATGGCTGATGTATTTATTGTCATTGGTAGTTCTCTTGAAGTTTATCCTGCTGCGGGGTTATTAAACTACGCTCCTGAACAGGCACAAAAATATCTGATTGATCCCAACGCAAAAGAATTATACCACATGAGTAATTTATCCGTTATTAAAGATACAGCCGGAAAAGCGGTTCCGCAATTGGTAAAAAAGTTAATAAATAATACTCATGCATCTTAGCGATGAATTTTTAAACGGTAGCATCTTTAACTGGGTTTTGTTACCCTTACTTATCTTTGTTGGAAGAACATGCGATGTTACGCTTGCTACACTGCGTAATATTTTTCTTTCGCGTAATATCAAAAAAATTGTTCCGCTAATTGGTTTTTTCGAAGTGCTGTTGTGGCTTATTGCGGTAAGCACCATTATTAAAAATCTTAATAATGTAATGTGCTATATTGCTTTTGCAGGCGGCTATTCTATGGGAATTTTTGTAGGAATTAAAATTGAATCTAGATTGGCATTGGGCACACAACTGATGCGTATAATCACCACGCGCGATTGTCATCCACTGATGGAGGCCCTCAATCGTGAAAATCTGGGTGTAACAGAAATTGATGCATTAGGCGCAAAGGGTCCGGTTAAAATTTTGCTAACTGTTATTAAAAGGAAAGATGCTGAACATGTAATAGAACTTGTAAACAAATATCATCCTAACGCTTTCTTCTCAATGGAAGATGTGCGGCTTGCCAATCAAGGAATATTCCCGGGGGGAGATTCAAAACTCGAATATTTGAAAAGAATTTTTCCGGTGTTCTAATTACATGCTTAAATTACACTCTAACAATTTATTGGAATTACCATCCATTGCAGAGAAGTTGCTATCTGAATTAGGAGAAAAAAAAATAATTTGTATTTACGGACAAATGGGGGTGGGTAAGACAACTCTTATAAAGGAAATATGTAATTTGCTTGGAGTAAGCGAGACGGTAAGTAGCCCTACTTTTAGCCTTGTTAATGAATACACAACTATCAAAGGCGAAAACATTTTCCATTTTGATTTTTATAGAATCAAAAATTTAGAAGAAGTCTATGACATAGGTTATCAGGAATACTTCTACTCTGGTAATCTTTGTCTTATTGAATGGCCCGAACTAATTGAACAACTTATTCCACTTAATGCTATGCGCATTTTTATTTCAATTAACCAAGGGCAACGAACCTATGAGATTAAATAATTTTTAACACTCTCCCTTACTACCCACAATCATTCCCATAAAATTTTAAATTATTATACTTTCGCCAACTCAAAAATAACACAATAGAATAATAGCAATGAATAAAATTAAAGTAGCAAACCCAGTAGTAGAACTTGATGGCGATGAAATGACCCGCATCATCTGGAAATTTATTAAGGATAAACTTATTCTTCCCTATATAGATCTTGATATTAAATATTATGACCTTGGTATGGAACATCGAGATGCTACCAACGATCAGGTTACTGTTGATGCTGCAAATGCCATTAAGCAATACAACGTAGGAATAAAGTGCGCAACTATTACGCCTGATGAAGAGCGTGTAAAAGAATTTAGCCTTAAGCAAATGTGGAAGAGCCCTAATGGCACCATACGTAATATTTTAGATGGAACCGTATTTCGCGAACCTATTGTTTGTAAAAATATTCCACGTTTGGTTCCTAATTGGACTGCACCAATATGCATTGGTCGTCATGCATTTGGTGATCAATACCGCGCTACCGATTTTATTACTAAAGGCAAAGGCAAGCTTACCGTAACATTTACACCAGAGGATGGCAGCACACCACAGCAGTTTGAAGTATTTAATTTTAAAAATGATGGTGTAGCTCTAACAATGTATAATACTGATGAGAGTATACGAGGTTTTGCCATGAGTTGTTTTAATACAGCTTTGCAAAAAGGTTGGCCTCTTTATCTCTCCACGAAAAATACTATCTTAAAAAAGTATGATGGGAGATTCAAAGATATCTTTGAAGAGATCTATCAAAAGGATTTCAAGACAAAATTTGAGGCCAAAGGAATTACATACGAACATAGACTAATTGATGACATGGTTGCATCCGCACTTAAATGGAACGGTAATTTTGTGTGGGCATGTAAAAATTATGATGGCGATGTGCAGAGTGATACTGTTGCGCAGGGTTTTGGTTCATTAGGATTAATGACCTCAACACTTGTTACTCCAGATGGAAAAACGATGGAAGCAGAGGCGGCTCACGGAACTGTTACACGCCATTTCCGCGATCACCAGAAGGGAAAAAAAACAAGTACCAACCCAATTGCAAGTATTTTTGCCTGGACCCGTGGGTTGGAGTTTCGTGGTAAATTGGATAATAACCAAGAGTTGATTCGTTTTTGCAGAACTCTTGAAGATGTTTGTGTTTCAACAGTTGAATCCGGAAAAATGACTAAAGATTTAGCTGTTTGTATTTACGGAAACAAAGTCCTCCCTGAACATTATTTGAATACAGAAGATTTTCTTGCGGCATTAGATTCTAATTTAAAAAATGCACTGCAGGCATAAATTTCTTGGTGGATTAACAAAAAAATGCTCTTTAAAAACGAGGGCATTTTTTTATCCTTGTATGATCAGGTGCTTAAATCACATTGTATTTGCAATAAAAAAATAACCCTCCCCGGTTAAGAGGAGGGCTTCAACAAAACAAGATGAACGAAAAGTTCTTTATTTTTCTTTACCTGTTGCAACTACTTTTTCTTCAATACGTGCAGCTTTACCGCTGATGTTACGTAAGTAGAAAATGCGTGCTCTGCGTACCACACCTTTTTTATTCACTTCTATTTTAGTGATTTTAGGACTGTACAACGGGAATATTCTTTCTACACCAATGCCATTTGAAATTTTTCTGATAGTAAATGTTTGGGTAGCACCTGTACCTTTTCTTTGTAAAACAACACCTTGGAAGTGCTGCTCACGCTCTTTATTTCCTTCAATAATCTTATAATAAACTGTAATAGTATCACCAGATTTAAATACGGGAACTGATTTTGCAGGTATTAAAACTTCCTGCGCTGATTTCATTAAATCCATTTTAATTAACTCGTTTTGTTTTTTGTTTCTATCGGGACGACAATAATAGCTATTTTTCCTTTCAGGAAATCCAAACAATCAAAAAAAAATTTAACGAAATTATAATTGTATTTAATACTTGTTGATTTTCAGTAGTTTACGGATTTAAAAGATCAGGCCGTTTGGCTTTAGTGCGTATAACGGACTGGTTGTGACGCCACTCTGAAATCAATTTATCGTTCCCCGAAAGTAGCACTTCAGGTACAGGCCAATCTCCAAATTTGGCTGGTCGGGTATAAACAGGCGGTGCAATTAAATCGTCCTGAAAAGAATCTGACAGGGCAGAGGTTTCGTCATTTAAAACCCCAGGTAAAAGCCTGATAATAGAATCGCTAAGAACCGCTGCCGCCAGCTCGCCACCGGAAAGAACATAATTTCCAATGGAAATTTCGCGGGTAATTAAATTTTCTCTCACTCTTTCATCAACGCCTTTATAGTGGCCACATAATAAAATTAAGTTTTTATATAAGGATAGTTGGTTGGCTATTTTCTGATTTAACAGTTCTCCATCAGGACTCATATAAATTATCTCATCATAGTCTCTCTCATTTTTGAGTGCCTTTAGGCAATTATCAATGGGCTCAATCATCATAACCATTCCTGCGCCTCCGCCAAACGCATAATCATCAGTAGAGCGGTGTTTGTTTGTGGCATAATCACGGAGGTTGATAAAGTTTACCTCAACTAACTTTTTTTCAGTAGCTCTTTTTAAAATAGAGTGGGAGAATGGACTTTCTAATAATTGAGGATGTACAGTAATTATATCAATACGCATGCTTCTAGTTTATTGTCCTGTTTCTTTTGCCCGGTTCCAGTATACGTCCATCTCATTCAGGCTCATATCCTTTAGTTGTTTACCATCTTTTTTTGATTCCGATTCAAGGTAATTAAAACGGCTGATAAATTTTTTATTAGTTCGTTCCAGCGCTTCATCAGGATTGATATCTATAAATCGACTATAATTTATCAAAGAAAAAAGCAGGTCACCAAATTCGCTGATGGTATTTTCTCTGTTTCCTGATTCTGAAGCGGTTTTAAATTCGTTTAATTCTTCATTCACTTTTTCCCATACCTGCCTTTTATCATCCCAGTCAAAACCTGCGCCTCTTGCTTTTTCCTGAATACGCATGGCTTTAACTAAACTTGGTAATGATGAAGGCACCCCTTCTAAAACAGATTTTTTTCCTTCTTTTAATTTAAGTTGCTCCCAATTACGCTTTACATCCTCTTCATTTGAAACTTTTACATCGCCATAAATATGAGGATGCCTTGTAATTAATTTTTCGCATACCGTGTTTAATACATCAGCAATGTCAAACTCTTTTGTTTCGGAGGCAATGCGTGCATAGAAGACCATGTGCAACATCAGGTCTCCCAGTTCCTTTTTTATTTCAGCAAGGTCATTTTTTAAGATGGCATCGCTTAATTCATAAGTTTCTTCAATGGTAAGATGTCGTAGTGTTTCCATGGTTTGCTTTTTATCCCACGGGCATTTTTCTCGCAACTCATCCATTATATTTAATAGCCGTTCAAAGGCTTTTAGTTTTTCAGTCATAAACTAAAGATAGAATGCTGCAAAGAAAGTATTTAACCGGCAGGTTGTGATTGATTTAAAAAAGAAGGCTTTTTCCAAATCTAAAGGGATAGAGATGGAGAAAGCCTTGGTAATTACAGAATGATATTATCTGTTAATCATAAACACGCATTATTTGATAATAAATTTACCGCTGTAGGTTTGCCCTCTCTCTATAGGTGCTAACATAAAGAAATATAACCCGCTGTTTAAATTTTTCTTTTCAATAAGAATTTTTTCGCTTTCAATTATATTATCCATAACCAATTTACCTTGCAGATTTAATACCTTTAACCTGTACTTGTTATTATCGTCATTTGAAAAAACTATGTATGCTTCTTCGGTAAACGGGTTAGGCATTACACTTACTATTCCTTTGGCTGAAGGTAAAATTTCGGGAACAGATGTTGGTATAGAGTACACTAATGTGTTTAATGTAGTGTTGGTAGCAATAGGGTCGTTAAAATCGAAATAAATGTGCGCAGTGTTTTGTACGGCTGTAACGTTTATTAAACCTGCATTGGGTTTAATGCTATACTTAACGTAACCATGACTGAGCGGCTCATTCATGTTGCTGTCAACCAAAAGAATGTTGTTGAAGGTGAATGTTACAATACGTGTAGCCACATCCACCTGTGTTTGCACGGCATGGCTTGCATCAATCATCATAAATGTGCTCAGATTTAAATCAATGTCAATAGTATCTCGTATAACTACTGTAAAAGCAGTGTCGTTACCCGTGTTTTGGAAACGAATTAAATACTCAAGCGTTTCGCTCATCAACGTATAATTTGCCGATTGAACACCTGCAGGAGTTACCGCTTTGTCATTAGGATCGAAAGCACAGGTTACTGTTGTAGTCCTTGATTGAGAGTCGGACGAAACAACATTTCCGCTTCCATCAAGCGATTCGATAATTGCAGTAGTTGAAATTGTACTGCCTGCAGCAGGCATGATCAGATAAAAATAGATGGTGCCTTGCTGTTGTGGCTGTAAATTGGTTACGTTGAAAACAATTGTATCGCCCGATACATAAGACGGAACAGTGCCTCCAGCATTAAATGAGGTGTTGGATGATTTTATGATTGTGATTCTTGCATCATATGGAACAATACCTGTGTTTTTAAATGAAACATAAGTATAGTTTGAATTATTACATCTTACGGCACCATGCAATGTGAGCAAACTGCATTCATAAGGAGGTAAAAGGGAGTTTAAACCAAAATCGTAACCCGATGTGGTTTGGTTAACGTTAGCCGTGTACGAAGGCGGGCTTGCAGCGTTCAATTCAAAAGGTGAACTTAAAGAATCCCATGTTATGGTATGGGTTCCGGGGAAAGAGCCAGCCTGGAACAACCCTGTATTATCAGTAAACACATATTGATTATCGGGTTGCACAATAATTTTTTGATTAGGCAAACCCGGCTCACCGGCATCTTTAATTCCATCGCTGTCTAAATCTAAATAGGCATAGCCTTCTAAAAATAATTGCGGCTGGGTTATAGTAACTGAATTAGGAAGAACCAGGGTAACATAGTTGAAAGGACTATCTTCATAGGTAACACTTAAATTATACAAACCGGGGTTGGCATTGGCTGGAATGGGGAAGTCGGCAGTAAAGTTTTCATCGTCTAAAGACACAATGGAGTTTTGCAGTGCAAAATAATAAACAGATGTAGGGCTGTTACGAAATAAAGCCGCTTCTATAATTGAACTTGGTGGCGATGAACTTTGAAACACTGTTCCATAACCTGAAATTAATGCCTGAAGTGTAGTGCCGGCTAAAGCGGAATCAGGTGTAATGGATGTTAAATACGGACCGGGACCGAGCAGCGGAAAATCTAACCCTGCAGTGGTAGATATATAATTACCCGAAATACTTGACGGAGCCAATGGATTAACTACCCAGTTTCCGTTTGGTGTTATTGAAACAGTTTTGTTTCCTCTTGATGTAGGTATTTTATAATTACCAAGGTTATCGGTAATAAAGTTTTGGTTATCGGGTGTAATAGTAATATCCTGGTTGCTTACACCACCTTCTGTAATATCGTGTAAAGCATTTGAATCTCTGTCGGCATAAGCATTTCCTTCAAGGAAAATTTCAGGAGCATGAACCAAAATGCTGTTTGGTAAAATGAGGTTGATGTTCGACATGGTAGTAGTATCAAAATAATTCACTACCAGGTTCCAGTATCCGGCAGGAGCATTCAATGGAAACACAAGTGAAGTGGAAAAGGAAGTATTGCTAATGATGTTAACAGGATTTCCGCCTGTGCCTGCATAAGAAATTTGCAAAGGATCTGTTGCATATAAAAAGTTGATGGCTCCTTGTGGCGATGAGTTTTGCAATACTGTACCTAATGCAGAGATAACAGCGTTAAGAGTTGTGCCAGCCATTACCGAATCGGGTGTGATACTTACCAATGCAGGTCCGGAATTGATTACACCAAAATCTAAACCGCTGGTATTCGCACTGTAGTTACCCGTATAGCTTGCTTGACTTCCTGCACTTAAAACATAACCTGCATTATTGTTTTGCCAAGCTATCGTTTTGTTACCCGTAAAAGTTGGTATGGTATAATCGCCATTGGGCTTTGAATAAAAAGTTTGGTTATCGGGCGTAACAAATATTCTTTGCCCTGCCAGCCCAACTTCTGCACCATCCTTAACACCATTATTATTTGTATCAACAAATACATTTCCTGATAAGTACAAGGATGGTGTTACAATATTTACCGCATTAGATAGCGTAAGGGTAACTAAGGGAGCCGCTGCTGTAGTATCAAAATAAGAATATACTAAATTATAAGAACCGGAAGGAGCACCTGGAGGTATTACAAAATTAATTTCCATGCTTTGGTCATTAAAATAATTTGCCGTTGACAAAGAAGCATAAATACTTGTAAGACCCTGCTCAAGAAAAAAACCTTGTGGTGAGGAGGATTGAAACAATGTACCTGTGCCGCTAATTTGAGCGGTGAGTGTAGTGCCAAGCAGTGCTGTGTCTGGGCTAACAGAGTTGAGTGTTTGGGAATATGCGTTGTGCACTACCAACACGCATAACCAGAGCAATAGTTTTTTCATTTGCATTTTGTTTTTAAGAGTAGAATTAATTCATGTTTAATTGTTAAAACTTTTGAATTTTTTGTTTGTCAAAGTATTTCTTATTCACGACTCATTGCTTTTCGTATAAATCAATCTCTTTATCAAGCTCTGTCATAAAATCTGTTCTGGCTTTAAATGATGATGTTTCAATCTGAAAAATATAGCTTTTGCTTCTTATATCTTCTTTAAAAACAGGCTTTTTTAAATCAATGTTTCTTGCTTTAAAAACACTATCAGCAACTGAATTAACCACCACCAACATGTAATCGTTATACTTAGGTGGTTGGTGTATATATCCAACTTGCCTAAAAAGTTTGTAAGAGCCATACCGGTTTCCTTTATTAAAAACAGCAACGGCTTTGTTAAACAGCGCATCCGGAAATTTCGGATTTATCTCAAGCGCTTTGGTAAAATATTCTTCAGCCTCTGAATAATTACCCTTGTTTAAATACACTGCACCTATGTCATTATTAACTTGTACGTGATAGGGTGTTTGTAAAAGAGCTTCTTTGTACAACGCCAATGCTTCATCGCTTTTTCCGTTCATATAGGCTGCCGTTGCATTGTACCATGCAACCGGTGTTGCAGTGTAATCTAACGGAAAATATTTTATAGGAACAGTTTTAGTTTGGTTGTACATGCGCTGCCAGTTTCCTTTTTCTTTTAAAGCAAGCACCTGGCTAAAATTTGATTCTTCTTTTATCCTGGCAGCACATGCGTTAATTGAATAAAAACTCACCAATACCGGAATAGCAATTAACAAATAAGCATATCGTGATATGTTTATTTTTTTTGATGTAGTGCCAGCCGGAAGGTTGCTTACAACCAATGCTAAATAAATAATAAGCATTATCACTAAAAAAATTTTTTCGGTAGGGAAACCAAACATGGCAACTATACCGTATCCAAAAATACCAGACACCATTACAAGCCAAAACGCTTCTCCGGTTTTAAAATATTTTTTAACAGCATATATAATTGCTCCAATAATTATTATTATAAAGGCCATAAATCCCAAAAATCCTGTTTCGGCAAATACCTGCAGGAAATCGTTATGTGCGCGCGTAAACTTTACCGAATCTGTAACCAAGTAACTTGCACCTGTATAACCATAAGCCGGAAACAAAATTTTCCAATTGCCCAAACCAACGCCCGTCCAAAAATTTTCTTTTATCATAAGCAGCGAATTCTTCCATAAAAGCATCCTTTCAAAAACACTGTTTTCATTAAATGATTCGGACACCATTTCACCGGAAAGATATTTGTTGATGAGCGAAATTTTAGTAAACCCGTCTGCTGCGTTAACACCGTAAATTATTATCCCGGAGCTTAAAGCCAACACCAATGCCGAGTAAATACAATAACGCATAAGACTTAATTTTAAATAGGAGCAAATTTGCTTCCTCTTAGCTATTAATATTAATACTAATAAAAAAACAATACACAATGCCAAAGCAACACTAACAGAAAAAGATTTAATAAAAAAAAGCAATATAAAAGAAAGCAATATGTTAATGAACGAAACTACTTTGAAAAACTTTCTGCATTTAAAACAACCGAAAAAAGAAAGCGGCATGGCAAGCAGTATAAATTCCGCCAAAGAATTTTTATTTGATAATAATGAAGAAAGCTGGTAGCTTACGTTTATCTCAGTATTGTTTTTAATGGCATCTAATCTTAATACATTTAACTGTACAAGTCCAAATACAAGTACTATAAACAATGGTAACGTAATGCTTTCAGAAACAATTTTTAATCTATCGGGTAATTCCCAAAAAATAAATGACAACAAAACAAGTAACAACAATGCAACTGTAAACTTTAATAAATCAAACATTGCGTCTATAGCTATTATGCTGTTTTTAAATGAAACGTAAAATACAAAAACAAGTGCAAACAGAGAGATGGCGAAAACATTAAGTACTAATCTGCCGGGAATAATAAACTTTCTGGCTTTAATAATTAAGTATGCAAAAATTCCGGCAGGTATTAAAAGCAGTGAAGCGGTAAGCATCCGTGGCATGTAATCCATATCAGGCAAAAACGGTAAAAAAGATACCGTTAAAGACAAAAAGAAAAAATGCATAAAAAAGCTGATTGACATTCTATAGTTTTTGCTCATGGAGTATGTGCCTTTAAACAAAAAAAAGTTGCATCATAAAAAATAAATAAATTTTTTTATAAAAGTAATATTTCGGTATTATACTTTTACCAATAATTAAAAATCTTAAAAATGAAAACGAAAGATTTAGTAAACCTGGTTCTTAAAAATCAGAAGTGGATTTATTTTGTAACCGTATTTTCCTTTTGCCTGAGTATATACTTGTATTACCTGATCACAAACAAGAGCACGGCTACTGTTTCCTTTCTTATTCCTTCTTCAAACAACAACGCCAATGTATATGGTGCATCAGATGCTGAACGTTTTGCATTTAACCAGCAAAGTAACATAAACTCTATGCGTATTCTGGAGCTGATATACTCAGATGAAATGATTACCTACCTTAACGATAAGTTTAATCTTTATGATCATTATTACATTGATAAGTACAATAAGTATAGTTGGAACACGCTTAAAAGCAAGTTTCAAAAAAGTGTTGGATTTATGCGGGAGAGTGATGAAAAGGCGCTGGTTTCTTTTACCGATGCCGATGCAATTTATGCTGCTGATGTTGCAAACGAAATACTGATTAAACTGATTGACTTAAACCGGAATTTTGTTTTAGGTTCTATTAAACAAAGGGGCGAACTTTACGAAAGTATGATTGGCGGTATTAACGCTGATATTACAACAGAGCTTAGTAAAATGCAGGCTGTAGTTTCTGATTTTAAAGCTCAGAGCAATTTAGGCGAAAGAAACATAGATGCGCTTAACTTGAAGGTAGATTTGATAACAAACGAATTTGGTAAGTTGACAACTGAATTGGTACGAATTAAACAGTATTATGCATGGTCGCAGATTGCAATTGAAAATAACCTTCAAAATAATCTCGTAATAATTAACAAAGCTATTCCAGACAAAAAGCAATTTTACATTTTTGAATTTGCTGCCGTTGGCATTACCACTGCGTTTATTATTATATGCCTCATTTGCTTGATGTTTTATTTTTATGCCCATGCAAGGAACCAGTGGATAACGATTATGGGCAATTAGTAAGCGCCTAGATTAACTTTTTTGCGAAAGGCTTGTTGTTTATCAATGAGTCTTAGAACATTTAAACAAGTTACACGAGTAAACAAACCACTGCTTGAGGTTTTTAATTTTTTCTGTAATGCACAGAATCTTAATGTGATTACGCCTCCATCGTTGCATTTTAAGATACTATCGCAAATGCCATTGGTTATGAAAAAGAATGCGCGTATAGATTATAAAATTAAACTTGGTTTGTTTTCGTTCAAATGGCATTCGGAAATTACAGAATGGAATCCTCCTTATTCATTTAAAGATGTACAGTTGAAAGGGCCCTACAAGGTTTGGGAGCACATTCATTCTTTTGAAGAAAAAGAAGGTGTTACATACATGACTGATGAGGTAAAGTATTTATCTCCCGGATTTTTTTTAGAACCAGTCGTTGATAAATTTTTTGTGCGAAAAAGAATTGAAGAAATATTCAGGTATAGGCAATACAAACTTGAAGTATTTTTTGGGCAGTGAAGTTGAAAAACAAAAAGCGCTGAACTACTGCAGCGCTTTTTGTTTAAAGGCAATAATCGTTACTGATTATTTTCCTCTTTCTTTTTTCTTGGCTTAGGAGGAGGACCCTGTTTGGTAATGTTTGCTTTAAGATTGTTATTCTCTTTGTCAAATACCATTTCTATAGAATCGCCTTCTGCCATTTCAGCTTTAATTATTTCCTCAGCTAAATTATCCTCAATATATTTTTGGATGGCACGCTTTAAAGGTCGTGCTCCAAAATTGCTGTCGTAGCCTTTTTCAGCAATAAAATCTTTTGCTTCGTCACTTAATTTAATTTTATATCCTAAGTCGCTTACACGTTTGTACAAACGCTCTAATTCAATATCAATAATAGAGTGTATGTGTTCTTTTGAAAGAGAACTAAACACAATCACATCATCAATACGGTTTAAGAACTCAGGAGCAAAAGCTTTTTTCAATGCGTTTTCAATTACTCCTTTGCTGTGTTCATCCATTGCGCCTGATTTTGCAGCAGTACTAAAACCAACACCCGCACCAAAATCTTTTAACTGGCGCGAACCAATGTTAGAAGTCATAATGATGATGGTATTTTTAAAATCAACTTTACGTCCCAAACTGTCAGTAAGCATACCATCATCCAACACTTGCAACAATAAATTGAAAACATCAGGATGTGCTTTTTCAATTTCATCAAGCAATACAACAGAATAAGGTTTGCGTCTTACTTTTTCTGTTAACTGTCCGCCCTCTTCATAACCTACATATCCCGGAGGTGCACCAATTAACCGCGATACGGCAAATTTTTCCATGTACTCACTCATGTCTATTCTTATTAAAGAATCTTCAGAGTCAAACAAATATTTTGCAAGCACCTTGGCTAATTCTGTTTTACCAACACCTGTAGGGCCTAAGAAAATAAATGAACCTATTGGTTTATTTGGGTCTTTTAATCCTGCACGGTTACGCTGTATGGCTTTAACCACTTTTTTAATTGCCTCGTCCTGTCCAATTACTTTTCCTTTCAATTCATTTGGCATATTAATAAGGCGGGCAGTCTCTGCCTGCGCTACACGCTGTACCGGAATACCACTCATCATTGCTACTACTTCAGCAACGTTTTCCTCGTCAACAGTAAAGCGCTGGTTCTTGGTTTCCTCGTCCCAAACTTTTTTAGCAGTTTCTAATTGCTCAAGCAACTGTTTTTCGTTATCCCGAAGGCGAGCAGCTTCTTCGTATTTCTGGCTGCGCACTACTTTATTCTTTTCGTTTTTAATGTCGGCAACTTTGTTTTCTAACTCAACAATGTTTTGCGGAACATGTATGTTTGAAAGATGCACGCGCGAACCGGCCTCGTCTAAAGCATCAATGGCTTTATCAGGCAAAAATCTGTCGGTAATGTAACGGTTAGTAAGCGTTACACATGCCTTTAATGCTTCAGGAGTATATGTAACATGATGATGCTCCTCATACTTGTCCTTAATATTATTCAATATTTCAACCGTTTCGTCAACAGAAGTAGGGTCTATAATTACTTTCTGAAAACGTCTGTCTAAAGCGCCATCCTTTTCGATATACTGACGGTACTCATCTAATGTAGTTGCACCTATACATTGTATTTCGCCTCTCGCCAATGCAGGCTTAAACATGTTACTTGCATCTAACGAACCGCTTGCACCACCAGCACCAATTATGGTATGTATCTCATCAATAAACAAAATCACATCAGGAGATTTTTCCAACTCATTCATCACAGCTTTCATACGCTCTTCAAATTGCCCTCGGTATTTTGTACCGGCAACAAGTGATGCTAAATCAAGGGTTACAATTCTTTTGTTGAACAAAACTCTTGAAACTTTGCGCTGAACAATTCTTAAGGCTAAACCTTCAGCAATAGCAGATTTACCAACACCTGGCTCACCAATTAAAATAGGATTGTTCTTTTTTCTTCTTGACAATATTTGCGATACGCGCTCTATTTCTTTTCCACGTCCTACTATTGGATCAAGTTTACCTTCTTCGGCAGCACGTGTTAAATCTCTGCCAAAATTATCAAGCACCGGAGTTTTTGATTTTGAATCGGCAGCCTTTTTTGTACCACCGCCTACACCACCCAATCCCGGACCTTCATCGTCATCTTTGTTATACGGATCATCACTTGGTGATTGTGGCGCTTCGCCCTTAAAGTTAGAGCGGAATGTTTCTAATTCTTCTCTCATAATGTCGTAAGTTATACCAAATTGATTTAAAATTTGAGTTGCAATATTGTCTTCGTCTTTTAAAATAGAAAGCAGCAAATGTTCAGTTCCAATTATATCACTCTTAAAAATCTTAGCTTCAAGGTATGTGATTTTTAAGGCCTTTTCAGCCTGTTTGGTTAGAGGTATATTGGTAAGGTTGCTCACGTTTCCTGTGCTTCCTTTAACAGCACTTTCTACACCTTTACGTAACTCAACAAGGTTAATGTTAAGCGACTTTAAAAACTTTATTGCCATACCTTCGCCCTCGCGTATTAAACCCAGCAGCAAATGTTCTGTACCTATATAATCGTGTCCCAGGCGCAATGCTTCTTCGCGGCTATATGTAATCACATCTTTTACACGTGGTGAAAATTTTGCTTCCATATATTTCTTTTATTTTTATTAAACGGTAAAATTGGAAAATTGTTCCTTCCTATCTTTCTGTGTCTGTAACTTATTTGTTAACAACAAACCTAACAATTTTTTAAGTCTGAAATGTTAGTAAATAATTCACTTTTTTAGTCTTATTCCGCTAATAATATGCCAATATGAATTAACTTCGCGTACCATAAAAAAAAACTGACAGTTTTTACACATAAGTGCCATTTGCAAACAAAAAAAACATCCCAACACTAATGGGACTCAACAATTGATAGCTTTATTGTCAGTTAAACGAATATTCAAAAATTAAAATTAAGTTACAGATAACATTATTATGAGCGAAGGAGAGAAAATCATCCGCATTAACATTGAAGAAGAAATGAAAACCGCCTACATTGATTATTCAATGTCGGTAATTGTATCGCGTGCATTGCCTGATGTACGTGATGGATTAAAGCCCGTGCATAGGAGGGTGTTGTATGGAATGCTTGAGTTGGGAGTGATGGCAAATCGTCCTTACAAAAAATCGGCAAGAATAGTAGGAGAGGTGTTGGGTAAATACCACCCACATGGCGATACTTCAGTATATGACACAATGGTGCGTATGGCGCAAGACTGGAGTTTGCGTTACCCTTTGGTTGACGGGCAGGGAAACTTTGGAAGTGTAGATGGTGACAGCCCCGCTGCAATGCGTTATACTGAGGCGCGTTTGAAAAAGATTGCCGAAGAAATGCTTGCCGATATTGATAAAGAAACAGTTGATTTTAAACTAAACTTTGATGATACTCTTAAGGAGCCAACCGTTTTACCTGCAAAAGTTCCTAGTTTATTGATTAATGGTGCAGCAGGTATTGCGGTAGGCATGGCCACCAACATGCCTCCTCATAATTTAACGGAAGTGTGCAACGCCATCATAGCATACATTGCGAATAAGGATATTACCATTGACGAATTAATAAAACATGTTAAAGCACCTGATTTTCCTACAGGTGGAATTATTTACGGTTATACCGGTGTGAAGGCTGCATTGGAAACGGGCAGGGGGCGTGTGGTGATGCGTGCAAAAGCAAATATTGAAACGCTTGACAATGGCAGAGAAAGAATTATTGTTTCTGAAATTCCATACCTGACTAATAAGGCAGAAATGATAAAGAAAACTGCTGACCTAGTAAACGAAAAGAAATTAGAGGGCATATCTGACATACGCGATGAGAGCGATAGAACTGGAATGCGCGTGGTGTATGAAATAAAACGCGATGCTATGGCAAGCGTTGTTCTCAATAACCTTTATAAATACACCGGCTTACAATCATCATTTAGTGTAAACAACATTGCATTGGTGGGTGGCAGACCAATGATTTTGAATCTACGTGATTTAATTCACTATTACGTTGAACACCGCCACGAGGTGTTGGTTCGCAAAACGAAATATGAACTTGCAGAGGCAGAAAAACGCGCACACATTTTAGAAGGCTTATTAATTGCGCTTGATCATTTGGATGAAGTAATTGCTTTGATACGCGCAAGTGCAACACCCGATATTGCAAGAGATGGACTGATGAGCAGTTTTGCTTTGTCTGAAATTCAGGCTAAGGCAATTTTGGAAATGCGTTTGCAGCGTTTAACCGGATTAGAGAGAGATAAGATAAAAGAAGAATATGCAGAGTTGATGAAAACGATTGATTACTTAAAAAGTATTTTGGGTGATGAATCTTTAAGAATGCAGATTCTTACACAAGAAACAACTGAAATGCGTGACAAGTATGGCGATGCACGCAGAACTGAAATTGTATATGCTGCCGAAGACATTTCAATGGAAGATATGATTGAAGATGAGGCAGTGGTAATAACCATTTCTCATCTAGGTTATATAAAACGTACGCCATTGAATGAGTACCGCACACAAAACCGTGGTGGTAGGGGTAGCCAGGGTAGCACTACTCGTGAGGAAGATTTTGTTGAGCATTTGTTTATCGCAACAAATCATAATTACATTTTGCTGTTTACAGAAAAAGGAAGATGTTTTTGGTTACGTGCATATGAAATTCCTGAAGGCAACAAACAGTCTAAAGGACGTGCAATGCAAAACCTGATTAACATTGAATCCGGTGATAAAGTGCGCGCATTTATTAATGTTAAAAATTTAGAAGATGAAGAATATCTCAATAACAACTTTATTACTATGTGTACCAAGCAGGGCACAATAAAGAAAACTGCATTGGAAGCATATTCAAATGTTCGTTCAAATGGTATAAATGCAATTAATATTGTTGATGGAGATGAGTTGATTGAAGCAAAACTTACCAATGGAAATAATGAAATATTGCTTGCTGTAAAATCCGGAAGAGCTATCAGGTTTAATGAGCAAACGGTAAGAACTGTAGGAAGAAATTCTATTGGTGTGCGTGGTATTGATTGTGATGAAAAGGATGAAGTGATAGGAATGGTTTGCATACACGATGCACAGAAAGAAACCATATTGGTTGTATCTGAAAAAGGATACGGTAAGCGTACCGACCTTGAAGATTATCGTGTAACCAACCGTGGCGGTAAAGGTGTTAAGACCTTAAACATTACCGATAAAACCGGAGATTTAATTGCCATTAAATCCGTTGTGAACGAAGATGATTTAATGATTATAAATAAATCAGGCATAACTATACGAATGGCAGTACAAGATTTGCGTGTGATGGGAAGAGCCACACAGGGCGTTCGTTTAATTAAGTTAGAAGATGACGATGCCATTGCATCCGTTGCCAAGGTTGATAATGATATGATTGAGGAAGAAATGAATGTTGTTGATTCAACCAATAGTGATGGCGTTGCTAATGATGGTATTGAAAATATGGCGGGAGAAAATAATGAGAGCAATTCAGATGATGGTAGCAACAATGAAGATAATATAAACCCGACTGATGAAGACAATGCATAACAGTTTTCGGTACAGTTTTTAATTAAGAACAACAAAACAAATAAACCACTATATAATGAAGCGAATAATTTTAGTTGCCGCTATTGCCTTAAACACTAATATAGGCAATGCACAAAAAGCAGAAGTGCAATCGGCTTACAGTTATTTAAAGTATGAGCAGTTGGATAAAGCCCAGGAGGCGATTGATAAAGCTGCCAACCACGAAACTACCATGAACATGGAAAAAACATGGTATTACAGGGGATTGATTTACCAGAGTATGTATAAGAACGAGAAGTATGCTGGGCTTTCGGCTAATCCGTTAGAAGAAGCTTTGCGCTCGTTCAATAAATGTCTGGAGATTAATCCTAAGTATGAATATGCGCAGGAAATTGCTGAGAAAAAAGTTACTCTTTCTAAACAGTTTTCTGATAAAGGTTATGATGAGTTTACAAAAAAGGATTTTGCAACCGCATTAAAATCTTTTGAAAATGTAATTAGCCTTAGCCCAACGGATACTGCCATTTATTATAATGCTGCAATAAGTGCCGATAAGGCAAAAGATATGGTTAAGGCTAAGCAGTACTATGCCAAGTTGGTTGAAATGAATTATAACGATTCAAAGTTTTACCAATCTTATGCGCAAATATTGTTGAGTGAGAAGGATACCACAGGCGCGTTAAAGTTGCTTGCCAATGGTTTATCAAGATTCCCGGGTGAGAAGGGTATGCAAATACAACAAACCAACATTTATATACAAAGCGGAAGAACAGGAGAGGCATTGCAATCGTTAGACGGTGCAATTGCAAAAGACCCGACTAATCCTAACCTGTATTTTGCGAAGGGAAGTTTGCAGGAAAAATCGGGTAAGGAAAATGATGCTGTTGTTACGTATAAAAAAGCGATTGAAATTAAGCCCGACTATTTTGATGCAAATTACAATTTAGGGGCATTGTATTTTAACCAGGGAGCTAAAATGGCTAATGAGGCAAATAAGATACAGGATAATGCCAAGTATGCGAAAGCAAAAACGGAGTTTGAAGCAAAGTTTAACCTCGCCAAACCATACTTTGAAAAGGCATTGGAGATAAATCCGAAAGATGAATCAACATTGGTATCATTAAAACAGTTGTATGCAACATTAAATGATACACCAAACTATGATCGTGTTAAAAAGCTGCTTGATAATTTGAAGTAGTGTGTAGATAACATTTAATGTAAAAGTCCCTCTTTGCAGAGGGACTTTTTGTTTTTTTATAGTGTTAGTAAATGTGCCCTGGGCGAGATTCGAACTCGCACGCTTGCGCGCCACCCCCTCAAGATGGTGTGTCTGCCAGTTTCACCACCAGGGCAATTTTTAAAAGCGGGGCTAAAGTAATTTTTTTGGGTAATTTTTAATAATGGAAGAAGGGGGACGGTGATTAGTAAATATGCTGTTGTGTTTGCTAAAAAAAATTAACTGACCATTATTTTTTCGATAGCTGTGTCGTAAGCTTCTTTAAAGAAGAGGGTATTTTTCCAGTTGCTGTTGTTAATGGTTATGCAACCCGTGGTAACCTGCCCGAGGTTTTCGAATTCGATATCGATTTCGGAAATGTGGTTGATGAAGTTATCGAGATTGTCATCCGAAACGGTAACGACAATGCGGCTTTGTGCCTCGCCAAAGAGAAATGCATCGGTACGTATATCGGGGTCGGTATTAATGTCGAAGCCGAGCAGTGAAGGCATGGCACTTTCGAGGAGGGTGATGAATAAGCCACCATCGCTTACATCGTGTGCAGACTGGATGAGTTGTTTGGCTATTAGTTGTTGCACTGCCTGTTGTATGTTGTACTCATCTATTAGGTTGAAGTGTGGGGCAGGGGAGTTTTTTATGTTGTGGTATGAGTAGAGGTACTGCGATGAATTGATGCAATTTTGAGAACTGCCGATGAGGAAGATATGGTCGCCCGCATTTTTGAAATTTAATGACATGGTGTTGCGCTTGTTTGTAACAACGCCTAACATGCCAATGGTGGGTGTGGGAAAGACGGGAACTTCTTCGGTGCCCGTTTTGCTTTGGTTGTAAAAGCTTACGTTGCCGCCTGTAACGGGGGTGCCAAATTTGGTGCAGGCTTCGGCCATGC